>Ga0256406_1001672_pt1 | contig 34763 bp, 38 predicted proteins | sample RumenRJG_03DNA_FD_185986 | JGI IMG/M metagenome (GOLD analysis project Ga0256406, IMG submission 185986) | Bovine rumen microbial communities from Lethbridge, Alberta, Canada - RJG_03 | ecosystem: Host-associated > Mammals > Digestive system > Stomach > Rumen | place: Canada: Alberta | collected...
TTTTCGACATGGCAGGAAGGTAATAGTTATCCGTACCTTGAATATTGCCGTTGTCATCGTACCTGTCTATTCGGCAAATACCGTAGTCATCGACTCCGAGGAACTTGCCATCCTTCAGGATGCCGTTACCCCATACATAGAAACCTGATGTGTTCCATCCGAGCTGTTTGATTTCGACTGCAGTCTCTGTATTGTCGTACAGATAATCACCAAGTGCGTTGAGCTCGACGGGTCCGGCCTTCCATCGGAAGTTACCCATGGAGCCGACACGCTCACGGAAGTTCTGGATGGAATACATCTCAGCTTCCTTCATTTCGACAAGAGCCTCTTCATGATTGACGTTGATGAGTCGGTAGATGCGCTTCGAGTTATAGGGATCCTTGATATGGAACAACGGCTTCATGATGAAGTTGCTCCACTGATCTCCTTTGGCAGAGTAGCAGCAGTTGTGTTCCTCATAGAATCCGTAGTTCTTCAGCAGGTCGATATCTCCACGCTTGCTGATGGCTTCTGCCTTTCTTCGTTCGCGGTCCTTGACTGCCTGCTTCTGAGCGGATCTCCAGATATTCTTCTTCCCGTACTTGCTGGCCAGACTTTCGATGATGGCGTTCTGCGTGTACTCATCCTTGATAAGGATGGCCACGGAGCAGACATCTTTGATTTTCTCGGTAAGGTCGGTCGTATTGTCATCCTTGTTGATGACCTTAGAAGCGTACCACAATGGGAAGTCTTCCTCATCAATCTCATTGAGCGCAGCCTTGGAAGTAATGGCACTGTCAGCATCCACCTTCTCACCGGCTACCTTCTGAGGGATCTCCTTGACTGTGACACGAAATCCTTCCTCCATGGCAGTGCGTCCATTTTTCATGACTGCCTTGAAGCCCGGACCTATCTCACCTTTGCCTTTCTGATCAGAGTCAGGTATCCAGCATATCGTCGGGTTACTGACATGGCCAAAGAGCATCTTCAGTGTCTTGAAGTGCTGCGATGTCCATGCAGTTCCGAGAGCAGCTACCGTGTTCTCGATGCCGATAGACTGAAGCTTCATACAGTCGGGCGCACCCTCTACGCAGTAGATCTTATTCTGACGGATGGCTTCCGTCTTGGCGATATCCATGCCGAAGAGGTTGGAACCTTTCGAGAATATGAAAGAGTCTTTGTTATTAAGGTACTTGGCCGTATCTGCATCCTCCTGCATGGTACGTGCCGTGAAGGCGATGACTCTGCCGTATCGGTCAGTGACCGGTATCATGATACGGTCACGGAAGAAGTCGATGTAGTTGCCTTTCGAGGAGATCTTGATAAGGCCGGCTTCCTCCATCAGCTTCAGGTCATAGCCTTTCTTACGGGCGAATTGGACGAGTGCGTCCCATGAATCGGGCGCATAACCTATTTCCTTTATCTCGCCGAAGTCCTTGTCCTGGTCATCGATCTTTTTGAGCGTCTTCAGTTTGCCTTTCCCTTCTGTTATCTGAGCACGGCTATTCCATCTCCTGTTGACGTAGGCGAGAGCTGCCTTTGCTTTTGGTTCATCCAGCAGGATCTGCTCTCGGTACCACCTTGCAACGGCATCATAGATGATGTACATGGCCTCTCGCTTTTTCTGCGCCTTCAGCTCTTCATCGGAATACTTGTTCTTGTCCTCTTCTACTGGGATATCATACTTCTTTGCGAGGAATCGGATTGCTTCAGGGAAGGTCATTCCTTCCTGCTCCATAATGAAATGAACCGGGTTGCCACCTTTGCCACATACAAAGCAGTGGCAAATATTCTTGGATGGTGACACGATGAATGAAGGATTGTGGTCGCTATGGAACGGACACAGTCCTTTGTAGTTTACACCGGCCTTTTTCAGACTGATGTATCCGGAGACGACGTCGACAATGTCGGCCCGGTTCATTACCTGGTCAATTGTTTTACTGCTAATCATACTCTTGGTGAAATAATCGTTTGCAAATGTAGGGTTCTTGGGTCCATTCGCAAATTACTTCCTTTCTTCTTCTAAGTCCCAGACTTCTGCTCTTATCATTTTATGTCCATTGATAATGGGTATTGTTTCTTTATATCCCATCATATCATTTTCAACTTCTTCAATATCGAATTTGGTTTCCTCGTCATAATTTAGTCCAACACATAACCATGCTTCTCCTTTCTTATCATAGACTATTATATCGTCGAGTGAAGTAGCACATATGAACCAGTGAACTTGACTATGTTCAAGTTTCACTTCAAGCTTATCAAGGCCAAAACTGTCAATCTTTGGCTCCATCTCACTTATTCTCATTTCTTTGCCCTCACTTTCTTAATGACGATATCGAACATTTGACAATGTACCTTTGTATAATGATTGGTTATTGTCGGGAGTTTCTTCAGCTCTATTGTCAGCTCCTCTCCTTCATCCGCTGTCACTCGGAAGATGTTAAGCTTTGGCGTTACTTCGATTTTCATGGCATTTCAGATTAATATCGTATTGAACATATCTTTTCAAGACTCTGCACCACCTGTCATTGATGTTGTTCTGGCCTTTGGCGCAGAGTCTGCATACTTCCATCATAGTATTGATGCGACAAGTTTTGTTAGATCCTTTGCGGAGAACAGACTGAGCCTCTTTCGTGCTGACTGTAGAATATTCTTAACTGTGCTGTTCTCTATGTGAAGCTTGCGAGAGATATCCTTGTATGTCTCGCCTTTGGCGCGAAGCTTCACAATCTCTTCCTCTCGCTCGGTGAGGTTGAATGCCTGAGGATGGCAGACGACTCCATTCCATGGACATTCCGACCGCATCGGACAATTGATGTCCTCTATATGGAGGATGCCATTATCGATGTCATACTGCAGGCCGTCTACCTTACCCATATTGCAGAGAATGAAACGGCTTACTCTGAGATAGAGATAATGCCAGGCATTCTTCTCTGATGAGCGATAGTTGATGCTGAGCGCCTTCCATGCTCGAGGATACTGCTTCTCGATGAGCTTAGCGATTTCTTCGATGAAATCGTGGTCTTTTTCTTCAAGGTAGAAGATCTTTCCATCTTGAAGGACGGTAACCTTACCATCAGGTGAGGAACCGAATTCAATCTGCTGCAAAACCTTTTTCATACATATAGTTTTAAAAGTAGTCTTCTATTGATTCCAGTTCGATGTCTTTCCACCGCTCTATGCGGATTTTTCTGCGTATATTTCCCTTCGACATCTGGAGTCGGTCAGCTAAATTGGCTACAAAAGGCTCCTTAGCTCCAAATCCCAATCTTCGGTAATAGTCTTTAATTCCCTCAGGATCTATTTTCTTGTTTGTTTTTGCCATAGTTTCTATTTTATTTCTTATATTTGTGCACAAAATTAGCAAATTAATCAATATGTGCAAAATATATGCGGCATTATTTTCCGCATATATGCAAACTTTAACACTTTCGCTTATGTATATGGGAAGCAGACTCAGGCAGATATGCCGATCTAAACAAGGTTTGAGTGCCGAACTCTCTCAAAAGATGTTCGGCAAGAACAAAGGTATTCAACGGTACTATGCCGATGGCGTAAACATCACCATCGATAAGCTCGAGCAGATTGCCGTACTGACCGGGCATACCGTTGAATATTTCCTGAATTATGAGGGCCAGACAGCTGAGGATCATGGACCTGCAACTATTAACGGAAACAATAATATCGTGAACAGTAATCATGCTAATGATGCCTACGAGAGAATCGAGCATTACAAAGAGACGATTAAATTGAAGGATCAGATTATTGCCGACAAGGACGAAATCGTGAAGTCGAAGGAGTTCATCATCAAGAATCAGCAGGAGCGTATCGATGACCTCATTAAGCTCATGCAAAGTCAATCTCGGACATAACTCGGACACTTTTATGCCGAATATAGAGAATATATTCTCCATAAATTCACCATATATTCTCTATATTATTCTACTTTATTTCAGCATACGTTTGGAATTTTTCCAACTGTATGCTGATTTCTTTTTCTCCTCTAACTCTCTAATATAAAATGTTTTTATGCTTAAAGTTTCACTTAAAACTTCCCCCTTGATTTTCGGTCGTACTAATGGCCATAAAATTACAGTAATGAAAATTCAGCCTCGGGATTTATGGCCATAACCCTCCGCAATCTCAGACACAACTCGGACAAAACTTTTTCAAAACATCTCAAAATGTACCTCTCCATTGCAGGTTTTACTTGTTTCGGATAGATGTTGAATATCCTGCCTCCGCAACTATGCGGCATGGATGCACAGTAAATACTGGCTTTCATGCCGTTTCGGGTATTCAACTCGGACACAATTCGGACAGTATTTCGTTGCATTGGCTGAGAAATCGGACAATGTAAAAAAAATGTATTCTGTAAATCTTGAACTAATTTCCTCGCGTGAGATCATTTCTTTCACGCTTCCACGTCTCCATAAGGGCAAGCAATGGTATGTTGACTTCTTTGCCCATGATCCTTCATCAGGACGACTCCGCAGAAAAAAGTACATGCTGGACCGGTATAAGCGGAACCGTGACCGCGAAGATGTCGCATCGATGCTGATATCGAATCTCACGGAGAAACTTAAGGCAGGTTGGAACCCGTTTGTGAACGCCTCGAGAACGAGGCAGTTCACTGAATTTTCGCTTGTACTGAAGAGATACCGCGATTTCATCGTGAAATCGGCGGCCAACGGCTCACTGAAGAAGAAGACTTTCGATGATTACTCATCCCGGCTCCGTTGTCTCGAGGCATACCTTGATGAGACGGGAACCGTCGTCAAGTATGCCTATCAGTTCAATACTGCACTCTGCATCGACTTTCTCGACTACCTTATCTATGACAAGGAGCATTCGGCGAAGACGAGAAATAATTACCGCACATGGCTTTCAACGCTCGGAACTTGGATGAAGGACCGACTCTACATCGATGCCAATCCAGTTGAGTCGATTCGTCAGTTGCGCGAGTCTGAGAAGTTCCGTGACGCGCTTACTCCTTCAGCTCTATTGAAGTTGAAGGAGTATCTCTCTGTAAACAATCCATATTTCTACCAGGCTTGCATGGTAGAGTATTATTGCTTCATCCGCCCGGGCGAACTGCGATATGTTACGATAGGCGATATCTCCATCGAGGAGCAGTCTATCTATATCCGTCCGGAGATCTCCAAGAACAGGAAAGGCCAGCGTGTCGCTGTCAACGACTCGCTGATGCGGATGATGATATCGCTGAAGATATTCAACTATCCTTCCCACTATTATCTCTTCTCTGACAATTTCATGCCGGGTGAGCATCTTATCTACATCAATGCCTTCAGGCTTGAATGGACAAAGGTTCGTAAAGCTTTGCACTGGCCAGACTCCTATCAGTTCTATTCACTGAAGGATTCCGGTATCCGTGACCTTGCCAATGCCGAGGGCATCGTCACGGCGAGAGACCAGGCACGTCATTCTGACGTGGCCGTCACGAATCATTATTTGAAGCAGGGCTCGAATGTGCATGAAGAGACCAAGCACTTTAAAGGGGAGCTATGATCACCCACCGCTCCCCTGTAACTATATAACAAACAAATGAAAACCTAATTAAAGAATTTCGTAAAAGTAACCTGTCTTTTCCTTGCTCACTCCTTCATCCGTTACCTCCATCTCTATCTTCTCACATATATACTTTTTGTTGTGGAAGATATAGATGTCTTTCGGATCGGGAATCTTGTCAGTGATGAACTTTATCGTCTGGCAGTTGTCCTTGTCGATAGAGTAGGAACCGTACTTCGATGTCCATTTGATGGATTTCCCAGGCGTGTTGCCGTCGAGATGTCCGAAAGATCTGCTGACTGTAGCACTGCCTTCGAGTGAAAGCGTACCTGTATCATCTGACGAGAGGAACTTTCTACTCATTCTGAAATCAGTGTACAGCACCATTTGTCTCATCCATGTGTTCTCACCGTCGAAGGTCTGGTTATAGGCAACGACTTTCTGTGCTGCGACATTATAGAGGTTCTTGGCAAGGAAGGCGACTGGCAACCTCGAGTCGTCTTCCGTCTCCTCTTCCTTGTCTGCAGCACCGGCTTCAATGGCTGACTGTACCGTTGTATAGTAAGTGCCGTCCTCATCCTCCATCTCTTTTTCGTCCGTGCCTGAGTTGGCGACTGATGCCACGGCGAAATCACCGGCTCCGAACTTTACGTTTGTATTCGGGTAGAACGGATCTATACCTTTGATGGCAGCAGGGGAGATGTTCAATTCCTCGGTTTCATCGGAGTTCTTGTCTCGTATCAACGGCGAAAAGAATCCTACGATTACGAACTGATAATTGGCTTTCTCACCTTCCTTTGCCAGATTGAGCCAGACATAATAGCCTGTACCTACCTTGAATATCGTAGTCAGCTTCTCTTTCTCCTTCATGGAAGAGGATGCCGTCTTGGCTTCCTCTTTCGAACTGTACTCCTTGATGGTATAGTTCTCGAGCACATCTAGCGGTATCGTCTCATAGACGCTTCGGTTTGTTGCATCATCGAAGTTATAGGAGATGTTCGATGTGGCGAGATTGGAGAGTCCTTCGTCATCATGTTCCACCGAGAACTCATCGAGGCACTCGTAGCTGACGGCATCGTTGTTGAGCAGCTCGTTGGCTGCCTTTATCTTCAGTGTCTTTGTTACCTCGTCGAAGATGAGCGAGGCATTGAAGAACTTCCGAATCTCATCAAAGAACTTGTAGACGGTCCAGTGAGGAAGCATTCCCTTAATGGTGCGTGTCAGCTTTGCTGAGACGATGACAAGGCGGTTCCATGGATCCTTGTCGAAGTCGTTCTCTGTGATCTTGTACCCTTCGTATTCTGCTACCTTCTTGATAATGTACATCAGGAATGGCTGTACTGCCCAGTGGAACTGAATAGCCTGCTCTGCTGTTCCAGTCTGTTGCAGTATGTTAGTCCAGCCGTTCTTATTCTCATCAAACACAACGACGAACACGGCCACGTCCTTCATACCTACATATGGCACTTTTGTCAAGTCAACTCCTGCTGCGCCGTCGAGATTCACCGATTCCCCTTCTTTTGAACCATCCAGTGACCATGTGACCTTACCTGTATTGATGTTGACAGTATCGTACTTTATCTCATCTATATGGTGCTTCTCGAACTTTGAGTTGTACTTGATACGGCTCTTTCCTCCCACGATCTGCACCTTCACGGTGGTGTTCGTGATGGATGTCACTGTTCCCTTTCCGGATATGATGAGACGGTTATCGGCATACAGCCGGCATTCCTCGAAGTCGGCAAGGTTCTTTTTTACGTCCATCCGCTGGACGTTGCCGAATACCTTGCGGTTATCGGCGATGTCCAGGGGAAATGAGATATCATACGTATAGGAACCGGAGTCTTTGACGAACTGGTTCTCATACGTTACCTTGATTTTATCTGTATTGACGGGATATGCTTTCTTCCCGTCGAGTAAGCATATGATCATTACTTATTGCCTTTGAGATTATTCCAATGTCGCTGTCCGCGGTCGAAGCTCTCCCAGTCTACCTTGATGCCGTCGTCGATGGCAGCACCAACCTGTGACAGCGTGTCACGGGTTGCTTCCAGTGTATCTTTCAGGTCGCTGTTGTCATTCGTGAGATTGACGACAGGAGCGGCGACTTGCACATTTGGTGCACTACCTAACTGCCTTGTCACGTCCTCTGCTGTCAGCGATGCCACGCGGTTATTCTTCTGTGCCTCGTCGATGAGCGAGAAGACGGGCTGCAGGTTGCGGTTGTTCACGGCCTGATGGTTGGCCACAAATTCACCTTCATGCACGACTCCGGCTTCACGGCGATAGCGGTTGCCGCCAGTGTAACCACCTTCATAGTACCCGGCTGCTTCAGCCTGGTGCTGCTTTTTGATGGTTGCGATCTGCACCATGCCGGCAGCAGTGGCCATTGCGGCTGCTATAGGACCGAGCCACCATGCTACCTTTGATGCAGATTCGTAGGAGTTGATGGCGGCCAATGCCGTTGAAGCGAAAGCCTGGGCGATTTCGAGCTTCATGGCTTTTTTGTTGCTCTTTGTCTTGGCTTTGGCAATCTCCTTGTCACGCTTCTTTTCCAGCGCTTCCTTACGGGATGAATTGTTGCTGGCAGCATCTATCTGCTTCTGATAGTTGGCCGTGATCTTTGCCGTTTCGAGTTCTGAGCATGCCTGAGAATAACTTGAAGCAGCATAGAGGAAGTTGTTAATACCGCTGTATGTTGCTTGCGCTGCTGCCAGAAGTTTATCTTTGAGGTCTTCTCCTAACTGTTTTTTAGCCTCCTGGTAGTACTTGTTATTCTCATAATCCTCTCCATAGAGAGCTTTGAGTTTCTCCACTACCATCTTCTGTTGGCTGATCGCTTGGATGGCAGAGGACACTCCGAGGACGGCGTTGTCTCCGGTAGGAGATACGTCGCTTACTCCTGCTGCCTTCTTGGCTTTCTCCAGATCTGCAGACGCTTTGTCCTTGACTTCCTGATCGGCAAGATGCTCGAACTTCAGTTCCTTGTACTTCTGCTCGATATGGGCGATGATCTTGTCGTACTCTTCCTTGGTCATCATGCCGGTAGCCTTCAGACTCTCATACATGGCCTCTACGGCAGTCTTTTCAGCTTTCTCCTGCTCGTCGATGGACATGGTGTTCATCTCCTTGCGATACTCGTTGAGTTGCTTGACATAGTCCTCCTGTAACTGAAGCTGATGCTCTGACTGCTCACGCTGCTTCTGCATCTCAAGGCTGTGCCACTCCTTAGTACCTTCGACATAAAGCGACTGCTGGTCACTGAGATATCGCATCTTCTCTTGGAATAGAGCCTCGTCAAGTGCCTTCTCGTTCTGATAGATGGCAGAACTGGCATCGTTGTAGTATTGCTCACGAAGCTTTGCCTCTCTCTGCAGGTGATCGGTCTCGATGTCTTGCTTAGAGATGTCATTCCGCTTCTCCTGATAGTCCTGGTCTTCCTTGGCACGGTCATCGAGGAGCTTCTTGTATTCGGCGGAGTCCTTGCCGTAGATGTCCTTCAGCTTGTCATAGTACTTGTCTGTGATATCATGCTGTTTGTCGACAAAGTCGGAGTAGTTGATGAGTCCCTTGGAATAAGACTCCATGGCGGCTGCATTCTCTTCGGAGTATTCAGCTTTGGCAGCATTCACTTTCTCCTTGAGTGCCTTCTTTGCTTCTGCCTGGCGTTTTTTCTCTGCGGCAGCGGCTTCACGCTGAGCCTTGGCGGCTGCGGTCTTTTGAGCCTTGGTAGTCTTAGGATCTACATAGGTGGATGTACCGCCCTTAGGCTCATGGACTGTGTTTTTTCCGGTCCCTGAGCCATTGTTGGCTTCATTGATTTTGGCTAATCTCCTTTGAATGCCTTTCTTCTTTTTGGCATAGGCATCCAGCCATTTATCCTCTTTATCAAGTGCCTTCAGCTCAGTGTCATCACTCTTGATTTTATCCTCATGTACTTTCCTCTCTGCGAGTTTTTTCTTTCTTGCAGAGTTATTCTCGACCTGGACACCTTCACTTGTGAAGGTCATGCTGCTCTCATACTTTTTCGGATGCCTCTGCATCTCAGCATCTACAAACTTTATGTTTGTCTGTTTCCTTGTCTTGTCGAACTCCAGCTGCTGACGCTTCTCGTTGATCTTGACCTTTCGCTCATAGATGGCTTGTGCTATGGCTGCATCATTGAGGGCGTTGATATAATTGGTGATTGCGCTTGTGTTCTCATTGTATAGAACGCCTTCACGGCTGATGCTGGCATGATAACTTGGGATTATCTGCTGCATTGCCTTGATGGCGGATTTTCTCTCAGAGATACTGAATGCATTTGAGTGGATTACCTTTGATAACTGCTCTACTCTTGTCTTCTGTTCGGCAGTGCTTTGAGCGACTTGCTCATCAATAGCTTTCTGATCACTTAGAATTGCTTGCTGAGCCTTGTATTCTACTGAAGCCTGACGGACGGCCTCTCGCAGATTCTTGAAGTGTTTATAGAGATTATAGATAGCTACTCCTGCTGTAACAACTGCAGCTGCAAGCAATCCCCATGGATTAGCCTTTGTAACACTGTTCAATTCAGCCTGTGCGACTGTAAGAGCAACAGTGTCTTTCCTTAATGCTCCGACTGCCAAGGTGTACAGGGCTGTGGCTGCTGTCTTAGTCTTTGTCCATACTACTTCGGCCTTGTCGAGCAGAGTCTTCCTTGCTTGCCAAATTGCCGATATTTTTGTCCAATTAACCGCTACCTTCGTGGCTGCATAGTATGAACCTATCACGGCTGCAAGTTCAATGATGTATCTGATATTATTCTTCAGCCATGGTACAATGACTATGAGCGCTCTTGTAAGCGCTCCAGCTCCGGATATCGTGTATCTCACGACAGGCATGAGCTGTTCACCCAACTCTACGCTCAGGTCATGGAAATGTTTCTGAGCCTTTTCGAGTTGAGCCTGTGCGGAAGAGTTGGCACGGTTGTACTCGTCTACTACAGACGTGCCTTCATCATATGCTTTATTGGCAATATTCTCGGCGGTCGTAACATCTTTGAGGTGGCCGGCGAGAGTTGACAATACCTGTACGGCACGACTTCCTGATAGTCCCATCTGGTCGAACATGGGCGCGAGCTTGTCGAATCCCCCCGAATTCTTCATCGTGGCGAGGAACTGAAGGAGTGCCTGGTTGGCATCTGTCTTAAGCAGATTCGTAAACTTCTTCACGTCCATGCCGGCGAGTTGAGCGAATTTTGCCGGCTCTTTGAACATGGCCGTGATTAACTGGTTCAATGACGTGGCCGACACTTCCACCTCCTGCATGTTCTGGTCCAGCACTGAGCCAAAGGACATGATCTGCGGAATGGTCATGCCTACCTGCTGGGCGACACCTGCCACACGGGAGGCGAACTCTACGAGATAGCCGCCTGAGGCAGAGGATGACTGAGAAAGCTCGTTGACTACTGAGCCGGTCTTCAGCATGGCTGCATTAAGGCCGTGCTTGTCGTCCTCCCCGAATGCCATTGCCATCTTACCGATCTGGTCAACTGCACCGTCACCGAGATCATCACCGAGGGCGACATTGATCTTGTCTGCTGCCTCGACGAATTCCTTTGCTCCTTTTTGCGATGTAATACCGAGACGGCCAGCATCATCAGCGAGAGAATTGAGCTGCTCACGGCTCGTCCTCGTATCCATCTTCTTGAACTCCTCGTTGAGCTGCTTGACCTGGTCCTTTGTCATGCCGGTGTATTTCTGGACATCGACCATGGCATCATCCATCTCAGCATAGTCTTGAACTGACTTACGGACAGTCATTGTGATACCGGCGACTGAGCCGAGGACAGCACCTATTGCAGTCTGGTATTTGTTGAGCTTGTCTGCGGCACGACTGAGGAATGACTGCTGCTCTTTGGTGGCATCATTGAACTTCTGCATCTCCCGTCTGGCATCCTTGATTCTCTCGGCCATTGCCTTGAACTCCTTGGATCCTTTGGGGATGTCTCCGGAACGGAGCTGCTTATTGAGAACTTTCACGGTCTGCGAAAGTTCCTTGTAGCTTGCATTGCTCAGATCCGACACCGCAGTCGACAGTCCATTGATGTACTTCTTCTGCTCGCGTATCTTGGTTGATACGTTGTTGATATCCTTCTGCATGTCGGCAGCGAGCTGATGGTTCTTGGCAGAGGACGACTCATAGAGTGCCTTCTGCTGATCCTTCAGCCTTTTTTGCTGTTCCTCTAACTTCTTCAGCTCACTTTGTGCCTGACGGGCATTGAGGTCTATTTCCGCCCGGAATCGCTCAGTGTTCATTATTTCTTATGGCTTAGAATATATATCGATAGCTTGTATGCAATGAGAAGGAATATCAATGTGAATGTCACCTTCCCTAATAGAATAAATGCCTTCTGCAGAGTGTTCAGTTTCTTCTCTTTGTACTCCACCTTCGGATATGGCACCGGGATGGAGTCGTGTACTACGCTGTCACGGTAGAGTATCCTGTCCTTGCTGCTCGTCTGTTGGCGGTCGTTCGTCTGGTTGATGAGATACGCCTTTTCGAGCTTGCCTAGTCGGATGCCGTATTGAGCCATCATGGCCGAGTCAGCCTCACGGACGATGGTATTGTGGTTCTCCTTGATGACATCCGTCTTGAAGACGGTGTCACGCTGATGAACGGTGACAGTGTGCACCTGTGGCACTGTCACCGTCCTCGTCGTCGTGCATGCTGCAAGCAGCAGGACGGCGAGAATTGCATAGATTATTTTGCCCATCTGATAGCCTCCCAGTTTCGACGGTCTACGAGTCCTTGCAGAACACGGCCACCGGCCTTGTTCCAACGGCGGAACTGATACTGAATGGCCACGTCATCGGCTTTCTCCAGTACCTTCTGCCACAGTGTAGAGTTCTTCAGCCTTGTCAGTCCGAGGTTGAAGGCGAAATCTGCCAGGGCATCGAACTTACCCTGTGTGTCTACCTCTTTGGGGAAAGCGCGAAGGAAGGTCTCAATAGGAGCGAGATCCGATAGCATGTACTGTTCTGCCTCGCGTCTGTTGATGTGGTCCCCTTTGCGCACCCCCTTGGTATGTCCGTAGCCGATGGTCCAGACTCCTACGGAGTCCTGGTATGCCACTCCTCTGAATCCTTCAGCCTGTTTGATGTGATTGATCAGCTCACTGGATGCCTTTCTCATTTTCCTGTAATTTTTGGTTTGACTTATTTAGATACTCCTTCAGATACGGGATCTGCTCCACGAACTTGAAGCGGAGAATATAATATAGGAAGGCAAAGATCTGATAAGGTATTGTACCTTCCCTGAATATCTTCATGAGGTTTTTCACGATGTTCACGCCATAGAAGTAGATGATGACGTAGGTCACGAAGCTTACGCACTGCATGGCACCGTGCTCGTTCCCCTTGAGCTTGCCTTCTGCATAGATGCAGGTGCATAGCGCGAAGAAGACGAGCGCCTCGAGGATGCACCGTCCGGCTTTCTTGAAGTTGAACTCTTCATTGTTGGCGATCATGCCGGCGAAGTATCCGGCGAGGAAGTTCACGAAGAAGAGCAAAAAGAGTGCTGACATCTCCCCTTGGAGAGGCTTGAGATACGCTACCACGGCGAGGATCAACGCCCAGACGATATCCTTGATTTTATCTATCATCATTGACGGTTTCAATTCTATTCTGTTGTTTTTCGCACAAAGATAAACGGCAGAATTAAAAATTGAAAATACAAAAACCCCGACGACTGGTGGCGGCCAGCGTCGGGGTCAATCATTATATGAAAGAAAGATGACAGAAAATCTAATTTGTCGTGATGCCGAGCCATGACTTAGCCGTTGACTTGGCATATTCGCACCACTCATTGTAGGTGGTGTACTCCGTGGCATCCTCCTTATAGTCACCGTTGATGGCATGGCGTTGGATGGCCAGCTCCTCACTCACGGAGTATTTTGCACGGATGATGGCGTTTGCCACCTGGTTATAGTCTGTCATGTCGTCGCATGGCATGACCGTGCCTCCGTCGGTGAGCTCACCGGTGTAGGAGATGGCATCATATTTCTCTGGAGTATCACCGTCTGCATTAGCAGCCGGCTGATAGTCCTTCACTACCTTCTCATTGAGGTAGCCGATGATCTTGCCGTCCGACCACCTCAGGAATGTCTTCTTCTCTTTGTAATACGCTGTGTACATAGCTATCGATTTTTGAACATTGCAAAAATACGAGGTTATGCACACGGTTGAAAATACTATGTGAACTTGAAGAAGGTCTGGCCTTTGGCAGTAGTGAACTGCTGTATGGCCGTAGGACATGGCAGATCTTCATGTCCGAAGTCGTTTTCTGCCTGGTCGATGAGGATCTTCGAGCCGGTGAAGGTGTAGAATTCGGCATCGACGGATGTCTCATGGCCTTCGGCATCCTTTCTCTTCTCGCAGATATACACCTCCTCGCCGGTATCCTGATCGGTGTAGATCTTGAGGATCTTCTTGAAGCGTAGCGTGAGCGCGTCCTTCGGCTCCTCATGCACTACATCCTTCATCTCTCCCGTGGCATCCTTGACTTTCGTAGTCACTTTCTCCTTGTCAATCTTCGAGGGTATGACCTTGTAGTCGAGAAGCAGAATCTTGATTATGGGTTTACCCCCCCCCGAATTATCTTTACAATAATTACAGATACTTGAGAACTTGACTTTGTCCTCTGATGACAGTCCCTCGAAGGGCGACTGTACGCGCCTCCGGCGGATGATCTTACCTAATGATTTTTCCATTCCCAGTGATTTTATTAAGTGAATACTGTTTGCATGCTTTATAAATCCGAACTGTGATGCGCACTTACGTCTGATCTGCTCCTCGTCGAGTCCTTTCTTCTGAAGCTTATGGATCTTTCTGGCCAGTCTCTGCTTGTTGCTTTTCGCGACGAGTACACGGTCGTGAAAGAACACATAGCCGCACACACGGATGCCCATCGACACAGGACGGACGTTATAGTCCTTGTTGATGGTTACGTGCCAGTATTTGCCGAGATACATAATTGAAAGCATCTTGACAATATGCAGCACGGCCTTGTCTTCATGGCGGATGATGATATTGTCTACAAAACGAAGGTACTTCGGAAGGCCTTCATATACATAGTTGCGGAACTTCATGGCGAGATAGGCAGGGCCACGGCATAGGTCCTGATAGTCGTGCACCGTGGCCGTGGCGATACGGTGCTCGATATATTTGCGAGTCCAGAAGTCGAGGGTCTCCGGATCTTCGGCAATATCGAAGAAACGCATGGCGAGACGGTCGAAACGAGCGAGATAGATCTGTCCGAATATCTGTGATACCTTGATGCCGAGTGGCGCACCGGGATTGTAGGAGTCTACAATCTTGAAGAGCATGCGTAGGAGTTTTCCCGGGCGGATCTTCCTTTCCAGCTCCTGCTTGAGGATGGTATGATCCATCAATGGAAAGTAATGATGGGCGTCCATAGGTATATAATAGAGATTCTCATCCTGAGAGTCTCTGTAAAGCTCGTTGCGGAGGAAGCGAAGGAAGGCATGCGTTCCGAGACCCGGCTTGACGGCAGGAGCCCGCCATGTCGAGTAATCGTATAACTGTTTCTCATAGGGACGGATTCCGGCGGCTTCCGTTACATGGTCTACGATGGGAGCCTTGGCGAGGACTCGGCGCTTGCGCTCGTAGATAACCTTTTGCTTATAGCCGTGTGGCTGCCAGCTCTCTTCCTCGATGGAACTGATGATGGCCTGTAGGTTCGCCTCGAGGTCAGCGTCGAATTTCTCTACATAGTCACGGCTGTGCTTGTGCTCCGAGTATCGGTCATAAGCCAGGCGAGCGTTGTCCATGGATCCCGTTTCTGCGGTATCTTTAATTGTGTTCATTACAAGGTGCTAAAAAGGGTTACGGGATCTCGACGGGGTCTATGGTTCTGATGGGAGTCTGCAAATTTCTCCCGGCACGTATGATGTTGGCCGAAGCTACTTATCTCAATGTCATCTTTCTATATGTTCTCGCGATGGCGAAGGCTCATCTTCTTATGGATATTTGTTGAGGAACGCGCCCCAGTTCACGTTGGCATCACCGACCCCGTTGTTGCCATTGACATACAACGAGCCGGCATTGCTCCCATTGTCAGCATTGCCCAGGAAGATAACGCCCCGGAGGCACTTTTGAAGATTCTACCTGCTTCCGCGCAGATGCGGAAGCGGATGCAAAGGTAAAGACAAACTTTGATTTTCCCAAATATATTTTGCACAAAATGCGCAAAATGGCAAAATTCAAAATTTTGTCGACCGCTTCGCGGTAAAAAAATCGGGGCGCTCCGCGCCGGTGTCCTTTGTTTCCTTGCGCTCGCGCCCTTGTTTCCTTGTTTTCTTGTTCGCAGTTTACTTCGCGAACACTGGCTTCGTGTCGAATGCTTCTGCCCACTCGCAGAGGAACGCGCCCCAGTGCACGCGGGCAGCACCGACCCCGCCGCCATCGACACACAACGAGCCGGCACGGCCCCCAGAGTCAGCAGCGCCCAGGAAGAGAACGCCCCGGAGGCCACTTGCTAAATTCGGGAAGTATGATCTATCGCAATAGTACGTACTATCCGTTCCACCATCTTCAGAAGCCCAGAAAGCCAGATGCGACAGATTGAAGTTTTTCGGGAACGCCCATACTTCTTTATTGTATGGTGCTCTCTGAAAAGCTTCATGATTTGCTATAGAATTTAGGTCAAACAACTTTTTGCCTACGCTGTCATCTATATACAGTGTCGGATAGTTATCAGTATAGTTGATGAGCAAATTTTCGCTCATAGCAACTAAATACTTATAATCATTCTTCAGTCCGAAGAAGTTAGGTATGGCAGAGACATTGATTGTCTTTGCCGTACCGTCATTTATCTTCGTGTCTCCGGAGAAGGTGCCTAACTCGAGCGCGTCACCGTCCTCGACGAGGGCGTTCAATGGCAAGTAGCCATTCTCCCATGGTTTTGAATCACTGTAGCCCATACCTGTACCACCCTGATGCAGGCCGTCAGCTGTCAGCGTGGCGTTGAACGCTGCCTGAATATTCCGGTTATGAAAGATGATACGCTTCAGAGCTGCGGTGATGAACTGCATCACGCGCTCAGAGGCGAACCACAGATCACCGTTCTTATGTGCGAGTGTCTGCAGCGTCGTGACGGGCTTGTTGACGCACGGAATCGTCGCCGTGCCGAGCGACACCAGTGCCGTGCCATCCGCATTGAGCGCAGCATAGCCTGCAGCAGATCTTGACCCGATAGGAATATAGTAGTTGTACCTGCCTTTGATGGGTGAGTTAGCCACTGCCTCGTAGAAGTAGCCATTCTCCTTCCAGTTCGAATAGTAGAAGGCATGCCCCCATCCCCACTGGTAATGTCCTTGCGTGCCGTCGAGGACACATTTCTGGCCATTGGCGAGATAGAGGTGGTTCGAAGCCGACAGCTTCTTACGGCTGTGGTCATTGGTGACGAGGTAGCCGCCCAGTCCGAGCTCATCGACGAGCGAGCGGAGCATGTCGAGGTCGCCGACAGGCTCGCCCTCGGGGTTGGCATCGCCGTCTTTCCATCGGCATCCGCACCACTCCGTGTTGTGGATCTTTCCGAAGTTGATGTAAGCAGTCTTGTTCTGGCTGGGAGAGTAGCCGTAGATGCGGATATCATCCGTCACCTTCGGGAACTCCTCGATTTTAGTAATTTCTTGTGCGTCCATAATTTATTTAATATCGATATTTAAATTGTGACTATTATTCTCCTGTGAATACTCCTTCGATGGCGAACCATGCTCCGCCCATGCTCTTGAATTTGACGAACTGGTTCCAATATACAGTTACCGAGGTACCTATAAAGTCAGTGTATCCCACTGTAAGGTTGTCGTACCTTGGGATGAACCTCGTTTCAGTAGCTCCGTAATCATAATGAGCACTGCATCTGCAGTACAGATGGTCCGTTGACTCTACACAACTGATATGCAGCCTTGGTATTCCCGACTCTGCCTGTTCCCACTTTACAAAGAAAGACAGTTCGAGACCGTCATAGTCTGAAGCCTTAGGCAGTTTCACATAATAGTGACCGCTTGCCGGCTCATTCCATACATAGCAGTTGGCAGGATCGTTGACCGGATCAATCGTGTAGCTTTTGACAGCCGTCAGATCTTTCGTTTTACCATAGAACAGATTTGCTGTCAACTTTCCCGATATATCCGCGTCTTGGAAGGTACCTCCGATGGCAATCATGTTGATGGCTCTCATGATTCCTTCCTTGAAGTCGATGGCTATCAACGGTCTCCAGTCACGGTCATCAGACTCCGTGTATGTTGTCGGGTCGAAGTGCTTGTAATCGTAATTATACGTATAGGCATTCTTCGTTGTGTCATACTGTCTTCCACGCTGTGAGAACATCCAGTCACCTGAGAATATGGCAGAGCCGAGCTTGGCGAAGGCTGCGAAGACGATCTTGGCAAAGATGACCTCGAACTGCTGTGCCATCTTCCACGACGTGGATGTGGCCGTAGGCTCCTCACCTTTTATGGATCCGTTCTTCTTCGGATACCAGTACGCATCATTGTGATGTACGACGGGCGTCAGGTCATCAGTGCGTGTGTACGTGTTATCAGCGCTCCATTCTCCCGAGAGGAAGGCAATCGGTCCGAGCTTTCCGGCAAGGTCTTCCTGACCGTCGATGAATCCCGTGGCAAACATTCCTTCCTCCAGTTTCGGCTCGCATATGTCGAGATAGACATTCTGGCCGGACATCGGAGAGGAAAAGAGTCGGAACAGGAGACTCTCTCCGTCGTTCGTATAGTCAAACCATGACAACGTTTTGAACGTGATGACATGACGCTGCCATTCCGTCGATGAACCCGGAGTAAGGATACAGTGCAGGTCGGTATTGTTGTCCGTATATTCCTTTCCATCGATGTAGTATCCGGCACTCGTGTCTACGGCTGAAGGAAAGACATAACTTGCTGCCACTTGCGTGTTGTCCTCAAGCCTCCAGAAGTTCAATGTAGCAGTACCATAGTCTTTCCCGTCTGATCCTTTTTGTGGATAGAGATAGGCTTCGATATGGTATTCGCCTTCCTCTGAAGGAGTGAAGGTAAGCTCTTTCTCTACAGTGTATGTCTCTTTAATATCAAGACTCCATGCAGTAGTCCATACTCCACTGCTGTTTTCTTTCCATATATAGATTCTTAGGTATCGGTCATTGTAATCAGTGCCTTTTGTGCATTTTCCGTTGACATAGAGCGTGTACGTATGGCCGGCGAAGAGATACAGGTCTTTCCTCGTATCTGAGTTTCCATAATCGCTGAACGTCGTAAAGAATACCATATCCTCAGCACCCTGTTTCGACCAGTACGACAGCGTGTACCATTTACTCGGCTTGATACGCTCTACGTCCCAACTCTTATACAGTGTCTGCAGCAGCGTGTCTTTATACTCTGACTCGCTCTTGCGCATGCTGAAGACGGTGTGATAGTAGTTCCTTCCGTTATGGCCATTGCCTACGATTGTTCCGCCTTGGTACTGCCAGGCACTCATGCGGTCGAGGCTGATGAACGAGGCGTTGCGCAGCAGGTTCGGGTTCACGCCGGGCGAATACACAGCGATGAGCTCGGGCGTAGAGTATGTCGTGGAAGACTTCGTGTAGACTGTCTTCAGACATTTCCACACATACGGCTTATCTGCAGTAGGCATCGGGAACGTCTCCGACCATCCGCTGATATCATAGTAGGATGTGATGTTCTTTTTCTGGCTGATGGCAAAGAGTGACGTGACGGAGAGGATGCCGTTGCCGTCGCTTCCATCGTCTCCAGTTTCACCTTTGTCACCCTTATCTCCCTTATCGCCTTTGTCGCCTTTCTCACCGGTGACGCGCTTATAGAGGAAGGTGTTGTTGTCAACGCACCTCACCTTATACTCGTCCGTTCCATCGATCAGCATGTACGATACAGACCAGACGTAGGGCTTCTCTTCAGTTGGAGTCGGAATATTGAGCGACCAGTCGCCCCACCCGTCGCCGTTCGTGGCACCGTTGTAGATGCCGAGATAGCCACTGCCAACCCAGTATTTCGGGGCAGAAACATCTGAAGGAGGTGTCATGGCATCTGCCGATACCGTCACTTTAGAGAGTGCGTATCGTATTCTGCTGGCGCTCCCGTTCTTGCCATTGTCGCCTTTATCGCCCTGGTCTCCTTTGTCTCCTTTGTCGCCTTTGTCACCCTTCGGTCCGCTGATCCGGGAGAAATGCAGTGCTTCTGTACCTTTGGCACTGACGAGATACTCATTCGTAGGATCTACGAGAATATAGGTTACTGCCCAGATATACGGCTTTGCATCCGTTGGCTTCGGCATTTCAAGACTCCATCCGCCCCAGTCTGAATACTTCACCGTATTGGCCGACGTGTCAGCGTATGCTTGCGTCGGCGCGGTGATGTCGGACGGAGCCGTCAGGTTATTGCCCGTCTCGTCATACTTCGAGATGGCATACCTTGTGCGGCTTGAAGTTCCGTTCTTACCGTCCTTTGGTTTCGGATATAGCTTATCAATGACTGATATGATCATTATGCTGATGCCTTTGATGCCTCGATACGGGTAGCCACGCCACCGTATTTCGTGATGTTGTCATACGTGAGGTTGTCGTTCGTCAGATCCGTGATGGCATTGCCTCCGTTGTCCGTGAACGAATAGGTGAACGTCCATCCCGTCGACTCCTTGCCGGAGCTGCGGTCGTAGACCTTCGGCGAGTACTTAACAGTCTCGCCTACATTTACGGCCTGACTTGGGATATTACGTCCAACTTCAATGTAGTATGGATCTTTAATATCTGTTGCCTCGGCTGTACCGATATACGTCTGGTCGCCTGACTTGACGAGACAGCGGAAGAGCTCCGTACCCTCGACGCCTGAGCTATATAGCTTCAGTGTATTGCCTGACACTTCCTGTATGTCCTTAATTGTTGACATATTCTTCCATGCGCCTGCTGAGAACCGCTGCCACGTATAAGAGTCTGCAGTGATAGTCTCGCCGGCCTGCTGAAGAGCAGCGGTGAACTTTACCCAGTCGTTGCCGGTATTACCACTTGACAGTACATTATCACCACTACCATCTTGTCCTTCACAAGAAATGAGCACCTTCTTCGTGTCTCCGATAGATTCCTGAATAGGAATCGTTTTCGAGCAGGTGATGGTGAGCTTCTTGTATGCGCCCTGGTAGTAGATGGTCTTGTCGGTGTGATCTGCCTCCGTCGCAAGGTTTCCGATGATCTTCAGAGCCGGGAACGTCTTGCCGTTCTGCGTGACTGTCGTCACCTCGAAGAGCGCCTTGTACTTGTCCTTCACCTTACCGTCCGAGAGAATGCCTCCCTCGTCCGTGATGGCATTGAAGTACCACTGCTGGCCTGCAGACTCAGGTACGATGATGTCACCGCTCTTTGAGGAGTACGGTTTCGGGAAAAAGATGCACGGATGTTTCGTGAAATCCGTTGCGATCACTTTCTTGTTTGTCGGGTCCCAGTATTGTTGAACGCCGTAGCCGGTCTCACCGTTGGCCCATACAACACCCATGTCAGGAATGAGCGTGTCACCGTCGTTATATCCGTATAGATGATCAATTGCTGAAATGTTCATGGCTATAAGTTCTTTTTGAATTGTTCTGCTTCTTTGTCCGTGATGGCCTTCAGACCGTCCTTGAGTGCCTCTTCCATGCCTAAGACGGCGATATCCGACTGATTGACGAGATACCCGTCCTTGTTATTGCCGAAGCGGAGCTGTCTCACTCCGAGCCTCTCGGCGAGCTTTGCCGATGCGATATAGTAATTCATAGCTTATGCGTTTATTCATCCTCAATCTCTGATGTCGGGAACTGTGCCACGAAAGGCTTGCCTGACGGGTCGCAGAGAATCTTCCCCGTCTCGGTCTTGATGGGCAGCAGACAGGAGAGTTCCCTTGTACAGCCTCCGATCTGATGCTCACCTTCCATCTTCTCACGGTCAATCTCGAACTCCGTACCGCATCCGAGATTCTCCCATTTTGCCAGCGCGTTCTCACGGTAGAACAGCTGCACGTCGAAGTACTGCAGTGCGTTCGTGACGTCACCCTGCCTGTTCGTGATGATGGCAATGGCTTTCGTCTTCGTCGTGCCTACAGTGACGAACTGCGAGTATGCGAACTCATAGCGGTCATCCCACTGGCCGTACCATCGGCGGAGAAGCGTCGATGCTGATACCTTCTGTGTCGGATCCGTTGTCGAGTAACCTTCCACACGCAGCAGAACCTTCTGCAGATACGGTACGTTGATGATGATTGTACCCGAGTCTTTTCCGTAGACATACCAAAGGTTGTCGTTAGGATCAATGTCCACCCAGTTTGCTGCAGTCTTGTCGAACACCTGCCATTTGAACACACTGAAGGCAGCGTCCAGTACCTTGCCGCCGTTCCTTATTACCGCCTCAATATGGAACTGGCCATTATTGCCGTAGTTCTTGAACGGCGAGAAGTTCATCTTCGGAGGACAGCGCAGCTCCAGCGCAATGTTCGAGGGCGTTTCCTCGTTTGATACGAGATCCTTATGCCAGTTGAAGTCTGACGTCTCGTTTCTCGTGGCGTTGTAATACTCACCATGGAAGTCGAGCGACAGCAGGTTGCCGAGTGGCACGTTGCGCATGATCCAGATGACATTCCCGTCCTTCAATGCGTAGTCAGTGCCTTTCGTCAGCGTCACGGCCTTGCCGGCGCTGTCCGTTTCCGTGACCTTCCATGACACGTTCCGCATGGCATAGGCGTAGTCACCCGTGGTGATCTTGCCGTCCGGGTCATCGACGATGAGCTGCGGCTTGTAGATGGCAGGAGTAAGACTCCTGTCAGGGCTGAAAGCCTTGCTTATCGCATTGTATTTCTGTATGGCAGTGCCTCCGAGCTCCTGCATCGAGAAGGCAAAGCTTAGCGGATTGCTCAGCACACGTCCGCCGTTGATTTTCATTCTCATATTGCTATACTGCTATAGAATAACTTTCTTCAATCTGTGAATTGTCAGGGAAGACTATCGTGATACGGTAGCCAACCTTCGAGCCTGCTGTCCATGTAGACGGCAGATCCGTTGTGGAGCTGATGGGGAGCGTCAGATCCGTGAACGACTTGTGCTTGGCGTTCCATGCCGTATCTCCGTCCTCGTCACTGCTCTCCCGCGTCCATGTAATCGTGCACTTTGTCAGTTCCTCTTTTTTCAGTCTCATTTCGGCATTCCATACCTCGGCCACGATATCCGTCTGCCAGTCCTTGTCGATGGGGAAGAAGTTCCCGTAGGTCGAATAGATATTGATGGCCATGTTCGAGCCACCGAGGATGCACGTCCAGTCGGCATTGCCATAGCGAGGCTCCGATTCCGTCGAGGATGCCACGGCGCACTCCCAGTAGCAGCCTTTCCACCATACGCGGTCCTTGTAGTAACCTTTGGCCGTCTCATCATAGCCATTGATATACTTTCGGCTCTTCGTCCACAGCCCACAGTCTCTTGCTTGGTACTGAGGTGCGCCGGTATAGTCCACCTGAATAAGATTTTGGTAGAGCAGCGTCTGGGCGTAGAGAACAGGCAGGTTCTTGTCGATTTGCTTATTCTCGAGCAGCTTGTGGAGTGCGTTGATGTCCTTAGGCAGACCGAACAGGGCGGCATAGTTGGAGCCGGTGTCCGAGTCCTCGAGCACAGGCTTGTTCACTCCCTGGAGGAACAGCCAGCGCCCGTCGTTGGAAGAGACGAACCATACCGACTGCCTCGAGGTATCTGTAGAGTTACCCCATCTTATCACTCTTGCCGCAGCCACGGGCGGATAGTTCTTTCCACCCGGCACGTCCGCATCGTCGTAGACAGTGACGGTAGCGGTGTTTGCATTCGTGTCGACGGACGTGATGCGGCAGTAGAATGAGTAGTATGTCTTTGCCTCGTCGAGGTTGTTGACCTTGCCGAGGAGGATGTCGTTCACATGGAAGGAGATGATATCCTTGTCATACTCCTTGCGGAAGGTGAGACGGTACGTACCGTCGTCGAGCGCTTCCACACGGTCGATGATACCTTTGTCGGTGAAGTAGGTGTCGCCTTCGAGCACGTTCTGATGGTTGAAGACGAGCTCATCGAAGATGGCTGATCCGTTGACGCGGATGTTGTCACAGATGATGGAGCCGTCAGGGTTCATGTGTATCTTGCCGTCTCCGACCACTGCGCCCTTCATGAGCGTCAGCAGGCCTTTCATGACATCATCCTTATTCTTGTGCAGATACTCGTCGGTATCGGCATTGAGATACTGCAGCATCTCAATGAGCGCCGAGCCTACGCGCTTGGCGGTGTTCTCTGAAGGCCGCCGGGCGTCGCGTATCTGTTCAAGATCCTGTATGATGTCGTCGATAGTCATCTTTTTCTTTGTTTATCGCAAATTTATTATGAATGCCGTAGGGTTGAAAATACATCAGAAATTGCGCAAGACATTGAACTTTTGCTCTTCTCTTGTTGTTCCAAAAATGGTTTGAACTACGTTTGACATTGTTCCCAAATATGCTTCTCCGTAGAAGTTTCTCTCTGTCTCGGTGAGGACATAAACGGAGCGAAGATATTTTTTACTGAACCAATCTCTTTTCTTACGTGGTTTACCTGTAGACATATGCGTTATGGACCATTTAGGACCACGTGGACGTGGCTTGTCCAAATGATGTGCTTTACGATATGCAGGATCAAGGATTTCAAGGTTACCTCCGTTACCTTTTTTCTTATATCCTTTACCTACACCGGCTGCCATATATATTCCATATGTCATAAACTCATGGGCGATGACTATCTGGTCACTGACCGCAATGCTTTCAGTGATATTGTTATAAAGTTTCATGGTGTCAACTATCCCGAGGCGCATAATCTGCTCCCTCCAGATGGTAATCATCATATCTGCCCAATCCTTTTCCCATTTGCGGATGTCTTCCTCCGTGACGGGCCGTTTTATTTGCCGTTCTGCCATTGTGATTCATCAAATACGAGGTCAATAGGCTCCGAAGTATAGAGCGTGAAATATAAGCCAGTCATGCCGGAGAGATAGTAGCGCCCGAACTCCTTGTTAGGGATGGAACGAGTCTCAAACTGTACATACTGCTCCTCATAGGTGTACTTGTCGTGGATGATCTTCGAGACGAACTGCTTGAAGATCTCACGGCAAAGGTCGAGCTCTTTCTGCCGTGCATCCATATCGGGATAGTCGTAGGCGGAAAGGATCATGACGGTGAAGGCACGGCGCTTCGTAAAGTTGTACGTGCCATCATCCGATGAGAGATTCTCCGTCGATGTATCAGAAACGGCCACAAAGCGGCTGTAGTCACGGTACTCATCTAACAGTCCTTCGAGATTATCCGGGCCCGAAATGGTTACGACATGAAACCCTTTCTCCTGACAGAGCTTGTTCTGCTCCGTCATATCCTTAAAGTATGATATCGCGTCAAACATAACCTTTACTTTTTCATCATCTTCTTGATTTCCTCTGCCTCTCTCGCCTGTGCATCTAACTCTGTCAGCGCCCGGAGTGTCGATGTGCGATTGAGGATCTCATCCTCTTTCGTCACGTCACCCTTGGTAAGCATGCGTATCTGCGCGTTCATCAGTTCCATCTGCGAGGCGTCACCTTCACCGTCACTGCCTTGTGGCTTTAGGAAATGAGGGAACATCTGACCGAAGCGGTACTTCACGGCATTCCACCAGAGAAGCACGGCCTTTCCGTCAAATTCCGTAAGAATTCCGTGTTTTGTCTCCGGCATGTCATAGAGGATCATGGCCATAGACTTGAGGTTGTCTTCTTTCATCGTCTGGATGAATCCCTGGTAGTAGTTCTCGCATTCGAGATACTTGCCAAACATCAGGTCGCGCAGGTCGAAAGCCGCGGCCTTGCATCCGTGCATCGTCTCGAGGCGTACGTTCATCTGCTCCGGATGCGTCACCCATCCCACCTGCTTCATCATCCATGGCAGCAGCTCTTGATTGAGCACGAACTTCTTTCCCGTGGAAGGCTGATAGCAGAGAAAGCCTTCTGGCAACTCAGTGTCTACCGTCACGTGCATGAGGTTGAAGAGCGCTGCTGTCTGAATCCGGAGCAGTCCGTCCTTGTCACCGTCGTAGATGACATAGAGACGGATGATCATGCGGAGCTGACCTTGCGTCAGCTCTCCCCATGACTCCGGGACCTTGAACGACATTTTCTTCGCAACGAACTCACGCTGTGAAGAAGAAGGTTGAGTCTTCTTTCTTGTTTTCATAGTGCTCACCGTGTAAAGCCTGGTACAATTTCGATGCCTTGTACTCAGGATAGTTGTCGATATTCCGCTCCATGTGGTCGCGCAGTCCCCAGATGGCAGCATCGATGTGTGGATCACCATTGATGCGCTGCACGATGCTGGCGGCGATATATCGGAGCGCATGGTTCATCAGCTCATGGTCGTAGGACGTGAGCTTATTCGTGCGGATCTTTTCGAGGAGCGCTTTATAGTACTCCGGAGAAATCTCACGCGCCACTGACATATCACCGTCGTGTCGATAGGTGAGAACTCGCTTCCAGCTATACATCATCGACTGGTCAGGATCAACGGGACCGAACCTTGCAAGCATCTCAGGATCATAGTACAAAGAGGCTATCTCATCTATGGCGTTCTGACTCTCGCCCCATCCGTCGAGCTTGACGAGTTGCTTGAAGATTCGGCTCTTGACAAGCAGTCCTTTCCAGCACATATCACTCCGCAATCGGTCGACACGATCCTTGGAGGCAGGGGCGGTGTCTTGCGTAGAGACGACGCCGAATCCGGTTCCCGTCAATACGAGGTCGAGCGATGGAATGGCGAGATAGAAGCCGTTCACGCAGAGATACTCGAGCACAATAGGCTTGATGTCTTCATCATCCAAATGGGCTATGAAAGCCTCTCCGAAGATATACTCCCGTAGCCAAATAAGGCCAGTCTCGAAGTACTGCTGCATGCGGTTGAAGACGGACGTGTTACGGTCTGCAGTCTTGGCAGCCGGCACATACTTCTCGAAGAGCTCCTTGGTAATGTCTTTACTGATGTCCATGGTTATTCGTTTTTGTTGGGTTCACTTGTCGGATTCTGCGTGCTTACCTTCTTGGCATCCGTGTTCTGGTCGAGCGTAGTCAGAAGGATCATCGGCACATCGGGATACACTTTCTTCTCCCAGCCATTATAGGCTATTACGAGATGATGCACGGTGAGCAGCAAGTCGTGTGTCAACGTCTCGAGGCTCTGCTTCATGGTGAAGAGCTCTCGCTTGTCTGAGCCACTGTTGTTCATCTGACTCTTGCCGGGGTTGGCGCCAGCAAGGTTCGGATGCACGTTGTCATCGTAGCAGAGCATATTGCTGACCTCAGCAATATCATCGTTGTACTCGCTGCCGGCCTTCGAGGTGTCTATTACATTGATCTTGAGCATGTGCTTCTCCTTGCCGTCGACGAGTGCCTGGAAGTCCGACCATATCAGCTTGTCGGAGTTCTCCGAGCCGGTGAGACATTCCTTGATGTTCTGAAGGAAGTCGCTCTTCATCTGCGTGAACTCTTTTGTTCCCTCGCTGATGCCTTTCGTGCGTGCCAATGAAGACCAGAACTCCACGTTCACCTCCAGATGATAGCGTATGCTTTGCCCATTCTTCAGTTTCGACCGTTTGGCAGCAGTGAGGAGCGAATAAATGTCATACCATCCGTCACGCAGTACGCCCGTCCACCACGGCGTAGGATAGATACGTCCGTTAGGCGTGGGCATCATGGCCACGACGGCGTACTTGTGTTCACGCTGATTGTCCGGTTTGAAAATGCCAAGCTCGTCCTTCTCCCTGCGTGTACGGGCAAAGAGGTCGCCGATAGGATCATCCTCATCGAGGAGCGGCACCATCTCTATTACCTCAGGCTGGGCGTTATCGTCCCAGTCGGCAAAGAAGATATGGTTGATGCGTCCGTCATCATCGGGCAGCTCGAAGCGCACGTTGCAGGCGTCCTTATGGACGATGCGCACGATCTTCGAGCGGTCACGGTTGAGGATGATGACCGACACGGCGAAAGCGAAATACTTCAGGTCGACGATCTGCTCGGCAAAGAACCGCTTGATGTTGTTACGGATGATCCAACGGCGGATATCGGGGTCTGTAGTCTTTTTTGGCTCCTTGTCGTTCATCGTGGCAAGGTCGTTGTACTCCAGTCCATGGCCATATGCGGTCAGCAGGTTGAAGTACTTATTCTGCAGCATGACCGAGTTTTTCTCCACTGCCTCGATGAGACGGTAGGGAATCTGGTTGCTTTGGCCATAATTGACTATCGTGTACTGCTTGCCTTTAATGGTGACAGGCGTCGTAGTCATCGTCTCCTTCAGCGGATAGATGTTCTGCGACGTGAATGCGCCCTGAGTCCTGTTGAAAGGAATCTCTATTATATGAGAATCAATATTCATACTTAGATATAGATTGGATGTCCGTTTACTTGGAAGAGCAGCACGTCGATGAGCTGCCGTACCTCACCGCTCTTCATGCTGCGATATTTGTGTGTTCCCCTTGTCCAGTGGCCACTCGTCACGTACCACCCGTCGTTCATCACGACCTTATGGCCGTCCTTGGCGAGTGCCACGATGGTCACGGCCTCGTGTTTCTTGGCGCACTCATCGAGGAAGAGCTGCGCGTCCTTCAGGCGTATCGGTTCCTTTACTTTCATGTCTATTCGAATGTATAATCAAACGTGGCATCGAACACGCGCTCGCGCTCGACATCCATGATGTTGTGAAGCTTCTGGCTGTATTGCCAGGTGAATTCAAACGACGGCATATTGTCGTCCTCGTTAGTGATTTCTGATTTGGAGTCGGTGATGACAACCTCTTTGCCCATCTTGCCACCGTTGAAGAGATACACAGACTGAGAACGGAAGAGGTCGTCCGCCCAATCGGCCATAGCCTCATTGAGCACACCCGTCTTAGCCTTAAACTCGCGTGTCTCGGTGATCTTATAGTTGCGCGTCATGCCGCTCACACGGGCTGACGACCTTTCATATTTCGAGTCCTTCGTATGTGTGCCGGTGCAGTAGATATACTCCCAGCATCCGAAGGAGTTCAAGAAGCACATGGCAGGAGATGGCGGAATCTCGTCCTCGATGACGATATACTCCTGACTACGGCTCCCTGCCGTGCAGACATAGCCAAGCAGCGTCTCCCCTGAGGCGATGCCTACGGCGGATGCCACCGCGGATGCAGAAACGTTGAAGTCCGACACGCTTCCTGTCGTGTTGATGGCAGAGAGCGTGGCGGTCTTGCTGCTTGTGGCTTTCGTTGTGGAGCTGTAGACAGTGGCCGTGACGGTCAGTGACGTGGCGCTGTAGGCAGAGAGGCACTCGGTACGGCCATAGGCTGTCTCCTTCGGGCCATTGAGGATCGTAAGGAAGTGAGCGTCACAGAAGGCACTGGCAGACTCTTGAACGTCCACGGTACCGAAGAGCACCGTGCCGAGCTCAGTGGTATAGGACATGCCTTTCGTACCTTCTGCATCCACATCAGCATACTCTGCAGATACGGTGATGGAGCCGTACTGCCTACAGTATGGCTCTAACAGGTCGCCGAGATCGGAGAGCGTGATGGTGCCGCTGGAGTCGGGATAGTACGTCTCAGAGATCACCTTCTCCGTGCCATACGAGCTCTTGACGGCGAGGATCACGTCGAGGGCGACGGAAGACGTCTTGAAGGAGAGGTCATCCATCGTACCCGTGAAGCTCAGTCCGGATGGTTGTTTGAGAATTGTTGCCATAGTAATTTATTTCTATGGCAAAGATAATTAGGCATCGTTTAGGTTGAAAATACAACAAAAAAGGCGCACCGGCCTCGCGGTCAGTACGCCTAACTGATTACAATTAATATGGGAATGGAATAAAGCTACTGTCTACTTAATGTTCATCCAGTTGTACATGTCCTCGACTATCTTCATAGCTTTGTCTTTCGACAGAGGTACTTTCTTGTAACTGGTATGATTGAAGTTGCTTAGAATATGCTGGAGTTCCTCAAAGAGCTCCTCACTACTGCATCGGTCGATATAATCATCTTCTTCCTCTTTCTCATCGGGAGAATCTACCTGGTTATCTATGTAGGCTTCTTCAATCTCGTCTTCACCGGCATAGCAGAGATTCCGATTGATGAACTTTTCCTGATCCATAGCTTCCAGCTTATCGAAAAACTCTTGAAGCTGTCCTGCATCTAACTTTATGGTTTTCCCGAATTTAACTTCATCAGCTCTAATTTCCATAGCTCAATCTTCTTTTGTCCAGACCAGCCGGTCATCCTCTCTTACGAGGTGATAGCCATTGTCTGCCATATATTTGTTGATTGTATCGATAGGGATACGCATGGTATCCATCACGTTCTCATGGATCTCCTCGGAGGTCCATCGTCCCGAGTCCTCGTCTGCCTGAAAGTAGGCGTCGAGCACGGCCTTGTAGCCGAAAGGCTCTCCGTGATCCTTATTCTTCGGAGCAACCTTGTCGTTGTCGTATTGTATGAATCCTATCTGTTTAGCCATTTTTTCCAACGTTTTATGTCTTGGTATTGCTTTTTGATTAACCGCTCAGCCTTGCGAGTGTCTATGCCTACTCGCTTCAGATCTCGGAGCGTTGCCCGGTATTCTAATAGCTCCTTACTGTGCTCTCGGATCTGCTCCATCGTTGACTCCTTTGCCATGCGGTTCAGCTCAACGAGCTTGGGGTGGAGCACATTGTATTCATCCTCCGTCATTTTTCACCTCCTTCCTGATTGAAGAGGTTAGGACCATCTTCACGCTCAATCTTCTGGATGTCGAGCGCTCTGCAGATTGGCAGGGCGAAGATATCGGTGATATGGTAGGTCTCACCATTCTTCTCCCGATAGATGGAGTATTTCGTGGAAAGCATGTGGTTTCCATCGGGTGCTCCTTCGAACTTCCTTATCTGAAGCTTCTGCTTCGGGTCCTTGGTAGGGTAGAAGCCATTCGTCTTGTCGATGAGATTCTTCAGATAGAGGTATACCTTCTTCAGATCTTTGTCCGGGATGGCATTGCCACTGAGGACGTATGTCGCCTGCTTGATAGCCTCGTTGGGTAGGCCATACACGGAATACTGTCTTACTGCTATATAGCAGAGGTGCTGCACCTTTCCGGATAGCACCTTGTAGCTCTGCTCAGTCATTTCTTACCTCCTTCCTTCTCATCGTCCGACTTGAGCATTCCGCGGTACATCAGCCATGCAGCCGAGAGAGCAGCGGCGAGTGCCACTTCGATGTGAGCCTCTGCTGCGAGTCCCAACGTGATGATGGCCACTGTTACCATGTTCACGCGTATGGCGGTACGGCGTGTCACCTCGAACTCAGCGATACGGCTGTAGAAGTGGCTGTCAGCGTCGAGCCATCTGTTCACACTGCGGTACAGATTCCTTACCTTGCTTCCAAGGCTCACACGCGCCTGTACTCCTTGCGCGGTGAAGTCGATTGTTGCCTGTTGCATAATCGCATCTTCTTGTAACCTTCCCGGGTAGAGCCGGGCCTACTGACATGGGCAGAAAAAAGCGGCTGCCTTCCGTTGGTTACAAGAAGATGACTTTCACCCGATGGGCTTAATCAAATCTTACGGAAAAACAGCCGCCGTATATTGGCGTCTTTGGTCGAAGCAAAAAAAATGCCCGTGACCTTATGTCCGAGCGAATAACCGTCGCTCACCGGGATGGTCTACCATCTTCTTGTAACCGAAGGCAAAGTTAGGAAGAATTTCAATACCCTCCAAAACTTCGGCGTTAATTTGTGCAAAATGTGCAAATTATCTTGTTTTCATGATATTGTACACCTTGTTATCGACCAATACGATCATAACCGAATTGTTGTCCCAAGTGAGATTCTTGCAGACCATACCATTCACTCTTGATGTATAGACGTGGTCCGGCTCTGGTAAATGCCACATTATTTCTCCTTCCGTCTCATCGATGGCCACGTCATAAGCTTTGCCGTGGATCTTGACTGTCTCGACCTGCTGATACCGATAGTTCCCACAATATAGGATGCCGTTACCTTCTTCATCCTCATCCTCCAAGGTCTTTGTCTTCGTCTCCGAGCCTGAAGTCTCTTCTACTTCTGCATTCGACTTCTTCATGATTGCATCGTAGATCGAATCTTCCTTTAATGAGTCCTCGATACTTTCCTTTGGCTTACTACTATTCCTTACCTCCATGTTCACACCAAAGACGATGACCAATGAAAATAACATTAAGAATCCTACGATTAAAGGCCAATTCCAGCCTTGCTTCTTCTCATTTTGATTTTTCTCTTCCATTTTTATAGTTTTGAGTTCGCTTGCAAAGATACGGGTATTTTTGCATAAAATAATCATTTTACACCGCTTTTCTATCTTTCAAAACAAAAAAAAGCCCCGAGGCATTGCCCCGGGGTACGATGGCTTACATCTTCTCAAGGATCATTCTGCTTGCCTTGTTGACATCGCCCATGAGCTGTAGGATGAACTCCGGCTTCTCTCTGAGGGCGTTGATCCATCCGTCGCAGTAGCAGGCGTTGTTGTCAAGGATACGTTTGTCGAAGCCAAGCACCTGACCTACTCTGGCTGCCGTCACCTCTGCTACGAGCTCTTCCCTTGCATAGGCATCATCTCCGAATCGGGTACCTTTCGGGCGATTGAGACGGTTGGCTGTACCTGTGGAATGAACCATCTCATGAAGGAGAGAGGAATAGAACTCCTGTCCGTCCTTGTAGATCTCCTCTGCCGAGTCATGGATCTTGAACTGCTCCTTCATTGGAACGATGACGATGTCCCGGGCCGGTGAATAGAAGGCTCCTTCCGCCGGGCGGTCGTTCTGGATGCGGCAGACCCATGTCTGATCCTTCATCATACGGTCGAGAGCTTCGCACTTATACATCCCTGAGTCATCCTTGCTGACAGTGGGGATGAACTGCTGCTTGGCGGCGTCCACCTTCTCCGGCGCCTTCTCCTCGAGATTCGTTTCGGCGATGTTGAAGACATTGAAGCTCTTCAAGACTGGATAGGTCCGATACTTCAGGCGATCCTGAGGTGTAAGGCTCTGCAGAGTCTCTGCTTTAACCTTCTTCCCGTCGGGTGCGATAGCCATGAGGTCCCAGAAGATGACAGGCATCGACTTCGCCCCTTTGTTGATGTGTGCACCGAGGCGGTTGGCCTGATGGAGGGTGCAGTAGATAGGATACTGGAAGTTCCGGAGAGATGCGTCAAGCATCAGCATCATGGAGTTGCCTCCGCTGTACTGTCTTCCCTCGAGGTTGACGGGCTGGCCTACGACCTTGCCGCACCATCCCTGTTTCCAGTCACTGGCCTTGACGGCCTTAAGGCGCTCGATGAACATGTTAGCGAACTTCTCCATTACTACTTCGTTGTGCTCTGAAAGTTTCATAATATAAATGTTTTAAAGGTGAATGAATTCTGTTGATTAACCCAAGACGGTGATGTTGATGTACTGGATGTCGACCATCTCTGCGTATGCCATGCGCTCTGCCTCTGCGGTAGCCTCCGAAAGAGAATCAGCCATGACCTCGAAGGTGATATACTCGCCATCCTCGCCCTGTGCCTCTACCTGGTAGATGTTCTGACTGAAGAGATGGCTCTTGCGGTTGTTACGACGTGTTCCGTTAGCTGTGCGCTCGACCTGTGTGAAAGTTGTTGCTGTCATGATGTTATGATTTTAATTGTTGAACTTTTGTAATTTTTACATTGCGAAAAGTAGCACAAACGTCAAGTCTTTACAGACAAGTTTTGGCCGGGAATTTTTCACCGCCCCGAGGCCACAGAAAAAGTTTGGATGAAGACAAGCCTGTCCCAAACTTTTTTGAAAAATTCCAGAGACAACCTGCCCCGAACTTGGCATAAGACTGTTTGTGCTAACTTTGCAAGGGAAAAATGAAAGTTCAATAATGCCCAAAATCATATCATGACACCGACGACTTTAAGGTCGACCGCGCAGAGGAACACAGAGTGATGACCACATGAGCTTACCTATCAGAACAAATCTACATGGTATAGGCATAGGCAGAGGAAGGCAGACCAGAACCGAGTTCATGGCCATTCTCCGGAGGCGTGAGCACGGCAGGCCTTGGCTCCGCATAATGACATCCATATCTACATAACCGGCATGGGTCAACAGAATAACCGCTGACATACATTATGATACTCTCAGTGCACATCGAACAAGTAATCGTTCGCTCCCTCTATCTTCATGCGCCGGCCTTCAAGGCAAAGAGTGACGAAACACCGGATGAGTGCACCGCTATAGCCAGACCCCACCCGAGGAAGACAAGCGGAGCCCATGATGCTGCTGCAAGCATCCAGTAGGATCTTCCAACCGCTTACTACGCTCCATCAGGACAACTCCCTCGTTGCACGACCATGGACAGGGCGAAGAATGCCGGGCTTCTTCTGCGACTTCATGCCAGCACAGATGTAAAACTGAGACCCTGCAGAGCCTTCCACCCATGGAGCGCCGTTGAAATGCATCCAGTCGAAGAGCCAATGGCCAACGAGCCACGAAAAACGATGGCAGCCGTGAAAGACAGCCGCTCATCAACGCCATCCCCACGCAAGGATGACCCTGGGATGTAGCGAAGCCATACCTATGTTATCAGTCATGGGAGCCCATCTGAACGGCCAAAAAGGACTATAAAGCCTTCAAAAACGGCTGAGGAAACGACCTAAAATGACTAAAAAGGAGCAAATAAGGACATGAAACTATGCTTAATCTGCAAAAAACGGACAGATACCGCACAAAAATGAGATGGAATACCGCAAATATGCAGCCAAATACCTATTTTTGCCTGAAATAACCAATAAATAAGGAGATCTATGCACGGAAGAGTTTCAGTAATCAAAAACGGCAAGGTAGTATGGTCAGATGACGACTGCGAGATCATCTTTCCCAAGAAGACAAAAATAGAACGCCAGCTTCAAGACGAGTTGAGCTTAAGTCGAGCTAATTTTCAGCTAAAGCCGGATGAGTTCAGACGTCAGCTCATGGGCAACACCGACATAAGGCCGGCAGATACCGCTAATAATGAGCCATGGTACCTCGGGGCATGCCGAAGGCGCAAGAAAAGGTTTTGAAAGATCCTATTATGACCCAACCTATTAGAACGGAGAACGGGCGGCATTGTCTCAATGCCGCCCGTTTCCTGATAACAAAACAATCTCTATGAGTTAGAAATCTTAGAAGAACCCTTTCTTCACCTTGTTACTTTCTGC
>Ga0256406_1001675_pt1 | contig 34717 bp, 31 predicted proteins | sample RumenRJG_03DNA_FD_185986 | JGI IMG/M metagenome (GOLD analysis project Ga0256406, IMG submission 185986) | Bovine rumen microbial communities from Lethbridge, Alberta, Canada - RJG_03 | ecosystem: Host-associated > Mammals > Digestive system > Stomach > Rumen | place: Canada: Alberta | collected...
TGGGAAAGTACTATTTAAATCGACCAGAATTTAAATTACCAGCATCATGAAAATTCACAGAAAGGCCATAATTATTCTATATAATTATGTTCCTGAAACAAATAAGATTACAACACGCTGGAATAAGCGTGTATCTGTACAGATATAATTGCGATATATGTCAGAAAATGGAGAACAGTTATGGAAAAAATCAAAGTCGGTATGCTAGGAATTGGAAACATAGGGAAGGGAACCTATCAGGCTCTCGCCATGAATCAGAAAAAAATCGCGGATACGACCGGACTTGATATCGAAATCGTGAAGATCCTGAACCGCCATCCGGAGAGAGACCGTGGGATTGACATTCCAAAGGAAAAGTATACGGCAGATATCGATGATATTCTGAACGATCCGGAAATCAGCATTGTGGTCGAGCTGATCGGCGGTATCGAGCCTGCCACCACCTTCATGGCCCGTGCGCTGGAGAACGGGAAAAGCGTGGTTACCGCCAACAAGGCCGCTATTGCAGCAAACGGACGCATGCTCGCCCAGCTGGCCCAGGAGCATCATGTGCTTCTTCGCTTTGAGGCCGCAGTCGCTGGTGGAATCCCGATTCTGACCTCTCTGACGACGGCTCTTCTTTCAAATGAATTTCGTTCTGTCCACGGCATCCTGAACGGAACGACAAATTATATCCTGACGCAGATGGAAGAGAATGGCAAGGATTATGCCGATATTCTGAAAGATGCGCAGGCGAAGGGATTTGCCGAGGCCGATCCCACCGCTGACGTAGAGGGAATCGATGCGGCGAATAAGCTCTCGATTCTGATCTCTCTGGTCTTTGGTCTCGGGGTCGGACCGGATCAGATCCCCACACAGGGTATCACGCATGTCGGCGCAGATGACATCGCCTTTGCAAAAGATTCCGGTTATAAGATCAAGCTTCTCGCCAGTGCCCGCGAAGAGAACGGCGAGGTCTGTGCCAGTGTAGAGCCGACACTGGTTCCGGTAAGCCATCCACTGGCTAATGTCCGCAATGAATTCAATGCGGTATTTATTACCGGTAACGCGGTTGATAATCTGATGTTCTACGGAAGAGGAGCCGGGCCGCTTCCGACGGGAAGTGCCGTTATGGGAGATGTGATCGGCGTAGCCCGCAAATGGGAGAAGGATTCCGCCTACGACATTGTTCCCCAGCTGCGTTACGATGCTGATCTGAAGTTCATCGGAGAGGGAAGCAACAAGTACTACGTGCGTATGACGGCAGAAGATATTCCGGGCGTTATGGGCAAAATCACAACGATTCTCGGCGCGCACGGGATCAGCATTGAGACCGCTCTGCAACGTCCTGGCAAAAATTTCGGCGATGCGCCTTCCTCTGCGGCTCCCATTGTTCCGCTGATCTTTATTTTTGCAAATGTTGAAAAGACCATTGTCAGCGACGCACTGGACGATCTTCTCGCTAATCACTGTGTAAAATCCATAGAGACGGTCATGCGCGTAGAGGAGTGATCCTTTTCGTTTTTGAAGATGAGAGAATATTTATAGGAAGGGGACTGTGGAATGGCAATCTGCGTTCAGATCCTTTCACTGTTATGTTTTTGTATACTAAGCGTCCTGGAACTGCGCTTCCACGGAACGGATAAGGAGCGTTTTTTCAAACCGCTTCTGATGCCGCTGCTCATCGTTTTTTATCTTTCCTCTGCGCTTGCAATGGGAAGGGAAATCCGGTTTCTTTTGATTCCGGCGCTGATCGGAGGATTTCTCGGAGATACGTTTCTTCTGCGGGATGAATATTTCATTCCGGGACTTTTGTCCTTTCTGGCAGGACATATCTTCTATATCGCCGATTTCTGGAGAAACATCAAGGTAACCTGGCTTCGCCCCATTCCGGTGATCGTCTTCGTCATGATCTATCTGCTCTATATGATCCTGGTCGTGCAGAAGCTTTTTCCCGGGATGGACGCAAGGGCAAAGGCTCCGGTCAGTCTCTACATCGGCATCATTCTGGCGATGAGCTTCAGCTCCTATCTGATGTACATGACTGGAAAAACCACGGGAAGAATGGTGACTTGGGTTGGAACTATGCTGTTCCTTGTATCTGACACCATCCTTTCCTTCCAAATCTTTCATAAGAAGAGCGGAGCATGGGTCATGCCGACCTACCTCGCGGCGCAGTTTCTGATCGTTCTGGGCGCTCTGATGTAGCACCGCTGTGTATCCATGGTTAACCTCACCACCTGAACGGTGGGACCGTTCTATTTTCTTTCGATACGGTGTGCAAAATCTGACAGAAAAAAATTTATTGTTGTAATGTTTTTTTTACCATATACAGGTATAATCCTGTTTTGAAACAGAGTACGCCGGCCGGGTGATTTCCATACCCTCCGGATGTAACAGCATCAAACGACAAAATTTTCAATATAGCAGGAGAGTGATATTTTTTGAATAATGCTTCAAGGACAAGACAGAGACAAAGAAAAAAAGGACTATCCATCAGCACCATTGTTTTGATCGTTATGCTTGCGGTCATCGCAGTCGGTCTGGTTGCAATTTTTGCGATTTATCAACACGCCAAGCATTCCGATACCTTCATGAAGAATACCACATTTAACGGTGCAGATATTTCCGGGATGACACCGACGGAAGTCGCGAATCAGATCATTCAGAACAGTCAGCCGGTTACAATCAACGTTACCGAAAAGGACCAGACCGTGCTGACCGGAGACCTTGCCGATTACGGCTACAGTCTGGACAAGGATTCGATGACAGCTTCCCTCGAAAAAGCCAGAACGGCCCAGACGGCAAGCATCGGCGCTTATATGCAGAATACAACCGGTGGAGACAATATTTCCGCGGATACCGTTTATTCCTTTGACCAGTCAAAATTTGATTCCTTTGTACAGAGCTCGAATTTCAGCGTAGCCCGTGTAAAATCCGTAGAGGGCGCCGTCACACTGGATTCCTCCAGCAATACCTATGTCGTGACCCAGCCTGTCCAGGGAAATGAAATTGACGACACAAAGCTTCAGGAAGCGGTCCGCAAGGCGATTGACAGTGCTTCCGAAAACGGTTCGCTCACCGGTACCGTCAATATTTCCATTCCTGATGACTGCTATACATCAAAGACGGTGAATACAGATACCGCCGATCTGCAGAAGGAAGCCGATGAAAAAAATAAAGAGCTGAAGCTCCAGGCTTACAAGGATATGGTTATTACCTACCAGTTCGGAAGCCAGAACGAAACTCTTACCTATGATACGTTCAAGGACTGGTTGAGCATCGCAGATGACGGAAGCTGTACCGTAGACAAGGATAAGGCCGCTGCCTATGTGAGCAATCTTGCGAACAAATATAATACTCGTCATATCGAGAAAACCTTCAAGACCACCGGTGGCCTGACCATAGATTTCCCGCTCGGAAAGGTCGAGTACGGCTATACGGTTGATGAGGAGTCCGAGACCGCCGAGCTGATCAAGGACCTGGAGGCGGGACAGTCTGTCAGCCGTGAGCCGATTTACTATCAGACCAACGACTACGGAAATCCCTACTACTACAAGAGAAACGGAACAGACGATCTTGCGGGGACCTATGTAGAGGTCGATCTTACAAAACAGCATCTCTGGTATTACAAGGATGGTTCTCTGCTCCTGGAAAGTGACCTGGTGAGCGGCGACCTTTCGAAGAACCAGGGCACCATGACCGGCATCTTTCCTGTTGCTTATAAGGAAAGCCCTTCCACTCTGGTGGGCGCGAATTATTCCACAAAGGTTCAGTACTGGATGCCATTCTACGAGGGCGAAGGCCTTCACGACGCATGGTGGCGCACCTCCTTTGGCGGCGAAATCTACAAGACCAACGGATCCAACGGATGCCTCAATCTCCCGTCGAATGTGGCCCAGTCCATCTTTGAGAATATTGATGCAGGCGTTCCGATCGTCATTTATTACGAGCCCGGCACCGAACCGGCGGAATCCACCTATGCGACAGATTCCACAACAATGGCCGACAACGCATCAGCCGCAGCAGGCTGATCCGAAGTACGGTCTCACAGAGGTGACTGCTTTACAGACCCGCCTTGAATAGATAGCCTTCATAACAAAGAAAGTGACAGAAGATCATGCTGATGAATGGTAATCGGCATGATCTTTTAAATTTACGCGAACAATGAGCCGCAGACGAATGCGAAGTATTCAGCTGCGTCGAGCGTCGCGATAGCGAGATAGAACTCGCGCAGTGTATTTTATCTCGTTCCCAAAAAAAGATCCTAATTTTCTACATTTCGTGATACAATCAACTTCATAACAGCATGAACGGGGAGGTAATATTTTGAAACGCAAACACCTGAAGCTCGCAGCGAGCATTCTAATGAGTATCAGCATCGCACTCACGGCTGTTCCGATGTACGCTGCTGACAGTACGGCCGTCTCGGCCTCGTCCTCAGACAAGGCTTCCGAGCCGGAAGAATCTGAAGTCTCATCATCACAGTCCTGCGGCGAATCCGAATCCGCGAACCGACAGGAGGCCGCAAAGGACAAGACGGATGACGCTGCAGAGGTAGGAGATGCCATCCGGGATATCATCTCGCAGACAGCAGATCTTTCAGATGGAAACGCGGATCTCACATCGGCGGATGCACTGAAAAAACAGATTGAGGTTACCATTGATCAATATGATTCTCTTTCCGAAGAAGAGCAGCAGATACTCTCAGAGAGCCGGAATGCCCTGACAAACGCGCAGGCATCCGTTGACACCGTCAGTGATGCCCTGACGGAAATGGCTGAGACAGGAACGGTCACTGTCGCACAGGATGAGAATTATAACAGCTGGCGATATATCAACGGTCAGCCGGTCGAAGATGCCATTGACACGGTAAAGGATGAAACGGCAGCGGTTCAGGCCATGAATGAAGGAGAACCGGATACGGTCATCCAGGCTCTCAAAAGCGGTGAGGCAAGCGTAGGCACCGGGGAAACAGAATCCTACCGTTCTGAGGATGTATCAGAGGATGCAGCGGACGGGATTCTCCTTTCCGATAAGGGAAGCTTCGGCGTCGATGTAAGCACCTTCCAGGGTTCGATTGACTGGGAAAAGGCCAAAGCCGACGGTGTCACCTTTGCCATTCTTCGTGTCGGCTATGGAAGCGATCTTGTAAAACAGGATGATGATACCTGGGAGACAAACGCAGATGCCTGCGAAAAGCTCGGGATTCCCTACGGCGCTTATCTATATTCCTATGCCCAAACGACACAAATGGTAAGCAGCGAGATTTCCCATACCCTCCGTCTTTTGGCCGGGCATCGTCTGAGTCTTCCCGTTTTCTATGACATGGAGGACAGTGTGCAGTCTGTTCTTCCTGCATCCACGCTCTGCGATTTTGCAAACCAATACTGTGAGGGCATTGCCGCCGCCGGTTATAAGGCGGGCATCTATTCCTCCAAAAACTGGTGGGAGGGTAAGCTATCCGGCATAGCGCAGGACATCACCTATTATCACTGGGTAGCCCAGTGGAACAGCGTATGTAATGCCAACGCAGCCTATCAGTTCTGGCAGAATTCAAGCGATGGAAGCGTAGATGGTATATCCGGACGTGTAGACACCGATTACTGCTATTTTGATCCGAATTCCCAGTCCACGACGATTGTCGCCAACCCCGGTGCCATGGACGAGGCAACCGGGACCAGACTCCTGTATTCCACCTTTGGCAGCCAGAATGAGTGGCTGACCGGACAGAACGGCTCGGTTGCAGGAACCACCTATGAGAGTGGAAGCAATGACGTTCTCCAGTTCCTCACAATCAATGAGACGATGGCCCCGAATCTTTCTCTCAAATATCGCGTTTCCTCAACAAATATCGGCTGGGACACCGTATGGCACAGCGAGAACACTACGAGGAACTGGCTTGGCACTCTGGGGAATATCGCGGGTACCGCCGGTTATCAGCTCGAAGCTCTGCAGATCGAACTGACCGGCTCGGCAGCATCCAACTATTCCATATACTATTGTACGAATGTCTATGGAATCGGCTGGCTGGACTGGACCAGGGATGGGGCCACTTCCGGAACGACGGGCCAGGGACTCGGCATTCTCGGAGTCAAGATCATTATCCTTCCGAAGGGTGCTGACGCTCCCGAAAATCTCGGCAGCGCGGGTTATTCCGCAAAGGAAAGCTCCGCGGCGCCTTCTGCGTCCGACGCGGTCTTCTCCGATATACAGGATTCGTCTTCGTATTACTACACCCCGGTTTACTGGGCACAGCAAAAAGGCGTAGCCTCAGGATTATCCTCTGACACGTTCGGCGCAAGCACCGTATGCACCCGTGCACAGATTATCACCTTCCTGTATCGTCTGTTCGGAAACGGTGAGGTTTCTGCACAGCCATGTTCCTTCACCGATGTGTCGGAGAGCAGCTATTATTACAATGCCATAAACTGGGCATACCGTCACCATATTACAAACGGGACCTCTGCCACCACCTTCTCCCCCGACAAGTCCTGTACAAGAGGGCAGATTGTCACCTTCCTGTACAATTACTTAGGAAAGGAACAAACCTATACTTCCTCTGCATTTCGGGATATTTCAAGGAGCAGCTATTACTACAATGCTGTGAACTGGGCTGTCGCAAAGGGTGTCACTTCAGGAACCACCAGCACCACCTTCTCCCCTGACCAGACCTGTTCCAGGGCAGAAGCAGTCACCTTCCTTTACCGGGCAGTGAACTCCTGAGAGATCTTTTAGCAGCCGGTAATGCTCAGGCAAAGCTATTGAAAAAACTTAGCCGTTTTTGTTGTGTGTCAAAAATTTCCGAAGAGTGGTGTGTGAAAGAGTGGCATGCAAAAGAGTTATCAAAAAATTTATATTTATTACTTCAAAAACAAGTTATAATAGGGGACAGACTGAGATTAATATTTTAGACACCTGCCTTATATCGAAATTGGAAGGAATGATAATTTTGCAGAGCGAAAATATTTATAATATAGAGAAATACGGCAAACCGGTCCTCAACAGTCTGAAGTTCCGGGAAGCCCTTGAGCAGTGCCACCATCACAGTTCAACCGTTGGCATGCACTCCCTGAATGTCACCTTCGTTGCCCTTGGCATTGGATACCTTCTGGATAAGTTTCATATTCGCACGAACACCCGGGCGCTGGTTATTGGCTGCCTGTGCCATGATCTCGGTATCCTCGACCGCGAACGGTTCCCCTCGAATTCTTCCATGTGCAGACTGCATCCGATTGAATCCGCAGATCTCTCTGTTTTTTTCTCCGATCCGGAGGACAGAGAGAGGGTCTATGACATCTGCCGGCACCACATGTTCCCCCTCATGGCTACACCGCCGAAGACAACGGAGGGGTGGGTGATCACGGTAGCCGACAAGGTGTCCGCCGTCGGCGAAAGAATGCTTCCCCCGGTACGACGGATGTGGGAGAGGAGAAACCTCAGGGTAATACCCACAGAAACCACATATAACACTGCCGCTTAACAACTCTGACGACAAATCGAGAGAATACACGTAGCTGTCGGTTGGAATCCTCACGGATATCCTCCGGCAGCTTTTTTTACGCGAACAGTGAGCCGCAGCTGAATGCGAAGCATTCGTGTGCGGCGAGCGTCGCGATAGCGAGATAAAACTCGCGCAGCGTGTTTTATCTCGTTTACAGCACACGCATCCATGATTTGCAATACTTTCACCCTTTTTTGTAATATTTTGTCATTATATATTCAATAATTATTACAATAAGATTGCTTTTATGTGTCATTATGGTGTATGATAGACCATGTTTAAGAAATACGAAAAATAAATGGCAGGATCATTACATGAAGAATAAAGTACTGAAGACATTTCTAATTGCAAGTCTGACAGCTGCTGTGGCTGCCACGGCAACCCTTCCGGCTATTCCGGGAAATCTTTTCACGGAAAATATACAAACCGTTGAAGCTGCAGAAAATTACACCATTGCCAATAACGGGATGAATGGAGTAAACATTGATATCAGCGGATCTCCCTATACCGATTTTGCAGCGATCCCGGTGTGGGGCTCTTACGCCTATTCCGGTGAGGGATGCGCATGGTTTGCCTCTGCACGTGTCCGGGAGCTGACTGGACTGGGAAGTACGATCTATGACGGAAACAGCTGGTACAACTGGGTATACGCACAGTTCGGATTCACAAGGGGTACCGAACCAAAGGCAGGTTCTCTGGCATGCTATACCAACCATATCGCTGTAGTGGAGAAGGTGGACGGGGATACCCTGACCATCAGCGAGGGCGGAAGATCGGATGTCCCTGCGAATGCAGGACATTGCGGTATTTTTGAGGTATCAAGAGAGGAAGTGGAATCCTCCAGAGCAGGAGATTTCCTGGGATATGTGTATTTCGGAAGCAGCTGTAAGGTCACGGCAGCATCCATTTCCGTGAATGGAAATTCCGCCGTTGCTGCCGGCAGCAGCACACAGATGTCTGCTGTCGTAGCTCCTGAAGAAACCTCTGATAAATCCGTGACATGGTCCACATCGAATCCGTCTGTCACCTCCATCGACGAAAACGGAATCCTTACCGGAGTCTCGCAGGGAACCGCCGTTATTCAGGCAACAGCAAAAGATGGCAGTCAGGTTTTCGGCTCCAAGACGATCCAGGTGCTCTTCAACGATGTGGCGGATCCGTCGTCAAACTATTATGACGCCGTATACTGGGCGGTGAATAAGGGCATTACATCGGGAATCAGTTCCACTTCCTTCGGGCCCGGAAACAATTGCACAAGAGGGCAGATCATCACCTTCCTGTACCGTGCCCTTGGAAACGGTGAAAATGCTCCGGACGCCGGATTTGCGGACAACAATCCGGGAGATTACTGGTATCAGGCAGTCAACTGGGCAGCCGCTCATGGCATTGCAGCCGGAACCGGCGCAAATACCTTCAGCCCCAACCGCAACTGCACCAGAGGCGAGATCATCACCTTCCTGTACCGCGCCGCAGGCGGCGGGAGCAAGAATGCGGCCTGTAATTTCAGTGACGTGAAGAATGGAAGCTACTGTTACGACGCCGTCAACTGGGCAGTGGCAAACGGCATCACAAACGGCACAGCACCCGGTGCCTTCGGGACCGACAATTTCTGTACAAGATCCCAGGCAGTTGTCTTTCTGTCTAGAATAATAAATTAAGCCACGATTTCTCTTTTCACATGAAAAGTATTCTCAGAAACTAAAAAATCTACTCCATCACATTTGGTAAATAACTTTGTATCATTTTTCAGCTTGTATCAGGTTTTGGAGTCTTCCCTATATACATTTTGAATAATCTCAACGGCCGTCTTCTTATTCTCCGCATTATCGGTGATATAGTGGGCGGCCGTTACACTGATATCCGAATGATTCAGTGCCTGCTGCGTCAGCTTGATGTCGTGGGTCGCCTGATAGAGATTGTCTCCGAAGGTTTTCCGAAGCGAATGGACATGAATATTCTTGTCCGGAACAACCGATTCCGTGTATTTCTTTACGATCCTCTGCACCGATCTCGGCGTGATTCTCCGCCTCTGATTAGAGAGAAAGAGTGCCGGATCGTCTGCATCCTCCGGCCGTTCATAGCGAATATAATTACGCAGAGCACTTTCCGCATTTTCATTCAGGAAGACTATGTCATCGATGCCACCTTTGCGGTGGATCACGAGCTTATGTTCCTCCCACAGGATATCCGACAGATCGATTCCCACACATTCCGAGAGCCGGATCCCCGTGTTCAGCATGAGAGTGAAGAGGGCAGTGTCACGGTACTGATTTTCCCGGTTGCATTTCTTCTGGTGCTCGGAGGCCAGCGAGCTTCCCGTCGTCACCCCGGCCATCACCTGATTCACTTCCTCCGTATTCATAAACTGCAGATCCCGCCTTGGATCCTTTTTTTGTTTCAGTTCAATGCTGTACTCAGCGAGCGGATTGTGCGCAATAAAGCCATACGATTTCAGGAATTTATAAAAGGAACGGAGCGCTGCCAGCTTTCTGGCCTTGCCTTCGGATTTTCCCGTGCGGAAGCTGCCGAAATAGTCATCAAAATCAAAATTATTCAGCTGTCCGAGCGTATCCGCCGAAAGATCCATGACATCGATATCCTGGGCATCCGCCATAAACGTCAGGAACCCGCGGATGTCATAGAGATAGTTCAAAATCGTCCGCCTTGATTTGCTTCCCGCGGCAAGGTTGCTGATATAGTTTTTCACGTATTGCGGAAGCTCCGTCAACAGATCATTGATTTTCTCCATGGTGAGAACATCGACTTCCTCGTTGTATTTCATAAATTAAATCCTTTCGGTTGATGTGGGCTCCTGTATTTCTCAGACGATGCTGAATAACCCACATCGGATAAGAAAAATGTAAGAATGAGAGAAGACAGGGATATAAAGTGTCGTAAAATAACAATTTTACGACACTTTATATCCCTTTTCCGAATAAAATCCCCAGTATCCCTTTCTCCTTGGTAATTTTCCCTGTTTTCCCTTCTTTCCTTGATCCCGGTTGAAAAAATGAAAAAAGCCGTTACTTCGAAGAATTTCTGGCTTCCCGCTCCATGCGGTCTCTTTCCTCGGCAGCTGCTATTCGCACATCTTCAGGAATCGCGTTAGATTTTACGATTCCCGGAAGAAGCCTCTCATAGGAAAGGTCGTTGCGGTCCTGCGCATGCAGCTCATAATCACATCTGTAATAAGAATGTCCCGTATAAATATCCAGTCCGTCCGAATCCTTGTCTGCACGGATAATTGCAGATGTCGTCACGGGTGTTCCGTCATTCACGTCATACTTACGGTACACATATCCGCGCACCCAGAAAAACTTTCCATTATAATGCAAAGACCAATCTTTCAGATCTGCCATATCTAATTTCCTCCGGAAAAAACAATCTTTTTATTTATGCGCATATAATAATTATATGCGCGAATACAGCTATCATTATACAACCTTTTATCAGAGAAGCAACCGGTCTCTTACGCGCGCTTCGCGTGCGTCGAGCCCTTCTGCGTTTTCGAAGAGCTTATACAGTATCTTTCGCCCAGCCGAGCGTCGAGCGCACTGCCTGCTTCCAGCCCTTCAGCTCCTTTGTGCGGGTCTTGTCGTCCATCTGGGGCCGGAATTCGCGGTCTATGGACCAGTTATGCATGATATCGTCTCTGCTTCTCCAGAAGCCCGCAGCGAGCCCTGCGAGGTATGCGGCACCCATGGCCGTCGTCTCGACGCATACCGGGCGTCTCACGGGTGTGTTGATGATGTCGGACTGAAATTGCATCAGGAAATTATTCATGCTGGCGCCTCCGTCAACCTTAAGAGCCGACAGATGAATCCCCGAATCCAGCTCCATTGCGTGAAGAACATCGCTCGTCTGGAACGCCAGAGATTCCAGTGTTGCACGGATGATGTGGTATTTGTTCACACCGCGTGTCAGGCCGGTGATTGCGCCGCGTGCATACGGATCCCAGTAAGGTGCGCCAAGTCCGGTAAATGCCGGAACCACATAGCAGCCGTTCGTATCGGGAACTCTTGTCGCAAAATACTCAGAATCCGGAGAGGAATCGACGATTTTCAGCTCATCTCGAAGCCACTGAATGGCGGCGCCTGCGACATACACCGATCCTTCAAGGGCATAATCCACCTCACCGTCGAGTCCCCAGGCAATCGTCGTCAGAAGACCGTTTTCCGAGTATACCGGCTTATCTCCCACATTCATAAGCATAAAGCAGCCGGTTCCATAGGTATTCTTGGCCTCGCCCGGCTGGAAGCAGGTCTGTCCGAACAGCGCCGCCTGCTGATCTCCCGCTGCTCCCGCGATCAGAATCGGTGCACCGAAAAACTCCTTGTCCGTCTCCCCGTATATGCAGCTGGACGGCTTTGCCTCCGGAAGAATGCTCATGGGAATATCCAGGATTTCACACAGCTCCTCGTCCCACTTCAGCGTGTTGATATTGAACAGCAGCGTACGGGACGCATTGGAATAATCGGTTACATGAACCTTTCCCTTCGTCAGCTTGTAGATCAGCCAGCTGTCCACGGTTCCAAAGCACAGATCTCCCTTTTCCGCCATTTCTCTTGCCCCATCGACATGATCCAGAATCCAGCGGATCTTCGTGCCGGAAAAATACGGGTCGATGATAAGGCCTGTTTTTTTCTTGAAGATGTCGACAACCTCCGGACGGTTCAATCTCAGGTTCTCCGTAAAATCTGCGGTACGTCTGCACTGCCAGACAATTGCGTGGCTGAGCGGCTGCCCGGTCCTTCGGTCCCACAAAATGGTTGTTTCCCGCTGATTCGTAATTCCGATCGCCGCAACTTCCTCCGGCGCAGCATCGATCTTCCGCATGGCCTCACGCGCGACCTGAAGCTGGCTCTGCCAGATCTCATTGGCATCATGCTCCACCCAACCCGGCTGGGGGAAGTACTGCATGAATTCCTTCTGCGCCATGCTGCAGATTTCTCCCTGTCCATTAAACAGAATACAGCGATTGCTCGTGGTGCCCGAATCCAGCGCCATGATATACTTTGCCATAATTGTAAAAACCTCCCTTGTCCGCTGATTTATGGAAGCAAAAGAAAAAGTCAGCCAATAGACGATAGTTTTTTCCTATCGCTTTTCGACTGACTCCATCCGACTCCAGTGCGTGTACTCTATAACTCTTTAGATAAATCTCATAGATTCTTTCCTCAAACAGTTATATTTTATTGCACTTTCACCAAATTAGCAAGCTGTTTTTTCAATCGGTACCTTCTGCCGTTTAAGCGTCTCGATTTTCCTAATACTGCCAGCATCCGGGCTCAACACGGAATGCTTCCCTTCCCGGAAGCTCTACGGTTGCCGTCGTATTTGCAGGCACCCGGATCGTGTAATGATAAGTCCCATCTGCATCCTTTTCCCAACAGCAGGACACCAGACCGTATACACTCTCGTAGCTGCTCTCCGCAAAGCGGCATCTCCCGCCCGGCCTCGGAGCAATCCGGAAGGAATTTTTTCCGTTCACGGAAATTCCGCACATCGTACGGAACAGCCACGCACACACCGCTCCCTTGGAATAATGGTTCAGAGATCCGATTCCTCCCTGCTTTGACGCAGGTCCTTCCCACGCCTCCCAGATCGTTGTGGCTCCGTTCTTCGGCATGGAGAGCCATCCCGGGATATCCTCATTTTCCAGAAGACGATATGCATACTTGATATCGATATCCGTAAGCACATCCAGGATTAAAGGAGTGGAGAGGAATCCGGTTCCAAGTCTCCAGTCATAATGATCCAGCGCTTTGATCAGACGTTTCCGGGCAAATTCCGTCTGTTCCTCATTCAAAAGATCGAATGCAAGGGGTCTGACAAGCTGTGCCTGGCGGTCCGTATCCAGACTGTATTTTCCGCCGCTGACCAGCTCCTGATACGCTCTGCGGCACCCGTTGCTGCTGCGCATAAACTCTACCGCATCCTCCTCGTGTCCGAGTGTCCTGGCAATGTTCGCCATCAGACGCAGCACGTGCGCGGTATAGGCAGTCGATACTTCCGGGTGCGGAGCAGCGAAGTCCTGCCACCGGAAAGCACATACATCCTCCGGCTCCGCCCATTCCCCATAGCTTTGTCCCTTATTGACCAGGTATTTCCGGTTTTCCGGGGAAAGCCTGATCTTTTCTGCAAAGGGTGAGTGATTCACGCCCATCCGCTTCTCCATGAAGCGGGCATACCTTGCCATGCCGTCATAGAACTCTTCCAGGATGCTTTTATCGCCGAACATCTTTGCATAACGATAAGGCATCAGGATTCCGACATCGGCCCAGCCGACCGATCCGTTCATGGATCGCATATAAAAATCAGCGCCTCCGTCCGGCACGATATGCGGCAGGCATCCGTCCTTTCTCTGCCAGTCAAAGACATCGTGGAGCCATTTTCTTGAGAAGCTTGCAAAGTCCATCATATACGCGGCGGTTTCAAAGAAAATCTGCGCATCTCCGGTCCACCCGTGACGCTCCCTGGTCGGACAGTCGGTCGGAATATCCAGATGGTTGCTCTTGGCAGACCACATGGTTGCCTGATAAAAACGATTCAGCAGCGGATCTGAGCAGTCAAAGCTTCCAACCGTCTTCATATCGGAATAGACGGCGATGGAGACAATGTTCTCCGGATCCAGCTCCACATCGCCTTCCACCTCTGCATACCGGAACCCGAAAACCGTGAACCGGGGTTCGTATTCATTCCATCCGTCTTTACAGGTGAATTCGATTTTCTGTAGAGGCGTGGTATGATTTTTTCTCGTGAGCTGAATGTTTGCCAGCGTCAGATTTCCCTCTTCGTCCAGCATTTCTCCAAACCGCCACACCATCCTCTGCCCATTCCGTGCATGAACGCGGAAATGAACAATCCCGGCCAGATTCTGTCCAAAATCCAGAAGCTTCCTTCCATTTGGCGCAGTCGTGATAACCGGATGAAAGGTCTCATGTTTTGTAACCGGCACATTATTGGAGCAGGTCGGAACCACTTCATGGCTGGTCAACTTTGCATACCCGACATGGGCGGGATCTCCAAATGCATCCATTCGGGCATCCACAATTTCCCCGTCCTTATTGTCTGCAAATCGAACCGGCCCCCGGTCGGACCATTTCCAGCCCGCATCCGTCACGATCTCATCCGATGATCCATCCTCATAATTGATCTCCAGCTGCGCCAGAAGCTTTGTCTCGCTCCCGTACTGATTCTTCAATCCAAAAGCACCGCAGCTTCCGCGATACCAGCCGTCAGCCAGATCTACATCCAGAATATGAGAGCCCGCACAAAGCATGTCTGTGACATCATAGGTCTGGTACTGCACACGCTTCCTGTAATCCGTATAGCCGGGCGCCATATAGAACTCGCCCACCTTTACTCCGTCAATCCTGGCATCGTAGAGGCCGCAGGCCGTGATGTAGAGTCTGGCCTTCTTTACCTCACGGCTGCAGGCAAATTCCTTTCGGAAGCAGTCAACCGGATAACGTTCCTTCTTGTTCACCTGGTAGTTCCCGGTGATCCATTCCGCCTTCCAGCAGGCAGCGGAGGCCAGTCCGATTTCGAAAAAGGCCTCTTCGCTGACTTCTCCTGCCTTGTCCTCCTCATCCCAAAGCTGCACCGTCCAGAGGATAGAATCCCTGCTGTGCAGCTGTTCTCCTTCCCAGGGAATCAGGTGCATCCGGTCAGAGGAAACCTTTCCGGAATCCCATACGAGCCTTCCCTCTTTTTCTGCCCGAATCTGATATGCCGTCTGCCTGCATCCGCCCTCACAGTTCCAGGATAAACGCGGACGACGGACATCAATGCCCATCGGATTCGTCAAATATTCCGTTCTGAGTCTGATTGCTTTCATCCGTTTTCCTCCAAAATCAAGCCCTGTGTTCTTTTCTGAATAAAGCCCTGAGTGCTCCTGCTTTTCCATGATTGGCCTCTGCAAGAATCAGATCCGCAATCTTTTTTGGGAAAATTCCGCCGGAATTGATCAACATGCCATGCAGAGAACAATCCACGGAAGACGATACCATCATCCGAAATTCCGGATTGGAATAGTCCGGCTTAATTCCCATACCCTTTGCAATCTGCTTCTCAATCATCTCACACATTTTACGGGCGATAAAACTGAATGGCTTCATCTCGCTGAGTGTATCTCCGAATGTGAACGTGCCCTTCACCGGCGGCTGTTCCTCCTTCATCTCTCTTCCCATCAGAAGACTCCAGTCCTTCAGAGAAGGATGCCCGGCAGGCGCTTCATACCAGCTCCCCTTCTGCCACTTCTCCGCAGGGATGGTTTCGCCTTCCATCGTAAGATTCTTCTTCAGACGAATATCGGCGGACGATGCCCCCACCATGACCGTATAGTTTCCGGACGGAACAACAAATTTATCCCGAAATACAGAAAAGCTCCTCGCATCCAGCATCATGGTCACCGTCTTTTTCTCACCCGGCTCCAGATAGATCTTTTCAAATCCCTTTAATTCCTTGACCGCCCGGAAAATTCCATCCTGTGGATTTCCGATATAAAGCTGCACGATGTCGGCGCCTGCAGTGCTTCCTGTATTTTTGACGCTGACGGATACCTTGTATCGATGTTCTTTCTTATCCGTCTCTGAAATCTTCAGATCAGAATAAGTGAAATCTGTGTAGCTCAGCCCGAAGCCAAACGGGAAATTCACGCACACACCCGCCTTGTCATAATACCTGTAACCGACATAGATACCTTCCCGATACTGCGCGTTCTTGCGAACACCGGCATAGTAGCCGCAGGACGGTACATCCTCCAGAGAACGAACCCAAGTTTCCGTCAGCTTTCCGCTCGGATTCACCGCTCCGGTAAGGATATCATAGACAGCAGCCCCTGCTGCCTGTCCGGACAAACCTGCATAGACAATTCCCTCTGCCCGGTCCTGATACGGAATCTCCATCACGCTTCCGCCCATCAGAACGAGAACCACGTGGTCATGATGTAAGGTTGCCTCATCGATCATCCGCTTATGTCCGGCCGGCATCTCCAGTGTATCACGGTCAAATCCTTCCGACTCATATTGAGCCGGCAGACCGGCAAAGACAATCACCTTGTCATACTTTCCTTCCGCCTGATCAATCGCGTCAAGTGCGCCTTCGAGAAGATGTCCCTTTTCATCTACCGTCTCCAGATAATCTGCTTCCGGCATCATGGGAAGAAATTGATCCTGCATGGTCGGCTGGATATGACTGCTTCCGGCTCCCTGGTAGCGGCTTTCCTTCGCCATATGTCCGAGAATCAGAATTTTCTCACCGGCGTTCAACGGCAGCACCTGGTTTTCGTTTTTCAGCAGAACAATCCCCTCATCAGCTGCTTTTCTTGCGAGATCGTGGTGCTTTTTCTCATCAAAGCCCCGCGGGAATTCTGTTTGTGCGCTTGTCTTCGGATGCTGCTCATTTTTCTGCATGTCGAACACGAGTTTCAGAACCCGGGCAGCACAGCGATCTACGCTATCCTCACTGAGCCGTTCTTCCCGGATCGCGTTCATGGCCTCTTCATCCACCGATGCGGCACCGCCGGGCATTGAAAGGTCACAGCCGGCAGAAAAACCGTTTGCCCTGTCATTCATTGCGCCCCAGTCGGTGACAACCATTCCCTGAAATCCCCACTCTTCCCGGAGAATCTCTGTCAGGAGATGAGCATTGTCCGAGCTGTAGGTCCCGTTGATTTTATTATAGGAACACATGACTGTTTTGGGCTGCGCATTACGAACCACTCTTTCAAAACCGGCAAGATAGATCTCACGGAGCGTACGCTCATCAATCTGGGAATCCGAAGAAAATCTCTTATATTCCTGATTATTTGCCGCGAAATGCTTCAGGCTGCATCCCGTTCCGGTCGACTGCATACCCTCTACATAGGCAGCCCCCATCTCTCCGGCTGCAAAAGGATCCTCTGAGAAGTACTCAAAGTTTCTTCCGCAAAGCGGATTTCTCTTGATATTGATGCCGGGACCCAGAACAACGGAGACATCATATGCCCGGGCTTCTTCTCCGATCGCTTCTGCCACCTGACGAATCAGTTCCCGGTTCCACGACTCTCCAAGCGTCACAGCCGTTGGAAAACAGGTGGCCGGTTCCGATTGATTCACGCCGAGCATATCCGCTTTTTCACTCTGCTTCCGAAGACCGTGCGGTCCGTCCGTCATCATAATGGAAGGAATCCCGTATTTTTCAAATTCCTTTGTATGCCAGAAATCCTTGCCGGAACACAGGGCGATCTTATCTTCCAGAGACATCTGATCCAGAATCTTTCTTATTTTCGGGTTTGTCATTTCCTCTGTATACTTATCCATATCGTTTTATACCCTTTCCTGCTCTATCTTCAGACTCGAGGCATTCTCTTGTTCCATTTAACTTTTCTGTCCGGGTTCCGAAATTTCTGTTTCCAAATCTGTGCTCCGGAATCCTTATTTCGCAGCTTTTTTCTTCCTCTCAGAAAGCTCTGTCACGATCTGCGGATAAATTTTCTCCAGATCGTACATTTTAAACAGAATGGTCATTCCGATCAAAAGTACGAGCGGAATATAGATAGAAAAAGCAAAGATACCCCCGGTAACCGCAGAGGGCTGTTTCGCCGCTGCCGCTCCTGAAATAAATCCGCACGCACCCAGGATCCATCCGATCAAGGAGCCTCCGATACCGGACCCGATCTTGGAACCGAAGGACGACGCGGAATTACTCATTCCGACCAGCTTATGTCCGAACTTCCAGTCATTATACTCGACGCAGTTATTCACCAGCGCACCGGTCAGACACATGATCGGGATGTTCGCGAAAGTAGCCATGCTTCCGCCCACCAGACAGGAAACCAGACTGTACGGGGTGAACACACGATAGATACAGCCGGCAATGCCAAGAATACAGCCGATCAGGCAGGTCTTCGCCATTCCGAATTTCTTTGTCATCGGACCGACAAGAATAAAGCCCGCAAACGTAGGAATCAGGCCGACAGCGCCCAGGAGCGCGACAATATTGTCATTGCCGAGAATATATTTTGCGAAATACGTTCCTCCGGAGGTAGAAAGCCCGTAGGAAATATTCATCAGAAGATTCGCAATCAACATGATCACCCAGTATTTATTATGGAATAAAAGCCTGAGCGACTGTACAAACGGAAGCTTATCCCGGTCGTCTGCGTTCTCAATATTCTCTTCTTTATCGCTCTCGCCGACCTTTTCTTTTGAAGATTTGTATAAAATAATCATGCTGATGAAGGAAAGGATCGCAAAAACGACCGCCACCTTAATCCATGCCGCCTGGTTTCCTCCCAGAAGATTCGTGATCGGTATCAGCCCGATCGCAATGATCATACCGGTTACATATCCGAAGATCGCGCGGAAAATCCCCATCTTTCCACGCTCCTCGCTGCTCTCCGTGCGCATAGCGATCATAGCACCGTAAGGGATGGCAATCGCTGTATAGATGACTGCGCTGCACAAAATATTCGTGATCAGCACATATCCCAACTGAACACCGCCACTCGCCTTTGCAGGCACCGTAAAGAGCAGAATCATAATCACCGCAATCGGAATTGCCATGATCCGGAACCAGGGTCTGGCCTTTCCATCCCGGAAGGAGACATCGTCCATGATCTTCCCCATAATCAGATCCGTAAACGCATCCATGATCTTGGCGATAACAAGCATGGTTGCCACCGCTGCCGCTGCAAGGCCTACCTTTTCCGTGTAGAAATACGTCAGCTGTCCCACCAGACAGGAACCTGCATTTAAAGGAAGCTGACCGATTCCATCTCCCAGATAATCCTTAAAACGCATGGTTTTCTGAATTCCCATTGCGTCCTTTCCAAGTGCCTTACTCTTTCCCATAATTTCCTCCTGCAATAATCATCGATACCTGAGCCGGCCGGACTCCATAACTGTTCTGCTATGGACAGTTTAACAAGAAAGCTTCCCTTGTTATTGTAATTATGTGATCAGATATTGTAAAATAAAAGGAATATGTTCTGAACATGAAAATTAAAATGTGGCAGCCTGGAAATATTGGAAGATTGTGCTTTGGAAAGAATCAAACAGGAAAGTCTGAGAATAAATAAAGGAAAGGAGTTCGTCTATGAAGATCGATTTTCAGCAGAAACTGAATATGATTTATCATGCCACCTATGTACCGACCCACTATTATATAAAGAGTAATTTGAAGGCTGTTTATCCTTCTCTCAGCCTTCCGGATGATTATCTGGAGCATTATAAGAACCGGTTGCTGTCTGCACACGATGATATTCTTTACCTGACTACGAAGGAATTTGCCTATCTTGGCATCTGCAGAAACCCGCACACCGGTGAGTCTGTCATTCTGGGACCGGTCTGCTCAACCCCATTAAGCGACGAGGCAATCGCTCATCTCATCTCCGCCTACAGCCTCCCGGTGCAGATGCGGCTTCAGATCATAGATTTTTTTCATCAGACGCTCCTTTTTACTCTGGATCAGTTTCTGAATATCCTCGCGTTAGTCTATACAGAGATGACCGGAACAGCCATTGACATCTTTGAACAGTTTGGAATTGTAAATCATGAAAGGGAAGAAGAAATAGGAAATGTGCATTCCAGGTCGCTCTATGAGCGCAAGGAGGAACAGCATTATCACGACACCTACTTTTTTGAGCAGGCCTACTATGGATTTGTCGAACGGGGAGATTTAAATGGATTAAAGGATTTCATGAAAACGGTGCCGCCCCTTGGCATCGGTTCTGTTGCTCAGGATTCCCTGCGGCAATCGAAGAATATCTTCATCACGTCTGTTGCTCTTATGACTCGCCGTGCCATCGCCGGAGGTCTGGATATTGAAACCGCCTATCAGCTCTCCGATTCCTACATTCAGGAAGCCGAGCGTATGACGGATGCCACAGCGATCACGCTGTTAAACGCAACAGCGACAATGGATTTCACCAGAAGGGTTTCGGACGCGAAAATTCCAAGCGGCATGTCACCGGATGTCTTTCGCGCCATTCAGTTTATCTCGAATCATATCAATCGGGACATATCTGTCCGTGATGTAGCAAGGGAACTGAAAATGGACCGGAGCACTCTTTCCAGGAAATTCAAAAAAGAGCTGGGATTCAACATCAGTTCCTATATCATGAGGCGGAAGCTGGAGGAGGCCAGAAGTCTCCTTCACTACACCGATAAAACAATCAGTGAGATCAGCGAATATCTGTGCTTCTCCACACAGTCCTATTTTCAGAATGTCTTTCGAAAAAAATACGGCTGCACACCCAGAGAATATCGAAAATCTGCCACCAGATCAGATACCGACGTCCGTTAATTCAGACCCCTGTATTCCCGCGTGAGCCGCACAACAACCGGAGAGAGAAGGAGCACGGCAATCAGGTTTGGAAATGCCATGAGTGCATTTGACGCATCCGCAATCGTCCAGGCAAGCCCGAGCTTCACGTTGGCGCCGACCACGACGAAAATCACATAAATTGCCTGATAAACCTTTGCGCCGGTTGTTCCGAAAATAAATTCAAAGCATCTGCTGCCGTACAGGCTCCAGGAAAGCAGCGTGGAATAGGCAAACATGGCAATGCATACCGCAATGACAATTGCCGCCAGCCTCGTACCCAGTACCGATCCGAACGCCAGAATCGTCAGATCCGTCCCGGCGCTCTGACCGTAGAACGCCTCTGCCTTTCCGGATATCAGAATTGCAAGAGCGGTCAGCGTACAAATGACGATCGTATCCGCGAAAACCTCGAATACTCCATACATGCCCTGCTGAACCGGATGCTCAACATCCGCTGCCGCGTGCGCGATCGGAGCAGTTCCGAGTCCTGCCTCATTCGAGAAGATTCCTCTTCCGAAGCCGGCCTTCACCGCCTGCTGAACCGCCACGCCCGCGAGTCCTCCGCTTATTGACTTCGGATCAAAGGCACCTCTGAAAATATCAGAAAAAACAGAGCCGATCATACTGACGTTTCCGCAAATCACGACCAGCGCGGATACGATATACACGAGTGCCATGACCGGAACCAGTTTCTCCGTGACGCTTCCGATTCTCTGCATGCCTCCGAACAGCACCAGAATCGTCAGGACTGCTCCGATGATGCCGATTACCATATAGAGCGCCTGAAGATCTCCCTGCGGCAGATTCGGCTGAAACGACGTGACGACCGCTCCGATGGAAGTGACGATGGTGTTGATCTGCGTCATATTGCCCGTCCCGATCGCTGCGATGGATCCGAAGACACAGAATAAGACCGCCAGCCAGTGCCATTTGGCCCCGAGTCCGTTCTCGATGTAATACATCGGACCGCCCACGAAATCTCCGCTGTCGTTCTTCTTCCGAAAGTGAACGGCAAGCAGGATCTCCGAGTATTTCGTACACATTCCGAACAGGGCAGCGATCCACATCCAGAAAATCGCACCCGGGCCGCCGATCGCGATCGCACCCGCGACACCGGCAATATTTCCGGTTCCGACCGTTCCTGCCAGCGCTGTACTCAGCGCCTGTATCGGCGTCAGACTTCCCTCCTGCTTCTCCCTGCGGACAAACAGCTGTCCAACCGTCTTCTTCATAATGTATCCGAACTTCCGGAACTGGATGAACCGGAGGCGAATGCTCAGGAAAACGCCTGTTCCAAGCAGTAGTACCAGCATGGGAATCCCCCATACCAGCGAATCAAACTGATTGATAATTTCCGTGATATTTTTCATGATTCCTCTCTCTCACAACATCTCCCAGATTGCCGGACTGGTGGCGGAAACCGCAATGGCGCCATGATCCAGCGCATTCATCACATCCTCCCGGTCACTGATCAGCCCGCCGCAGATCAACGGAAGATCTGCGGATTTGCGGATCTTGCTGATTACCTTCGGGGCAAGCGTGCCGGGAAGGATCTCGATGACGTCCGGCTGTGAAGAATAGCTCTGTCTGGTCAGCTTTCCGACCGTGTCCATGGCTCTGCTGTCCAGAATGAAGACGCGCAGAACTGCGGCGAGCTGGCGGTCCTTGATACAGGAGATCAGGCTGCTCCTCGTCGTAATGATACCCTGTGTCATGGTTTTCTTCTTCAGAAAATCCACAGCCGCCTCCCGCTGGCTGAGCCCGTCCACAAGATCCAGATGAACCACCGGCGTCTTCCCTGCTTTCGCAATCCGCTCCGTAATCCCTCCGATGCTGCAGACATCCCCGTAGAGGACAAATACAATTTCGACCTCAGTCTTCAGGCATGCCTCCAGGCCCTCATCATTTCTGACAGCCGCTACGATGGGACTGTTCTCTAATTTATCGATAAATTTCTTATTCATATCTCATGGTAACGGCTTATAACCGTCTGTGCATCCAGTGTACAGCTTCCCTCTCCCGTATACAGTCTCACCTCACTGAAGGAGGGTTTCTCAAGCAGACCCGCAAGCTCACGGATGGATATCGTACGAAGGCTGTATTCGCCGCCGCGCTTAAAAACCGCATGTTCCGCCTCTGTCCGATCCATATATACCGGAATACTGTGCGTCCGCCCGTCAGCGGCACGGTAACATACCATTTTCTTTTCTGCGCCCTTACAGATCACGAAATAATCAGCATCCTGCTTCAGTGCAAGCAATGCGCTCTCCGATTTCTGTGTTCGGTAGCTTTCCACCGAGTTCAATACACCTGTGATGTCCTTAAAACCACTGTACAGATCGGTCTCGATTTCTGTTTTATACTTTCGAAGCAGACCGGAATCCCGAAGAATGTCTTCATCGGTACTTCCGTATGCACGGATGTTTTTCACATGATCCAATTCCTTGCCGGATGCCGCATCATATACAGCGGCGGTCTGGAGCGTCCATATTTTTTCCGCCTTCCAGATCGCAAGAACCTTTTTCAGATATTTTCCGATCTCCTCACGGTTTTTGCCAAGTTCCTCTACAATTTCCGGTCCGACAGCGGCGACCCAGAACCGGTTTCCATCGCTGACATAGGCATACATCGCCTTTCCGGCTTTCGGGTCATACTCCTTCTCAAACCGGAGTACCTTGTCCGTTTCGCTTTCCTCCGAGCTGCTGTATACAGCAGCAAACAGGTGAAATCTCCTGCAGAACTCCTCCTCGCGAATCTTCTCGGAATCGGGCTCTGGAAGTACCGCCGCGATGTTTCCGTTTTTCAAATAGAACCAATCCGCATTCGGAAAGTTCTTTTCGTTGATTGAAATCGAGTTATTCATTCTCTTTATCTCCTAAGAAAAAATCGAATCCGTGTACGGGACAAAAACGTCAGCCGAGAACCGAGCCGTAGTTATGAGCAGACTGAATCGCTGCATTCCATTCCGGATGGAAGCCCGCCGTTCCGGGAATCGGATGTCCGTCCTTCCACGTTCTTCCAGCAACCATAAAGGAAATGGCGTTCTTGCCTCCCGCCAGTCCCCATCGGCTGTCCGATGTGAGCATATTGCTTCCGACCACTGTTTTCAGCACGCTTCCGTTGGAAAGGGTAAAATCGACGAGATCTCCCACTTTTCCGAAGGAAGGTGCACATGAGATCACATATCTTCCGCTGATTTTGCCGAAGCCCTCTCCGTCGAAATCACCGTATTTTTCCCTTAGTCCCCGTTCAATAGTACCCGCAGCGCAGAATTTATCCCACACCCCGTATCCATACTGTCCGCCCGCAGGCGCATCCGGGGTAATCGTCACAGAATCCCCGGCCGTGAGGCTTTCCGGCTCCTTTGTCTGATCCGGGAGTACATGCGTGCACCAGCAAAGATCCGGTGTGTATACGGTCGTCGCGATGATTCCCCGGCTTGAACTGTAGGCCTCGATTGTTTTTCCATCTCCGGCGTAAATCGCCACATGATAAATCTCACCGGTTGAAGCGTTTCTGTAGAAACAGAGATCGCCGGGGACCGCATCCTTCAGGTCAACCTTTGTACCGACCTGCGCCTGATCCTGCGCAACTCTCGGCAGCGATATTCCAAATTCTCCGTAAAGCGTCTGCACAAATCCGGAACAGTCCGCACCATCCGTCAGACTGGTCCCTCCCCATACATAGTTGTTGCCGATATAACAGGAGGCGTTCTTGATGATGGATGCTCCGATATCCGTCTTCTCGGAATAAGGGGTTGCCGAAGCAAGGCTGTAATAGAACGCCCGGTTCTCCTCGGGTCTGACCGTCGCCGTGGCACCCGCAAAGCTGCTCTCTCCGGCTGCCGTAACCTCAGCTTCTACTTCTCCGCCTCCCCGCACGCTGCTTTTCGGAACAAATCCGCGGCAGTCGCCGGATTCCACATAGAGCCAGTCGTCGCCTGCATTCTCAATCTTATACAGGAGGCCGTTCGCCGGAATCGTTCCGACGACCTTGCTGTTCGCATCTGCCTGTTCCATAAGATTAACCGCCGCGCCAGTGAGCAGATAATGTTTTCCGGTTATCGTCTTTCTGGTCGTTGTATTCGTGTGCGTGAATGCCTCGTTCTCCCAAATTTCAACGGTCTTTGAGGCAAAATAAGGGCTCCAGTCAAATTCGGCCTTTTCCTCATCTGTGTGTGCATTTGCGTTCTGGTATCGCGCCGCCATGACGTGTTTACCCGCTATTTCTGACCGGATCGAAGATGCCGGAATAAACCCGCGGACCTCTCCCGATTCCACATAGAGCCATCCGTTTCCCTCATCCTTCAGTCGGTACATGATACCATTTTTCGCGATATGTCCAACTGCCTTTGCCGAAGTGCTGGCAGACATGTAGATATCCATCTCTGCGGCAGCAAATACCGGACGCTTGCCGACCGTCTCAAAGCGAAGATTGGACACCTTCAAATATTCCGGCTTCACTACCGTACGCGATCCCGTCGGAGTTCTCTGCGGTCCTTCCGTCTGTTCTCCATTTGAACGCGGCGAATCGGATTCCGGTGTTTCTCCGGCTGTATCCGTGATTGCCAGATCGGTCGATCCCTTCTCTTTTTCTGCCGTCCCGTTTCCGGAATTTTCAGCAGTTCCGTTTTCTTTTTCTTCGGATGTTGCGGAAGAGGAAGCTCCGGATTCGGAAGAATGTGGATCGGAAACAGACGAAGAGGAAGAAGCTGCGCCATTTTCCGATGAAGAGGAGGAAGAAGAACCGTTCGAACCAGATTCTGCTGTTCCTGACGATGCTGCGGACGAAGTGTTTTCACCAGACACCTGATTTTCCGTATCCGGTGTCGTGGAGCCGGAGGATACTGGCGCTTCTGTGCTGCCAGTACCCCCAGACGTTGAGGAAGTGCCCGCGTCACCCGACTGGCTGCTGACCGCCGCAACCGAAGAGGCGGTGACTGCTGTTTCATCTGCCGCCACGGTGAGCGCGGACGGCGCTGTTGTCATTGCTGCAAGGATACATGTCGTTACAATAATTCCGAGTTTTTTTCTTATCTGATTAAGTCTCAATGATTTTGCCTTCTAAATACCAATCTCTAATGTTATATCAATACGGTTTCACAGCCCTATGGAATGGTCCTTTTGCAAGAAGCCTTATTCAAAAGCATTTCTCTCGATCAGGAGCTTCAGTGTCTCCCAGTTTTTCACGGAATCCGCATTCTGTACAATTGCAACTCCTTCGTCATAGCACCCGGCGTCGCTCATGATTCCGTACAGATCCGTCGGATCGTTCAGAATACTATCTCCCGTATCATAGATCGTTCTCCAGTTTGCCGCGAGAGCTTCCTTTTCGGTATCGCCCGCTTTTCCGATTGCACTCATGACAGCCTTCAGCAGCTGATCCTGATCCATGTCCTTGACATCATTTGTGTTCGCCCAGGTAATCAGGGTCACGGCGGATAATACGCTCTTAAGAGAAGATCCTGCGGTTCCGGGTCCCCAGCTGGTACAGATATCCAGCACATCCCCAAAAGAGCTCTCCAAATCAGCATCGGAATCATCTGCGCTCACAGCCACTGCAGTCAGAGCCTCGGCTTCCGGCGTGACACTGCTCTGCGACGACGAAGACGAAGATATTGTCGAGACAGCTTCCCCGGAGGAAGAGGAGCTCACGGATTCAGACCGCGATTCTGCAGAACTGCTCACCGAAGACGAGGATGCTTCCGGCACTGCGGCCGCCGTGCTTTCCACAGTCGGCTCACTTTCGGCGGTACGCTTTCCGCATCCTGCCGCAGAGACAGCCATGGCACCTGCCAATAGAACGATTACAACAGATTTCTTCATGAATTGTTCCTCCCCATCGAAATTGCGAAGCCCGAAGCAATCCGTACCGGATACCGTCTGCCCTGCCCCGCCTGCGGGATATCGATAAAGCATACTTTCCCGCGTAGGCTTATTGTTTCATTATAATCTTCTATACCAACTCCCGTCAATCCAAGCTTAACACAGAAAGACGAGATAAAAAGCGCAAAGCGGATTTTATCTCGTCTCCATAAACTCGGATTATCCATTAGCAATAGCGGGCCTTATTACAAGTCTTGCCATCCGGCTACTTTACAGAAAAAAACGCATAACGCCGATTACCTGCCCGAGAATCGAAAACGTGTGATCACCGGTTACAATGATCGGATCCATATAGTCATTCTCAGGCTGAAGACGAACATACCCGTTCTCTCTGTAGAAGGTCTTCACGGTGGCGGAATCATCGATAAGAGCCACCACCATCTGCCCGTTTCTCGCCGCATTCGTCTGTCGCACCAGCACAAGATCACCGTCCAGAATCCCGGCATTGATCATGCTTTCTCCATGTACCCGGAGCATAAAGGTCTGTCCGTTCGGCAGCTTATTCACCGGAATCGGAAAATAGGATTCCACCTGTTCCACGGCCAGAAGCGGCTGCCCGGCGGCTACATTTCCAATCACCGGGACATTCTGGAACTCCACCGATTCTCCGGTTTCCAGCGCCGGATCCAGCTGCTTCATCCGTTCTTCCCGGAAATCATCGTCCAGAATCTCAATCGCCCTCGGTTTCGTCGCGTCCTTTCGAATATAACCGTTCTTCTCCAACGTCTCCAGGTGCGCGTGAACAGAGGATGTCGACTTGAGATGAACCGCTTCACAGATCTCACGCACGGATGGCGGAAAGCCATGGTCGAGGATTTCCTTCTTCAGATAATCGAGAATCTCCTGCTGCTTTTTGCTGATCGGTTTTCTCCTTGACGCAATATGAGCATTCGAAGATGTATCCATAAACAAGCCCCCCGACCCAAAATAAAAATTTTCCTTCCATCTGATCGAATGGAAGTTTAAAGATTTCCCCTTCCATCTGAGGAATGGAAGTTTGTTGAATTCTGATGAATATTCAGAAAAAAGATTAACATAAATATACCATAGGGATTTTAAAAAAGCAAACACCTTTTCCGAACATGCATTCGTTTTATATCGAACGTATATTCGATTTTTTGTTGACACGTTCCTATAGCCGTAATATAATCGCAATATAAGAACATGTGTTCGGAACCTACGTTCGTTTTTTCTATGTGTCCGTATAGAGGGGGAAGTTTTATGATTTCAGATAATTATTCCGTATATTCCGGTCGTGTTCACTCTGATCCGCCACATTCGCACTCTGCACGGTACGGATCCGCATGTTTTGCCAGAAAGGACGCAGCCGACCGCGCCGCAGGCTACCGCCGTTCCATCGGCGGCAGAACTTCACGAAGACAGGCTCGCAGAAATCTGCGCCATCTGAGGAGGGTTCTTGCGATCATGATCCTCCTACTCGCCGCAATCCTTCTGCTCCTCCACTTCACAGCCAACCGCACAGAAGCGGAGAAAGTGAATGTTCCCACCTACAAGTATTATACCAGCATCGAGGTAGATCAGGGCGAAAGCCTCTGGTCCATCGCCGTCGATCATATGTCTCCGGAATATAAGGATGTCTATGATTATATGAGTGAGATTGCCACAATCAACCATCTCCACGGCGATCAGCTCGACAGGGGACAGCGAATCATTATCCCCTACTACTCCACCGAGTACAAGGAATGATACGGATCTATGAAAGCCTTCACACCTGTGCGCAGTCATGGACATCCGCGCCGAAAGCTGGTATGATCATGGAATGACATATAGGCCGCACGAATCGGTACGCTGTACGGTTATCGATCCTGGGGAAGCAAAGCAGAGGAAAAGCAGAGATGGAAAAGCGAAACGAGATAAAAGCAGAAGTGACAAGCAAAAGCAGCTCTTTTGACAAGATCTATGAAGTTGTACGCCGGATTCCGGCGGGCACGGTGGCAACCTATGGTCAGGTTGCCTCCCTGGCGGGGAACAAACGGTGGGCCCGCGTGGTCGGATACGCCCTTCACGCGAACCCAGACCCGGAACATATTCCCTGCTACCGTGTCGTTAACCGGAACGGACAGGTTTCCTCCGCCTTCGCCTTTGGCGGAAGAAACCGTCAGATCGAGCTGTTGGAAGCCGACGGGATACCCTGTCCCGACGGAATTGTGGATCTGTCAAAATATCAGTGGAATCATTTTTCCCTTACTGACCTTCAGTAGAACCTTTCTCTTCGAGATTTTCCGGAGAGATGAGTTTTCCATCTCTCCAGATTCTCTCCAGATCATAGAACAGACGATTTTCCTCATCAAATAAGTGAACGACAATGTCACCGTAGTCCAGCAGAATCCAATTTGCATTCTGATAACCCTCTGTACTCTTGGCATGAATTCCTCTTTTGCCAAGAGACTCATCGACTGCGTCCGCCATCGCCTGAACCTGACTCCGGTTGGAGCCGCTGGCGATAATGAAATAATCCGCCAGTGTAGAGATGTGGGCAATGTCGATAATCTTGATGTCAATCGCCTTTTTTTCTTCCAGTGCTTTTACAGCAATATCCGCCATTTCCCTGGGATCTGTCATTTCTTCCTCCTCTTTATTTGAAATTTCTATAATCTAATCGATATGTTTGGTGAGTGTCCGGTAATAGTCATACGCCGACAGCGTCGTCTCATCCATTGACTTCGGATTTTCCCGAAGATAATCCAACGTATCCTTTAATATCATATACATGCATTCATTGATGTCGCAGAACGCAACCTTCCGAATGGCATCCAGATGAGGGGCCTTGTCTCGATTTGGTTCGATGTAGTCCGCGATAAAGGTGATTTTCTCCAGCATCGTCATATCCGGTTTTCCCGTCGTATGCCAGGCAATTGCGTCAAGCACCTCCGGATCCTCACAGCCGTAGTCCTTCTTTGCGATATAGGCGCCGAGCTTTGCATGCAGCAGTACCGGATGCTCCAGCTCAAACTTTCTCACGGGAATATTCTTCTTGGTACAGATTTCTATCTTCTGTGAATTCGGTATACACTTTGCACAGTCATGAAGAAGCCCCGCCATACGCGCCTTTTTCAGATCCACATCGTAACGCATTGCCAGCGCACAGGCTGTATAGGTGACCCCGAGCGTATGACGATAACGATTGTCCGTCAGCTCCTTCTTCAATTTTGATTCGATCACATTCCATTCCGTTTTTTCTTTGCTCATTTCCTATCCTTCTTCTACGCATGCTTCATCCCAAGAGCAAATCACCCTTACATTTTTTCTCACGAAGCCGGACGTATTATTTTTTCATCCAGAGCAGGACACCGTTAATGTTTTTTCATCCGGAGCAGGACGTCGTTTCCCTTGTTTCTCCCGGATCCAGATAAATCCCTTTTTCCCGTATATATTCCAGTACCGGATCCGGAAGATAATATCTCGCGGATTCTCTGTTCCGGATCCGTTCCCGGATATGCTTCGAGGAAATATCCAGGTTGGGGGTATCCAGTTTCAGAAAATCCCCGTGAAACTGTTCTCGTCTCTGATTCAGAAGTGCGTCAAAAACATCGGGGTCCGTCTGATTTCTTGTCGCGACAACAATGTGAGCCGCATTGACAATTCTCTGCGGATCGCGCCACTGATCGAAATCAAACAAAGAATCCGCTCCCATAATAAAATAAAATTCCGTATCCGGATTCTCCTCGCGCAGCATCTCCAGTGTCCGATATGTATAGCTGTAACCATCCTCATTCATCTCGAAAAGGGAAAGTTCAAAGCCGGGATTCGATGCAATGGCAAGTCTCACCATTTCTACTCGCTGCTCATCTGTGGCTCTCCCGGCACGATTCCTCTTGTGAGGCGGATTGCCCGCAGGCATGAAGAGAACCTTATCCAGACGAAATTGCTGCCTGGCGGCCTCCCCCAGTATCAGATGTCCGATATGAATCGGATCAAAGGTTCCTCCCATGATTCCGACCTTATGCTTTCTCTCTTCTGACATAGAAATCCCCTGTTCCGGAATATGAATATGCGCGAGCAGTGAGCCACAACCGCACACACCGCAGCGTATGGAAAGCGCAGAAAGACTCGTTGCGCGTGCAAAAGCATGCATGAAGCTTTACTTCGGGAACACAATCTTCCTGTCATCGCCCTGACCTTCCTTATACAGAACGATCTTCTTCCCGATGATCTGCACAATCTGGGACTTGGTTCTCTCCGCCAGCATCTGTGCCATCTCCTTCGGATCATCCATGCAATTCTGAAGAATTCCGATTTTCACCAGCTCCCGCGCGACCAGTGCGAGGCGCACATTCTCTGTCAGCTCCGGGGTAACTCCACCCTTGCCGATATGCAGGATTGTGTCCTCATTCATTGCCAGCCCTTTCAGATAGGCTCTCTGTTTGCTCGTCATATAACTCTCCTGTCACTATCTAATATATAATTGCTTTTATCTCTCTGATATTGTTACCGCATATTCTTACTGGATATTCTTACCGGATATTGTTGCCGTTCACACACCATGAAAACAGCATCTAGAACACGCATACAATTCTTGTATGCCTCCGATACAATTTATCTTCTGGGCTTAATCATTCACCGGAAGAACCCATGCCCCACGGCCTTTAAGATCGTCAAACCGCAGCTTTGACGCCTCCCGGCATTCCTTAAATGCGGCTTCCTGGTAATTCTCCTCTTCATCCGTATGGAGTGAAAAATATTTCTCGACACGAATCGGACTCTCCTCAAAAGCCTTGATTGCGTACTTCCTCGTAACCTTCTCTCTGGTCTCATTCACTCGTATGGAAAAAGAAGTGATTTGAGAGGTCTCACAGAGAATCAGATGCCGCCCCTCCGGATTCCGGAGCAAAAAGCCGCAGGAATTATTTTCCTGCTCGAGATACTTCTCAAGCTGCCAGCGCGACTCTTCACTCGGTTCTTCCATCCAGGTCTTCAGTTCAAAATCGCAGTTTGCAAACGGTTCGATCGTCTGACGAAAAACCAGAAGATGCTCGTTCCGCGGAGCTCCGAACCACTCCCGCTTCGAGGTGAATCGGACCCCCTCCCATGTGAAATCCGCATCCCGACAGAAAATATCGAATGGAGGCATTTTCCGTACCTCTGAATAGGTCTCATCCCTGTCGGAATGACCCATATAATTAAATTCCAGATTTCTGACCTCCGGCAGCTCCTGCCAGATCTCAATCAACCCCATCTCAAGGCACCTCCGCAATACATTGCTTGTAGCTATCCCGCGCATCCTGCTGTAAAGCCTCACACGACTAAGGTCACGGGAATGCGCCGGTAATTTTTCAAACGGAAAAGACTCGTTGTTATTTATAATAATCGAAGTGAAGGCCATACATCCGTACCGTATCGCCGTCCTGAATGCCTGCCTTCTCAAGATCGCCGAGAATGCCCGAATCCTTCAGGAACTTCTGGAAGAACTGGAAGCCCTTCTCGGAGTCCAGATTCGTATAGCCGAGCATCTTTTCGATCTTCGGTCCCTCGACAATATAGGTATGGTCCTCCGTCTCGGACTTTGTAACGGTATATGGAAGGCTGTCCTCCGGAATCATAACCTCCGGATCAAATTCCTGTGTGTACAGCTCCGTATTCTTCGGGATCTCATCCAAACGGTTCTGCACATAGTATAACAGTTCTTTTATTCCTTTTCCAGTCGCAGCGGAGATCGGAAACACACGGATTCCCTTCGGCTCGAACTCCTTCCTGATCCTCTCAACCGGATCCTCCGCTCCCTCTTCCGGAAAAATCAGATCGACCTTGTTGGCGGCGATCACCTGCGGCAATTTCTCAAGATTCACATTGTATTTCTTCAGCTCGCCGTTAATGGTGTAGATGTCCTCGACCGGGTCCCGTCCCTCGGTGCCTGCCGCATCCACAAGATGAATCAGCATCCGGCAGCGCTCAATGTGCCGCAGAAACTCATATCCAAGCCCCGCTCCCTCCGAGGCGCCTTCAATCAGGCCGGGAATATCCGCCATGACGAATCCGTTGCACCCCTCCAGGTCAACGACTCCGAGATTCGGGATCAGTGTCGTGAAATGGTACTCGGCGATCTTCGGCTGTGCATTGCTGACTCTGGACAACAGCGTTGATTTGCCGACGCTCGGGAAGCCGATCAGACCCACATCTGCGATCATCTTCAGCTCCAGCCTGAGCTCCAGCTCTCTCGCCGGCTGTCCCGGCTGTGCATATTTCGGAACCTGCATGGTGGGCGTGGCATAATTCATATTTCCTTTTCCGCCTCTTCCGCCCTTCAGCAGCACGACCCGGGTATTCTCCCCGGACATGTCTGCGATGACCTTCCCACTCTGCGCCTCATAGATGACCGTTCCGTCTGGAACCTTCAGGACGACATCGGCACCGTCCTTCCCCGTGCAGCGTTTTTTTCCGCCTTCCTGCCCGTCCTCAGCCTTGAATTTATAATGATGCCGAAAGCTTGCCAGGGTATTCAGCCCCGGATCCACTTCAAAAATAACGCTTCCGCCATTTCCGCCGTTTCCGCCGTCAGGACCGCCGGCCGCCACGAACTTCTCGCGGCGGAAGCTCACATGTCCGTCTCCGCCTTTTCCGGATTTAACTGCAATCTTTGCACGATCTGCAAACATAATAATCACCTCTGTTCATAAAAAAAGAATGTAACTTATATCGCCGACTCAGAAAAACCAAACAACAGCTACTGAAAACAATCCATGGGTTGGCCATATAAATTGCATTCCCGATAAAAAATCTGCCCCGCAGTGTTTCTTCCTGTCCTCTTCTACACACAGCAGAAAGGGCCATCACAGTGAATGTGACAGCCCTGACATTTCTAAAATTATTCAGCTGCTTCAGCCTGCGGAATAACAGAACAGATCTTTCTGTCTCTTCCCTTGCGGGTAAATCTCACGATACCGTCTGTTGTAGCAAACAGAGTATCATCTTTACCAAGGCCTACATTCAGACCCGGATGAATATGAGTTCCACGCTGTCTGTAAAGGATGTTACCGGCTTTTACAAACTGTCCGTCCGCTCTCTTAGCGCCCAGTCTCTTGGACTCGGAATCACGGCCGTTCTTTGTTGAACCTACTCCCTTTTTATGAGCGAAGAACTGAAGATTTAAATTCATCATTTCTTACACCTCCACGAAATTAACGTCAATGAAGTCTCGATACGACTCCTCTTCCTGCATATCGGAAAGGGTAGAAGCCAGTGCCTGAAGCAGAAGCTCCGCTCCGTCAGATGGAGTACCCTTGACCCGGACACTGATCACGGCATTTTCAGGATTGGAAAATTCCTTGACCGAATCCTTTGTAAAACGATCCAGAGAATTCACCGTATGAATAACCAGAGCAGACACGGCTGCACAGACAATGTCCTCGCCCGCCTCCGCATATCCGGAATGATCCCTGGCCTCAAAGCCTGTAATCTGTCCGTTCCGATTCTGATAAAAAGTAACTCTCGTCATTCAGGCATTGATCTTGCTGATCTGTACCTTTGTGTACTGCTGTCTGTGACCGTTCTTCTTATGATAGCCGGTTTTTCTCTTGTACTTGTAAACGATAACCTTCTTCGCCTTTGCATTGGCAAGAACCTTTGCTTCTACAGAAGCACCGGCTGTCTCACCGCCGACCTTGATGGTATCATCGTCGCGAACTGCAAGTACCTGATCAAATGTTACGGTCTCTCCTGCCTCTGCTCCGAGCTTCTCCACACGGATAACATCGCCTTCGGAAACCTTGTACTGCTTTCCGCCAGTTGCAATAATAGCGTACATATAGGACACCTCCTACTTTCTAAAACTCGCCAGATCCGGTGGTCCGCCGGCATTTGGACAGACTCTTAAACCTCTCTGTGCGGCATACCTGGATATTATTGCATACACTTCAAACGTTGTCAACATGAAAATTTGAGAATTCAAAAATCTATAAGCCATAAATGATAAAGTCCTGATGTACCACAAATGAAAATGTCCCGATTATGGTAGACTATTATTTTCTGCAATCTGTCAGATCGGAGGACATAGCTTATCAGAAAGGTAACTTTATCAATG
>Ga0256406_1001677_pt1 | contig 34678 bp, 35 predicted proteins | sample RumenRJG_03DNA_FD_185986 | JGI IMG/M metagenome (GOLD analysis project Ga0256406, IMG submission 185986) | Bovine rumen microbial communities from Lethbridge, Alberta, Canada - RJG_03 | ecosystem: Host-associated > Mammals > Digestive system > Stomach > Rumen | place: Canada: Alberta | collected...
CACTCATCTCGCAACGCCCGTTCCGTGCTCCTCACCACACAATCTCGGAGGTGGCACTCGTCGGCGGTGGCATGAACCCGATGCCGGGCGAGATCAGTCTGGCGCACAATGGCGTGCTCTTCTGCGATGAGTTGCCGGAGTTCAATAAACATACGTTGGAAGTACTGCGTCAGCCACTTGAGGACCGCGTCATCACCATCAGTCGCGCCAAGTACACGGTCACTTATCCGTGCAGCTTCATGTTTGTGGCGTCAATGAACCCCTGTCCTTGCGGCTACTATGGCGATCCGACGCATCACTGTGTGTGCACGCCGGGACAGATACAGAAATACCTCAATAAGATCAGCGGCCCTCTGATGGACCGTATCGATATACAGCTGAAAATTTGTTAGTCCTGTTTATTTTCACTATATTTGCACCAAAAATGGATTATAACTATGTCAAAAGCAATAATTTGGTGCCGTGTCTCAACTGACAAACAGGAACTAGAGTCACAGAAAGCTGATTTGATAGTTAAAGCTAAAGCTGATGGCTTTAAAGAAGAAGATCTCATCGTCATCGGTGAGAAGGGAGCGTCAGCTATCAAGATGAACGAACTATACCAGAAAGAGGTTGACCAACTATTAGATACCATTAAGAAAGTTCCTGATGTATCTACTATATATGTCTGGGAAGTTTCTCGATTAGCTCGAAATGAGTCTGCCTTCTATAAAATGAAAGACGAAATCTCCAAGAGTCATATACAGCTTATTTGCTTTGTCCCCCCATTCAAACTACTTGATCCTGATGGCCAAATTAACAAGGGTTCCGAGTTAACACTCAGTATACTGGTTACTGTGGCTAAACAGGAGATGGATATGAAGTTCCAAAGGTTTCATAGAGGAAAGAAGCGCTTAGCGAATGAGGGAAAATACAATGGCGGAAACATTCCTTTTGGCTATAAGGTTGACAAGGAACACGATAATAAGATAGTCATAGATGAAAAAGATGCAGATGTTGTGAGGGAAGTATTTGACCTCTATGAGTCTGGTGTCAGCCAGCCCAAACTTGCTAAAGAATATTACAGACGAGGTTATAAGAAGCTTACACTATCATTTATCAACAACATTCTGAATAACAAGCGCTATACTGGTGATAAACATCGCTACAAAGGTTCTTCTTTTGAGCGTTCCTATCCTGTCATTATATCACCCCAGCAATTCGAAAGATGCCGGGAAATAGCAAAACAAAATAACACGACTGCCGATAAAAGCCGTAATGTCTATTATGCCAGTAGATTGATTAAATGCCCCCTGTGCGGTTGCTATTTCAGTGCATCAGGAAGTAAGGTCTCATACCATTGTTACAACAGTCACAAAATTAACAGGAAGTATGATAATCCCTCTACACCACAATGCACAAACAGAACTACAATCAGCATTAACATAGTAGATAGTTTACTTTGGTATGTAGCCCAACAGGCCGAGGTAGACTATATATTAAGTGATGCTTCTAAGAATAAGAAAAAGTATGAAGAGAAGGTTAGAATCCTCAACGAGAAACTTGACTCAGCACAAGGTAGACTCGAAGATTTAAACGAGAAGAGAAGAAGAATTGTCAAATCATTTATCGATCTTGACATTAAAGAGGAAGAGCGTGATGAGCTATTCACAAAACTCAATGATGAAAGAAGAGCCATTCAACAAGAACAAGTTTCTGACTTGAATGAAAAGGAACGTATTGAAAATCTAATAAATGACTTGGGTAGCAGGTATAACCTTGATAATATCCAAGACATTACTAATAATCTCGAATATAACATAGAACTTAGAGAAAAAATATCGTCAATTACTGATGACGAGGAAAGGAGCGAGATAATTCACAATCACATTAAGGAGGTAACGGTGGTGAATAGTAAAGTTAAGTACAAGTTTATCCATCGTGGCGAGAAAATGTGTCCATCACGTTTTATAACAATAGAGTTTTATAATGGCGACATACAATATTATCAGTTCATTCCAAACACAGGAGGAAAGAATGTGTACTTTCGTACGACAAAGAATGGGAAGCTGATTGAAAAGATAGATGTTGAGTATCTGCAACGTTACTATGATGAAGGAAAGCACAGTCGTCAGGTAGAGGCAAGAAACTCAAAACAGCGGGAAAGAGAGGCCTTATACCCAGAAGACAAGTACATATTAAGTTATAGTGGCTTGGCAAAGTTCCTTCACTCCAGTGTAGGAACCGCTTATCGATGGGTTGAGATAACAGAAGTTCTAAAACCTGCTGTTGTTGCAAAATATCGTGGGCAAATAGTCGTTGATAAAGATAAATGCCTTAGCATTATTAAAACAGAGAGTGAGAAAAATATCTGGGCTAAGAACTTATTAAATAGAATACAACCATGTCAGTAAGGATTAGTGAAGGAAAGTGGACTGAGTTCCAACAAAAGGCCTTGGCTATGATATGGCAATTAAGGGACACAACTGACTCTGAACAGTTGAAAGAGAAAATTGTTTCAGGGTTGGAAAAACGTAGTTCCCTATTAAGTCAAATCGTAGACTTGAAGAACAAAAAGTGTAAGAGGTCTGAACGTAGAGAACATCGGATTGAACTTATAAATCTACAGTCCCGAAACATACTCAATCGCTTAGTCGCCCTTTGCTGCATAAATGATCATTCATTCGCTGATAGATTGTTTGGAAATGGAGACACTGACAAAAAATCATTCTATCTGATGTCTTATGGAAGCGAAGCTAGCGAGATAATAAAATCAGGAGAAATAGAGAATATTTACTTCTCTGTTTCAAAAGAACTATATTCTTTACAGTTCGAGGATTTCGTGAGAAGTATGACCGACACAAGCAGAGGTAAAAAGGAAATCCATCTGCTTTTCAAATCTATCATGTCGATTGACCCCGACATGACACTCGGCGAAGTAGATATGTTTCGACGATTATCCCAACTTAGCGATAATAATGAGAAGTTTCATCTCTTAGATTTGATTGGCACAGAGGATGATGTTGTTCGGGACTTAAAGATTTCTTTGCTTAACAATCAAGAGGAAGCCTTTATTAATACCGTCCTTAAAAGCAGCATCAAAAATCTGAAGTTTGTTAAACAAGCTGTAACTGCATGGTGGATATTGCATAAACTCAAAGTCAATTTGATATGGAAAGAAGAAGTTGACATACGGCCATTGGACAGCATCCTTCATGAAACTAGGACATTTGAAGAAAGAGCATCAGAATATCTAGAGATATTTGGGCCAGAAGAGAAAGACATTGAGGAAGCCACGAAAGATAAGATTTATAAATTTGCTGTAAGGTTTAAGCTTCCTGGTGTTTGTCTTTCACGGAATAATGCAGAACGTTACTACTATGTGTATAACAACAGGATTCTTCAAAGTATAATCTGGCTTCATCTGCAAATTCAGTGTATGTTGGGTAACACCGCAACGGTTAATCATGTACAAAACCGTATTGATGGATATGAGAAGGCAAAGGAGATAGAACGTAGCATTAAAGAAAGCAATTACTATTTCCCCAAAGCAACGGCTATAGATGTATATGAATCATTCATGACACACTGCATATCAAGCCATGAGACTGACAATCAAAAATCTATAGTCGAGCCTACAGGCTATAAGCAGTCTGTTGCGGATAGCTTCGAAGATACAAAAGACCAAAGAAAAGATTGCTATTCAGGTGAAGGCGGAAAAAGGACACGCAAGGATATGGAACTATTATATTACAGATTAATACAGGGGGGATATATAAAGGAAACGTCAACTCTTACATTACAATCTTTCCTCTATTATCTTGCAGAAGACTATTTGCCTTCAACTGATATAGAACGGCAACCTATAAGATGGCTTAAAGGGAAAACGTCGCTGTATACCATGATTGAAAGATTATGCCCCAATGATAATAAGCGATGGGCAAAAACACATGGCACTAAGGGCGAATATAGAAATTTTTTTGAGAATGAAGAAGGAATAGCCTTCTCTGGTGGTAGCGAGATTAACTCAACCGACAACAAAGACATGAATAGAATCATTGATGACTTGTTTGCTGATAAATTTCCAGAAACCGAAGGGCAGAAAAGAGTGAAAGAAAAGAAAATTAAAAAATAATCTGATACTTGCCCACTTTCACGATTAACGGAAGTGTCAACTATACTATATCATTGTTGTCATCCTCCAATTAACTAGCCCCTGCATAACTTGTAGGGGCTTTCTCGTACTTACTTAAAGGGACTGCGTAAATCGTTAATCTAATACACCTGTCTTGAAAGATACTAACGAGAGATAGTTTAATCGTATATCACTATTAATTAGATAGTTGCATTTAATACTAACTAATAATTCCCTTATTCCGACTAATACTTAACTAATACTTAACTCATACTTAAAGAAAGAACTAACATTGCTTTAAGAGCTTGTTCTTGCTGCCTATCTTTGCAGCAGAAAAACAAGAAGACTATGAAAGAAAATAAAAAAACAGCAAGCAATGTTCAGTACAAGGAGTACTTGATAAAGCTATACTCTGCAAGTATAACTATTAAAGCCGATACTCAGCACACACTTGGAGAAAAACTTATGGCTATTAGTCTGAAAGCTGGTAGGTCTTTGGTTCAAGCCAAGGATGACGTGCGGCGAATACTTAATTTAAGATCGGCCGTCGCCTCGCTTCTTGATAAGTATGTAGAAAAGACACTTCAAGATTCTGCACAGGAAGGAGGTAGTGTATGAGATAGGAGAATAGAGAATAGAGAATAGAGAATAAAAGTAAGTTAAACACTCAACCCAGTGTAAAAGGAAACGGTTCTTGGGGGTGGCAACAGAACCAAATAAAAAAAAACAAATATGAAGAACAACATTATATCGACTGAGAGCGCCAAGACTAGCTCTGGCAACCGTATATGGCTCAATCTACAGGCTGATGGTAGTATGAAAATCGTTATCAGCAAGCCTAAGGCAGATGGAGGGTATGATAACACCGAATCCGTTCAACTTCCAACTTTCAAGGTCAAGAAACTATATAGCAATCTGGGGAAATTAGGTTCTATCACTTCCTCACCATCACCGACTCTTGAACAACTGAGAGCAATCCAAGGACAACAAGCCTATGCAAAGTGGGAAAAGGATGAAGAAGAAAGACTCAAACAACTATATATCACAGGGCACACAGTGGAGGATATTGCGAAGGCTCTATCACGTGGTACTGGAGCTATTGAGAGCAGATTGAGAAAATTAGGCTTAAAGAAGGATTGATAATGAGAAAGAACAATTATCCGCCTAAGACTTACCTTAAAGCTGGGCCATTGGCAGTGTCTTATTGCTCGGAACGTCCTTTGTTATATGCTTTACTGTATAGCATCATTGGAGTAATTAACATAATATTAACGACTTTAGGTATTTGCTGGGTTCGGCATCATTTCAAGAAACCGGTAAAGAAAGACTTCACGCCTAACGAGAATGGCATTGACAAAAGTGCCTTTTCTCCACAAGAAGCTATGACGCTGTCTGATATAAAGGACAAAGCGGAACGTAGCGGAGGATTGCAGCCTATGGGTAATGGTCTCTTTAATTTTGGCGACATTGTATTCCTATATGGTGAGTCAGGAAAAGGCAAGTCTGTCCTTGTAGCCCAGCTCTTGTATAAATGGTCGAGAGGTGAAACCAGTGGAATCCTGCCAGATGAGACAGCGATGCCACCTATAAAAGCCCTACTTATAGATAGCGAGCAAAAGGAGGAAGACTACCTGGATCGTTACGGTAAGCGTCTTGAAAAAGAGAACTCATTTATGACGGTCTTAATCGGAAGCCAATATCAAGACTGGAAGGATTGCATCACTAAAATTCAAAAAAACATAGCGGATTGGAAAGATGACAGTGTCTTAGCAGTTGATAATCTGACCTCTTCGTTTCCAATCCAAAACAATGATGAGATTCGAGCCTTCATAGGAGAAATATCACAGTTGCAAAAATCATACTTTGAGCGCACCAGCCATAAGATAACAGTTATACTTGTTGGCCATACAAGAAAAGACAAGACGAACTTCTTTGGAGGTGGTAATCTTTCAAACCTTGCCACGCTCGTTCTTCAACTAAAGGAAGCTAACAACGGCTCACAACCGCACGATAAGAATGAAAGAATTCTTGCCGTTGAGAAAAGCCGCCGTACAAAATATAATAATGAAGAAATCCCCATCAAGCTAGTTGGAGAATCTGGAGATGACTGGCTGCATTTCGAACGGTTAGCGCCCCAGTGTGAATATAAACGCAAAGACAGACGATATGATTCTGGACTTACGGATGAGCAAGACTATAAAATCTATCTGGAACATGAGAGAGGGAAAACCTTGGATCAACTGGCGAAAGAATACAATCGCTCTGTCAAATCAATAAGAAAAGCCGTAGCAAGAGGCCGTAAGATAAAACACTAGATAGAGCTTTTAGAGAAAGAGGGTGTTGCACAAGAGCAGCATCCTTTTTTATTTTTATGAGATTATTTCCTCTCTAGATGCTATATTGAAAAAGAACATCAAACCGCTTCTTAGAATAATTGTTGTTTGATGACCGCCTTCATTAATGTTGTCTGTCAATTAGTCGTGGAATTATTAATAAGACCGCTCAAAGACGCCGTTTTCCGACATTATGCAGACCTCAAACTCTTATCTATATGAAAAAGAAAAAAACAAAAAAAAAAGAATTATTATAAAAATGGTAGAAATGTTGATTACAGCGTTGACTAATGCTTTCTTTGGCGGTGTATCAGATACAACATCAAAGCGTTTGGTTGCTACTCCAGATGAGATCGTAGATAAAAGTAGTAAGACAACTGTCAAAATGATAACCCCTGAGAAGTTTAGAGATGATGTAGATGCTCTAAAGAACTATATCGGGATTGAGAATTTTAAAGCTGGCAACATAATCAGTGTTAGCTTACAGGAACTCTTGACAATAATTCCCAAAAAGAGGAAGAGAATCGACAGCTATAACAGTCTGGTCAAGTATCTCTCCGATGAAAGGGGAATTACTTTAGATATTACAAGCAGAAAAACAAAGAAAGGAGGTAAGGTATGATGGCACTAATGTTTGGCAGCGTCTATCAAGTCAATAAAAGCAACATAAGGCAGCAAGAACAACAGATTGTGTCAGATCTAAAGACGAATCCAGAATATCAAGGCAGGAACATTGATGTAAAGTTAAAGCTGGAGAATAGAAACAGGACTCTCAACGTCAAGTTCTACAGAGACATTCCTGGTATGAAATCTCACAAGGGCTTTTTGCTAGTTGATGAGATAGTGAATGTGTGGGGAGAGAGACAGGACGACAACACAATCAGTCTTCCATACACCTTAGGTAATCCAAAATACAATGATGGTATTCATGATTATTGGCAAGATGAGGTTTTCAAGATACTTGGATTAATGATGTCAAACAATCCTTTAGGCTTAGCATTCAATCCTCTCGTCAATATCGAAGTAGTCTGTGAAGATGATAAGCTGTTTGAATTTAAACTAACATATAAAATAAAGAGGAGACATGAGTAACCTTAATATAACTCCCTCTACAACAGGTGGTGGTTTTACAATGAACCTTACTAATGGCACGATTAAAGTTCCAGACAAGCAAGGTTTCTATGTAATCAGTACAGGTTGTGGATCAGGAAAAACCCAGAATTCAAAATCTCTGATAAAGCAGAAGTTCAATGAGGGCATCCTTTATTGTGTCGATACCAATAGCGAATTGATAAAGATGTATGATTGGATCAAGAAGGAGGGATTTGTGGATGCATCGGATGTCCAAATAATAACCAGTGATTCAGCTTACAGGGACGAGCTTGAAAAATACTGGGAGAATCCAGAATTGTTGTTGAAGAAGAAAATCCTTCTTATAACCCATGTGAGGCTCTGGACTGACCTTATCAACTACTTCTTGGTTTATAATCCAAATTTAAGCAGCATGAATCCATTCGACGGTGATTTCCAAGCTCTAATGGCAAGAGATGACCTTAGAAAGTACATTATCATTGATGAGACACCGCATTTTATCAAACCTTTTGCAACAGTACCTAGGGAGATCCTTGGCGTATTCTCGAATCTGGATAATAAGACGGGTAAATGGATGTGTAGGAAAAAAAATGAGATAGCGAATGCCTATAAAACGTTTGTTGAAGGCACAGACAGAGATCCTTTTGTCAAGAAAGGAGGTAAGAAGTCCATGAAGATAAAAAGGGATGTGATATTAAGTCTGATTCCAAAATATTATAATGAATGGATGCAATCCCCTAAAAAAGACGAATGTAATATTACCTTTAATCCGTTCGATCTAATGCAAAAGGAAGTGAAATCCCATATCTTGGTTCTGGAAGGTGCAGGGGATTTGCTTTTTGGGGGCAGCAACAAACATTTCAAGCTCCTAAACATACAAAAAAAGTACAATGCTAATGTAGAGTTTGAATCATATCCCTTCGGCCTGAAAAGAAAAGGAGAGGATTTCATCAAGGACAAAAATACTGGGGAACAAGTATTTAGTGCAGAATTCAATGAACAGTTTGATGCTTACAAGGACTGGCTTACTCTAAAAATAAAGAATAACCAAGCCAGTAACAAGAAAACTTTGATAGTGGTATGGAAAGATTATGGAAAAAATAATGGAAAATACAGACACAAGGAGGATGACAAGACTTTTTTCAACAAGGTCTATGATGTTCTAAAATCTAACAATGACTTGGACAGCTCATACTATCATGTCATATATTATGGATCATCTGAAAGCAAAAGTACCAATGAGTACAGGGAATATAATGAGATAATCCTCTCAGGTGAATGGATGCTACCAAATAGTGAGACGAAGAAGTTCAATGCTAATTTTGGTGTCGAAACTTCTAATGAAAACTATTGCCTTTGGTTCTATATCCAATTAATATGTAGGATAGGAATCAGAAATCAAGATGGAAAAGACTATAAAGTATGGTATAGCGATGATTTCAAGAGGAAGCGTTTTTTCAACGAGCTGAAAGATTATTTCACTAATAAGCAGACAAATAATAACAAGAGTACACCGAAGAAAATGTTCAAGTCTTGGTTGGAAGAAAGATTAAAGGCAGTAGGATTCAATAAGCGACATTATGAAGCTCTTAACATGTTACTGAAACAAGACAGTAATATTGAGGATAAAATAAAAAATGGTCAGCCGTATTCTATAACAATAACTTTTAACGATATGCAGAAGATTAGCCCTAGAAAAATAAGAAGAAAAAGGGAATATGATTCTTTAGTGAATGAACTTAAAAAAATACAAATAATCTTAGATGTTGTGATGAAATAGTGGTGAAGAAGAGGAATGCCATTTGTTATTCTCATGGCCGTAAAATGTGTGTAAACTTTTTGCGATGTAAAGATTATATCAGAACAATTTCTCACACATTTTTCTACCACTATAACTTCTCCCTATATCTCCCTAATGATAGAGGTAATAGTAATGAAGAATAAGATTAGAGAGGTGGAAGTCAATTCTCTACTTCCACCCTCCTCCCCCAAGAGAATCTTGGGGAAGTATATCATATAGATGTATTTTGTTCCCCTTAGATGGGATAAGATGAGATAGGCTAGCTTCGCTTAGCTGGTTAAGTGGAGAAGAGGGTGATGATATAATATCTCTTAAGTCTCTTTCTCCCACTTAACTCTCGGAACGAAGTTCGATTATTCTCTAATTCTCTCTAAGATGATGAAATAAAATATAGAATAATACAATGATAGCTTTAGCTATCAAGGAGACTAATCTTTAGATTAGGCTCTATCCTTTAAATAATGTAAGAGATAGAAATATGACAAAAGTAACAATTTATAAAAACGTAAGTGATACATCAAGTCAGTCCTATTATGATTTCTCTGATGTATTGAAGATTATAAAGTCTGGAGATAGTAATTTAAGACAAAACACGTTATATCTCCGTAGCATAGTCAAAACCAACCCCACAGAATATGCCAACCTAAAGAAACAGTTTCCGATGGTCGCTAGTTCTGGAGAGTTCAAGTATAGGAATAGCAATCCCAGCAGTCTCTTGTCTTATAGTAATATAGTAGTAGCTGATTTGGATTGGAATGATCCTGACCCATCGATAATAGAGGGAAAGAAGGAACTGCTTATTCAATATGCAAATCGGATGAGCGTCTATGCTGTCTGGAAATCCCTGGGGCATGGATTAAAGGTCGCTATCCTTCATGACAATACTGACCCTTACCTTCATTCTGAGTTGGTGAAACAGATAAAGGCGAAGTTATTCTCAAAGACACCCCAGTTTGATGAGAAATGCAAAGATTTAAGCCGAACGTTCTTTATGTCTTATGATCCAGACGTATGGATTAATCCCAGTCCTCAACTAACTCCATTTCATTTTGACGTTTCTCTTGTCACTCCAGCTTCGCCCACACAGACAGCATCGATGAATTATGGCAGCACATCTTTCACCCACACCCAACAGGAATTAGAGATGAATGCTAAGTTTCAGAGTCAGTGCAGCGACAAGACTCTAATGAACATGCTTATCAGGTCTTTTAATGCCAAGAATCCAGACTACTACAGAGACGGTAACAGACATAGTGAGGTTTTGAAGAGAGCAACGTTGTATTGTAAAGACGGCATACTCTATGATAATGCTCTATGGTCACTGCAAGGACAATTTGGCCCTAATAGTAGAGCTGGTTTATCAGATTCGGACATTAAGAGTATGGTTACGAGCTGCTATAATAAGAGAAGAGGTGATTTTGGAAAAGACAGGCGTAGATTCTTAGACCTGCATCAAGCTTACAAGGAACAAAAGAGCAGTAAAAACGCCTGGCCTCTAAAGCCCTAATTGCCCCATTGACTGTTATAAAAAAAATAAATCGAGGATGGTGTCCTTTATGGGCATCATCCCTTTTTGTTTTGCTCTGTGATTAAAGTCTCATTCTACCTGAGGTTAAGGCTTTACAGTAACCCAGTTCTGTTTGTTTTTCTGATATACGTCATCTGTTATTTTTTCAAATTTCACTTCATCTGTCTGCGGATTTGGCAAACCAGTCTTTATAGAACTAGAGACGCTACCAACATTTCGAATACCATAGTGTTTTTGAGCATCTCCCATGGTTTCAAAATATTTTTCAGTTCCATCTTTCTCAGTCGCCTTTACTCTTGTACTCCGCTTTCTTTGGGCTTCACTCATTTTACGCTTCATATCATTTGTAATAGGATGGTTTGCCCACCAACTTCCATTTTTCGCTCTCCACTTCTTTGCAGCCTCACTTGCTTTCCTTGGATCTTTGCCACCTAATGCAGCTTTCATTCTTAGAGACTGGGCTAGGTTCTGGGCTGCCGTTCTCTTCTTCCCTTTGTTCCCTTTGCTTATCTTGTTACGGGTTGCTTGTGAGACGACTCGGCCTTTTAGAGAATTCGAAATTTTCTGCTTGGTTGCAGTCGTGTGCTTCCTTCCTCTTGAAGCATTTCCCACTTTGATACGATAAGCATTAGGATAGAGATTTCCTTTTACTCCGTTCATGCCAGTTCCACCAAGGTTACTGTTAAAGCCATTGTTGAAAGAATTGAACTTCTTAATATAGAAAGCTTCCCATTCTTCCAGTTTGGATTTCAATTCACTCTTGGTAGAAGCAGTGACACGCTTAAGAACTGTGTACTTCCAATCTTTAATGAGATCAGTTCTTTTTCTCACGGCTGTCAATTTCTTGCTGGCATAAGCGTTGTTGCTAGAATTCTTCCAGCACTCTCTTCTCGTCTTTTCATCAGGTGTCTCTCCAATGTAACTCTTCCCATAATCGGGATCATTGGGCTTAATAAGTTTGTACCGATAAACGATACCTTCATACTTGCTAGTGGTATTGCTAGCATCTTCTTTCTTTTTTTTCATTTCTATTTTTTATTTATGCCCCTTCTAACGGATCGGGGGCTTCCGTTTTTTCATTCGATTAGCTTTTCTATAAGATGTTCTCACATTTGTAAGGATTTGAGAGGCTTCCTTTATACCTAGAGTCGGGGAAAATGGTATATAATGATAGATATACAACCAGAGATCCAGTAAAGTGAACATTGTAAGGTAGGGGCTGGCTATATCTTCTCGACCATCTAAGGGCTAATGAGAGATATAAAACAGGGGTTGTGCTAGAGGTGATTTAGAGGTAATGGGCATTCTTCCTCGTATTATGCTTGAACCCCTTGTTATACCCCTGATATTACCCCTAACTTTGTCTGATAATCAATGTTTTAACCTATATTTATACCCATAGAATAAAACTACCCCTAAATTCCTTTCAAAGCCTTATAGATGAAATGAGTATTTAGATTATACTCGAAAATTATCAAAAACAATATATGCCTGGTCATCAGAGAAATTTCAGAAGATGGTTCTCATGATGATTGGAAGGATGAAACTGTGTTATTAGACCTATGATGCTTTAGTCACTTAGGATGAACGCATAAGCCATCGAAGAGCTAAGACTGAGCGAAGAGCTTTGGTTAACAGCTCTTTTTTTTCCTTTTTACAACATACTCAACGCCTTATAATTGTAAATAATAAATCAAACAAAATAGAAAACATAAAACAATTATATAGTAACAACAATTTAAACAAACAAAATCATGACAAAAGTATTAGTAAGAATCAAGCGAGTGGGTATGCTCTGCCCCTTTCTTGACGGCCTTCGAAAGATTATCAAAATGGCCAAGAGTTTTAAGAGCAATCATTTTAAACAGCCTCCAGATAAAGACGAGGCAGCAAGTAACGAATAATTAAAAAAAAACGTGAATGCAAGAAAACTAATCGAGGTTTTTATCCTCGTTTCTGAACTTATTTTAGCGATAGTTCAGGGATTAAGCAAGCTAAGGAAAATCATACAAGATAAACTGTAAAATTCCTTATGCTTTTCATTTTTTCGATTTTAAAAACGAGCAAGATGAAAAAGAAAGTTAAGACGATTATTCACCGTGCCATAAACAAAGAAAAGGCACAGTCGAATCTGATTAAAGGGGTGCATAAGAAAATTGCAAAACTCATCCCAATAAAGTCAGAATCAAGCAACTGGTATTTCAACATCGGCTAAATTTTTAAGAATTATGAGACAAGCAAAAACATTAGTGGCTACAACCCCAACGGTTATGCCACATCATCAGGTTCTGGACGACATTCCTACGATTGAAGCCCAGACTATTGAGAGTGAAGATTACGGAGACAACCATCCGAACTTCATTGAGTCGAACACTCAGGCCATTAGACTTGAAGAATTGACTAACAAGAACATCATTCCAACTTTCGGCGACAATACACTGACTATTTCACATCAGAACTTTATAGGTGCAGTCATGAATATCGCCAAGAGAATTTATGGAGAAATGACACCTGTTGAGCTCAGGGTATCGCATCCTATCATCGGACGCATTCCTTCGGCTCAACATAAGAAGGCATCCGAGTTACGAGATGACGAGAAAACCATTTTCTATCAGAGAATGGCATTTGTCAGTCACGTCAGAAGCCTTGCAAGAACAATTAACGGCCAGACAGTACACCTCTGCGTAGGTGGTGTTCGGGCCTATAATGATGACAAGCTCTATGGCCACCAGACAACGGAAAGATTCAAAGTATTCGTTGGGTGGCAGGTTAGAGTATGTTCAAACCTCATGCTTACCTGTGACGGAAACTCAGGCAGCATAGACTGTTTGACCGAAGCAGACATTATGCAGAAGTCATTCGAGCTTTTCAGTGCTTTCAATTCCCACAAGAATGAGACACTGGAAGAATTGGAGAATCTGAGAAACACAGAAATCTCCGAGGAACAATTTTGCCAGATTGTCGGAAGAATGCGTCTATATCAGGCTCTTCCCTCATCACAGCAAAAAGAACTTCCGCCATTAATTATCGGTGATCAAGCCGTAAATCAAATGGTACGGAATTATGTAACTGACCCTGTATTCGGCAAGAAGAAGGGTGAGGATATATCAGCGTGGAATCTCATGCAGCTCGCAAACTCAGCGGTCAAACAATCCTATATCGATAAATGGATCGATCGCAATCAGAACTGTACAGACTTCGCAATAGGAATCCAGAAAGCAATCAACGGCACAGATACCGAAGGCTATTCCTGGTTCCTCGACTGACGCTTCCTGTTTGGGACAGCGCCTAATAAACAGAGACACAACAATTTATCAAAGAAACAAGATAATAAGTTTGTGCCTCTGTTTTTTCGTTCAACACATTTATCAACATTTTAATACACAAAACTATGAGTAAATTTCAAATGCCTTCTATTCCAGAAGGAGCAACGCCAGATGAGCGCCGAGCTATCATGTTCAAGGCACTCTATTCTCTCAATCTCAACGACAAGTTAGAGATGAGAAACAATCTCAGCTATTTAAGCTGGGCAAACGCTTGGGCAGAATTCAAAGCTGCCTATCCAAGTGCAACGTATCGTATCGTCAAAAATCCTGCCACCAATTTACCCTACTTCTCAGACCCCAATATCGGTATCATGGTCTATACAGAAGTAACTGTTGATGGCATTTCTCACGAAATGTGGCTTCCTGTTATGAACGCAGCTAACAAAGCCATGAAGGAGACGCCTTATTCATATCAGGTGTATGATTACAACCAGAGAACCTATGTAGAGAAGAAAGTAGAGGCAGCAACCATGTTCGATGTTAATAAAACAATCATGAGATGCCTTGTCAAGAATCTCGCCATGTTTGGTTTGGGATTGTATGTATATGCTGGAGAGGACATCCCAGCAACAGAAGATCAGCAGCCAATGCAGTCAAACGCTACGGCTGTGCCAACACAGAAGAAGATACGAAAGACAACTATGAAGGCTGCTCCACAACAGCCATATTCAGGTATAAAAGCGGCTCTGTCCAGTTGTACGGACACCGCATCTCTCTTGAATCTCTACAAGCAGCACAAGACCGAAGTAGAAGGAAATACAGAGGTCAAGATGCTGTTCACTCAAAGGAAGTTAGAACTTCAAAAAGCAGCTTAGACTATGACAAAGAAAATCGAGTTGAAAGACAGTGGTGTGGTATTCTTACCAGAACCACATGAGTACTGGTTGGGCGACAAAAAGCTCAACGGTATCACAGGGATGCTACATAGACAACTTTTCCCTGATGAGTTTGACGGAATCCCTATGGCCAATATAAACAAGGCCGCCGACTATGGAACTTCAGTACACGCTTCCATTGAAGATTTTGACAAGAACTGGATCAACGATGGAACTCAGGAAGTGGCAGACTATATCAATATTTGCCACGAATACGGATTTGTTCATGAAGCTAGCGAATATACTGTTACTGACGGTACAAACTGGGCTAGCAACATCGATAAAGTCTATAGAGTCTCTGATGAAACCTTCTCACTTGGCGACATCAAGACTTTTGGAAATCTCACATCTCAGAAAATCGAAAAGACCAGATGGCAGCTGAGTATCTACGCTTACCTGTTCGAGTTACAGAACAAGAAGGCACACGTAGATAAGCTGTTCATCATTCATATCAGAAACAAAGCAAAGAAAGATGGAAGCTTTGACCATATCTCAGAAGTTGTATTCGTAGATAGAATCCCTTCTGACATTTGCAAAGACCTTCTAGACACAGACCTCAGAGGGGAGCAATTTCAGAATCCCTTCTCGATACCAGAGGAAATCAAGAATCAAGAAGCCCAAATCAGACAGCTTATCGAGACCAAAAAGGAGGCAGAAGAAAAGCTGGCAGAGATTAAGGCTAATATTCTCGCCGACATGGAAATATCGGGCGTTAAGACATGGGCAACCGACACAATGCGCCTGACAAGAAAAATGCCGACGACACGAACCTCTATCAACATCAATCAATTACGGAAAGACCATCCAGAGATTGATTACTCTCTCTATGCTAAGACTTCCAATGTCGCAGAAAGTCTATTAATAGCAGTATAAAAGCGACAATCCTATAAAGGCTGGAAGAAACGACATTACAAAAACAATGAACTTTCTTCTGGCCTTTTTTATGTGATTATCAAGAACACAAGGAACAATGAACTTACAGGAAATTGAAATTCTCAAAGGCAGTAAGGAATACAAGGCTGCTGAGAGACTTACGGACTCACTCAATACTATGAGCTGGGATCCTAAGAAATTCGCAAAGGCTGTGACACTCCAACACAGAACATTACAACAAGAACTGATGAAGTCTTTTGTAGCCACCATTAGAGAGATGGCAGGAGAAGACTACGGTTATGATGACAGAAACAAGGGTTGCCATGAAGCCGCCGTAAAAATGGTACAATCGGGAATCCTTGACGAAATCTATTTGCCATTCATCTAACATGGAATGCAAATGTAACTGCGCTGATATTTCATTATCAGAGTGGAAGAAGAAAATGAAAGGCCTAAAGCCGATCAGCTATAAGAAGCTGGTGGAACTCATCAAGAAGAATGTCCCTCAGTTGTACGAGGAGCTGGCGCTTGATTACCCTAATCCCTATCAGAATCAATGTGGGGAGAATCAGGACTACTATGTTTTGGTTCACTCCGCCATAGAATATTTCATCAAAAAATAACAAAACAATGAAGACTTACAACATCGAAATCGAGAATGAGAAGAATGAAACAGTAACTCTCAATCTCAAACAGGCAGAAGGCGGAAGTGTTGAGTTAACCGCCTATTCAGTATCAATGAACTTTTCGGAATTCAATGAGTTCGCAGACTCTGTTGATGAACTCCGAGATAAGTTCTCAGTAATGAATGAGCAAAACAAGAAGACAGCATGACAAACATCAATGAAGAGCTGTTCAAGAGATACGCTCCGAAGAAGAAACTGGAAATCATCAACTCCCTCAATTCTTCGGAGCTCTCGAACGTTACTCCTGCAACTATTACCAGAATCGTGAAAGAAGCAGGAACGAATTTTTGGAAATCAAGAAACAAACGGCTTTTTATCAATCGAGACCAGCGACAAGGCAATTCGTGGAACTCAGAGATAGAAGCTATTATGTTGATCAAAGGTAAGTTGGTTCTTAATGTATATGTCCAGTATGATAACACTGACATCAACATCGACTATCCTCTAGACTCTTTTCTCAGACATGGAGAGAGCCGAATGGAAGTACCAGATAGTGACAGGTATGGAAATCCCAGAACCTACTATGCTATCTACAACGAGACCGATAAACAGAAGGTAATCAAAAGCATCCTTCTTCAATACGTGCTGTCAAAGTACGCTGATAAGCTGGATGTAAAAAAGAACAAGTAAAATGGCAACAAAGAAAAAGAACAAAATCACCTATTCTGGCTCAACGCTATTTGCAGTGGCTAGATATGTACATGAAGAGGTCGTAGCGCACTGTGAATATTGTGGCAAGCCTCTCTCCAGATCAGACGTAAACGATTATGGCAGTCTCTGTGAGCGCTGCTATATGAAAGAGTATTACGGAAAATGAGTTACAAGTTAAACGTGGCGAAGAAGTATGATATAGCTTGGGACTACAACTTATCAGCCTTCAACCACAAATCAGAAGAACTTCATTACCTTCTAGTCTCCCTTGGATGCAATGTCGGGGATGACTGGGAGGAATTTGAGGTGGAACGAAGTGAATGGAACTCAGCTATTGAAAAACTTAAAAATCTCAACAGCCTACCCTCTCAAGAAAAACAAGAAATCAGCAAGCGGCTAAAAGAGCTGGATGAAGGTTCGGCGGAAGAGGTCGCTAGAATCATGGAAAGATACGAGAATGCAGCCGATCCAAACGAGGATTCTATGCTTTTCTCATTCTTCTAAGACGACAAAACAATGACAAATCAAGAACGGCAGAACGAGAGTGTTGCCAAACATATCTGGCATGACATTCTCCAGTGCTCCTTCATTCCCTTTAGCTGGAATTTCGAAGTTAAGAGCATTAAGACTGAATTGAACGGAACGTCATTCAGAGTTAACACTAAGTTGGTCATCGGTTGGGTGAAGATTGAAATGGACATCACAACCAAGAACTTCACTGTTACGATTCAGCCCGACAATTATAAAGGGCCGATAGTATTCGAACACGTCTTACCACAAGAACTAGTCTCTAAGATAAATCGGGTTCTCAAAGAAGGCGATACCGCAGAGAGCAACAAATCTGACGGACGTAAAGTTGCTGCATAAGCGACTATCTCTCACAGAAAGGAATATCAGAAAAATCAAAAAATCTGGTATTCCTTTTTTTCGTATCAATCAAAAAGTTCCACAGGTTAGACGGACATCTTGCTTATGGAACGAATGTTAAACACTTAAAAAATTATGGCACAGAAAGAAGAAAAGTATGTCGCCTACCTAAGAGTCTCGACACAACGGCAAGGTTTCTCGGGACTTGGACTGGAGGCACAGCAAGAAATCATAAAAAACTACCTTCGTGATGTTACTCCAATAGCGGAATACGTGGAGGTAGAGAGCGGTCGGAAGTCTAACAGACCAAAACTCAAAGAAGCATTGAAATTATGCAGAAAGGAAGGAGCGATATTGATCGTTGCAAAGCTTGACAGACTGGCTCGATCGGTTTCCTTCTTGTCAAACTTACTGGAGTCTGATGTGGAGATTGTCTTTTGCGATTTTCCTCAGGCTAACAAAATGGTGCTTCATATCATAGGAGCGATAGCACAGTATGAAGCTGAACTGATAGCCACCAGAACAAAAGCGGCTCTACATGCAAAGAAAGCTCGTGGTTTCAAATTAGGGAATCCAGAGCATCTTCTGAACAAACATCAGCAAGCTATTGAGAACAGCACCAAAACAATAAAAGCAAAAGCGGACGGCAACCCCAACAATAAAAGGGCTATTGCTATCCTTCGTACTCTCGTAAAGGGGGACATGACCTTGAAGCAAATGGCAGACACTCTCAACAACGAGGGTTTTGTCACTTCTCAGGGTTGTTCCTTCACTAAGTCAACGGTTTATAAACTCATTAAACGATACGGATTAAAATGAACAAGACAGAACTACAGATTTTCATGCAGGATGGAGCTACTATTCATGTACTTCATCCTTCAAGCGTATGTCAGGCCATCATTTACAGTGATGAGCAAAGACAGAAAATCAATGAACTTATCTCAGAAGGCTATCTACCTGATCATACAAGCGTTGGATGCGGAAAAGCGACAAGAGCAAATTTCAGCGTAGAATCATATAAGGGTAAGTTCGGGGAGGGCTTCAAAATGGTCACAACCTCGCCCTATTCAAGCAACTTTAATCACCTTACATATTTTATCAAGAAGGCAGCATGAAGAATAATATCAACAACGTCCCCGACCTGAATACTCTTTTGGAACAGGCTGAGGATATAATGAAAGAAAAGGGAGACATTAATATCGACCCTACTATTAGCGTAACACTGGAGAACTGGAACGGAAAAACAATGGACTACGTTTCAGACAACTTAGACTACGTATATTGGGACTATGATGCTGATGAAATAGGATTCAACACCTACGATGATGCTGGAGATCATCTTATCAGCGAACTCTCGGACAATGAGCAGCGGATGGTTTGTCTGACTATAATAAGAAGCAGAATATGATTCGCTACCATTTCAACATTCTCATTCAGGGCATCAAGATAAAGGTTAATGTAAACGCCAATAATCCGATGTCCGCATATAGTAAAGTAAAGCGCTTATATCCTATGGCGCAACATATTCACTTAATCAGAGCAGAAAGGATTTATTAGTATGGAGAACAACTATGTCATCATTCTGGACAACCGTGGATTTCTCACAATCATCAAGTTGTCAGAGGAACAGAAGGAGGAATCTTACAAGTATGAAGATTTCGAAGAGTACCTACAGACCATCGCAGAGGAATACGAGCTTGACCTCAGCAATTCCCAGTGGTCGGCAGTAGAAGAACTTAAAATTGAGAAGTTCGGATTTGAAGGAAAGGAGGTTCATCATGCCTAACTGGTGCGACGTTACCTATAAGTGTGTAGGCGATCCGAAGGAAGTAAAATCGGTCTACAAGATGTTACAGTACATCAACAACAGAAAGACCTCAATCCTTAAGAACGGATTTGGCAAGTTCTGGCTTGGGAACTTAGTTCATAAGCTGGGTTATGACTGGAAAGAATACCGTTGCCGTGGAGAGATAACTGATTTCTACCTTGACGGCGACAACGTTCTTACCATAGCGCAAAATACGGCGTGGTGTGAGCAGGAAGGTGTAAGAGAAGCTATTGAAAAGGCTTTCCCAAGCATCAAGGTTTACTACATTGAGGAAGAACCTGGGTGTGACGTGTATGATACCAATGATTCAAGCGGCAAGTATTTCCCAGAGCGCTTCTATCTCGATTCTTATGACCAACAGGAATATTTCGAGACTATAGAAGAAGCTGCTGATTATGTGGCAAAAATCGTCGGCCATAAAGTAGAGGCAAGTGTGGATGCCATTGATGAAGCTCTCGACGACTACGTGGATAAGCAGGATAACGAAGATGTATTCTATTGCTTCCACGAATTTACAGTTATAGACAGCTAAGACTATTGAAAGGTATGTGATCCAGTTAAGGGTCGCATACTTTTTTCTTTCCTTCCCACAAAAAATTACGTCTCAGAAGCCATAAAAACCTTAGGGGAAGAAAAAAAAATCCTTTTTTGGGGACACTTTTGCAACAAATTATCTATCTTTGCACTATGACTGGGGGAGAAATCCTGGTCATTACAAGGAGACATAAGCGTAGTTCTTTCATTCGAGAATCGCCAGTTCAAGAAAATAGTCAAAAGAACGATTGCAGAGTGTCCCCTCTTTTTCGTTTCGATTATGTGCCAAGGGTGGATTGTATCTGCTCCTCTCTACATTTCGATACGGGCGAGGGGCAGATGTTATCGTTACTCATGACTATAAGTTCTGGCGAGCTTTCGAATGTGGGGAATGAAGCATTTGTTAGCCTCGCCTTTCTTGTATAAACCTAAAACTAACGCTTAATCAGTGAGGCAATAAGCTCTAACTTAGTAGCCATGAGCAAGAGATTATTTCTTTTCTTCTTCTCCTTGATTTTACTCAGCAGTTACTCGTATGTTCGAGCTGAGGAAGTAGGTGACAGCACCTATTGCGTATATCTTTCGTCTTCACGTCTAAAGAATCAAATCCGCAAAAAGGAGTATCCACTTGTCAAAACACTTATCCTTTATGGTTCTTCTTTGTGGGATGAAGATGTAGAGACTCTGTCAAAACTAACAAATCTGAAAAAAATAGTTTTTGCTAATAACGATGATTTTTTATTCCATTCCTTCCAGGAACGGATGGGAACTATGCCTTCAATTGAAGAAGTTGAAGTAGATTATAGTTATCTACGCAGTGATGAAACAAAAGGGTTCCTTGGCATTATAGAAGAAATTAGCAGTAAGGAAGACCCTTTCAACAAGTATCATGACCTTTTTCCATCACTAAAAAAAGCATACTACAAATTTACTGATGATACACAGTGGACTAATGATCTGGCAAAGGACGAATCACTCCCATTAGTATGTTGTGTCAGCTATAAGAATTATGGCGAAAGTACATGTAGATCAGTAGGGTTTAAGGTTTACCCTAAGGACAAGATAGCTGAATATAGTGACGAATATACAAAAGACAATTGTAATATTTATGTAAAACTAGACGAAGATACAATTACGAATGATGAGCTTTACCACAATGTTGTCATCATAAAGAATGCTTCATTTGCATTTAATTCGACAGTCATTATTCCCAAAGAATTGCGTTTATTAGTTGGAAAGATTAATATACCTGAGGGAACGAAGTTTTCCATCGAAGAAGGGAATGCTCCACTTTGTATAGACGCTTCCTTTAGACGTGATTATTGGGAAGGAGATAAAATAATTGATTCTCTAGTTGTGAACAGACCTTTGGTGTGGCGTTGGCATTATGGCGACGAGGCCCAAGCTTTTAATTATGTGATTTTCAACAAAGAGGTATATGAACTTCCCCAAAGTCTAAAAACATACATGGCTTCTTTCTCACAGCCATTGCCCAGTGACAGCGAATTTGACATTACTGCTAAATATGTGATGGTTCCTAAGGGATGTAAAGAGAGTTTCGTATCACACGGTTTCAAGAATGTCTATGAAAAATTAGATAAATACTCATACAATATCAAAGAGTCGAAGCCAGGTACATTATTGTCATATATATCCCCAGATTCCCTCTTTTACGTTGATTCTTTAACCATTTCAGGATTTCTCTATGACACAGAATGCAAACTCCTTAAAAAATGCAGGAATCTTAGTTATCTAAACCTTAGGAATGCGATTATCATTGAGTCCCCAGAAAGTGAACGTAGAGACAAGGAGAATATGGAAGCATTCTCAGCTTATCTTGGTATGCTGAGTAAAAGTGCAGGACTAAGTGTCGTCAATGGTGATGCAAGTGCAGCTGATTATCTGTTTACACAAGGTGTAGTTGATCTTTTAAAAGGGGCTACTCTACCAGACAAAGTAGCAAATAAGATTTACAGCTTCCTTCCTAGTGGAGTCTTCTCTGGCATACCTCTCCAAACAGCTATTCTCCCAAGATACTGCTCCAGTATAGGCAACAGCTGCTTTTATGGATGTGGCAAGTTGGAGTATGTAGAGATGCCAGGAAACTTGAAAGAAATAGGCAACTCTGCTTTCTACGGATGCTCAAATTTAAAAGCCATTACCTTTCCGAAGTGTCTTGAATCAATAGATCAAAGTGCTTTCAGAGGGTGTAATAGTCTGTCAGTCGTTGATTTAAGCGAATGCCATTTTTGTGAGGTATGCTTAAAAATGAACGCCTTTTGGGAATCAGGCATTAAAGTCCTTAAATTGCCTTATGGCGTTACAAGACTTAATGAAAATTTTTATGCTCTTCCAAAAGGCATGAAAATATATTTCAACAAGGACTATGTGGGATCATCATATCTTCCTGCACAATTGAAGAATCTAGAGGTGTTCTTTCAAACGACGACACCTCCAGATGTTTACTGTGTTAACTGCAAGGTGCATGTCCCTAAGGGCAGCTTAACCTCTTACTACTCAAAATTAAATCGAGATGACACATGGTCTTGTGATAACACATTCGTTGAAGAATAATCTTTATAAATAACTTAAAGCTATATTTATGAAAACGAGACACTTATTATTAGCCACGCTGTTATTGGCTCTTGTTGGGCTGATGGCTTCGTGTTCAAAAGAGAGTTCGCATGACGTTTTAAACGACGCTATGCAGAGCTTTGTTAAGAAGGACTATAAGGCTCTTGCCGACTATCTTTACCTTGACACCCTTGAAGATCTGAGCAAGGAAGAGAAAGAAGTGTTCGCTAACATTATGACAGAACAGTTCAAGGATGCGGAATTCAGCTCATTCAAGATAGAGGAATTTAAGGACTCTACAAGTAAACTCGCTATTGGCAAGGTGAAAGAAATCCTCAAAAACGGCGACAGTTATGAGGAAGAATTATGGTTGCGACTGGATAAAGGCGGCGACTGGAAAATCTCAGTACTAAGTCTTAGGCTTGATACGTTGTTGAATGACATTGATACAACACAAGCAACAAGTCCACAAACTATTAAGAAGGATTATAAGTTTGAACCAAATACATGCTATGCCCTTTCTAAAGTGCTGACTAATAGAGAAAATGGCAGTGCTATGTATGTTTATGGAGCCTGCTTACATGACGGAGACTACTGCAAAAAAGATTCAATAGAGTCTTTCAATTATATGGGAAAAGCTGCTAGCAAGAATATTCCAGTAGCACAATTCTACTTAGGAGAATATTATTTGTATGGCTATGGGATCGAAGCAAATAAGGATGAAGCTTTTAGATGGACAAAGAAAGCTGCTGATGTTGGGTTTGTAAGGGCTTATTCTATGTTGGGTAATATGTATCAGAATGGTGTCGGTGTTGGAAAAGATATAAATAAGGCAATTGAATATTTTAAGAAAGGTGCAAAAGCAAATGATGTAATTGCAATACTTATGTTAGGGTATGATTATGAAAATGGAATAGGAGTGAAGAAAGATGATGCAAAAGCAATGGAGTATTGTCTAAGGGGCGCAAAGTTAGGCGATGCAACTTGTCAATTTAACCTAGGTCAAACTTATAGAAGAAAGAATATGTACAAGGAGGCAGCTAAGTGGTATCAGAAAGCAGCTGATCAAAATTATCCTGATGCTCTTAACAATTTAGGAATAATGTATGAGAACGGACAAGGTGTAGAAAAAGACCGTCAGAAAGCTTATGACTTGTACAAGAAAGCCGCAGAGGAAGGTAATGTATACGCCATTAACAACGTCAGAAGACTAGCACCCAAAAATTAACATTATATTAAGAGAGCAGAGCCGTTAAAAGCCCTGCTCTTTTTTCTTTCTTCAACCTTCTATCAACAACCGACACATTTTCTTTTGTCATATCCTTTGCTGTTCAGATTATTTTTCCTAAATTTGCCTTTGAATAAACCGAATTAGAAACATCCTCCTATTCGCACAAGGACTGGGACATTCGCTTGCAGAAAATAGTCTTTAAAGCAAATATCAGGGATTGACAAATAATAACTTATGGCACCAAAATTGACCATTGATGAAATTCTCGCTGATATTCGCAGCAATACACAGTCAGAGAAACAAAAAGGCACTGAGTTCGAGCGTCTAATGAAGCGTTGGTTCCAAACTGAGCCACTGTATAACAACCTTGAAAAAGTGTGGCTATGGGAGGAATTCCCAGAAAGAAAAGACTTCGGCGGCAAAGATTTAGGTATAGACCTTGTTGCTAGAACTGAGTTGGGCGATTATTGGGCAATCCAGTGTAAGTGTTATGCAGAGAATGCTAACATAGACAAGAGTGCGGTTGACAGTTTCTTGGCTAATGCAAGTCGTACTTTCACAGAAATAGAATCTGGAGAACAAACAGAATTCTCTAATCTTATCTGGGTGTCAACAACCAGAAAGAAGTGGGGAGTCAATGCAGAAGAAGCTATTCACAACTTATCTAAGCCCTTCACACGTATTAGTCTCGACACGCTTGAAGAGTCAACCGTGGACTGGGGTAAGCTTGTTAGTGGCAAATCAGGAAAAGAGGCTTTAGCTGTCGGGAAGAGACCTAGACCCCATCAGATTGAGGCTATTGAGAAAGCTAAAAAATACTTTATTGACGAAAACCAGGAACGAGGAAAGTTGATCATGGCTTGTGGAACTGGCAAGACATATACTTCCTTGAAAATCATGGAGGAAATAACAGACAACAAAGCACTTGTCCTTTTCTTGGTACCGAGTATTGCTTTGCTTGGTCAAACGTTAAATGCTTGGATGGATGATGCTGACGATAATCTTAGGGCAATTTGTGTTTGTTCTGATGCAAAGGTTACTCGAAAAATGATAGACGAGGATTCAGAGGACACGAACCCTATTGATTTGGCTGTACCAGCTAGTACAAATACAAAGAGTATAGTCCGCCAATTAAAAAGATACTCTAGAGAAGATTGCAGAATAGTTATATTCTCTACATATCAGAGTATTGACACTGTATCAGATGCTTTACATGCTATTAAAAGAGACGTTGACCTTTGTATATGTGACGAGGCTCATAGAACAGCTAGCTATAGAGTGAAGGATGCTGATTTCCCGAACTTTACAAAGGTTCATTACAACGAGTTTATTCCTGCGAAGAAACGCCTTTACATGACAGCAACCCCACGACTCTATAGGGAATCTGTTAAAGTTAAGGCTGCCGATAATGATGTTGTTCTTTGCGACATGAACGATGAAACTTTATTTGGCAAGGAATTTCATCGACTTACCTTTAATGATGCTGTTGCAAAAGGATTATTGACGGACTATAAGGTGCTTGTCTTGACCGTAAGTGAAGATGACATTCCGAAAAGTGTAGCAAGTAACATCAAGTCAAAATATGCAGCAGCCTCCAAAGAAGATAAGTTGAAAGAACTGAATTTTGATGATGCTACTAAACTGATTGGTTGCATCAATGGGTTATCAAAGCGTATAAAGGGTGATGGAGGCATAACTTTGGAGCAGGATCCTGTCAAGATGAAACGTGCTGTAGCTTTTTGCCAGACAATCAATCCAACCAAGTCTAATCCGACTGCATCTTCAACTCAAATTGCAAAATATTTCCATACCGTCTGTGAAGAATACAAAAAGACGCTTCCAAGCAATAAGCGTGATGATGTCGTAAATGTCGTTGCTCAACATGTTGATGGCTCGATGGATGCCAATACTAGAAATGAGAAATTGGCATGGTTAAAAGAGGAATCAAGTACTAACGAATGTCGTGTTCTCTGTAATGTACGCTGTCTTTCAGAGGGAGTTGATGTTCCAGCTCTCGATGCGGTTCTCTTCCTTTCTCCTCGAAACTCTGAGGTGGAAGTAGTGCAGTCTGTTGGTCGAGTTATGCGTACTTTTGGCAAAGGAACAGACCATGAGAAAAAATATGGATATATCATCATTCCTGTCATTGTGCCATCTGATGTAAAGCCAGAAGAGGCATTAAACGACAATGAGCGTTTCAAGGTGGTCTGGACTATCTTGAATGCACTCCGTTCTCATGATGAGAACTTCAATGCCCATGTTAACCAAATCAATTTGAATAAGAAGCGGGATCCGAAGATTGTCGTTGGTGGTGTACCAAGAGGACAATACTCTGTTGGCACAAACACCCCATTATCGCACAGCAAGGCACTGACTCTAAGTAATGATGAGGTGGCTAAACAACTGGAATTACGTTTCGGAACATTGCAAGATGGTATCTATGCAAGAATCGTCGATAAGGTTGGCGACAAGATGTATTGGGAAAACTGGTCTAAGGAGATAGGCCAGATTGCCATAAAGTTCATCGACAGGATTACACGGCTTGTTGAGGATAAGCCTGGCGCAAAAAGAAGTTTCAATGCTTACCTTAAAGGCTTGCAGAAGAACATCAATCCTTCTGTTGACCGTGAGCAGGGTATTGAAATGCTCGCCCAGCACATGATAACCAAGCCTATCTTTGATGCGCTTTTCAAGGATTACCAGTTTGTGAAAAATAACGCTGTCTCACGCTCTATGCAGCACATGATAGAGGTACTGCAAAAGGAGGGATTTGAGATGGACACGGAGATACTGGACAAGTTCTATACATCCGTGAAGAATAACGTGAGCAGCATAGACAATTTAGAAGGAAAGCAGACAATCATCAAGAACATCTACGAAAAGTTCTTTAAGGGTGCGTTCCCTAAGACCGTTGATAAGCTAGGCATAGTATATACCCCAGTAGAGTGTGTGGATTTCATCATACGCTCAGTAGATGCCATTCTTAAAAAGGAGTTTGGTACAGCACTCACCAATGAGAACGTACACTTCTTAGACCCGTTCACTGGCACAGGTACCTTTGTCACACGTCTCTTGCAGCTCGGTGTTATCAAGCCAGAGGACATGAGAAGAAAGTACCTTACCGAGATACACTGCAACGAGATTGTCCTGTTGGCTTACTACATTGCTGATGTAAACATAGAGAGCGTGTATCAGGAGCTTATGCACCCAGATAAGTACGAACCTTTCGATGGTATCTGTCTTACTGACACTTTCCAAATGACGGAGGATGCAGGTCAAACAGATGCCTATGATTCTACACTCGCCGAAAACTTCAAAAGAGTGGGTAAGCAAATGAAGATTCCTGTTCAGGTTATATGTAGTAATCCACCCTATTCAGTAGGTCAAAAGTCTGCGAATGACAATGCGCAGAACATGAAATATGCTCGATTGGATGAGAGAATTGAGGGCACTTATGCGAAATACTCTACCTCCAATCTGAATAAGTCTCTATATGATAGTTATGTAAAGGCTTTCCGTTGGGCTAGCGACAGAATATCAAGGAATCCTAAAGGTGGTATTGTTGCTTTTATCAGTAATGGTGCATGGTTGGATGGAAATGCCCAAGACGGTATGAGGTATTGTTTGGAGCATGAGTTTGATTCTATCTACGTACTTAACCTGCGTGGTAATCAGAGGACAAGTGGAGAACTTTCACGCAAGGAGGGAGGAAAGATATTCGGCTCAGGCTCTCGTACACCTATTGCCATAACATTCCTAGTGAAGAATCCTGCAAAGGAACAAGATAAGGCTACGATATACTACCACAACATCGGCAATTATCTTTCTCGTGAGGACAAGTTGCGTATGGTCAAAGGATTTAAAGACATTGAAGGTGTAGAGTGGCAAGTTATCAAGCCAACTGAGAAGAACGACTGGATTAACCAGCGTGATGGTGTGTTTGATACTCTTATTCCTTTATATCCATCAAAAAAGTTCTCACAACAAGAACACAGTTTCTTCGATGCCTATTCTTTGGGGATAGCTACTAACAAGGACGCATTCTTATACAACACATCTAAACTTCACTTAACAGAGAATGTGAAGTCTATGATAGAATTTTATAATGAAGAGCGTAAGAAAAAAGGACAGAATCCATCATATGAATTAAGCGTAAATCCACAACGTATAGTTTGGACAGATATGTTTAAAAAGTATGCCGAAAAGAATGTGCCTTTCAGCTACGAACCATCTTCTTTGGGAGAATCCTTATATCGGCCATACTTCAAACAGAACTTCTGCTACGAAAAACTACTTCTTCAAAGAACTTATCAACAGACAAAGATTTTCCCAACTATTGATACTGATAACACTCTTATTTGTGTCAGCGGTATAGGTGTAACAAAGCCATTTAGCTGTATTGTAACAAAGAATTTACCCGATTTGGAAGTTATCGGTAAATCTCAGTGCTTTCCTCTGTACTGGTATGAAGAGAACAAGAACAAGCAGCGTTCTCTCTTTGATGACATGGACGGCGATGATGACTACATTCGGCATGACGGAGTGACGAACTGGATTCTGCAACAGGCTCGCCAACGCTACCATGCCAAGAATATAACGAAGGAGCATATCTTCTACTATGTGTACGGATTGCTTCACTCAAAGGACTATCGGGATCGTTTCGCAGCAGACTTGAAGAAATCTCTGCCTCGTATTCCTCTAGTTGATAACGTGGAGGACTTTATGAACTTCTACAAGGCTGGTAGGAAACTGGCTGAGCTGCACCTGAGCTATGAGACCGTTGAACCTTACAAAGGAGCGGTTGTCACAGGAGAAAAGCCATTGGAAGGCAACGATTCTGACTACGAGTATTATAAGATACCTGACAAGATGCGTTTCAAGAGCAAACAGGACAAAAGTACCATTTACTACAACGGTCATATAGTAGTCTCCAACATACCAGAGAAGGCTTATGAGTACGTTGTTAATGGTAAGTCTGCGATTGAGTGGCTTGTGGAACGTTACAGTGTTTCAACAGATAAGAAGTCACTTATAAAGAATGACTGCAACGACTGGGCTAAGGAACATCACAAGCCAAGATACATCCTTGACCTACTGCTGTCTGTTATCAATGTGAGTGTACAAACTGTTGACATCGTAAAGTCATTACCTCATTTGACTTTTGAGTAATTTGGCTTTAACGTTAGAAGGTAAAAATATGAAACAGTACAATAGAATAATGTTAGGAGAGCATGGTAGGTATATTACCGATTGCTTGAACAACAACTACATAGGTGCAAATTTCATTCCCAACATAGACCTTTCGAATACTCCTATTAGTGACGAAGGGAAATGGAGGAAGATGCTTATAGAAAAGTATCTTCAAGCCAAACCTGATAAAAGTATTGGTGCGGCAAGAACCTCCATAGGCTTTCTTTGGACTATATGTTTTGGGCTAAAGACAGGAGATGTTGTATTGGCTTCAAATGGTGAGGGCGGTTATCATGTTGGCGAGATAACTGGGGATTACTTCTACGTTCCAAATGCAGAACTTCCTCATAGACGCACTGTAAGTTGGAAGAATGTTGTCATTTCTAGAAGCAGCATGTCTAAACAACTTCAAAACTCGTCTGGCTCAATAGGAACTTGCTGCAATATCACCAAGTATGCAGAGGAGATAGAATCCCTCATAGCAAACAGTAACAGCACTACGACGATCCCAAACACTGTTGTTAAGAAGGAAACTGTGAATTACAAAGAACGCAGTCTTCATAGATTACTTTCTAACTATCTTTTGGGCAAAAACATCCAGTCGAAAACAATTTTCCACGAGTCTTCCAACAAAGCAGACCAAGCTCAGAAATGGGTGCATCCCGACATGGTGGGCGTGGAATTTAATGAGTTTCAAAATTCTGCTACTCGTTCTCTCCTAAAAGCAGCGGAGACAAAAGAATATGTCGCTTTCTCTTCATACGAACTAAAGAGAACTATAGACAATGACCACCAACTAAAGGAATACTTCTTTCAGGCTTTGTCAAATAGTAGCTGGGCAAACTTTGGCTATCTTGTTGCTTTTGACATTAACGAGGATATTATGGACGAAATGGAGCGTCTTAACAGGGCTTTCGGTATTGGCATTATTAAGCTGTCTCCTTATACGAGCGACACTAAAGTTCTTTTCCCAGCCAGAAAGAACGAACTAGATTACTACACAATTGATAAGTTATGTAGAATCAATCCAGACTTCAAAAACTTCATAACCAAAGCCACAAAGATTCTCAATGCTGGAGTAGAGGTGCTGGAAGATGTAAAAGGCAGTTTGCAACGTTTCTGTGATAAAGGCTTCGAATCTGATGATGAGATTATGGCTTACTGCAACGAGAACCACATTCCTTGTTAAATTTGGAGGAACTGATATGGGATATATACTAAACCGCTTTGACAAACTTAAGGAACTAAAGGAACATCCCGAATCCACCATGCAATATAGGTTGACAGCCGTTATTGTCCATGACCCGATGGACAAGGATTTATGCGACCTTATTAGGAAAAACTTCTTACAGTTTGCCAAAGCTACAGGAGAGAATTTCCTATTTATCACATTCATTCAACCTCCAAGAGAATATGCAGATGCTATAAAAAAAGGCAAATTCAAAGAAGCAAAATTTCTTGTGAGTGACGCTCCCCAGGGCGGTGATGTTGAGAAGTTGGTAGATCCCTTTCTGCGAGATTTATATGGCCTCCCCAATGGCGGTTCCTATATGATTATGGCTAGGAGCTTAACAGATACTGTTCTATACAAAATTAGAATTACCAAAGAATCTCTTCCCAGTCAACTTAGCAAGTTAGGTGCATTTTGTGATGCTCCTAAAGACTTTAGTGGGCTTCTTACCGAGCTAAAGGCAGAGAAGTATAAAGCGAAAGACCTGCTTCTAGATTCTGTTTTAAAAGTAGTCTCATTGGTATCTCCAGCTGGAAGTCCTGATGATTTTAGATTGGGTTATTACACTCAGATAACAACAGCCTTACAAACCATAAAAGAAGAAAAACAAAAACTTCTTGAGTTAATGAAGCATGGCGATACAGACCAAACAGAAAAGATCCTCAATCTCTATGGGTTAATTGAAAATGCCTATAGAAATGTCTTGAATGAAGGAAAAAGTTCTGTGGCAACTGTAAAATGCCCACATTATTCAGAATTAGATTTCAAAAGCAAACGATTTTGGGACACTTATTATAGACTCTCTAAAGCTATCCCTGATAAAGATGTAAGCGAACTTGATTACTCTGCTTTCGTCTTATACTTAGGAAAGATAGTGGAGAATGAACTAAATCTTTCTGTGTGCCAGATGATTCGAAATGCGATGGGAATTAACATGCCTACTTTTTATAATAGATACTGCGTAGAAAAAGGTCGAGTTGACATTCCAACAGAGAAGATGAATGTTCCTATTAACAAGCACAAGAGAAATGGTAAGAGAAAGGAACTAGAAGGTGTTCCAATGGGAAATTTGCTTCATGCCTATCTGACAACAATAGGAAAAGAGCATCCTTCATACTATCCTTGGAAGGTTAAGTACCCAGATAAGATAAAAAATCAACTGTCAGATAACTTTCTTGATTTCTGGAGAGACTTTGCAGACGTTAGAAACTCTGCTGCTCATACTGGAGACACAACCAAAGATGCGTTTAGTTCTGCAAAGGATAGTTTTAATTCTTTCTTGACAAAATATATAGAAGACTTGTATCTGTTAAAATCAGAGTTACATCCAAATCACAACAAACATATATGAATATCATAGATACTGTTATTCCTGCCAGCCATGCTAAGACAAAGGCAAAGGTTAAGCAGATGATTCCTATTCTTGTAAGGTGGGCTAAGAACGGCTTGAAGAAACAAACCTATGGCGATATGTTCCGTGAGCTTGGTGTGGAGCATTATTCCAATGTCGGAACAGCTTTGGGCTATGTCGAGGATGTCATAAAAGAGCTTCGCAAAGAGACAGGAGAGAAAGTACCAACCTTGAATACTCTCTGCAAGAACAAATCGACAATGCTTCCTTCCTATGGCTTCAAGTATGTCGTTGATGATTATAATTCTCTGAGACCACAGGCAAAGAAAGCACTGGCAGATGGATATGATGCCAATGCTTGTGATTACGATAAATGGGATTGGGTTCTTGATCAACTCGGACTAAAGCCTGCTCCTATTCTCACAAAGGAGCAATTATCAGAACTCAGCAAGCCTATATATGGCGGTGGCGGTGAAGGAGAAGAACACAAAGTCATCAAGGAGTACATCTGCAAGCATCCAGAGTCTATAGGCTACAAAAAAGTGAAAAGAGCCGAGACAGAGTATGTATTGCCATCAGGAGACAGACTTGATGTATACTTTGAACTAGAGGATGGTACTCATGTCGCTATTGAGGTTAAGCCAAGCATTTCTCCAGAACAGGATTTGGTACGTGGTATTTTCCAGTGCGTGAAGTACAAAGCGGTCATGGAAGCACTTAGAGCTGTTGAATGTGCAGATTACAACGTTGATGTGCTATTGGTTGCTGCTAAAAAACTATCGCCGTTGAACCAGTCGCTTGCAAAGGAGCTTGGTGTAGAATACAAGGATAAATTTTCTATGAGTTGAGCATTTTCCAGTTATGTCAGAGAACAAAAGCCTAGTCCCCAACAATTTCTACAAGCCATCGGAGCTTCTAGGAATCTTCAAGAATTTCCTTTCAAACAAGGAGATTAATGCTGTTGTGCTTTGTCTTCATGGTGTCTATATTAAGTCGGAGAAGATCTATGGCAACAGGGCTTATGACAGACTTAGGGACGAAGACAGCGTTGAGGAACTGACCATAATAGTGCCTGTTCATCTTAGAGACGACCTTAAGAACGGCAACTTAGTCTCTGTCTATGGCACACTTGACAGACATGTGAATTCGAATGGCTCAATCCAGATACTTCTTAATGTCAGTAGGGTTGAGAAGGAGAAAGACATAGCCATCAGTGAGGATGAGATCAAGAGGGCTGAACTAAGAAGAATCAAAGGCGAGAGAGGATATAAGAACGTTGATGGAATGCTGGAAGCAAAACTATATGCCAACAAAAGACCTCAGGTGGCTTTAGTCTATGCTGAGTCTTCTATCACAAATGCAGACTTTGAGAAGGGACTGGAAGCTGCTAAATCCAACATCGACTTCTATGAGTACCGTGTGAGTTTTGCCAATAGTGCTGCGTTGAAGAATACCTTGGAGCAACTGGACAAGAAAGGCTATGATGTGGTAGCAGTTGTTCGAGGTGGTGGCAGTGGTATTGAGAAACTTGATGACCTTGCAGTAGTTGAGACGATGACATATATGAGTACCGCTACCATCTACGGAGCTGGACATGAGAAGGAAAATCTCTTCTTGCGGAATATAGCAGACAAGGTTATTCCTATCCCCTTTGCCCTTGGAACATACTTTCGTGACTTGGTGGAGAGTGTCGTGGAGAAAAGAAACAACTCCAGGGCTGTCTTGGTGCAGGAGGTTAAGAAGCAATATGAGAAGCAGATTGAGGACTCCAACAAGAAGAACCAAGAGCTGCAATGCAAACTCAAAGAACTGACTGAGAACCAAAAGAAGGCAACAGAAGCCCAACAAGAGGCTGTCAAGAAGCATAATGAGCAGGTTCAAGCAATGGGAAAGCAAAATCAAGAACTACAGAAAAAGCTGGCCGAGATAACCAAAGCCAATGAGACCGCCCAAAAGCAACAGTCAGAGGCAATGGGAAAGTTGCAAAACCAGATGAAAGAACAATCAGAGGCTCACAACAAGGCTCAGCAAGAGTTCAACGCATCCCTAAAGAAGATGCAGGAGACAAATGGGGAACTAAACAAGAGCCTGTCAAAACTCACTGCTCAAAATACTCAAACTACAAAGGAATTGAATGAGGCGAGAGACAAGCAAAGACAGCTGGAGCAACAACTGCAAAATAACTCTGGCGATATGGTTTGGAAGGTTATAGCCATTGCAGCCATAATAGCTTTCATCATCGCTTTGATTTTATAAAACAAGATATATGGAATACATTATTATATTAGGTACATTCACGTTCCTTATAATGGACTTTTCAGAGAAACATTCGAAAAAGAACAAGTGTATATATTCTTCAATAGTATAGACATTCAGTGCGAGATCACGCCGGTACCTTTCAAGGACATCTCCAAGGGAGAGCCCGGTGAGCCGTCGGCAAAGATCCGTGAGCGGGTGATCAAGGCACGTGCCATACAGACGGAACGCTTCCGCGAGTACCCGACGATCCATTGCAATGCTCAGATGACGGAACGGCTCATCCACCGCTTTGCCGAGCCCGATGCGGCCGGCATAGAACTGTTGCGTACGGCCA
>Ga0256406_1001678_pt1 | contig 34669 bp, 26 predicted proteins | sample RumenRJG_03DNA_FD_185986 | JGI IMG/M metagenome (GOLD analysis project Ga0256406, IMG submission 185986) | Bovine rumen microbial communities from Lethbridge, Alberta, Canada - RJG_03 | ecosystem: Host-associated > Mammals > Digestive system > Stomach > Rumen | place: Canada: Alberta | collected...
GGCTCGCACACCGTCAGCCTTAACGCTCCGGCATCAATCTGAGCCTGAAGTATAGTGCCGACATCGCTGTAGAGCGCATCGGTTGAAGGTATTCTTACGGTTATTTCCCTGTAATTGTATTTATCCGATACCGAAACACCGTCCTTAAGCTCTGCGGTAATTTCATCCTCACATAAATCAATGGCATTGATTTCGCCGTTTTTTATCATAGTGATAAAATCCGAATACGCCACCTTTATTTTAGGACCTGACATATTCATAAATATTGAAAATATTAAGAAAATAACTGCCGCTGCCGCCAGCCACATTCCCCATCCTACGCTTTTCTTCTGCATTAAACCATACTCCTTTTTATAATCTCACAGGACATAAGCCTACTACCCTTTAAAAATCTTCTGTCCTGCCTTATTCCCCCAACCCAGACAATTTCGCCGTCGCATATAAGCAAGGGGATATTATCTCTTTCGGCTGACAGGATTTTCATATCACTGAACAAATCGGATAATCTTTTCCTGCCCTGCATACCCACAGGAAAGAAAATATCTCCGTTTTCTCTGCTTCTCAAACGAAACACGCTGTTCTCCTCCGCATAAAAGAGGATTTTATTTTTACTGCTTTTTTCCCAAGCACTCTCACCTTTTAGTATTACCGAAAAATCCCCCTCCGAAACATATATTTCCTCACCCTCGCAAAGCAAATAATCAAAGCCTTGGGATTTTTCTTCGGTATCCTTAAAATACAGCCTGCCGTATTCCGTTCTTGCAGAGATTTTATTGGGAAGATTGAGGGTTTTTGAGGTTTCTCCGCTTTTTAAGAGCCTTATAAGCTCGTTTATATATTTCACCGACAGCTTTTCGGGCTTTCCTCTGTACTCGCAGTAAAGCCTTTGCAGCACACACCTTATTACGGCGGTATTCTCCTTCATAAGAGCGGCTATATCCGCAGAATTTCCGCTGCATACCTTATTGTACACCTTTTGGGCGCAGCTGTCAAGAAATTCGGCGGCTTCGGAAAAGATATCTGCGTTTTGCGTTACCGTTTCGATAAAATTGGGATTGATTTCTTTTTCAATAACGGGCATAAGCAGCAGTCGAATTTTGTTTCTTGTATAGTCGGCTTCAAAATTGGTTTTGTCAACAACATAGTCAAAGGAATTTTCCTTACAGTATTCCTCTATTTCCTTTTTTGAAAGCTCTATTACCGGTCGGATAATGTGTCCGTCCCTTTTGGGGCTTATTCCGCTTAAGCCCTCTATGCCGCAGCCTCTTATAAGATGAAGGAGAACCGATTCGGCGGAATCGTTTTTGTTGTGCGCCGTTGCAATTTTATCTATACCCTTTTCCCTTTTCAGCTCTTCAAAAAAGCCGTATCGCAGCTCTCTGCCCGCAAGCTCGGAGGAAAGGTTATTTGCTTTTGCATATTCCAACACATCAACGCTTCTTACAAAACATTCGATTCCCTCTTTGCGGCATAGCTCTCTGACAAATTTCTCGTCCCCTATGGCCTCTTGGCGGATATTGTGATTCAGGTGCGCCGCGCAAACCGAAAATCCCATTTCCTTTGACAGCGCAATTAAAATGTGAAGCATTGCCACCGAATCACTTCCGCCGGAGAGAGCCAAAAGAACCCTCTCTCCCCCATCAATCAGTCTGTGCCTGATAATCGTATTCCGCACCTTGTCTGTAGTATTCATATATTTCTCCGCTTTGTCAGTAAATTATTGGGTAATTCTTACCGTTCTTGTTGTACCGTCCCAATCAACCCTTGCGTCAAATGCCTCGGCAACGGCTCTTGCCGGCACCATTGTTCTGTCGTTTATAATCTGAGCCGGAACGTCAAGGGTGCTTGCCGTACCGTTTTTATAAAGCTGTTTGCTTCCGATTGCTATGGATATAACGTCATTTTTTCTTGTTGCCGTTGCTGTTCTTGATGCCGCATCCCAATCCACAGTTGCGCCCAGAACCTCAAAGATTGCTCTTAACGGCACAAGTGTACGTCCGTCAATAATTGCCGGCGGCTGGTCAAAGGTGAGCTTTGTTCCGTCAACGGTAACCTTAATTTCGTCAGAGCCTGAGTTATCCGCCGCACCGCTGCCGATTATACTAAATTCCTCCGAATATACCTCTTTCCCGTCTGCCTCCGCCGTTACCTTTAAGGTGTGCTTTCCCGACGCATAGGGTGCCATATCTATTGTTTTTGTGTAGGGCATTTCCTGAGCACCGGCAATCCATTTGCCGTCAATATAGTAGCTTACCTTAAACTTATCCTTGCCGTATACCTGTACGTATGAATTAAGCTCAATGGGCGAGCCGTCGGTATATATGGTATTCCCAAGATTTTTATATGATACGCTTGCCTTATTGTATGCATTTTCCTTAATATAAACCGGAGAGCTTGTAAGGCTTGTATAAAGCCTGCTGATTTCGGAATTATTTTTAAGAGAATAATCGTTTATTTCCCCCGGAATGCTTTGGTCAAAATGTGCTATCAGCTTAACCTGCGGATATACCATGGGAATATACTTATACATCTGTTCAAGCCTTGTTTTAGCCCATTCCTCCGCATTCTCGCCCAATGAGTTTATATAGTGAGATACGCCCGACTCGCTGAACATAACCGGCTTATTTGTGCCAAAGGTGTCAATATTGTCCTTTGCAAGCAGCACCGGCTGCGAGCTTTCGCCCGTACCGAACACAACCTCCATATACTTTGTGCTTTCGTCACGGTTGGCAACCCCCTGGAAATACTTCATCATATAAAAGGACATTCCGAACCAATCCACATATTCATCTCCGGGGTAGTAGTCCTCTGCGTTAATATCCCAGCTTGATACCATATTGGGAGAGAATACCATTGCGGCATTTTTTACCTTTGAGTGCATTATATCCGCCGTTTTTCTGAAAGCCGCTTTAAATTCCTCGGGATTTGTTCTGTTTTCCCAAATATCAAATTCTGCGCCGAATCTTATGAAATACTTTATTCTCGGATAGGAGGCAAGCAAATCCGCAACCAGATTAAGATATTCCTCTCCGCCGTTTGCAATATAGGGTATATCACCGCCTTGATTTGGCATATTTATGGCAAATTCAACACCCATACCTCTCTCATTCGCCGTTTTCAGCTCTGATTTTATCCAATCAAAATTCCTGTCGCCGTATTCAAGATAGATAAGCTTCATTGAGCATTGCTCCTGATTATAATTGCTGTCTGCCGGGACACCGTACAGAACACCCTGCTCCGGCTCGTTTATTGCTCCGAAATAGCTCTGAGGCTCGTTTGTTGTTTCAAAAATCATTATGTCGCTTTTATAGTTCTTTGCCTTTGCACGGGCAATTTTTTCGCTGTCTGTCCAGCCTAATTTTTTCGCATAGGGAATCTGCTTTTCGTACATAGCGGCGCTGTTTACATAATCGCCAAGCTTTTCATAAGCTTCACCGATATGCTGATAACGGGCGCATATCCAATTGTCAACCGTTTCGTTCGGCTCTTCCTTTTCCAATATTGACAAATCAATAAGGCCGTATTTGATGATATTGCTGTAATCATCAGACTCGATTGCCGCCGCATATTTGTTGAAGGACGCCCATATTTCCTTGGGCGGCTCATATTTTGCATATGCGGTTATTCCCATATATGTACACATATTTACCGCAGACAGTGCGAATGCCAATAATCTTTTTTTCATTATAAACTTCTTTCCTTTCAGTATAAAATGCTTTCTGTTTCCTTTTCCCGTAAGGCTATGGGAAAATACAAAACTACCTATTATATATTTTCACATAAAATACTCATTTTGTCAATATAATTAATGATTTTATTTTATTTTTTTATGCTGTTATTATATGCAGTCTGCAAATATATTAAAAAAGCAGCGGTCCGATAAAGCTAACCGCCGCTGTCTAACATATATATTATCTCAAACAAAAAACACTTCCGACTTTTTATGTATTTAATGCTTTTTAAGCAGATGCCGCAGTGTTGGTGTAACAAGGGCAAGCAAATAAAGAGTAACATTTGCTATAATCACCGAAACAAGATAAGAAGCTCCCATCCATTCAAAAAATACCATGGGCATAAAAAACAAATTATAAATATTTATCGGCAGAATAAAATAGCAAGCTATATTTAAAAGGGTATACGGAAGATATCCCAAAACAGATAAGGCTATATAATATTTCCACCGTCTGTCATATCTGTATACTGCATTCTGAATAAGAAAATTCACAACCAAAAAAATACAGAAAAACACCAGCTGAAGCCTGCCCTCCTCTAATGTGTGTTCGGACATCTCCCCGATAAGCCGCAAATATGCAGGTACAGAACAAACAATACTGATTATCATAGACTCGGCAAAACGTCTTAAATAAAACATAATTTTCTTACACACACCTTATCAATAAAATGATACCCACCCATATATTTCTTTTACCAAAATGGAAACAGCAGCACAAAAAATCCATTTTATCTCGATAAATCTCACACTAATACTAATTGTATCATATGCCCCAAGCATTTACAATAGCAAATTATACAAAAAGGAAAATTTCGTTATTATATACAAATAATCACATTGTAATTTTGTAGCTTTTTTCTCGTGATTTTTAAAAGCACATAAGCAAATTTTGAAATAAAAAAACAAAAAATGAAAAAGAACAGGTTTTTTAAAACCTGTTCTCCTTCAGAAATTTCAGTTAATAACTAAGTCTAAATCTCTGTTATTATTTGCTTAATAATGCCTTTTGAGCTTCTTCCCAGCCAACAACGATAGCTTCTGTTGTGTACTCTTCGTTCGGTCCGAAATAGAATGATTCGCTACCTGCAAATGCGTGTCCCGGATAGAGGATAGCAGGAATTCTGTAGTAAGCGTAATCATTTCCGTTTACGATGAACTTGTAACCCTTTGTAAGGAGGTCTTCATGTAAGCATGAATCCTGGATGTTGTCACCGCTGAGGTTAACTCTCAATACTCTGAGACCGTTACCTGTCTTAACGTCAGCCTGATATACTTCAGGTGTAGCTACAGCAGATGTCTCTGTTGAACGATAGATACCTGTAGCTTTTCCGTCAAGATACTTCTCTTCGTAGATTGTGTGAGGATACTGAGCCTCAGGCCAAGCAACCTTCCACTCTACTGTCGGGTGAGCAATACCGCCTGTGTATCTGAATACATAGGGAAGGTTTGTTGTATAATCTTTATATACATTCTTTGTGAAGACAATCTTATCTTCATAATCACCGAATAACTGGTGATCGCCATAGATAGTAGCATCGTTGTGACCTGCAATGTCATCATAAGGAACAAAGAGATCATTGAAGCTTGCATATCTGTCATAGTATAAGTGATTTGTCAGATCTGAATGATCAATGTTTGTCAAATCATAGTCACTGTGCGGTCCGGGAACCTCAGCGTTTTCAGGTCTTACATTGAACTCTGTATGATCGTCTACTGAGTATGTATAGATGTTATCTACACCGTCAAGTACACTTACATCAAATGTCTTAACAACCTGCTCGCCTGCGATAGGATCCTTATACTGACCTGCACCGGGTGTTGTAACCTCGCTGCCGTCAAGAAGAACACCGTTTACAGAAAGTACCTGGTAAATTCTGTAAGGATATACCTTTTCATAACCTGCTGTTACCCACTTAACGTCTTCGCTTGCTCTTGTCTGCTTAGCGATTACGTTATCATAGTAATCGGGGTGATATCCGTAAGCGTCTTTTCTCTTTGACATTTCGTCAATCTTCTGTCCGAGAACCTGCATAGGAACGATTGTCTGTGTGTTTCCTGTTGCGTAATCCGGTCCTTCGAGAACTTCCCAAGAATACTGCGGAACTGCGCCCTTGAACATATCATACTTCCAATCAGCTTCTTCGCCGTTATAGAAAGCCTGTGTGAAGCTTCCGTCAGCGTTTGTTACGCTTGCATAATAAGCGTCAATCAAGCTGTCAAGAGTTGTGTAGCCTACAGGTGCGTTTTCAACCTGACCTGCCAACTTCTCGTAAACCTTAGCATAGTTATAAACCTTGCCGTCAATTACAGCAAATCTGTCAAAGCCTACAACAGGGAAGGAAACCTTAACGTCTTCCTGCTTACCTGCGTAACCTACAACTGATGAAGGCTTATAGCCTGCACCCTCCAGATTAGAATATAATCTGTGGTAGATATCATAAGGAGCCTTTGCTTCCCAGAAATCCGGTCTTAAAACAACCTCTGCGTTAGCAAAGTTGCCTGAGTATCTTGTCAGGCCTGTTTTGTTGCCGTCGAGAACCAATGTCTGAACTTCCTTATGGGGATACTCTGCTTCATAGAAAGCGTGTACCCATTCAACTGTTGAAGCGTAGCCCTTAACGGTGCTTCTGCCGATTTCGGGACAGTAATAAATCTTACCGTATCTTCCCTGAGCATCGGCGATGTCATAGCTTACAAAGCTATCCTTGTCGCATGCCAAAGCGCTTGCTGATGAGAGAACCATCAAACCAGCCAAAGCACCGGCAAAAATCTTTTTAGTCATACTTCATCCTCCTAAATTCTTTAGACTTAGATTATGTTTATCAACTATGGGTATATTTTACCTCTAATTACAGCATTTGTCAATAGTTTTTTTTCTTTTTTTTCAGATTTCCTAATATTTTAATGTGTTTGTTTCATTTTTTAACTATATGTAACAATCGTGTAATTTGACAGAAATTTATGTTACATTTATGTCACCAAAATCGGGATTATAATCCAAAATCGGAAAATCATAAGCTGTCTTATCCTGTCCCAATTTGAAATTTTTCTGTCACCAAACAGCAAAAATCCCCAAAATTCTTCGTCTGTCAGCCGGCAGGCCAACCGAATTGTCTGCCGCCGGTCAGATGAAAATGCAGATGCCCTACTGTCTGTCCCCCATCCGCTCCGCAGTTGTTGATTACTCTGTAGCCCTTTTCCGCAAAGCCCAGCTGCTTGGCAATCTTCCCCGCAGCCTCCATAATCTTTGCGGCATATATGCTGTTTTCCGCATTAATCTCATTTGCGGACTTTATATGCACCTTTGGTACTATTATAATATGATAAGGCGCCTGGGGCTCAATATCGTTAAAGGCATATACATATTCGTCCTCATAAACCTTTGTTGACGGGATTTCTCCCTTAATTATTTTGCAGAATAAACAATCCTCCATATTTATACATCCTTTCTTTATTTTTTCCTGCTGTAATATTTGCAGTATTCCTTGATTTCACAGCCCTCGCAGTCGGGCTTGCGTGCATTGCAGCGCAGTCTTCCGTGATTGACAAGCTGATGACACAGTCTGAGCTGACGCTCGGGAGGAATCAGCTTTTTCAGTTCAAATTCAATCTTCACCGGGTCGTCATTGCCGACAAGCCCGATTCTGTTTGAAAGACGTATGCAGTGAGTGTCCACCACAACGGCAGGCTTTTTGTATATGTCCCCCAGCACAAGATTTGCGGTTTTTCGTCCCGTTCCGGCAAGAGTCAGCAAATCCTCCATTGTGTCCGGCACCCGTCCGTCATATACCTCCAATATTCTTTTGCAGCAGGAAATGATATTTTTCGCCTTGTTTTTGTAAAAGCCCGTAGAACGAATGTCATTTTCCAGCTCGCTTAAATCCGCCGCCGCAAAGTCCTCCGCACTTGTGTACTTTTTAAATAAGTCCTTTGTTACAATATTTACCCTTGCGTCGGTGCATTGAGCCGACAGCTGCGTCGCTATCAGCATTTCAAGCGGCGTTGAATATTCAAGCGTGCATTTTACATCGGGATATATCTTATCAAATATATCCATTACGCCCTCCGCCCGTTCTTTTTTTCTCATCTCACATCATCCTTATGTCAATTACTTCCTATATATTATACTATAACAGAAATTTTTGTAAAAAGCAATATATTTATTTGTTTTTTTGAAAATATTATACTATATAATACAGATATTGTTTAAAAGGCTTGACTTTTGCCCGAGAATTGCATATAATATGATTATAAGATAATCAGAGTTTCAGAAAATGCGAGAGGTGATTTTTATGTTAGCTGAAATAAGAGGCCGCTCTCAAATAACTATCCCGGCAGAAATTATAAAAAAAATGGGGATTTCGGAGGGTGATAAATTTGATGTTATGGAAAAAGACGGAGGTATATTCCTTTGCCCGGTTGTAGTATATCCTAAGGATAAATTATTGAAAATCGCAAAGCTGATTAAGGACTCGGAAAAAAATCTTTCCGAACAACAGAGCTTTGATACAGTAGAGGATATGTTTACCGATATGGGAATAGATTTGAACAATGTATAAAACAGAATATACTTTAATTTTTTCTCAGAAAAATCAAAATAACTATTGCTAAAATTTACAATTGTATGTTATAATAGGTATGTATCAAAAAAACATCTGAAAGGACAGGTAAAAAAATGTTGGAATTTAACAAGGTTAAGGCATATGACCCTGAAATATATGCCGCTGTTACTGCCGAATTATCAAGACAGCAGAACAAAATTGAGCTGATTGCTTCGGAGAACTTTGTTTCGGAGACGGTTATGGAGGCTATGGGAACTCCTCTTACAAACAAATATGCGGAGGGCTATCCCGGAAAAAGATATTACGGCGGCTGTGAATTTGTTGACGTTGCCGAAAATCTTGCAATAGACAGAGCAAAACAGCTTTTCGGAGCTGAATATGCAAACGTACAGCCTCATTCGGGTGCGCAGGCAAATATGGCGGTATTCTTTGCACTTTTGAACCCCGGTGACACGGTTCTTTCCATGAGCCTTGCTCACGGCGGTCACTTAAGCCACGGCAGTCCGGTTAATATGTCGGGAAAATATTTTAACATTGTACCCTACGGAGTTACCGAGGATACAAACCTAATCGACTATGACGAGGTTGAGCGTCTTGCAGAGGAATGCAAGCCAAAGCTTATTCTTGCAGGTGCCTCTGCATATCCGAGAACAATAGACTTTGAAAGATTTTCTCAGATTGCCAAAAAGGTAGGCGCATACTTAATGGTAGATATGGCCCACATTGCAGGTCTTGTTGCGGCAGGGCTTCACCCAAATCCGGTTCCCTATGCCGATGTTGTTACAACAACAACCCACAAAACCTTAAGAGGCCCCAGAGGCGGTCTTATCCTCTCACGTGATGCGGAGCTGGGCAAGCTGTTTAACAAGGCAATATTCCCCGGAATACAGGGCGGACCTCTTATGCACATAATCGCTTCAAAGGCAGTATGCTTCAAGGAAGCTCTGTCCGACGATTTCAAGGCATATCAGCAGCAGATTGTAAAAAATGCAAAAGCCTTTGCCGAGGCGCTTTCAGCCGAGGGGCTTAAGCTTGTTTCGGGCGGAACGGACAATCATCTGATACTTATTGACCTTACCGAAACAGGAGTAACCGGCAAGGACGCAGAGCATATGCTTGACGAGGTTGGTATTACGGTAAACAAAAATGCAATTCCTTTCGATAAGCAAAGCCCGTTTATTACAAGCGGTATCAGAGTGGGTACTCCCGCAACAACCACAAGAGGCTTTGTTGAGGAGGATATGAAGGAAATCGCCAAGCTCATCAAAATGACAATCACCGATTTCGATAACACAAAGGACGAGGTAAGAGAGCGAGTTGCCGCTCTTTGCAAAAAGCACCCCTTATATGAATAATATGAAATAATAAAATACCGGAGCCTGCTGTCAGCCTGCTTCGGTATTTTTTTGGTTTATAATTTTCAAATGTATATTTTTTCCACACTGCGATATAATATTTTTATGCTTTGACATATTTTCTTACAAGGAGTTATCAGATGAAAAGGCTTTCTGTTATATTTATCGCTCTGGGGCTGTATTTCAAGTGCATACGGCTTTCGGTTATGAAGTTTTTTACCGACCTGTTAATAAAAAACTCTGCCTCTCTTTCCTCTCGTCCCGTTGTTTTTCTCTGCCGCCGTTACGAGGCTCTTATTGAAAAACAGCGCACCGCCGAAAAGAATTTTTTGCATATACTTTTTAATATGAACTCCGACCCACCCTGCAAATAAGGGTTGCTTATTACAATTAATAAAATAATATTTCTTAACTGTTGCATTTATTGTATTTGAAGTAAAAATATGCTATAATGGTTACAGATAAAACAAATGATAATTTTTACAATTAATATACACATATCCCCAGGAGGTTTATAATGAAAAAACTGACTTTTATAAGGCTTGCTTTAATTCTGTCCTTGCTTCTTCAATGGGTTCAGCTGCCGTCCTATGGGGCAGAAAATACAGATGAAGTAATTTATTTTTCCACCGACAGCGCAGCACTGCCCGAAACATCGGGAGGCGAATGGAGCATTGCCGAAAGGCCGCCGATAACCTATGCCGACTATAATTTTTCAAAAAATTCGGGTGATTTCGGCGTGGTATACGGCACCTGGACGGTATCGGGAGGGAAGTACATACAAAGCGCCCTGTCACCCGGTGCGGCGGCACGTACTCTTCTTCCCGAGGGCTTTACCGATTTTACAATGGAATTTGATGTTACTCCCATATCCGAGGACACAAAGCTTATGCTCTTTTTCGGCTGTACCTCTCTTTATGAGGTATGCGTTGCCGAAATAAAGGCAGATGGTTCAAATATATTAATAGGCGAACAAGAATACGGCGGAACGGGGCATATAGAAAAAAATGTAACCTATAATATTCGTTTTGATGCAAAGAACGGTAATTTATCCTTATATCTTGACGGTGAATTAATTAACGAGCAAAAGGACATTACCTATCCCACCGGTCAGATAGGCATAGGCTGCTGGAACTCTAAGGCGGAATTTGATAATTTCAAGGTCACAACCCCCGACAGGCTTGGGGGCGGCAAAAAGCTCCTTCAGACATCCTACGAAAATTCCTTGGCATTTATGAACGGAACCCCCTCCCAAGACACCGCCTTTACGGCACGTCTTTCCGCCGACTCCCTTGCCGAGGGTGAGTGCGGAATAGTAATCTGCGCCGATGAGGATAAAAACGGATATTATCTTGGAGTAAACAGTAATAAGGCATTTATCAGGCTGAAAAGCAAGGGGGCGGTAAAGCCTCTTGCCGAAACGGACTTTAAGGCTAAAAGCGAAAAGTATTATGATTATACCGCTGTTATTTCAGGCAATGAGATTATTTTCAAAATAAATTCCGTTGAGGTTCTCAGCATAAAAAATGCCGAGCTTACAGAGGGACGCAGTGGTATTTTCAGTGAAAAAACCCCAATCTGCTGTGAATTTATGGGCTTTTCAGCCTTACAAACCGCCTATTCGGACGAAGCGGTACCCGATTACAGTGTAAAAGACTTTTCCGATATGGAGGAAGAATATTCCGAAGCGTGCTATGTTGTGTCGGGGCTTGAGATTATGCCCGGCTATTCGGACGGAACCTTCAGAGGGTCGCTCCCTATGACAAGAGGAGAGCTTGCCGCAGCGATATATAAAATCTCAGGATATGAACCCACCCACAACGGTGCGGATATTTCTTTTACCGATTTACCCGAGGACTACCCTTATAAAAATGCCGCATCGGCGGCGATAAGGGACGGTTATCTGTCGGCTGACGGTGACAGCTTTAATCCCAATGAAGCCGCCGCTCCCACAGAGGCAATATATGCGTCCTTAAAGCTGCTTGGACTTGCACCCCTATCCGAAAAGCAGGGAGTAATAATGACAGCCTCAAAATACAAGCTCCTTGACGGAGTAAAATATTCCGCCTCGTCAATTGACCGGCAAAATGCCGCACAGCTTTTATTAAATACTTTGCTTGCCGAAAGGGTAACAATTTCGGGAAGTAAGGGCGGCAACATAATTACCGAAAGAACGAGCTGTTTTTTAAAGGACACCTTTTCCGCCGAAAAGCTGACGGGGCAGATAACCGAAACAGGCTTTGGCTGTGCCGTTGAGGATAAGACCCTGACACTTGAACAAAACGAAATACTGTTAGACGGCATAAAGCTAAGATACAACAAGGACTGCCTTGACCTGTTGGGAAAAAATACCCTCTGCTATGCACGTCTTAACGAGGACGGGGATGAGGGCGAGGTAATATGGCTTTTGCCCTACAGGGTTACGGAAACCAAAATATCCGCATCACAGCTTGGCGAGGACAGCACAAAAAACCGCATTGAATACTTTAAATTTGAAAGCTCAAAAAAGCCCACCCCAATAAAAATACCCGACACCTGTGCCGTTATTTACAACGGTCAGTATTATACCGACATTAAAAATGCGCCCGAGGATATATTTAATATACCAAACGGAACAATAACCGTAATAGATAACAATTCCGATTCTGTGCCGGAGCTTATAAAAACAGACTGCTACACAAATTATGTTGTGGACACGCTGTCGCTTTCCAACAATCTGATTTATGATAAGTACAATAAAACACCTCTTTGCGCCGACAAAAGCAAGGAAAAGGTTTTGCTGTTGAAAAACGGTTCCGAAATATCCCTTTCGGAGCTTAAGGAAAATGACATATTAAGCGTAAGCATTCCGAAAAGCCAAGAGGGATATACGATTATAAGAGTATCGGACATTGCTCCTGTCAGCGGTGTGCTGAAAACCATTGAAAAGGACCGCTTTACTGTTGGACGTGACGCTTATTCCCTATCCTCGGACATTGACAAGGCTAAGTACACCGTTTCCGATTATTTAACGCTGTACTTTGATTTTAACAACACAATTGCGTATATAACCAAGGTCAGCGCAGAGGATTACGGCTACCTTATAAAAGCAAGCTGCGGCAGTGACGAAAATGAGCTGTATATAAAAATGTTTACCTTTGAAAACGGCAGCGGTAATTTCAATGCTGCAAAAACCGTTAACGTATATTGGCAGAACGGAGAAAAAAACCGCTATACCGATTCAAATTACAACGGACTTGCGGTCAGCGTAAACGAGGCTCTTTCCGCCTCAAGGGTTACGGACAGCAGCGGAAATTTAACAAAATACGGGGTTCTGATAAGGTATAAAATGAATAATGACGGAAAAATCCGTGAAATCCGCTTTGCCGCCGATGAAACCCGAACCGACCTTCCCGACGGCAGGCACGAATTTTCCTGCAATTATGATTCCGAGGTAAGCGGAGAAACCGCATATTACTATTCCGGACTTGTAAACTCAAAATACAGAATAACGCCAAGCACAAAAATTCTCAATCTTTCGGGAAACTGCCTTGAACCCACAGGCTTTGAAATGCTTTCCTCAGGCTCCCTCAGCTGGGACGAATACTATGACTGCCGCATTTATGACGTAACCGAGGAATTTAAAGCCGGAGTTATGGTTATATATGACATAAACCCGGGCTATGATTTGCCTGTAGGCATTGTTGCCGGAGTTAAAAATATAATTGACGAAAAGGATAACAGCTGTCTTGCAATAGAAATGTACCAAAACGGCAGCCTGATAACCGAAAAGGCAACAAATCCCGACCTTGAATGTAACTCTCAGGCGGCATATTGGTTTAAAAATCCGGGGACACGGCTTTCCGATTTAGAGGCAGGAGATATAATTACCTGCCAAACCGACCCGGAGGGCTATATAAAGGAATTTAAGCTGATTTTCAAGAACAAGGAGCAGGATTTCTACGCAACCTCTCCCAGAGGCTGGTATTGGGGAACAATCCCCTCCACCGATATGACACTTGCATATACCGATATCGATAAAAAAACAGGCGACATATTTGTATTTGACAGCAACAACTATTCCCGACCGGTTGTTAAAAACTCCGCAGCATATTATATTTGCGAACGAAATAAAATCACTCCCGCCGCCTTTGAGGACGTTAAGCAGGGGGATAAGGCAGCAATGATATGGAAATCCGCAGAGCTTAACACCGTTGTGATTTACAGATAATAACATTTTGGCAAAACAAAATAAGGGGGGGGTTGCAAACAAGCATATCAAAAATGCAGGCTTGCAGTCGCCCCCTATATGAAATTTTGAAACCGCAAGGTATATGTTGTTTCAGACTTGCGAAAATATATTTTCAGAGAGAACTATGCTGTTTTCGATATTCGGAGGGGGTGCATTTTACTATTTTTTTGAACTGAGACAGAAAATATTCATTTGAAGAAAAGCCACTTTCAAACGCCACCTCCTTGACAGTTTTATTAGTTGAGTTTAACAATCCGCAGGCATATCCGATTCTTGTCATTGTAAGACAGGTGTTAAAGGAGCAGCCAACCTCATTTTTGAACATCAGTCCTAAATAATTTGGCGACAAATACAGCTCCTCCGCTACTTTGTTTAATGTCAATGGGTGCATAAAGCGATCATTTATAATTATTATTGCCTTTTGTATAAGATTTGATGTTGATACAATTTCATCAAATTCCGAGGCACGAATAAGTGATACTATAAGCTCCTCGGCGATATTTTTTCTCATAAGCGTCGAAAACGGTCCCATACCGGATTCACTTTGCGCTCGTTCAAAAAGCTCTATAACAGATAACAGCTTTTCGCTGTCAAAGGTACAATGAAATCTGTTTAGGCCCATTGTCAAGCATTTCTCCAGCCCGTCATCTATTATTCCACGCATAATTGAGATATTATACACCGTAATATCGCTTGTAGGAATTATCATATGAAAATCACAGCTTGTCATCAGATAAGCAGAACCCTTTGACAATGTATAGCTTTTATTTGAAATAATATGCTCGGCAGTGCCGTTTGCGACAATTTCAAGCTCGATATAATTATGCCAATGTGCCGGCACTATTCTTCCTTTTGCAAGCGTATGCATTGAAAATGTTATTGCCTCTGATGCCTGCTTGTCATCAAGTGTTACAAAGGTATATGGCCTTTGAGAGGGGTTTTGCATTGATTTTCTCACCTCTTGTATTGATTTTCTCATTTTATATAGTAAATTACTGTGGTAAAATATAATTGCATAGTCGGCTGAGCTATAATAATCAAAAAATGCTTATCTGTCACATAGCGACAACATTTTTTCATTATTCAGCAGCCATTACTATAATTATACTCTAAAACACTAAATTTTTCAAGTAGGAGTTTGAATAAAATCGCCCATCTCACCGCTTTTTGCTCGTGGCAGTACCATCGTACAGCACCGCTCGCTGCAAAGCGGCAATCTGAACGATTTTCTTTAAAACTTAGATTTTGCGAAAGGAATTGATGGTCATAATTATGAAAAAAATAATTTTTACAAAAAAAGATACGGCAGAGCTTTTGGATTCACCGGACAGATTGCCCGAAAAGGGTGAAGCTCGCGTAAAATTGGCATTCTCAACGGTAAGTGCCGGAACCGAACGAGCTTTGGTAACAGGAAATACCGAAAGCAGTGAAAAATTCAGATTCGGCTTTCCGTCAAGCTCAGGCTACAGCGGAAGCGGAATAATTACAGATGTTGGTCCCGACGTCACAGATTTCAAGGTTGGCGACAGAGTTATGGTACATGGTGGCGGTCACAATCAGTTCTGCACCGTTAATACAAAAGAGCTTGTACAGTTGCCTGACAACGTTTCTCTTGAAGAAGCGGCACTTGTAATAATATCCGGATTTTCCCTTGCGGCAATAAGAAAAGCAAAAATATCTCTCGGCGACAGCTGTCTTGTTATGGGATTGGGAATACTCGGACTTTTTGCAATACAGTTTGCAAAGCTTTCGGGTGCTTATCCGATTATAGGAGCTGATTTTTTACCCGAACGCAGAGAGCTTGCAAAAAAGCTGGGAGCAGATATTGTACTTGATCCGTCAGACCCCGAATTTGAAAAAAAATGCAAGGAGCTTACTTTTAAAGGAAACGGCGTAAATTCAGTAATAGAGGTAACAGGCAATCCAAATGCATTAAAGCAAGCACTTTGTGTCACGGCAAAGTTCGGAAAAGTTATACTTCTTGGCTGTACGCGTACAATGACTGAGGTAGACTTCTACAATGACGTCCACCGTCCCGGAATAGAATTAATCGGCGCTCACAGCGGTGCACGTCCGACCAATGAGTCGCATTCCGGATTCTTTACCGAAATAGATGACTGCCGTGTGATTATTTCATATCTATCCTCGGGCAGACTTGATTTCAAACCTATGATAAGCGAGAGCTGCTCTCCGGCAGAAGCCACCAAAGTATATTCAAGATTGGTTTCCGGTAATTTCCCAATCGGTGTTCAATTTGATTGGAGCCTGCTTGACTAAGCTAAAAGCAATATGCTGTACGATAAACAATAAACACATAAAAAGGGACTGTAAAAAAGCAGAACGAGCGATTTGTCGAGAGCTGCCGCACCCTGCGTTTTGTATGATGATTAAATATCAAACAAAATATATCAGGGAACGGCAGCTCTTGACGTTGTGAACAATACTTTTTACAGTCTATATTGGCTTGTTGAGCTTAATATGCACGTTTGCATACCCTTGTAAGCAGCTTATGTACAGCAAGCTCTTTCTTATAATCAAATTCGTTTTTCTTTTCCCCTGCGACGGTTTTTGCAAAATCAATCATCATTGCATCATAACGGCCATAAGGCGGAAAGGAGATTATTTCGGGGCGGTCGGCAAATATAATAGGATGCCCCGGTCTTGTGACAGTCATAGATATTTTATTCGGTGCTACAACCTCTGAAGGCTCAAAGGGACTCTCCAGGGGTTTTATTTCAATTGTACCCTTTGTACCCGAAATAACAAGCTGTCTTCTTGCGTCTCCGCTCACCTCGTAGGCAGAGGTCTTGATTATTGACATTCCGTGCGGATATCTTAGCAGTGCAAGTCCGTAATCGATAATATCTTTTTCTCCAAGCTCTGTTGACATATTCATAGGAATGACTTCTGTGGGTTCACCCATAAACTGATATACCAAATCAACAAGATGACAGCCGAGATAGAACATCATCCCACCCGGAAGCTCTCCCAAAAATTGTGACATACCGCCATAATAGCAATGGCTCATTTGTGCTTCCACACAAATAATATCTCCAAGCTCCCCCGAACGTACAATTTCAAGCGCTCTCACAACGGCGGGATTATATCTATACATATATCCGTTCTGGAAAACGAGATTGTTTTTTTCAACTGTTTCCATAAGCTCTTCAAAGACTGTATCGGACGCACCGCAAGGCTTGTCGGAATGTATATTAAATCCGGCTTTTGCAAACATAAGTGCATCGTCTGCCTGCTCAACCTCTGCAGATTCGACTATAATTGCATCTGCCGAAAAGCCCGAAAGCAGCTCCTCTTTGGAAACAAGCTTAATTCCCTGATAAGCAGGTTTCATCAATGCTGATTTAAGTCTGTCCTGATTCGGCTCGCAAAATCCGATTACATCAAAATACTGCGGCAAGCTACGCATTGTAAGCATCGTATGCTCGGCGTGCGTAAATCCCCAGCTTCCATACTGCACGACTTTAATAGGTTTCAAAGTAATCACTCCCCAAGGTTTTTTATCATAATACATATAATAGGACTTGCAACGCAAGATTTTATACTCATATTTTAACATACCCAAATGCTGATAACAATAAGAATATCAACAACAATGCTATTTTTTTCAACAATCAATTCAACAAATTCTCTCAACATTCAATTCAAAGCCTTGATAAGATTTTTGCCCGATAAATACATACAGCAAAAGAAATGGAGCAATTCCCGACTTGGGGAGCTGCTCCGTAAAAACTTCTTATCAGACTTCCGCTAAAGCCTTAGCAGACATTATATCATTCTATCCTGCTATCATTTTTTTATCGGCAATAAAGAAGTCCGAAATATCCATAGAGCCGAATTTATCGGTTTTCTTTCCGTCTATCAGAAACTGAACAAAGTTAACATTGCGCAGCTCGCAAAGAGAATTGACAATTGAATATATTATCAGCTTTTCATTTGCCGGATTGCCGGAATTTTTTTCTATAAAGCTTGACTTAAAGTTCACAAAGCAGGTATTGTCGGTTGTTTCGGCGGAAATCAGAACGGTATCCCCTGAAATAACGTTTCTTGCCTTTTGGGACTGTGTTCCCTTGATAAGCTCATTGACAACATACTGCTCAATGGGAACGGTATCGTTAATCTTAACCTTTCTCTGCTCCGACAAAAGCTTATCCGAGCTTTTATCGGGGAAATAAAGGGTTATGTTTTTTGAATCCTGAGTAATCGCATCCGAAATAAGGTCAATATCCTTATCGGACAAAAAGCCTATCTCGTTCCCCTCGGAATCGCATATCCTTTCACCCTCAACCGTAACAAGCACTCGCTCAACGTCCTTGAGCTGACACATTGATTTTACAATCGCATAGGTTGCAAGATAGCATCTTGAATTATCCTCGGTTATGTATTCGCCGGAAAAGTCAAGAGTAAGCTCTCTGTGATTTCTTTTCATTGACAAAAGCACTGTACCGTTTTCAAAAATCGGCTTCAGCTTGCTGTCGGCAGGGCCTTCAAAGAGCTTGTCAATAACCGCTCTTTCGGGCTTAATGCCGCTATCTGTTTTAATATTCCTTTTTTCTGCGCATATTGATGTGTATGTTTCGTTAAAGAAATACAAATCAATATTCATAATTCCGTTATCGCCTTCATTTGATTCCAATGCTATAACAAAAAGTGTAACAATGATTATTACAGCGGCAGACACCAGACCTATAAATAGTCTTTTTTTTGTCATACGCGGTAACCTCCGTAATCAGCGAAAAAAAACGCTTAATATATGCTTTTTTATCCGCGGTTTAATGTCAGAAATACAAGCCTTCTGATTATATTTGTAAAAAAATTTAAAATCAGCCTTATACATTCATCTAATTATACAATATATATATTACAAAACTGTTAAAATTCATTATTGTTTACAGAATGTTTATATTTTCTGCCTGCTTACGTCACCTTCGGCATTGGCAGGGATATATACCGAGAATACGCAGCCCAAGCCCTCCTCACTTGAGAGCTTTATCTCACCGCCGTGAAGAATAACCGCCTCCTTGGCAATGGCAAGCCCCAGCCCTGTTCCTCCCGTTTCTCTTGCACGGGAATCGTCAAGCCTGTAGAACCTGTCAAATACGTGCTCCTGCTCCGCCAATGGAATGCCGGGGCCGTTGTCCTCAATCTGGATAACAATATTTTTGCCCTCCTTTGAAAGACCTATCTTTACAAAGCCTCCCTCACCGGTGTATTTTATGGCATTGTCGGTAATGTTATATATTGCCTCCCATATTTTATCGTAATCAAGCATTACCGGCGGCGGATTTTCGATTTTATAATCGGTATAAAGCACTATATCCTTTGCGTTTGCATTGGGAGTCAGCTTTTTTACAACGGAGTTTAGCAGCATACAAACATCTGTCTTTTCAAGCTTAGGCACGCTTTTTCCCGAATCAAGCCTCGTCAGCTTTAAAAGCCTTTCGACTATTCTCGACAGCCTGTCAACCTCCTCGCTTAAATCCCCCAGAAAATCCCGAATCATTTCAGGGGCAGGGTCGGGCGTTGAAACTATGCTGTCGCATATCAGCTTAATTGTTGCCAGTGGGGTTTTAAGCTCATGGGACGCATCCGAAACAAATTTTTTACGGTTGTCCTCCAAATTCCCCAGCTCCGAGGTCATATAATTCATCATCATTGCCAGCTGAGCAAATTCATTATGCCCCTTAACCTTGATTCTCTTTTCAAAATTTCCCTTTGATATTTCCTTTGCCGCATCAATAAATTCATCAACGGGCGAGGTAACTATGTAGGACATTCCGTAGCTTAAAAAGGCAATTAGTATTGAAATAAGCCCCGAAAAGAGGTATAAATTCATCTTTACATGACCTATGGTATTATCAATATCAACCAAGGATTCCACAAGATAAATTACGGCAATTATATTTCCGCCGCCCTTCTGAACCACAGGGACGGCAACCGTCATCATATTGTTGTCAAGGGTATCGTCCTTTAATACGGTATGCGCCTGCTCTCCCTCCGAGGCAGACTTTATAATGTCACGCATCAATACCTTTCCGTCAAGCTCCTTGTTTGAGTCAAAGACTACCTTATAGGACGGGTTCACCACTATTCCCCTTATTCCCGTACCGATAAGCAGCTGTGACGTATAATCCTCTATTGCGGTGGTATTTTCCACCGAAATATACGGCAAAACGGTGTCCGCCATTATATTCGCCTTTGCAAAGAGCTTTATCTGTTCGTTTTCATACAGGTTTTCACTCAGCACACCGATAATGTATATGCTCATAAGCACGAGGGTTGTGGCTATTACTATAATGTAGGTAGCCATCATTGACCAGCGCATTGAGGAGAAAAAGCCCTTAATCCTTTTTGTAATAATATCCAACACCCCATTTTGTCTTAATATAATCCGGCTCTGCCGGGTTCGGCTCAATCTTTTCCCTTAAGCGGCGGATATGAACGTCAACCGTTCTCACATCGCCGGGATAATCAAAGCCCCATGCAATATCAAGCAGGTTTTCTCTTGTATAAACCTTTCCCGGGTTCTTTACAAACAGCTCCAACAAATCAAACTCCTTGCTTGTCAGCTCGATAATTTTACCGTTGATTATCACCCTGCGGAAGTTATAGTCAAGAGTAATATCTCCCGACACAAGCATATCGCTTGACGCTTCAGCCTTTTCTCTGGGCGTTACTCTCCTTAGAATAGCCTTTATTCTGGAGGTGACCTCTCTTATATTAAAGGGCTTTGTAACATAATCGTCCGCTCCGTATTCAAGTCCGAGAATTTTGTCTATATCCTCGCTTTTTGCCGACAGCATTATTATCGGAACATTTGAAAAGCCTCTGACGGTACGGCATACGGTAAGCCCGTCCATTTTCGGGAGCATTATGTCAAGCATAATAAGGTCAACGCTTGGGTCATGAGCAAGCCTTACCGCCTCCTCGCCGTCAAATGCCGTCAGCACCTGATAGCCCTCCTGCTCAAGATTATATTTGATTCCCTTAACCAACAGCTTTTCATCATCCACAACAAGTATTTTCATTTAAATAACCCTTCCTTTCCCTTTGTTTATTCACCGTTCAGCCGGCAAAAATACTGCTCATATATATTTTATGTGATTAAAATTAATAATTATCAGTTCTTTCGTATACTATTATATCAAAAAAAAACGGATATTTCCATACTTTTTTATATTTTTTATTGCAAAATATAAAATTTTTATGTATAATAATAGAGTATGGAAAAAAACAAAAAGCAATTTTCCGCAAAACCAATGCTTTGTGAAAGGAATTAACGGTCATAAATATGAAAAAAAGATTATTTTCCACTATAATTATATCCGGCTTTCTTGCGGTAAGCTCTCTTATGCCCGTATGGGCAGAGCCGGCAGATGAAGCAGAGAATAATACAAACACAGTAGAGGCTCAGCAATCGGACGCTGCAAATACCGAGCCGCAAGCCGATACGGCAGAGCAGGAGCCTTCCGGTCCGGCTGCTCACGCAGAGGCCGCAATACTTGCGGATATGTCCTCGGGCAAAATACTTTTTTCAAAAAATCCAAACGAAAGAGTATATCCGGCAAGCACAACCAAAATACTTACCGGAATCCTTGTGCTTGAAAACGCACAGCTCAGCGATGTTGTAACAGCCCCGGAGGAGGCAATCACACCCATAACAAACAAGCACTCTCACATGGGAATCCTTGTGGGCGAGGAGCTTACCGTTGAGCAGCTGCTTTACGGAATGCTTGTATACTCGGCAAATGACGCGGCAAACGTTCTTGCGGTTCACGTTGCAGGGAGTATTGACGCATTTGTGCAGATGATGAACGACAAGGCTGCGGAGCTTGGGGCTTCGGGTACCCATTTTGTAAATCCCCACGGCTTTCATGACGACAATCACTATACCACCGCCGCCGACCTGCTTGCTATTTCCCGCTACGCTATGCAAAACGAGAAATTCAGAGAAATTGTTAAAACCGATATGTATACCATACCCGAAACAAATAAATACCACGAAATAAGATATCTGTCAAGCACAAATCATCTTATAAGCCGCAGACGCTATGCAAATTATTTCTACGATAAGGCAATAGGCATAAAAACAGGCTTTACCGACGAGGCAGGCTCCTGTCTTGTATCGGCAGCCGTAAGCGGAGATACCGAGCTTATCAGCGTAGTTATGAAATGCGCAAACACAACAGCCGTTGCAAACGGAGCCTATTCCTTTGTGGATACCAAGGAGCTTTTTGAATACGGCTTTGAGAATTTTAAGCATATAACCGTTGCCGCTCCCGGCGACATTGTTTCCGATTCAAGCGTTTACGAGGCAAAGGACAATGTGAGGGTTGCCATGACTGTGGAAAATGACATAAGCAACATTCTTCCCGTTGATTATGACGCCGATGCCGTTACCCATACCATTACATATACCGACGAAAAAGTCTGCGCTCCCATTGCAAAGGGGGACATTCTCGGAACAATAAGCTATGAATATAAGGGCGAAGAAATCGGCACATCAAATCTTGTGGCAACAAACGATGTTGACAAGGACTATATAATAGCGGTAATTCACATTATACTGAAGATTATATTAAACCCCATATTCCTTATTTTGCTTGCGGCTGTTATTATCCTCAGAATAAGAGCAAAAATAATACGCAACAAAAGGCGGCGTTCAAGACGAAGCAGACTTCAGCACGTAAGCCATGATACCGAATATAAGGGTCAGCGCAAAAGAAGATAAAGAAAAAAGCAGCATAAGCCTGTCAAAAGGATATGCTGCTTTAATTTTAAACTATTACTACATTCATTTGTTATTAGGGTCTGCGTTGTCAAGTATAATTACTTTGTAATATACACATTCTGCGCATCTTCGTTCCAATTAACCTCACAGTCAAGGGCTTCCGAAACAAATCTTACGGGAATGTAGGTTCTGTCATTGCTTATAAATGCCGGGGAATCAAGGTTATAAATAATACCGTTTATATATGCCGTATCGGAATCTATACGAATAACAACCTGCTTTTTATCAAGCGTTACGGTTACTATTCTGAAATCGGGATCCCATTCAACGTCTGCGCCCAGGCTTTCCGCAATAAAGCGTATAGGCATCATTGTTCTGTCATTTTTAATAAGGGGCGCAACGTCGTTCTGAACGGTTTTTCCATTTACCTTTGCCGCCTTTGAACCGATTGTCAGAATTAGAACGGTATCAAACTCACCGTCAAGCTCCTCATATTCCTCACCGATTTTAACCCACTTTGCGTAAATTACCGTATTTTTGGTAATCTTGGAATCAAAGTCAAACTTTTCTGTGTAATTCTGACTTGTATACCAGCCCGAGAAGGTGTAGCCCTTAAGGGTGGGATTTTCAGGTCTTGTTGCCGTAAAGTTGGCGTGAATAAGCTGATCGGGAATTTCTGTACCTTCGCCCGTATTAAATCTCAGATAGTATACTGCACCGCCCAGGCCGGAGCCGACATTTTTTCTCCAGGTAGCATACAGGGTAAGGTTGCCCGAGCTGCCCTTGGTTATAGTGCTGATCCGGTTGGTAAAATGCTCATCGGTATACCAACCTTGGAAATAATATCCCTGTCTTACCGGTTTCTTAAGGATAATGTCCTCGCTGTCGCTCTTATACTGCTTTGGCGCATCTACCGAAAGATTTCCGCCGTTCAGTACATATGTAATTGTATAGGTTTCGTTCCAAAGCGCATAGAGCTTAACGTCATATGCCGTACCCTTTTCAATCTGAGTTACCCTTTCATCGCCCACGCCGTCACCGTTGGTATCACGGTACCAGCCGAGAAAATCCGCATTGGCCTTTGTGGGGCTTTTCAGCACGATTGTTTCGGTATCGGCAGTAAATTCGTCGGGAGCACCCTCATAATTGGTTCCGCCGTTCAGCTCATATATTATTTTATAGCCCGGAATCCACTTTGCATAAAGCGTAATGTCCTTATCCGTGCCTTTTGCAATGCTGTCAACCTTTGTTTCGGGAACGCTGTCGTTATCATTATCAACATACCAGCCTGTGAACACATAACCGTCCTTTGCAGGCTTGCCGAGAATTATTGTTTCGGTGTCCTTTGTAAATTCGGTGGGAGCGTTCTCGTAATTTGTTCCCCCGTCAAGAACGTAGGTTATTTTGTTTGTAGCCTCCCACAAAGCAGTAATATAAACGTCCTTTGCGCAAGAGGTATCAATCTGTGTTATTTTTGTTTCGGGAATGCCGTCACCGTTATTGTCTGTATACCAGCCGTTAAACAAAAAGCTCGTTTTTGTGGGGGTGGGCAGGGTTACGGCAGGCATTAGCGATGTAAATTCAAGGGGAGCGTTTTCAGGGTTTTGCCCGTCATTCAATTCATAGTTAATGGTGTATTTCTTTACCCATATTGCATAAAGCGTGATATCACCTATCTGCTCGGTGCTTATTTTGCTGATTTTTGTGTCGGGTACACCGTCCGTTGTGGTATCCATATACCAACCGCTGAAGGCATAGCCCTCACGTGTCGGCTCCTTAAGTATTGTTTCCTCTCCTGCCTTATAGCTTTTGGGCGCTCCTTCATAGAGCGTGCCTTCGCTCATAATATATGTAATTTTGAAATAGCCCTCCGGAGGTGTTGGCTCAGTCGACTCGGCAGGAGCCGGGGGTGATACTTCCGCCGTGGCAGTGGGTGTCGGAGTGGGTTCGCCCGGCGTAGGAGCAGGCTCGCTAAAAAACTCGTTTGCACCGTTCTGTATTCCGCCGTTCTCTTGTTCCGCCGCATAGGCTCCCAAGCCGGCTATCTGTGTAAAAAGCATTGACGCTGTTAACGCAGCAGTTACCAATTTTTTCATATTCATCTTCCTTTCCGCATTTGTCTTTTTTCTTTCGCACTGTTACAAAATTTTATGTTGACTTTATTGCCTTTTGTGCAATAATCCTTTTACGGCTTTATTATATAATATATTTTATGTGAATGTCAACCAATCTTACACAATTGTAATATGTTGTTTAAAAATTATTCAATTTTGTAAATTTTGTGCTGACGCTGTAATATTTCAGCTTTTTGAAAATGTAAAAGGATTATTCCGTCCGGGACATTTTGCTGCCCTCTGTTAATATATAACCGCGAAAATCGCCGTTGGTGGACAAAAATATTGAAATTTTTTTTGAAAATTCAATATTTTGTTTGGTTTGTATAAATTCAATCGTGAAAATTGTTTATTTCGCCCTATAAACTTATTTTGTATTTGTCAGAATAAAAAAACAGGGCTTTGTTCCCTGTTCTTTTAGGGCACCTCTAAAAATTCATGTTATGTGAGAGTGATGTAGATTTATGTTGAATTTTTATGCAAAAAAATGCAGTAATACTCGCGTATTTCAAGGTTTTTTGCATAAAAATACAGCGTGAAGATGCAGTGCTATCATATGGCAGGAATTTTTAGAGGTGCCCTTTATTCAAAATAGTTTTTGGATTTCATTCCCAAAAAAATCGGTATAATAAAAAGTTTATGGATTGTATTCCATAAACTTTTTAACTTCGTAGATTTTAGGGATTTGATTCCCATATTATTCAAGCTCAAAGGCTCCGGTATAAAGCTGATAATAGGTTCCCTTATCTGCAATCAGCTTTTCGTGGCTGCCTCGTTCTATAATTCTTCCGTGGTCAAGCACCATGATAACATCGGAATTCATTACGGTGGAAAGTCTGTGTGCTATAACAAAGACCGTTCTTCCCTCCATAAGCTTATCCATACCTCTCTGTACAATAGCTTCGGTACGGGTATCTATTGACGATGTTGCCTCGTCAAGAATCATTACCGGCGGATCGGCCACGGCGGCTCTTGCTATGGCAATAAGCTGGCGCTGTCCCTGAGAAAGGTTTGTGCCGTTATTGGTAAGCTCGGTATTATAGCCGTCGGGCAGTCTTGTTATAAAATCATCCGCACCGGCAAGCCTTGCGGCTTCAATACATTCCTCGTCGGTTGCGTCAAGCCTTCCGTAGCGGATATTATCCATAACCGTTCCGGTAAAGAGATTTGTTTCCTGCAAAACAATACCCAGAGATTTCCTCAAATCGGATTTTTTTATCTTGTTGATATTAATTCCGTCATAACGTATTTTACCGTCGGCAATATCGTAAAATCTGTTAATAAGGTTTGTTATTGTGGTTTTTCCCGCTCCCGTTGCACCGACAAAGGCAACCTTCTGCCCCGGCTCGGCATAAACCGATACGTTTTCAAGCACCGGCTTGCCCTCCTCATAGGCAAAATCCACATCTGTCATTCTCACGTCACCCTTAAGCAAGGTGTAGGTCAGCGTACCGTCACCATGGGGATGCTTCCATGCCCAATGTCCTGTATGCTCCTCTGTTTCGGTGATTTTTCCGTCGGGAGAAATTTTTGCATTTACAAGAGTAACATAGCCGTTATCGGCCTCGGGCTTTTCGTCCATAAGGGTAAATATTCTTTCGGCACCTGCCATTGCCATAACAACCGAGTTAATCTGCTGAGTTACCTGGTTGATATTTCCGGTAAACTGCTTTGTCATATTAAGAAACGGAACAACAATGCTTATACTGAAGGCAAGCCCCGATATGCTGAAATTCGGCATACCCGATACAACAAACAGCCCCCCAATCATTGCGGCAATAACATAGAGTATGTTTCCGATATTCATAATTATAGGTCCCAGAGTATTGGCATATGCGTGGGCGCGGTAGCTGTCATTATAAAGCTCCTCGTTGATTTTGTCAAAATCCTCGTTGCATTGATTCTCATGGCAAAATACCTTTACAACCTTCTGCCCGTTCATCATTTCCTGAACAAAGCCCTCTGATTTTGCAATCGACTTCTGCTGACGCATAAAGTATTTTGCAGAGCCTCCGCCTATTGTTTTTGATACCAACATCATTGCAGCAACACCTAAAAGCACTATCAGGGTCATAGGAATACTGTAATATATCATTATTGAAAAAACGCATACCACTATAGCCGTAGCCTGCAACAGCTGGGGCAGGGACTGAGATATCAGCTGACGGAGTGTGTCAATATCGTTTGTGTAATAGCTCATTATGTCGCCATGCTTATGGGTATCAAAATACTTTATGGGGAGATTTTGCATACCGTCAAACATAGACCTTCTCAGTTTGCATAAAAAACCTTGTGTAATATATGCCATAAGCTGATTAAATACCGTAATGGCAATAATCGACAGTACATACAGCACAATCAACAGTGTGATTTTAGGATATATTTCTGCGCTTGCCGCCGCCCAATCGCCTGTTTTATACCACTTTTCAATCAGCGCAATAACATTTTGCTGAAATATTGCAGGGACTGACGAAACGGCTGCCGAAAACAGTATACAAAAAACCGTCACCGGCGCAAGAACGGGATAGCTTTTAAACAGCAGCTTTATCACTCGCCCCAGAACCTTGGGATTCAGCTTTCTTTTCGGCTGATTATTATTCTGCTTCATCTTCGCTGCCCCCTTTCGTCTGCTGCTCATATACCTCTCTGTATATTCCGCTTGTTTCCAAAAGCTCCTTATGTGTTCCGGCAGCGGCTATTTTTCCGTTATCCATAACAATAATCATATCCGCCTCCTCAACAGAGGAAATACGCTGAGCAATAATTATTTTTGTGGTTTCGGGGATAAATTTCTTAAAGCCCGCTCGAATAAGCGCATCGGTTTTGGTATCAACCGCACTTGTCGAGTCGTCGAGAATGAGTATTTTCGGCTTTTTAAGCAAGGCTCTTGCAATACACAGTCTTTGCTTCTGTCCTCCCGAAACATTTGTGCCGCCCTGCTCGATTTTTGTGTCGTAGCCGTCGGGAAAGGCTTTAATAAATTCATCAGCCTGCGCCAGAGTGCAGGCCTGTACGATTTCTTCATCTGTTGCGTTTTCATTTCCCCAACGCAGATTTTCCTTTATTGTACCCGAGAAAAGCAAATTCTTCTGAAGCACCATTGCAACCGAATCCCTGAGTGTTTTTATATCATACTCTTTTACGTTAACTCCGCCCACCTTAACACTGCCGTCGGTAACGTCATACAGTCTTGGGATTAGCTGAACAAAGGAGGATTTGCTTGAACCCGTTCCGCCTATAATTCCTACAGTCATACCTGATTTTATATGAATGTCAACATTTTCAAGCGCATATTTTTTTGCCCTCTTTGAATATTTAAAGCTCACACCGTTAAAATCAACCGAACCGTCAGCAACGCTCATAACAGGCTTTTTCGGCTCGCAAAGAGATGGTTCTTCGTCAAGCACCTCAGATATTCTTTTAATTGACTCCGCAGACATGGTAAGCATAACATAAATCATTGCAACCATCATCAGCGACATCAGTATCTGCATTCCGTAGGTAAGCATTGCCGAAATCTGACCAACGTCAATCAGAGTGCCTTGGCTTGTAATAATCATTTTAGAGCCTACAAGCAGCACAAAAATCATATTAAAGTAAACGCAGAACTGCATAAGAGGCATATTGAGCGCAACTATTCTTTCCGCTCTTGTAAAGTCCCCTCGGATATCCTCTGCGGCATCGCCGAATTTCTTCTTCTCGTAGTCCTCTCTTGAAAAGCCCTTTACAACACGCATTGCGCGAACATTTTCCTCGATAGACTCATTGAGTCTGTCATACTTTCTGAAAACTCTTCTGAAGGCAGGCATTGCCTTTCGGCTTACCATAAACAGCCCGAACGCAAGAATCGGAACAACAATTACAAAGGTTGTGGCAAGAGCGCCGCCCATTATGTATGCCATAATTATTGAAAAAATCAGCATCAGAGGACATCTTACCGCCGTTCTTATAATCATCATATACGCCATCTGCACGTTGTTTATATCGGTTGTCATTCGCGTGACAAGTGACGAGGAGGAAAATTTGTCGATATTCTCAAAGGAAAAGGTCTGAATTTTTCTGAAAATATCGTGTCTTAAATTTTTGGCAAAGCCGGCAGCCGCCTTTGAACAGGTGAACCCTGCTATGCCCCCGCACGCCAGCGAAAGAAACGCAATAATAACAAGAAATACGCCTATTCTGACTATTTCGCTCATCTGCACTCCTGCCTTGATTTCATTTACAAGGTTGGCGGTTATAAAGGGTATAAAGGTTTCGATTACCGCTTCGCCCAAAATGAAAATCAGGGTAAGAATTGTTGCCGTTTTGTATTCTCTGATACAGCCTGCAAGACGCTTTAACATAAAATCATCCTTTCTTGTAAAAATTAAGGTGCATATATATTTTGTCCGAAAATTCAGACGCAACAGAAAAAAACGCTTGCCTTATAATAGCAATAATAGCAGCGTTTCGCCGTTGTAATAATTTTCCGCAACCCATATATTCAAGTATATATCAACAGAAAAAAAATGTCAAGCCATTCACTGTGATTATTAACACTTTATTAACAGCTTTTACAAATAAATCACATATTTATTTGTAACGCAAAAAAATGAACACCGGCAATAATATGCCGATGCTCATATAAAGTCTTATATCTGCAAAATACGGTGCCGTAACGTGGTCTTTAGCTTATGTTATATATATAAACAGCAAAAAGCTGAAAATTGTTAATACATCGTTAAATAATCCTCATAAAAGCCCTAAGGGCCAAAAGGCACCGTATTCTGCATTTAAATCCGCCGCGCGGCCGATTTTCATACCGATTCGATTAAGGCATAATTGCCGTCATTCCTTTTATACACAACATTCATTTCGTCGGTATCCTTATTTCTGAAAACAAAGAAGCTGTGACCGAGTAAATTCATCTGCAATACCGCTTCCTCCGCACTCATAGGCTTCAGCTGGAATCTCTTTCTCTTTACAATCTTAAAGTCGGAGTTGTCTTCACCCTCCGTATAATCGCTGCCGCTTAGCATTGTGCTGTCACTGACCGCCTCACGCTTGATTTTCTTTTCAAGCCTTGTTTTGTTCTTTCTTATCTGCCTTTCAATAACATCGACAATCTTGTCGGTAGCACACATTACATCGCTGTCAACCACCTCGGCTCTGTATATCATTCCTGCCGCATATACCGAAGCCTCAACATACTCGTTGTCCTTAATGGGTCCGATGACAACCCTTGCCTCCGCTTCATCTCTGAAAAACTTGTCCAGCTTTCCGAGACGCTTCTCAATGTAATCACGGTATTTGTCCGTAACCTCCATTTTTCTTCCGATAATGTTAAACCTCATAAGATCATCTCCTGTTGCCAAATTCAGAGCTTTTTTTGCTCTCATATAATATATACCCCAAAATTTTGAGTTTAAACATTTATTTTTATTTTTTGGTATGAATTTTATAAAAATAATGCATATAATATGGTCAAAAAAGCCGTATGAAAATTTTTTACCCCTAAACTGTCAAATTGCATTGACAACGTATACCGATTGTAATATAATATAATATAATAAATTAAAAAACAGGAGGAAGTATAATGTCTACAGTACCCACACAGATAAGAATTGATAAAACCACAAAAAGGCAAGCCACAGAGCTTTTGGAGGGGCTCGGATTAAACCTGTCAGACGCTGTTAATATGTTTTTAAAACAGGTTGTTTTGCATAACGGAATCCCGTTTGAGGTCACATACCCTCAGCTTAAGCCCGAGGTAACAGAAGCTATGGCGGAAGCAAAAAGAATCAGCAGAGATCCGAATACAAAGCATTATACCGGATTTAAAGAGGCATTGGAGGACATCGGAGATGAAATATAGCTTAGTTTTGTCTTCCCGTTTTAAAAAAAGTCTGAAGCTTGCAAGGAAAAGAGGGCTTAACATCACCCTGCTTGAGGAGCTTGTGGAAAAGCTTTTACACGGAATACCTTTGGAAAAGAAGTATAGAGATCACGATTTGGCAGGGAATTACAAGGGCTTCAGGGAGTGTCACATTCAGCCCCCGTGTGCTTTTTAACGCAACAGCCCCTTTACTTTTTTAATTTAATTTCATATAATTTTTACCGAACAGTTGTTAAAAACACGTCCTTATACATCAGCGAAAAGCTGTCATGGGACGCCTTTGCCTTTTTAAAATCATCAAAGAACCCGAAAACGGTGGGGCCGCTTCCGCTCATAATTGCGCCGACTGCGCCGTTATTTATCATTTTTTGCTTAATTCCGCCGATTACCGGGTTCTGCTTAACGGTAACGCTCTCAAGAGTATTGGAAAGATTTTTACATATGTCGTAAAAATCCCCCTTTTCAATTGCGTTGAGCATTGCGGCGGTGTCGGGGAAAATTGTTTTATCAACGCTGTCATAGTCGGTATAAATTCGGGCGGTTGATATGCTTATGGGAGGGGTTACAAGAAGAACGATACAGCTTTTCATAGGCTTAAGAGCCTCCAGGCGTTCTCCTATTCCGCCGGCAAGCTGTGTTCCGCCCGTAAGACAATAGGGAACGTCCGCCCCCAGGCTCAGCCCCACCTCGCACAGCTCCGCCTCGGTAAGCGGATTTGAATAAAGCATATTCAGCGACGCAAGGGTTGCCGCTCCGTTTCCGCTGCCTCCGGCAAGCCCGGCGGCAACAGGTATGTTTTTGTGTATAAAAATCCTCGCTCCGCCCCTTATTCCTGTTCTTGCAAAAAATTCCGTACAGGCGGCATAGGCAATATTTTTATTGTTCGTTGGCAGATACTTTTTGTTTGTGGTAATTTTTATACCGCTGTCACATCTGTCAACTATTACCAGATCGGATAAATTCACCGTCTGCATTACGGTTTCAATATTATGATAACCGTCGCTTCTCTTTGAAAGTATGTCAAGCGTAAGATTTATTTTTGCATAAGAACGTGCCATCGCTCTTTTCCCTGTTAATACTATATCCTCCGACAGCTTCATATTTATAATCCGAACTCCTTTCACAAAGCCAGCCTTAAATTTGACCTTATTTTCTTCCCTGCTCTTTTTTTCTTATACTAATATTATAAAGAATTTTCCCGAAATGTCAATAGGTTTTATGGGGTATTATTTCCCGGGGCGGTAATATTGCGGATTTTTCGGGCATATAATATATTATTCACACAAAAAGCTGCGGCAAAGAGCAGCGGAATGGAGAATATTATGGGATATGATTACAATATGCTTATAAAGGACTGCAATATGCTTGTCAAGGAATACGGCTTCTGCGATTTTTATTCTGTGGGCGAAAGCGTAATGGAAAAAAAGCTATGCTGCCTGAGAGTGGGAAGCGGCAGTAAAAAAATTTTCGTTAACGGCGCACACCACGGGCTTGAATATCTTACCTCGGCTTTTATTGTAAGATTTTTTGAAAGCTACTGCAAGGCATATGCCGATAATACGGATTTTTTCGGATATGACGTTAAAAAGCTGTACGATTCGGTTTCCTTATTTGCCGTTCCCATGGTTAACCCCGACGGAGTGGATATAGCGGTAAATGGTATCGACATAACAAATCCTTATCACAGAAAGCTGATAAGTATGGTCGGTATACATAGCTTTAACAAGGTGTGGCAGGCAAATGCCAACGGCGTTGACATAAATCATAACTATGACGCAGGCTGGCAGGCTGTGAAAACCTATCCCTCCCCCACCGGCTATGCCGGACCCTATTCCGAAAGCGAGCCTGAAACAAAGGCTATGGTTGAGCTGATTAAGACGGAAAAATTTGATATGCTTATAGCCTTTCATTCCCAGGGCGGTGAAATTTATTACGATTTTGACGGCTCTGTTCCCGAAAAATCCTATGAGCTTGTAAATAAAATGGCACAGGTCAGCGGATATAACCCCTCTGTTCCCTCCGGAACCGCCGCATACGGCGGCTGTAAGGATTGGTTTATCAAGGAGTTCTCAAAGTCAGGCTTTACCGTTGAAATCGGTAAGGGTAAAAATCCTCTGCCCGTTGAAATGCTTGATAAAATCTTTGAGGAAAATGCTAAAATAATTCTGAGCGCAATGGAGGAATTGATGTAGCTTGACCGTTTATGCTTGTGAGCTTTTACGGCACGCTGTAAAATATACATATTGTTCATAAAATTTTATACCGCAAAAAGCTGATTCCGTTTTGGTTTCGGCTTTTTACCTTTCAAGGGGATAAAACAATAAAAATATTTCAAGTTTTACCTTTGTAGGGTATAAAAATGCAAAAATTTATTTAATTTTGCCTTTGTAAAGGCAAAATTATTGACTTGACTGAATAATTATGATATAATAGATACATAATTAAAGTGAGGTGAGGTCTTATATGATTTCAAGAGAGCATTATTTGGAAAGATTAAAGGCTTTTAAGGATAATAAATTGATAAAGGTTATAACAGGCATTCGCCGCTGCGGCAAATCAACCCTGCTGGAAATATTCAAGGAATATCTGTTATCCGACGGTGTTAATGCTTCTAACATTATTCACATAAACCTTGAGCTTATGAAATATGATGATGTAAGAGATTATAAAACCTTTTACAGCCTTATCACAGAGCAAATAACCAACAAAGACCGTTATTATCTGCTTATTGATGAAATACAGCAGGTTGAAAAATGGGAAAAGGCTATAAACAGCATAAATGTTGAATATAATGTTGATATATACCTGACCGGTTCAAATGCTTATCTGCTTTCCTCCGAAATCTCGACGCTTCTTTCGGGACGATATGTTGAAATAAAAATGCTTCCTTTATCCTTTAAAGAATATTTGCAATTTGACCATCTGCCGAAGGAATGGACTGTAGAGGACAAATTCAATCAGTATTTGAAATTCGGAAGCCTGCCTGCGGTTGCCTCAATTCCGCAGGACAACACAACGGTAAATGATTTTTTGCTCGGAATATATAATACCGTAATCGTCAAGGATGTTATATCACGAAACAAAATTAAGGATATGGCGCTTTTGGAGCGGATAGTAAAATATGTTGTCGCAAATACAGGGAATATAATTTCCGCAAGTAAAATAAGCGGTTATCTGTCCAGTCAGGACAGAGGAGAAAAGACCAAAGCCGCAACCATTTCAAATTACCTTGATATGCTTGAAAAAGCGTATATAATCTATCCCGTAAAAAGATATGATATCAAGGGAAAGGAACAGCTTAAAAATCTTGCTAAATACTATGTTGTAGATACCGGTATCAGAAATATGCTGATGGGGTATTCGGACGGCGATTTGGGGCATATTCTCGAAACTGTCGTATATCTGGAGCTTATCAGGGAGGGGTATCAGGTATTTATCGGAAAATGGTACGATGCCGAGGTTGATTTTATTGCCGTAAAGCAAGATGAAAAAAAATATTTTCAAGTCACCTTAAGCCTTATGGACGAAAAGGTTAAGGAACGGGAGCTTGCACCCTTAAGAGAAATACCGGATAACTATGAAAAAATAATACTTTCAATGGATAAAACCTTTATAACAGATTATGAGGGAATTAAATATAAAAACATTATTGACTTCTTATTGGAATAGAGCTTTATGGCTTTTATTCACATAAACTGAAGGGCGGCATTTTGGTGCCGCCCTTTTAATTAATCAACTTTGACACCGTAATTTTGAAAACGGCAAATTTATAAAATTCAAATTATTACATTTTAATATTGTAATTTTCATAAAACTATGGTATAATACTACTGTTGTAACTTTTTAATTAAAAATTCTGTATTTAATAATTTATACATCAAGGGGGTACGCTATCGTAAAAAGCGTACACTCTTGTTTCGTCATACCCTTGATGTATTAAATACAGAGCGTTATGATTAAAAAGTGTGCAGCAACCTTAGAAACAGAGTCAGTGCGTTTTTTAGGTGCGTGGCTCTGCTTTCGGGTGGGCTGCGCACTTTTTTAATTGAT
>Ga0256406_1001679_pt1 | contig 34667 bp, 32 predicted proteins | sample RumenRJG_03DNA_FD_185986 | JGI IMG/M metagenome (GOLD analysis project Ga0256406, IMG submission 185986) | Bovine rumen microbial communities from Lethbridge, Alberta, Canada - RJG_03 | ecosystem: Host-associated > Mammals > Digestive system > Stomach > Rumen | place: Canada: Alberta | collected...
AACTCAGCATTGCTGAGTTCTCACACCTATCACCGCTACGCCGAGGACAAGCGAGAGCGTGTCGAGGCTGGAAGTCTCCATGTGTGACAGTGGCTGGCAAAGAGTGAACAGTAACCCCTGCCCTGCATCGGGTTAACCCTGCCTGCCCTGCGTCTGCTGCGACCTGGGATCAATATTTTCGAACTTGGTGTAATCAGGAAGCCATGCGAGGTTGACGGTACCGATCGGGCCGTTCCTCTGCTTGGCTATGATAACCTCGCAGATGCCCTTGTTTTCCGAGTCCTTATTGTAATAGTCATCGCGGTAAAGAAACATGACGACGTCCGCGTCCTGCTCAATGGCTCCGGATTCACGCAGATCCGAAAGCATCGGCCGGTGATTCGGGCGGCCCTCCACGGCACGGCTCAGCTGAGACAGCGCCACTACCGGGACATTCAGCTCACGCGCCAGTGCCTTCAGCGAACGGGAAATTTCGGAGATCTCCTGCTGTCTTGAATCTGAACTGCGCTTACCGCTGCCGCTCATCAGCTGCAGATAATCGATCATGACGATGTCCAGTCCCTGTTCCAGCTGAAATTTTCTGCACTTGCTTCGAAGCTCCCGGACCGTAATGCCGGGGGTATCATCGATCATCAGATTGGAGCTTCCGATGATATTGGCGCTTTCCGCCACTCTCGACCAGTCCTCATCGTGCAGCTGGCCGTTTCTCAGCGCCTGTGATTCCACGTGTGATTCCATGGAGATCAGACGGTTGATCAGCTGTCCCCGGCTCATCTCAAGGCTGAACACAGCCACGTGATAATTTTTCCGGAAACACATGTACTCGGCAATATTAAGCACAAACGCCGTCTTGCCCATGGAAGGACGCGCGGCAATCAGAATCAGGTCCGACGGCTGAAAACCGGAGGTCCGGTAATCCAGATCCGTAAATCCCGTCGGAAGACCGGTCACAAAACCGGAGGTCTTCGAGGCCTTTGTGATCGTATCCAGCACATCCAGCACCGCCTGTCGGATCGGCACATAATCGGTGCTGTTCTTCGACTGGAAGACCTGGAACATTTTCTTCTCAGATTCATCCAGCAGATCGTCCACCGGCTGGTTATCCTGATAGCACTCGTTCGCCACCTCCTCCGACGCGCGGATCAGGCGGCGGAGCGTCGATTTTTCCGAGACGATTTCCGCGTAATGCTTAATGTTGGCCGACGTCGGCACGCTGTCAAGCAGAAAGCGGAAGTATTCCATGGAACAGATTTCCGGCGGCGCTCCCTTTTCCTGAAGACGGTTCTGAAGGGTGACCACATCGACGTCCTTCCCCTCGTTTGCCAGCTCGGTCATGGCCTCGAACATCATCCCGTACTGCTTCTGGTAAAAATCTTCCGGCTGAAGGATGCCTGACGCCACGGAAATCGCTTCCGAAGACATGATCATGGAGCCGATCACGGACTTTTCCGCTTCTTCACTGTGCGGAAGTATTCTTTTTATTACTGCTTCTTCCGGCATCTGTCCTCATGCTCCCTGTATTACTTTTCCGCGTCTACCTGAACCTTCAGCGCAGCAGTAACCTGCGGATGCAGTTTCACCTGAACGGTTGAAACACCGGTTTCCCTGATCGGGCCGTCCATGACGATTTTTTTCTTATCGATATCCAGACCCAGCTGTTCCTTTGCCGCATCGGCAATCTCCTTTGCGGATACGGAGCCGAAAACCCTGCCGTTCTCGCCGGCGCGGATGGACATTCTGACGGTACCTTTCTCCACCTCTTCCTTCATCTTCTTCGCCGCTTCAAGATTCTCCTGCGCTACTTTCTCCTCATGTTTATTGGAAAGCTTCAGTGAATTCAGTGCGGCCGGTGTGGCTTCGACGCCCTTTTTCTGCGGAATCAGGGCATTTCTGGCATATCCGGTGCTGACCTCAACGATCTGGCCCTTTTTTCCAAGCGGTTTTACATCCTCTAATAAAATAATCTTCATACTTTTCCTCCGATCCGTTTCAGTTCCGTTGCATTTCCAGGCCGCGGTATTTCCCGGCCGTCAGATCTCCTCTCCCTGAATCATGTCATCGATGACCTGCTTCAGGCGGTTCCTCGCTTCATCGATGGAAGTGTCAAGCTGCGCGCCTGCCATATTCAGATGGCCGCCGCCGCCGAGTTTCTCCATGATGATCTGTACGTTGACCTCGTCAATCGAACGCGCGCTGATGTATACCTGACCTCTGTATTCCGTGAGAACGAACGATGCCCGCACACCGCGGATATTCAGCAGCTGATTGGCCGCCTCGGATCCGACGATCGTAGGGCTCTCGATATTTTTGCTCGGGCAGACCGAGATAATGAAATGATCCCGGTAGAGCTCCGCACGCTCCAGCGCTTCACCCTTGGCACGGAAGCTGTTGATATTCTCGCGGAACAGCTTTCTTACCCTCGTGATATCCGCACCGGCTCTCCTCAGAAAAGCCGCCGCCTCGAAGGTTCTCACGCCGGTCTTGTTCATAAAGTTGTCCGTATCTACCATGATGCCCGCATACATGGCACTGGCTTCCATAGGTTTCAGCTTCACGCCGTCAGAGAAGTACTGCAGAATTTCCGCAACCATCTCGCAGGTCGATGAGGCATAAGGCTCAATATAGGAAAGTCCCGCCCCCGTGATACAGTCATTGCTCTGTCTGTGATGATCCAGCACCACAATGGCCGAGGTCTGCGAGAGCAGATCCTGACATTCCGTATAATCCGGTTTGCTTGTGTCGACAACAACGAGAAGGGTGTCGTTATCGACCATTTCCTTCGCCTCGTGAATGTTCAGGAACATGCCCGGATCGTATTCCTGGCTCTCATTGAATTCATCGATAAAAGGCTGCGTCGAGGTATTCGGCACATCGACAACGATGTAGGCCGGCTTGTTCAGCGAGCGCGCCGCCCGGTATATGCCGATGGAGGCTCCGAAGGCGTCGATATCCAGCAGCTTGTGTCCCATGACGACGACCTTCTGGCGTCCGCCGATGAACTCCTCGAGCGCATGCGCCTTGATTCTCGCCTTTACCCTTGTGCTCTTCTCCACGGCCTGAGATTTTCCGCCGTAATAGGTAATGCTCTCCGCATCACGGATCACCACCTGATCTCCGCCGCGTCCGAGCGCCAGATCAAGTGCCAGCCGCGCATTTTCCAGGTTCTTGTTATAAGAGCCCTGATTGACGCCGATGCCGATGCTCATCGTCACCGCCATATCGTTTCCGATATTGACGGTCTTGACATCCTCAAGAATCTGAAAACGCGATTCCTTGAGCTCGTCCAGCGTCCTTTTTCTCATGACGATCTGGTATTTATCCTTTTCGTACTTGCATACGATACCGTCCGCGTTCTGAAAATAATTCGTAATCTTACGGTCGATCAGTGCGGTGAGGAGTGAACGTCTGACATCCTCCACGCTCTGCAGTGCCTCATCATAGTTGTCGAGCACCATGACGCCGCAGACAAGCATTTCATCTTCATATCTGCGGATGTACTTCTTGAGATCGGTCTCATCAAAAAGCGTGATCGCGTAGATATACTGACTTTCGCCTCTGTTCCTCTCGATCAGGCCGGAGGAATCCACGAGGTCATCGAGAACGATATTTCTGATCTGCAGCTCATAATATCTGCTGTTGAAGAGGATCTCATAATCGAGCTGTTCATTCCTTGCCGGAAAGCGGTCAGCCGTCAGACCGTTGAACAGACTGGCGATCGACTTGTGATAAGTGGCGGAATCCCTTCCCGTCATCCTCTCGAACTCTTCATTGAACCAGAGCAGATGGCCGGCTTCATCGGTCAGCGCATAAGGAACCGCCAGTTCCCGGATCATCTGCTTCTGTACCTGACCGTACTGAGTTGCAAACGAAATCAGTTCCTCCAGAATATGCGTCTGAAGCCTGTAGGAAAGAATAAAGAGGATCAGCGCATAGGCGGCAATGCCCGCTGTCATCAGAAGGCCTGCCGTTGTGCTGATCATATAGATTTCAATATTGATCGCCACAAGAAGCAGCAGAAACAGCAGCGGATATTTCAGGAATTTTTTTATCTGACCGGTAAGTTTAACTTTTTTCATGGCACAGATCCTTTGCGAGAAAAAGGCGGCCAGAGAGAATCTGTGGCCGCCCGGCAAACGCACACGCGCTTATACCTGCATTATCATCGCCAGAATTACTTGAACGGAAGCTCTTCTTCGATCCCTTCCGGAAGGTTCATGAATCCGTCTGCGGACTCGTCTCCTGCCGGTGCACCGGAAGCCGGTGCAGCTGCGCCTGCGGGCGCCGGTGATCCCTGGAAAGAGCCGCCGTGGCTGCCATAATCAGAAGGAGCGCCTGCCTGGCTTGCCGCCCTGCTCTCGGCGAATTCCTGGTTCTCGGCGACGACGTCCGTTGTATAGACGGTCTGACCGTCTCTGTTGGTATATCTGCCGGTCTGAATCCGGCCCTCGAGACAGATTTTTGTTCCCTGATGAAGATACTTCTCAGCGAACTCGGCCTGACGTCCGAATGCCACGCATCCGATGAAATCAGCTGTCTGCTGCTGATTGCCGCTGCCGTCATCCTGCTGTCTTCTGAAACGCCGGTCAACCGCCAGCGTATATCGTGCCACTGCCTGGCTGTTGTCGCCCTGGCTGTAATAAATCTGCGGGTCTCTGGTAAGTCTTCCTAATAAGATAACTTTATTCATATATACCTCCCGGGAAAACACTTATGCGTTTGAATAGTACCATAATCAGGGGTCGAATTCAAGTTCGGTCCGCCGCGGTCCGCCGCGGTTCACCCCGGTTTTTCCTCATTTCACCGCCACGCCCTGCACGACGAACCGGTGGTCCGAATCCGTGGTACAGGTAGACAGGGTAACCACCCTGCTGTCGAGCGAAAAATCCGGCTTCGTCAGTGCGACATCGGAAGCATCCGCCATCTCGCTGCACCAGTCGGCGAACTGCTGACCCGTACCCATAAAGAGCGTGTACGTCTCATCCGAAACGGCCGCCTTCCTGATGGAGAACATCCGGTAACGGTAATTGCCGTCGGGTGTCAGTATCCAGAACCACGGATGTTCCTTCCACGTTTCGTCGGACTCGATTTGTTTCAGGCTGCCGAACATGGAACCGTTCTTCATGTTGTGGCCGTACACAATCGTGTTCGGGTCCTGAAAGGTGTCATTATTCTTGTATTCGACAAAAATCGATCCCGCGAAATTATCCTTTTTCTCAAAGGTCCGGTGCAGATAGTAATCGTCATCCGATCCGTGCACGACGGGATAACTGATATCGACGCCTTCCACATAGACCCAGCCGCAGATATCTTCATTGATGGCCTTCAGCGAATCCCAGTCGACCTCGATCGGCGGCTTCTCGGAGGTTCTGTAGTCCTCAGCACTTTCTCTTCCGTTGTAGGAAATGGTGCTGACGCTTTCCTCCTCTTCCTCCGGCGCTCGCTCCGATTCGGAAGACGACGCGGCGGCTGAGGCCGCTGTCGTATACGTGCGGAGGCTGTCATACTCATCCTTTCCCGCCTTATACCTGAGATAGATGGAAAAGAGCTCATATGCCGCGAAGACCATCACACCGATACAGATGATGATCGCGACGGTAAACACCGGACTGCTCTTCTTTTTTCCCGGCCTGAGCTCCGGCGTCTCAGCATCTGATGCCGTCACCTCATGCCCGGATGCCGGCGTGTTCACTCCCGCAGCCGGCATGCCGCTGCCGGATGTCTCTTTCCCTTCCAGGTCTGTTTCTGTGTCGTTACCGTTTTCCTTCTTATCCGTCAGATCCGTCATACCGTATGTTTCCTGCTTCCTTTTCTGTTTTTAAGATAAATGATCCGAAGTCCCTTCAGCATCAGCATGGGATCTACCAGAATGCTGTGCCGGCACAGACCCGCGACGGCAGATGCCGTGTCTCCCGTCATAACGACAGCCGGCGTCTTTCCGATCTCCCCGGTGATCCTGTCAATCAGGCCGTCAACCATCGCCGCGTTCCCGTACAGGACGCCGCTTTTCATACAGTCTTCCGTATTGGTTCCGATCAGCCGGGCCGGCTCACTGTCGAGACTGATCTGGGGGAGCAGGCTGCTGCTCCGGCAGAGCGCGTCCAGACTCAGCACCGGGCCGGGAATGATCATGCCGCCCAGATAGTCGCCGTTCTCCGCCAGCACGGAAACGGTAGTCGCCGTCCCCACATCAAAAATCACCGCCGGCATCTGAACCTGATGCCGCGCAGCCACCGCTGCGGCGACCTGATCCGCCCCGAGCTCAGCCGGATCATCCAGCCGGATCCGCAGGCCGTTCTTCAGTCCGGGGCCCACGATCATGCATTTCTTACCGGTGATGGAGAACACAGCATACTGAAGATTCTGCTTGAGCGGCGGCACCACAGAAGAAATGATGCCCCCTTCGATATCCTCCGTCGATACATGATGGATGTGAAGGAGATCGCGGAACAGCACCGCGTACTCGTCGGCGGTCTTCCTGCGGTCCGTGGACAGGCGGCTTGAAAAAAGGATCCTCTCCTCATCCATCACACCGTAAATCATCTCCGTATTGCCGGCATCAATCGCGAGAAACATGCTCTGTTTCCTCCTTCCCCGCTCTGCTGATCCTGTTTGACTGACATGTGAAATAAATAATCTGGTATCTGCCGCCAAGCCTGCCGAGAAATGTCATGGCTCCTGAAAGCCTTTCGTCATCGAGGCTCACGAAAGGATCGTCAAAGACAAGAAACGGCTTTTCCTCCTGATACATGGCATCAACCATGGCCATGCGGCGGCAGAGACCGATCATATCCTTATAGCCCTCGCTCATTGCCCCGACGTTCCGGAGCGCACCGGCCTCTCTGACCGAGATATTCAGATTGGCGTCCAGCTCATAGATTTTTTCATCGCCGGGCGACATCATCTCATAATAGCTGTCAAAGGCCCGTTTGATCGGCTCCATGTATCTGGATGAAAACGTAACCCTGGCCTGTTCCAGAAGTTTTCTCGTGCGCGTCACAATATCATAGCGGTGCTGAAGCACCTCCCGCCTCTGCTGCAGCGTCTCCAGCTGCTCTTCCGCGCGGCTGATTTCCTCCAGATGCGCGCTGATCCTCTCGCCCTGCTTCACGTAGGAATCGATGGTTTCATTCACGGATTCGATACCTGATTTCAGCTCCTTAAAGCGGCTGTTGAGTTCTTCCGCCGTTCTGCTGTCCCCGGGCAGGTCACCGTCCTTCAGCTTCTCCAGCTGTTCACGGTGCTCTTCCTCATACCGGCGCAGTGCCTCCTGCTTCACGTGCTGCGCTGCGGAAAGAGAAGCCAGATTTCTCGCCGCATCCCTGATTTCCATCAGCTGTGCTTCCTCATCCTCTCCCGGTTCAAAGCCAAGGGAAAGAAGCCATGACCTGACGGATTCTTTCTTTTCCTTTCCGGATCTTTCCGCCTCCCGCCGCCGCAGAAGACGGCTCTTCAGCGTCTGATACTTCGTGAGATCGTAGGAGATTTTCTGCAGGGTCTGTTCCGGCTGCGTCAGATCATCCTCCGGCACAAACTTCCGGATCAGTGCCGCGATGCTCTCTTCCTCCTCCCGCCGGTCCTTCCCGGATGCCTCCCGGCAGGCTCTGTCCCGTTCTCTGAGCACCCGGTAATCCTCCGCATCCGAGCGGATGCCGTAAAGCGTCTCCAGCACCCTGTCTTCATCCGCGGTCCGGTTCAGCTGGGACAGAAACGCGGAAATATGCGAATCGTCCTCACTGATTTTCTCTTCCTCATCCCGTATGTCGGAGAGAAGACGGCTGTATTCTTCCTCATGCCCGATGATGCCGGAAGCTGTGCCGCCCTGCCCTGCGCGATGAGCGGCATCATCACCGGAAGCCGCCTTTTCTTTCCTGACACCGGCATGGGCTCTCAGCACGACGCCTGTCAGCATCAGCCCCAGGCCTGCCGCTGCGGCCACAAGAAAAATTGTCTTCCCGCTCAGCATATTAAGAAGAAAGCTTCCCGCCGCCAGAAGAATGCCGATGACGGTAAGCATCAGACCGGCTCTGCGGCTCCTGACACGCCGCATCTCCTCAGACTGACGTTCTTTCTTTCTGGCCTCCCCGGCTTCCGCCTGCTCCTTCGCGAGATCCTTCAGATCTCTGACGCGGCTGCGGTTCCGGTCCCGCTCATTCATGAGCCTGTTCCGCTCCTGCCAGAGCCTTATGAGGCTCTCCATGGTATCCGCGTCCGGCACACCACCGGAAAATTCTTCCTCTTCCCTTCTCAGACGTTCCCGTTCATCGGGCGAGAGCCTGATATCACTCGTCTTTTCGCGTGCAAGTCTTATGTCTCCGGCGTGCTCGAGGGCTGAACGGATCTCCTCTCCGTCCGGTTCACTCTCCGAAAATTCATCAGACAGCCTGCGGTATTCCGCAGTGTCCTTTTCATCGAAGGCAAAATTTGACGCGGACTGTTCCAGCACACCCGCCTGCCTGGCCTCTTCCAGCTTTTCCTCTGTCTCTTCCTGAGAAGGCACGCGGCCGGGAAAATACTGCCGCTGCCTGTCCGCCGCCAGAGACGCTTCCTTTTCACCCTCCCTGAGCGTATCCGCCTGGATTTTTACCATCTTCAGGTCGTTCCGGGCATTCCGCCTGGTCATCTCCGTGCTGACCTCATCCTGCTGCCTGATCAGCTGATCCTTCTGCTGATGAAGCTTTCTGATCGCCGCCGCAGTGGCATCGGCGGAGGCCTCATACATGGCTGCCGAAGAGGTCTGTGACGTCAGTTCGGCGATTTTGGCATCCAGTCTGGCGATCTCGCCGGTCTTCCGGTCAGGCGTCAGCCGGTCACTGATCTCCTTCAGCTTCTTCTGCGCCTCCTCGTAGCGGCCCATGTCCGCCGTTTCCGAAGAGACATTGCCGATCTTCGCGCTGATATCGGCGGTCACCGATGTGCCGCAGTCCTCCTGCGCGACAAAGACCGTGCGTTCAAATGACTCCCTGTCGATCAGAAAAATCTGCTCGCCCGGCACCCCGCCGAACCTGTCCGTCGGAAGATTTGTCTCCTCGTCATAGACCTGCAGGGTATCCGTCTTTCCGTTTTTCGCACCGAAGGTCCGCTCAATCCTGTAATTTCCGTCCTGACAGGAAAAAGACACCGATCCGCCGTAGACGCCGTTCTGCCACGGCGCAAAGCGGCGGCGTTCATTTTTCAGTTCATCACGCGTGCGCTCATTGGCAAAGCCATAGAACATGACAAGAATAAAGGAGGCCAGCGTGCTCTTGCCGGAACCGTTTTCCGCGATGATCTCGTTCAGACCCCCGCTGAAGGTTCTGTCATATTGATGAAGTTTTCCGAAATTCTCCACATGACACTTCCGGATGATCAAACCTCAATTTCCTCCTCTGATAATGCCTGTATGCCGCAGCGGATCACTTCCGCCTTTTCTTTCTCCGTAAGCGTGGCATCCATCTGCACCGTGCGCACAAATTCACCCTTCAGGGACGCATCCAGCGCAAAATCCCGGTAATCCACGGCAAGCTTTGTGCGGTCATCGGTTCTGAAAAAGTAATAATCCTGCGCAAAATGCTCATCAATGAGGAGCGGATTTTTCTCGCAGGAGATATCGACCTCGCCGGTCAGGACCAGCTTCACCAGGTCATCCGGACCCGGAGCGCCGGGGCTGTCCAGTACCTTTCCGGCGCGGTCGATCATCTGAAGCGTCGACATGCAGCCGGTCACATCAACCTCCGGCGCATACAGTCTTCTTCTGGCAAACGGTACAAAAGTCGTGTTCACACGGAGCGCCTTCGTATCAATGTCCAGCAGGACGAAGCCGTGTTCACCCGTCTCGTCGAAGCCTCTTCCCTCAAGACAGCCCGGATAGCACCAGATGCCCGACGGCGGGAGTTTCCCCTCCTGATGCTGATGCACATGGCCAAGCGCGAGATAACTGATATTCCGGTCCCTCAGTTCGCTGACCGCGATCACCGGCGTATCGCTTCCTGAAGACGGATAGTCCGCGATCTGGCCGTGAAGCATCACAATGTTGAACCGCGACGGGTCCTCCTGAAGCGACGCATACAGCGCTCCCGCATTGTCCCCCGTCATGACGGCACCGGCCACGGTGACATTGTGTCCCTCGTAGATGGTCCAGCTGTCACCGAATGTTTTCAGATTCTCCGGCATGGAAGGTATCGACGCCAGAAAGGCGTCCTCCTCATGATTGCCTGGCAGATAAAAAAACAGAATCCCGGGATGCGAGGTAATAGTCTCATACACGGTATTTCTCGCCAGCGCGGAAATTCTTTTTGTATCGAACAGATCTCCGGCGATCAGAATCGCACGGACGTCATGCTCCGACGCAAAATCGACCATTCTGACAAAGGTGCCGAGCAGCTCTGTTTTTCTTTCCTTGGCCTTTTCTCCGGTCAGATTCGAGTTCATCCTCGAGTCCAGATGGAGATCGGCGCAGTGTATCATTTTCATTCTGAATTCTCCTGAGGGTACCAGGTATAATCAAGATTCCTGTCGGTAAACAGGACGCGGACGCTGTCCGCCAGTCCGTGATCCGAGAGGAACTGCTCCGTTTTCTCTTTTCCGAGCACGATGCCGATGGTAGCAAGGGCGTCGCCGGCGGCATCGTCCTCACCGACAACGGTCACCTGATCCAGATCCGTCTCCGCGGGCTTTCCCGTCCTCGGATCAAGGATGTGATGATAGAGTTTTCCGCCCGATTTAAAATACCGCTCATAGATGCCGGAGGAGATAACACTCTCATCTGATACCCGGACGGTTGTCAGCACCTCACCCCGGCTGTCGAACGGTTTCTGAATGCCGACGTTCCACGCCGATCCGTCCGGCTTCGTGCCGATGGTGCTGATATTGCCTCCGAGATTGATCAGGGCCGATGTACATCCTTCCTTTTTCAGGTAATCCTTCAGTTTTCCCGAAATATACCCCTTGGCGATGCCGCCGAGATCGATCATGGTATCGGAAGAATCAAAGCTCAGCTGATTTCCGTCCAGATGTACCTGCGTGTAATCGACCTTCTTCAGCTGTTCACGGATGTCTTCGTCATCCGGAACCTTCCCCTCATGATCTCCGCTCTCAAAATCCCAGAGTTCCTTCACGGGGAGGATCGTGATATCAAAGGCGCCGTCCGACATCTCCGAATACTTCAGGCCCTCCCTGATGCACGCGGCCAGGTCATCGGAAACCTCCACCGTCTGCTCATGCCTGTGATTCACCTGATAAAGTTCGGCCGTTTCCTTCTGCGCCGAAAGGGTATTCTCCATCCGGCGGCAGATCGAGACAGCGCTCTTCATCCATGCCTGCGCGTCATCGCCATAAATCATGAGACTGATGGCCGTATCAAAATAGGTGCCGGCCCACTCGACCGGATCATCAGCAGCACCGGTTCCCGTCATCACGATTCTGTCCGCATCGTCCGTTTCCTCTGTCACGCCGTTCCCGGCCGATTCTGCTGCCGCACCGGCAGGCCCCGCAGCGCTGCCGCCATCCCCGGTACCTTCTGCGGAAAAATCTGCGCCGCAGCCGGTAAAAAGAAGCGGAACAGCCGCCAGAACCGCAGCCGCACGGATCATACTGTTCTTACATCTTCTGTTCATATCATTCTGTCCTTTTACAGAGGCCGCGCGCTTCTGCCCGCCGCCTTCCTTACAGCAGGAAGGATGGCCGACACCGTGATCCCGATCAGAATCCCCGTCACAACCCCGGCCGTCATCAGCACCGGCAGATACCAGAAAAGCGGAAATGACGGTGCCACCGCATAGGCGACAAGAATCTGGCCGATATTGTGCGCCGTTCCGCCTGCCGCACTCACACCGGTCAGCGTAAAACGATCCGTTCTGATCAGGAGGGTCATAACAAGAACACTCAGCAGCGATCCCGCCATCCCGTAGGCAATACTGAACATATTGCCGAACAGAAAGCCGATGACGATCACACGGATCACTGTCACCACACAGGCCTCCCGCCAGCCGTACAGGTTCAGGACAATCAGAATGGCCACATTGCAGAGTCCGAGTCTGATGCCGGGAACCGCAAAGTCAAACGGGATAAGCGATTCCACGTATCCCAGAACAATGGCAAGTCCCGTCAGCAGCCCCAGATATGCGGTTTTCTGCGCCGTTCCTCTGTTTTTTTCAGTGCGGACATCCGGACTCTTCCGGGCCGTTTTTCTGTCTGTATTTTCTTCCGGACACCGGGATCTGCCCGTGTCCTGATGTCTGTTCATCTTCATACGTTATCAGCAGCCTGACACAGCGCCTGTTTCTGCTGCAGTCTCAGTTTCCCGCACAGCGCCTGTTTCTGCTGCAGTCCGTCATCCTGCTACAGCGTCCGGCGTATCCTCTCCGCCATCGGCGTCAGTGATCCGGAGAATCACTTTATTCGGCATGCATACAATGGTTCCGCCATGTCTGTCGATCGGCGCTGACTTCACGCAGATCTGATCCGGACAGTCCGCGCGGATCATGGAAACTTTCCCGTCGCGGATCTCACAGACATTGGTATGATTGATCGTGATGATCTGATCTCTGTCCAGATCATAGACGCCGTACCGCCGGCTGCCGACCAGAATCTCAAGCTTCGGGTTATCCATTCCGCTCATCCTGACCGTATACACGGCAAACATCACGGCAGCCGCCGCCAGAATGCCAGCGATCAGCAGCAAACTGTTACGGCGCCGGATTCCTGCCAGGCTGTACTGTTTTCCGTCGGGGTGATTTTTACTCATGAGATTCATTATACTTCCACATACAGATTAACGCAAAACATTGTTGGGGTCAGAACCGGGCCGCGATACCGTTCACTTATTGTCAGCCACGGAGCGCACAAAGGGGTTCAGGCGCGCTCCGTGGCTCTGGCATCCTCTGAACGGTAACAGTCCCCGGGATGTATCACAGAAAAAGAGGGCGGAGACGCCGCTCTCCGCGGTGCTCCGCCTTCTGACCTTTTTATGAATCTGCTCAGACGATGCAGTGTCTCGGGCATCCTGCCTTGCAGGTGCCGCAGTCCGTGCATTTGCTGTAATCGATGACAGGGAAACCGCCCTGAATGGTGATGGCCTGAACCGGACAGTCACGAACGCACTTCTGACAGGTGATACAGCCGATCTTGCAGGCCTGCATGACCGGTTTGCCCTTGTTCGGGTTCACGCATCCGATGTGAGAGGTATAGTTGTAAGGAACCTCGATGATCAGCCCCTTAGGGCATGCCGCCATACATTTCTTACAGTCAACGCAGTTTTCCTCATTGACCACGGCTACGCCCTTTGCCACATGCATGGCATCGTAATCGCAGGCATCCGCACAGTCTCCGCATCCGATGCAGCCGAAGCTGCAGGACTTCGGGCCGCCGCCCGGTGCGAGCTTTACATTCGCACAGTGCTGCGGGCCATGATACTCATACCTGTCCGTTGTCTTCTCACAGTCGCCGACGCAGCGGACGAATGCGACTTTCCTCTGTGCCTCGACCGCCGTCGTGCCCATGATTTCCGCCACCTGATCGGCGACAGGTTTCTGTCCGACGACGCAGGCATTGACCGGCGCTTCACCTTTCGCGATAGCCGCCGCACATGCCGAGCAGCCGGAATAACCGCAGGCACCGCAGTTCGCACCCGGAAGCACACCGGCAATTGCCTCTTCCTTCTCATCTACCGGTACGGCGAAAGCCTTGCTGGCGATACTCAGGAAAATTCCAACAAACAGACCGACTCCCGCGACCATAAGGGTCGCGCTTAATACTCCGCTCATTTCTTATCCTCCTCCCGGTTTTACTTCAGCGCTGCGAATCCGAAGAATGCAATGGACATCAGTGCTGCTGTGATCATGACGATCGGGAATCCCTGGAAGGACTTCGGAACATCATTGTAAACCATCTTCTCACGGATATGGGAGAGGAGAACAATCGCAATCCAGTAGCCGAGCGCTGTCGCCAGGCCGTATACCGTACCGGTGAGAATGCTGTAATCCTTCTGTACGTTCAGGAGAGCCACGCCGAGTACTGCGCAGTTCGTGGTGATCAGCGGAAGGTAAATGCCCAGTGCATCATAAAGCGATTTGCCGTATTTCTTGAGGAACATTTCCACAAACTGTACGAGTGCCGCCACGATCAGGATGAAGACGATCGTTTTCAGATACTCCAGATGGAACGGTACCAGAAGAAAATGATAAAGCACACCGCAGACCAGACTCGACAGGGTCAGGACGAAGGTAAGCGCCATGCCCATGCCCGATGCGGTTTCAGACTTCTTTGATACGCCGAGGAAAGAACAGATTCCGAGGAACTGGCTTAAGACGACGTTGTTGATCAGGCAGGCATTAACTGCCAGTAAAATCAGTGTCATGACTCAGCCTCCTTCTCTCCGCTCTTTGCCGCTGCAGCGGATTTTGCCGCTGCCGGGGCAACAGCTTCCGCCACGGTGCCTTTGGCCCTGGCGATCGTCTGCGCCGTGGTCTCCGTGTCTTCCGGCTTCTTATCGCATACGTCAAATTTCATGCAGGAATAGCAGTCCCCGCAGATTTTTTCGGTGGGATCCCACTCGCTCTTCGGTCTTCTGCCGGCACCGATCTTCAGCTTGTTCATGATGGCAACAAGGAAGCCGCAGACAAGGAAGGCACCGGGGGCAAGAACGAAGATATTCACCGGTACATAGCCTGAAGGCGTGATCTGCATGCCGAGCCAGGTGCCTGCGCCGACAATCTCACGGACTGAGCCGAGCAGGAACAGCGCCAGCGTAAAGCCGAGTCCCATGCCGAGACCATCGAAGAATGAAGCCACCACCGGCTTCTTGCCGGCATAGGCTTCTGCACGGCCCATGATGATACAGTTAACAACGATCAGCGGAATGTAGATTCCGAGGACCTTGTACAGGTCAGGCGTAAAGCCTTCCATGAGGAAATCCACCATGGTAACGAACGAAGCGATGACAACGATGTACGCCGGCATACGCATCCGTTCCGGGATGATTTTTCTCAGGAGAGAAATCAGAAGGTTCGAAAGTGCAAGTACTACGGTGGTTGAAAGGCCCATGCCGATACCGTTCATGGCCGATGTGGTCGTGGCCAGCGTCGGGCACATGCCAAGTACCAGAACGAATACCGGGTTCTCAACAAAGATACCGTTCCAGATTCTCTCGATCGGGGTATCTTTCTTTAATTTCTTCATGATATCAGCCCTCCTCAAGATCTGTCACTGCAGCAAGTGCTCCGTTCACAGCCTTGGTCACGGCATTTGTCGTAATCGTGCAGCCCGAGATCGCATCGATCTCGTTGGCAGCGCTCTTGCCTGATTTCGTGTAGCTGATGGAAGTCTCGTCTCCGAGCTCCATGTCATTGAACTGATCTTTAAATTCCGGATCTTTGGCTTTCATGCCCATGCCGGCGGTCTCTTCAAGATTCAGGAAGGAAATGCCGTTGATGACATATCCGCTGTCCCCTGTGGCAATGCCGACCATGAGTTCAACGGTACCGCCGTAGCCTTCGTTGTTGCTTGAATCTACGACATAACCGAGCTTATTGCCGTCCGCGTCATCCGCCTCATATACGGCGTTGACGGTCGTCTGATCCAGTCCCTGCTGTTCCAGGGTCGCTGTGAAGGCGTCGGAATCAAAATCCTCAACTTCTTTGAAGGAATCGGCATCGGAGAATACTTCTTTCTCTGCCGCTGCCTGAGTCGCTGCTTCCTGCTTTGCGATCGGATCAGCCGTAACGTCGTGTACGGCGCCGAGTACAACGCCGGCCACCAGCGTGATGATCACGAGAATGACTGTATCATGAAGTGCTGATGTCTGTTTTTTCATGATGCACCCGCCTCCTTCTTTTCTTTTTTCTCTTTCGGGATGCCGAAGGCTCTCGGACGGGTGTAATGCTCAATCAGCGGTGTGATGACGTTGCCGAGGATGATGGCATAGGATACGCCCTCGGAACCGGAGCCGACCATACGGAACAGCCAGGTCATCACGCCGAGGAAAACCGCATAGATGATCTGTCCGTTATACGTGATCGGCGATGTCACATAGTCTGTTGCCATGAACCATGCGCCGAGCATGATACCGCCTGCACAGAGCTCCTCAAGCATGTACAGGAAAGGATTCGAGTATCCTCTCACACCTGCCGTGATCAGCACGAGAATACCGAAGCTTCCGAGGTAAATCACCGGGATCTTCCAGTCGATGATCTTCATCGCCAGCAGGAAGATACCGCCCGCCAGAAGGCAGATGGCAGAAGTTTCACCGATGACACCGGTCACATTTCCTGCAAACAGGGCTCCCAGGTTAAAATCAAATCCCTGCTTCAGATAAGCCAGCGGTGTCGCGCCGGAAAGCGCATCCAGGGCACCGGATTCATGCGTGATGAATTCGCCCTGAACAAAATCAGCGAGATTTGCGAATTTATCTCCTGCCGCATAGGTCGTCATCTGGCTGGAGAAGGAGATCAGCAGGAAGCATCTGGCGCCGAGGGCCGGGTTCATGAAGTTCTGGCCGATGCCGCCGTACAGCTGCTTGATGACAATAATGGCGAACACGGAGCCGACAACCGGAATCCACCATGCGATTTCCGGCGGCATGTTCAGTCCGATCAGAAGTCCCGTGACAACTGCCGACAGATCGCCGGTCGTGACGGGCTTCTTCATTAACTTCTCATAGCAGTATTCAGAAGCCACCGCACTCGCGATCGACACAAGGATGATCAGCAGCGCATGGGCTCCGAAATTGATGATACCGAAGATCGTCGCCGGCATCAGTGCAATGATGACGTACAGCATGATCTTCGAGGTTGTGATGCTGTCTCTTACATGAGGTGAGACAGAAACCTTTATCTGACCGCTCATTTTCTATCCTCCTCACGCGCTTGCCTTTTTTGCCGCGGCAGCCTTCTTCGCGGCTGCTGCTTTCTTCTTGTTGCCAAGTACCGTCTGGCGCATCATGTTGATTTCCGCCGCAAGCGGCCGTTTCGCAGGACACTGATAGCTGCAGGATCCGCAGTTCACGCATTCCAGGCCGTAATAAGCCTCAAAAGATCCGGCGTCACCGTGCTCGGCAAAATCCGCGAGCTTGCAGGGCATCAGTCTTGCAGGACATCCGTGCAGGCAGCGTCCGCAGCTGATGCATGCGGTCTCTTTTGCCTGAGATACTTCATCCTTCAGGAACGCGGTAATCGCTCCGGAGGTCTTCGTCACCGGAACGTTCAGATCAAACAGGGCAAATCCCATCATCGGACCGCCGGAGATCAGCTTTTCCGGATCACTGCTGAATCCGCCGGCCTGATCAACGATCTCCTGATAACTCATGCCAACGGGAACAAGGAAGTTTCCGGGATTCTTCACCGCATCACCGGAAAGCGTGAACACACGGTGTGTGCACGGTTTTCCGAGTTTTACGGCATCATAGACAGCCATCACGGTACCGACGTTATCCACAACGCATCCGGCATCCGCAGGCAGCATTTTTGAATTCACATAACGTCCGGTGATGGCGTTGATCAGGCACCGCTCGGCACCTTCCGGGTATTTGGTCTTCATCACAGCCACGCTCATGTTCGCATGACCCTGAACCGCCTTCTTCATGATTTCGATGGCCTTCGGCTTGTTGTTCTCGATACAGATCACGCCCCGGCATTCCGGCTTGAAGAGCTTCAGAATGATCTCCAGACCTGCGACGATCTTTTCGGGCTGTCCCATCATGCAGCGGTAATCTGATGTCAGATAGGGCTCGCACTCGGAACCGTTCACCAGGATATGGTCAACCGTCGACGGATCCTTCGGTGCCAGTTTGACCGCTGTCGGGAATCCGGCGCCGCCCATGCCGACTACGCCTGCCTCGCGGATTCTGGCCAGAATGTCGTCTCTGGAAAGACTGTCCGGATCCGCCTCCTCAAACTTAACCGACTCATACTGCTCATCGTTTTCCACGATGACCGCGTCCACCATGCCGCCTGTCGCGTTTTTACGCTTCTCAATCCCGGTCACCGTACCGGAAACAGACGCATGAATGGGTGCCGAAACAAAACCGCCTGCCTCAGCGATTTTCTGTCCGGCCAGAACATGATCCCCCTTTGCGACAACCGCCTTCGCGGGGGCACCGATGTGCTGTGACAGCAGATAGACTAACTCTTTACCGGGCTTCAGTTCAACAACGGCCTTGTCCATGGCCAGTTCCTTGCCTTCATTCGGATGAACGCCGCCCTTAAAGGTAAACAATCCCATCTCCTGCTCCTCCTTCCTTTATTTTTACAACACCTTTCTCATTATAACACAATTCACAAAATTCAACAGTAATATTCACGCTTTTTAGGCATTATTTAGAAAAATCCTGCCGACGGAAACTCCGCCGACAGGATCATGTTATTCTCCCGAAGCCATTTTTTCGTCGTAATGGTGCGCGTCGTTCAGCACCATATCCTTTACCTTCATCAGCCGGACCTGCGTACTTCGCTCATTCTCATCCAGCTTCATGGTGATGTAGCGGATACCTTCCTGTGTCTCCGGAATGATGACATGTTCCAGCGCATTAACCCTGCGCCTTGTCTTCTCGATTTCCGCCGCCATCATCTGGCAGGATTTTTCCGTTTCAGCCAGTCTGATCATATCCGGCAGGATATCGGACAGCGACTGTACGGCGCCGTCCAGATCCGCCGATGTGAACGCGAAGCCATAGGAGAAAATATCGTTCTTGTCCGCCGTTCTGGTCGTGTAATGATAAACAGGGACATCTACGCTCATGACGTTCCGCGTAGAAACCTTCAGACTGATCTCCTGTTTCGGTGCAAGAAGTGCCGTCTTCAGGGTTTCCTCTGACATGCCCGCCCTCGCGAGGACGAAGTTCCGGTTGGCATCCTCAATGCCTTTTTCCACTTTCTTCCGGAGCGCCATGTTCTCGCGGACAAGGTCGAGATACTGTCTCATGAGCTCATCCCGTTTATCTTTCAGAAGGCGATGGCCCCTGATCGCTGTCGTCAGCTTCTTTTTCAGCCGCGTCAGCTCCATCCGGGTGGGATTCACCTGTGTAGCTGCCATCTGTGTCCTCCTTTGACATCAGCTCTGTGTCAGTCTTTCTTATCGTAATACTCGTCAAGCATCGCGTCAGGAATTCGTTTCAGCTCTTCACGAGGCAGCATGCGCAGAAGCTCCCAGCCGATATCCAGCGTCTCCTCGATGCTGCGGTCGGTGTCATAGCCCTGGTTTACATACTTCTTCTCAAACTCATCCGCGAATTTCGCATACAGAAGGTCGATATCCGTCAGCGCAGCTTCACCGAGAATGGTCATGAGTTCCTTGGCGTCCTTGCCGCGGGCGTAGGCTGCGAACAGCTGGTTCATCGTCGCCGCATGATCCTTTCTGGTCTTGCCTTCGCCGATACCTTTATCCTTCAGACGGGACAGGGACGGCAGTACATCGACCGGCGGTGTGATGCCCTTGCGGTACAGTTCACGGGAAAGGATAATCTGTCCCTCGGTGATGTATCCGGTGAGGTCGGGGATCGGGTGGGTCTTATCATCCTCAGGCATGGTCAGAATCGGGATCAGGGTAATAGAACCCTTCTTGCCCTTCTGACGGCCGGCACGTTCATACAGCTGAGCGAGGTCGGTGTACATGTAGCCCGGGTAGCCGCGGCGTCCGGGAACTTCCTTGCGGGCTGCGGAAACCTCACGGAGCGAATCTGCGTAGTTTGTGATATCGGTCAGGATAACCAGTACATGCATATCCTTTTCGAAGGCGAGATACTCGGCAGCCGTCAGCGCCATACGCGGCGTGGAAATACGCTCAACAGCGGGGTCGTTGGCGAGGTTCAGGAACAGAACCGTTCTGTCGATGGCGCCTGACTCCGTAAAGGACTGCTCAAAGAAATGAGCTTCCTCAAAGGTGATGCCCATGGCGGCAAAGACAACGGCGAACGGCTCATCCGTGCCGCGCACCTTTGCCTGACGCGCAATCTGCGCGGCCAGCTGTGCATGCGGAAGACCGGAAGCTGAGAAAATCGGCAGCTTCTGTCCGCGGACCAGTGTGTTCAGACCATCGATCGCCGATACACCGGTCTGAATGAACTCTGAAGGATACGCACGGGCTGCCGGGTTCATGGGCAGGCCGTTGATATCCATTCTTTTCTCAGGAAGAATATCGGGTCCTCCGTCAATGGTTCTGCCGAGACCGTCAAATACACGGCCGAGCATATCTTCTGACACGCCGAGCTCCATGGCTCTTCCGAGAAATCTTACCTTGCTGTTGGAGAGGTTGATACCGGTCGAATCCTCGAACAGCTGAACGAGTACGTTCGAGCCGTCGATCTCAAGCACACGGCATTTTCTTGTCTCGCCGCTGGCGAGCTCAATCTCTCCCATTTCATTATAGGTTACGCCCTCGACACCCTGCACCAGCATCAGAGGACCCGTTACTTCCTGTATGGTTCTGTATTCCTTTGGCATACGGATCAGTCCTCCTTTCCGATCTGGGATATCTCAAGTGCCAGCGCATCAAGCACGTCTTTGTATTCGCCGTCGATGCTGTCTTCATGTACATATTTGAAACGTCCGATACGCTCTCTTACCTTCATCTTGACGAGCGCGTCGATCGAAGCGCCGTCCTGAAGTGCCCGGGTACCCTGCTCATAGTAGGCGTACACAAGTTTCATCATATAATACTGTTTCTTCAGAGAAGTGTAGGTATCGATCTCATCGAAGGAGTTCTGATGCAGGAAGTCCTCACGGATCGACCGTGCCGCCTCCATCTTCAGACGATCCTGCGGCGACAGGGCATCCATGCCGACCATCTTTACGATCTCATTCAGTGATGCCTCATCCTGCAGAAGGCTCATCAGGTTCTGACGGGTCTCCATCCAGTCAGGTGCCACATGCGCGTCAAACCATTTGCCGAGCGTGTCCAGATACAGGCTGTAACTGGTCAGCCAGTTGATGGCCGGGAAGTGACGCTGATAGGCCAGATCCGCATCCAGAGCCCAGAACACCTTGACGATACGAAGCGTCGCCTGGGAAACCGGCTCGGAGATATCACCGCCGGGCGGAGATACGGCTCCGATCGCGGAAAGCATGCCTTCACGGCCGTCCTTTCCGAGTGCAACGACGTGACCGGCTCTTTCATAGAACTGCGCAAGACGCGAACCCAGATAGGCCGGGTAACCTTCCTCACCGGGCATCTCTTCCAGACGGCCGGACATCTCACGGAGCGCCTCAGCCCAGCGGGAAGTGGAGTCTGCCATCAGTGCTACGGAATAACCCATGTCACGGAAATACTCCGCGATCGTAATACCTGTGTAAATGGAAGCCTCACGTGCCGCAACCGGCATATCGGAAGTGTTGGCAATCAGAATCGTTCTCTTCATCAGAGACTCGCCTGTTCTCGGGTCCTTCAGTTCAGGGAACTCGTTCAGCACATCGGTCATCTCATTGCCACGCTCGCCGCAACCGATGTAAACCACGACATCCGCATCTGCCCACTTGGCGAGCTGATGCTGTGTTACGGTCTTTCCTGAACCAAAAGGTCCGGGAATGGCAGCGACACCGCCCTTGGCGATCGGGAAGAACGCATCAATGACACGCTGTCCTGTGATCAGAGGTGTCTCCGGCGAAAGTTTCCTTGCGTAAGGACGTTCCTTACGGACCGGCCACTTCTGGCACATGGTCAGATTTTTATCGCCTTTGTCCGTCTCGACAACAGCGACCGTCTCATCGATCGTGAAGGATCCGGACTGAATGGATCTGATGGTTCCCTTTACACCGTAAGGAACCATGATCTTCTGTGTAACAACCGGTGTCTCCTCGACCGTTCCGAGGATATCGCCGGGGCCTACTTCCTCGCCGACGGAAGCCGTCGCCTTAAAGTCCCATTTCTTCTCATGATCAAGCGCCGCAACCTCAACGCCTCTGGAAAGGTTGTTGCTGTGCGTGATCTCCATGATCTTGTTCAGCGGACGCTGGATACCATCGTAGATAGAACCGATGAGTCCGGGTCCGAGCTCTACGGAAAGCGGAGCATTTGTGGACTCCACGGGTTCGCCGGGTCCTAATCCCTCCGTTTCCTCATAGACCTGAATGGATGCCTGGTCACCGTGCATCTCGATGATCTCGCCGATCAGACGCTGTTTGCTGACACGAACCACATCGTACATATTCGCGTCGCGCATGCCCTCGGCAACGACCAGCGGTCCTGCAATTTTCTTAATTGTACCTGTGCTCATTCTAAGCCCCCATAGTCGTGACTGATCTTCTGTTACTTATTCGTTTGAAAAAAGAATATCGCTTCCGACAGCCTGTTCCACCGTTTTCTTCACGCCTGCAATGCCCTCGCCGGTGTTGCCGTGAATGCCGGGGATCAGAATCACCGCGGGTTCCGGGCAGTCGCGGTATTTTGCGATTTCTCTGCTGATCACCGCCGCCAGTTCCTCCGTGATATAGATGATGCCGAAGTCATTCTCCGCAAGATTTCGAAAAATTCTGGAAGCCTCTTCTTCATCATTGTCTCTGATCGGGAAAATCGACAGCCCCAGCGCGGAAAATCCGTAGATGCTGTCATAATCTCCCATTACCGCTATCTTAGCCATACATCTTCCTTACCCTTTCGCGGATATCATCTTCGGTGAATCCGTTCGACTTCGCCGTAAGAATAATCCTCACCGTCTTTATCTCGTTCTGCCTTGCCAGGTAGAAAGCCACGATCGGTCCCGCGGAAATACTGTTTGTCTTCTGCGGCATGATCGTATCGATTACGCGGTTATCACACCATCTCTCAAATGCTGACGGCGATTCCTTCAGTGCTTCAGCCGCTTCCCTGAATCCGTGATCCTCGAGGTAATCCATCAGGGACGCCTCATCCTTTGAAGCTGCCGCAGCCAGAAGCCGGACATCCAGAGATCTGCAGGGTGCCAGTGCTTCTTTCAGAAAGGCCAGACTCTTTCCGGTCTTCTGTGCACGCACTGCGATCTTGATATCGGTGACAGCCACCGTCGACTCCTCGTACTCCCGGAGCAGCCGGTTCTTCGACTTCTGTCCCGCCGCCTCACAGGCATCAAGACATGCCCTGTCGACGATGACATCGCAGCGCTGTCCGTCATGAACAGTCAGCATCACATCCATCGCCTGCGCCGCTGCCTCTCTCATATGCTCAGGGAGGGCCGCCCAGTCCTTCTCGGACACGATGCGTCTCATCTGCTCTTCGCCGTAGCCGTCGACCGCATAATACAGATGCTGCGGAGCATCCGTCGTACATGTCTCCTTGATGGCTGCCTTCAGATTGTGGTAGAGGTTCGGGTAGGCCAGCACGTCAAAAATCTTCGGATCGACCTTCAGCTCCTTCATGAGCGCCATGGTCTTCTCATCCTCGGCGGCAAGCATCTCGTCTCCGGTCTGACCCGGATCGCTGTTTCCCCATCCTCTGTCCGCAAGAAACGCCAGAATCTCCTTCTCGTCCTTCATGGCGGCCATTGACCGCACATCTGCGTCAGTGAGAAGTGATTTCTCCTTTACCCGGATTCGTGCGACCGCATAAACATACTGTAAATCATTCATATGCGCATTCTCCTGAATTCCGGTTTAAAAAAGCGCTTTGTGCACTTCGTCCTGCAGTTCCTCCTGCTTTGCGCTGAATATCGCCTTCAGTGAGCAGTTCTCATCCACCCCGCCGTAGCGCAGAATAAAACCATTGTCTACCGGAGCCGGAGTATCTGACAGCGTCAGCTTTCCGCCGTGTTCCGCGGCGATATCGGAAAGCTTCTTTTCAAAATCCTTCGGAAGCCTGTCAAGGTCGCGCTGTGAAAAAAGGATCTCTCCTTCTTCCGGCTGAACACTTGTCTTCGCGAGTTTTTCGATCATCGCAAAATAAGCGTCGTCATCCTGCGCATCGAGCTTTGCATACGCCCTGTCAATGACCTCGCGGATGACTTCCTGACGGGCCGCCAGAATGGCCTGTTTTTTCTTCATGCCGATCTGGGACTGAATTCTGTCCGCATGGGAGGCAGCGTCTTTTTCAGCCTTTGCCGCCATGTCGGTTTCCGTCTTCTCCGCTTCCGCCTGAGCAGCTGCTCTGATCTCGTCAGCCTTCTTCTGCGCCTCTCCGAGTATCTCCTTTGTCTGGTTATCTGCGTCCTGCAGGATTTCTTTAATAATATTATCTACTCCTGCCATTTTTATCTCCTTGTCATCATTACGCCTTCAGCTTCTGCAGTGCCCTGGGCATTCGATCAGATTCCGGTTACTGCAAGGATGGAGATAAGAAGGGCAAGGATGGCATAGGTCTCAACCATTGCCGGGAAGAGCATGGCTTTACCGAACTGATCCGGCTTCTTCGCTACAAGACCGATGGAAGCAACGGAGGTTCTGCCCTGATGATATGCGGAAATCAGACCTACGATCGCGATCGGCAGGCAGGCAAACAGATAAAGCATACCGGTTGCCGTATCGGTGACAGGGTTGCCGCCGAGGATACCGATCTGGGACAGCGTGATGAAGGTTACCAGCAGTCCGTAAATACCCTGAGTACCGGGGAGCAGCTGAAGAAGGAGAACCTTCGCGAACTGATCCGGATCCTCGGATACAACGCCGGCTGCCGCCTGACCCGCAATACCAACGCCCCATGCGGAGCCTACGCCCGGAAGTGCTGTAGCCAGTGCAGCTCCCATTAATGCAAATACCATACCCATACTCATGTTAATTTTCCTCCTTGACCTGGATATATTTGTTTTTGTGCCGGAACGGATTGAAAGCCCTGCCGCCGGCGTCATAAAATTTACCGAAGAACTCTACATACTGCAGACGGTTCGTATGTACGTACGCGCCAAGTGCATTGATCGCGATATTCAGAGTATGTCCCAGAATAAATACCACGATGAAGATGATCACCTTGCCGACGCCCGAACCGAACATGGAACCCATCATATTGATAACGCTTGCGATAACGCCGGTCGCCAGTCCGAGTGCAAGAAGTCTCGAATACGACAGCACATCGGAAAGCCAGCTTGTCACGCCGTACAGATCATAGGCACCGAGTGCGATGCGGATAGCCCAGTTCTTTCTGTCACGTCCGCTCATCACAAGAATGATCAGTGCACCGACGATGGCAAGAATCCTCGAGAAACTGTTCATCCAGCCCGGGAATGTGAAAGTCATGCCGGAAATGGATTTGAACAGATCCGACGGAAGAAGCATCAGGATCAGTCCCATCAGGAACATGTACCAGGCAACGATATCGGAAATAAAGGCTACGATATCATGTGCCTTCAGCAGCTCATATCCCTTGATGCCAAGTCCCGTAAAGAGATGGATCAGGCCGAAAAGCATGCACCAGATCAGCAGTCTCATCGGGTTGTTCAGCGGTGCAAACCAGAGCGGCTTCAGCACCGTCTGATCGGAAGGAACACCGAACCACGTATGGGCGATCACGTCAATGGCATCTCCGAAGAATCCGCCGTACATGAAGCCCCAGAAGGTGGTGGAAAGTCCGCAGTAGAAAAACAGCCGCAGGAACCTTCTCGTTCCCTCATCCATATTTTTCTTTCTGATCAGCAGGATCGCCGTGGCAAGGGCCATGACAATGCCGTAGCCGGCGTCCGAAAGCATCATGCCGAAGAAAATCACATAGAAAACGGCCATGATTGCCGTCGGATCCACGCGTCCGTGCTGCGGAAGGCCGTAGGATGCAAGAACGCTTTCCGCTGACTGTGCGAAATGATTATTCCTCAGCTGAACCGGTTCATCCTCCGGATTGCCGTTGTCTTCCTTTCCGACAGCCGCTCCGAACTGATCCGTCATCAGCTTCGCGATATCATCCGCCTTCTCGGCCGGTACCCAGCCTTCAAGGAAAAATACATTCCGGCTCTGGGGAACAGTGCCCAGCAGCCTGTATTTATCTGCTCTGGACCGGTAATAATCGCTCATCATCCGGAAATGCTGACGTTCGTTCTTATATCCGGCGATGATCTGTTTCTTTTCATCGATCGTCTTCTGCATTTCGGCGATCTCTTTTCTGTATTCCTCCGCCACCTCAGAAGGAATGCCGATCACCGGCATCGACGGCCGTGCAAAGCCGGCCGTGCGGAGATTGTCTTCCACCTTCTCCGCATCCTGCTTCATGCAGATGACCACAACCTGCGTCGTCTCATTCAGTGCTGATATCACACTGGCTGTAAGAGCCGCAGGTTCGGGCATATCCTTCGACGCTGCCGCGTACAGTTCCGCCTCCGTCAGCGTACCGGGAATGCTCCCGATCAGGCACTTCGTATCCTTCGTGCCCTCGCAATTCATCGGAATGTCCAGGTTCATCCATGGTTCGAGACTGACAATGGCATTCTCGTCCTTCTGGATCACGCCCTGACATTCATTCATACTCTTCTCAGCAGACAGGATCCCGGCCACTTCCACATTGTAGTGATGCCGGTCTGCAACCGCTTTGTCGATCTCCGACCTTGCAATCCGGGGCTTCTCGTAAAACAGCCCGGTTTTGTCTCCGTCGGATGGTGCGTACTGCGATAACAGCTTCAGCGCCTGTTCAAAAGACGCCGCCCGCTTCTCGTATTTCGTCCGCGCCGCCTGCGTGTCCATCTTCGTGAGCCCTGAATCCTCATCGATATTCGAATAGGAGAGCTCCATGATACCCATGGACTGCAGTGTCTCGAGGATCGCTTTCCTGTGCTTTTTGTTTGCGCAGATGCTGAGTTTCTGCATTTCTACGATTGCCATGCAAATACCCGCCTTCTAATTAGTGAAATGAATCATCCTTTGCTCCGCGCTTACAACAGTTTCTGAATCACGCGATCAGCCGCCGCATCCTCTTCTGACGAGCAGGACGCTTTCAGTTCATCTGCTTCCTTCTTCATCTGTTCCTGCGCTTCCGCAAGAGCCGTCTCACCTTCCGCACGGGCCCTGGCCATCCGGGCATCGTAGGCCTCTTTTGCCTTCGCTCTTGCCCCGGAACGGATCTGCTCCGCTTCGGCTTCCGCGTCCCGGATCAGATCTGAAGCTCTGGCTTTCGCATCAGTCACAGAGTCTTCCGCTTTCTGTTCGGCTTCTCTGACTGCGCGCACCGTTTCTTCGATCACGTACTTTCCCTCCTCCTTTTTAGATTAAGCAAAACGGATTCGAATCCGTTTTCGCACTGAACCAACCTTTTACAGTATACAAAAAATCTGATGACTCTTCAATCTTTTAAGCTTCATTTTTCAGTAAATTTACACATAAAATAGCCGGATTTATTCGCTTTTTATAGAGAATCCTGATAAAAGGCAAATTTATCCGGCCGTGTAAAATCAACAATATGTTAAATTCACAGCAGAGAAGCAAAGCTCTGAGAAAACCGAAAGGCATCATGAAAAAGATACTGAAAATCCGGATCGGTGATCTGCGTCGTTCTGCAGACATAAAAAATGAGGGCTGCGCGATCATCCGACCGGGCAGCCCCCTTAATGATATTCCCAAAGTTTCACTTCATAACCTCCCTTCGTTAAATTAACGCTCCTCTATATGGATATATATTGGATCAAGATACCTCGCCGCCGTCCGACCTCTGTCTTCAGAAGTCTTCCGTTTCCTTCCCGTAACGGTTTGTATCTTGTTGTTAACTGTATAATACTGATTTATTTCCGGTTTGTCAACAGTTTTTTGATTATATTTTGATAAACAATTAATTTTCGGAATTTTCTGGATATGATTTCGTCATACTCTCGTTCCCGTAAACGGTAATAATATGCTGATACAGGGTCCTCACGGCAGGAGCCATGAGATCGGGGTTCAGGCACGCCAGCCCGATCTCCCGCCATGCCGGCGGGTCCATGGGATATCTGCGGGTCTCATACGGAATATCATTCATCGTCAGTTCCGGCATAATGCAGATACCGAATCCGTTCGCCACCATAACCACGGTTGACAGATCATCCACGACGTGATAATCCGCCTCAACATTCAGATGGTTCGTTCTGAGGTAATGCTGAATATCCGCATCCGTCGACTCTCTCTGCACGACGAATCTCTCACCCTTCATCTCGCCCAGCGACATGGTATCCGTATCCTTTTTCTTCTGATAATCCGCCGGCACAATACAGAGCAGCGGATCGCGGTAAAAAGGTCTGATATTCAGATCCCCCGCACTTGAAGTGGACAGGAAGCCAAAATCGACGACTCCGGTTTTGATCCACTCGCTGACATCGGAATAGGTGCCCTGAAAAACTTCGATGCGGATCGCCGGATACTTTTTTTCAAAAGATTTAATAATAGAAGGCATCCAGCTGTTACATACACTGGAAAAACAGCCGACGCGGACTGTTCCGGCTTTGAGGCCCTTGTATTCCGCGATCACCTGCTTCAGGCTTTCATCACTGTTCAGCACGGCATTCACATAGGGCAGGATGTGTTCCCCGTAGTTGGTCAGCGCCACGCCCGACTTATTTCTCGTCAGAACCGCAAAGCCCAGTTCCTTCTCCATCGCGGAAATGGCGTGGCTGATGGCGGAAGGCGTCAGTCCCAGCACATCCGCTGCCTTGTGAAAGCTTCCCATTTCTGCAACCGTCTTAAAAACCTGGTAGGTCAGAAGTGTCATTGACATTCTCCCAAATGATTTTATTTCTTCATCTTTATGTTGAATTTACCTCAACCCTTACCATTATAACGGCTGCCACAGAAAAGTAAAGGGCAAAAAAGGCTGCCGGTTTCCCGACAGCCCTGAAGTATCATCATAAGGTGAAGCGCCCGTCCGATCTCTTCGACCGGAGGATCAGTTACGCTCCGTAATAAAAATCATCGCCCGGCAGAGCACCGCCGACAGGTTCGGCAGAAGCACTGTACAATACATTCAGATATCCGGACAGCGCTTCCTTCATCTCAGAACCTGTGATGCAGGCCAGACCGCATGACGGAAGTGCTTTTTCCGCCACCGGCTCCTTCTCGATAATACCGTATTTCACCACAAGCGCAGCCGTGCCGCTCACATCATCCTGTGCCTTCTGCACGCTGTCCGCGCTCTCCTGAAGGAAGAGATCCACAGCATCTTTGTTATCCTTAAGGAAATCGTTTCTCACAACCGTCACACCGGTCAGGAATTTCGATCCGTCATCGGAAACGGCATCCCATTCATCTGCCAGAGAAAAAGCAGTTCTTAAAGCATCGTTCTTAGCCTCGGCTACGGTAACAAACGGCTGCGGCAGAATCGCGATAGCTGTCGGATCCTGCGCCAGAAGAGCCGCAATTTCAGTGGCCTCTGAGCGGAATTCCACGGTGCAGTCTGTGACGCCGTTCTTCTCCAGCAGATAATTCAGCGCATATTCCGGCGTGGCGCCCTGGCCTGTGCTGTACACGGTTTTTCCCGCCAGATCCTTCACGGAAGAAATCGATTCATCACCGGTCACACAGTACAGAACGCCGAGTGTGTTTACCGCTACCGCAGTTACACCGCCCTGCGTTTTGTTGTATACAATAGATGCCATATTGGCAGGAATGAGCGCAGCATCGACAGCACCGGAAACGATCTCCGCCGCAACAGCGTCAGGCTGTGTCTCCATGGTGAAGGAATAGCTTCCCTGTGCTTCGCCGTCCTCTGTCTCCTGCATCAGATTTACCAGTCCCATGGTCGTCGGGCCCTTCAGACTTCCGATTTTCATGGTGCCGTCTCCGACGGTCAGTGTCCCGGATGCGGCATCGGAAGCAGCAGCTGCAGAAGAAGCCGCGACCGTCTCAGAAGATGCCGAAACGGATTCTGCCGTCTCAGACGAAGCTGAGGAAGCAGCGACCGGTTCTTCAGATGAAGCCCCCGGTTCTGCCTGTGATGCGGAACTCACAGATACCGCAGACGAAGAGGCTGAAGCCGATGCCGATGCGGATGATGCCGAAGCAGCACCGGAAGAACCGCAGCCGGCAAGAAGAACAGCCGCAAGAATACCCGCTGCTGCTGAAACAAATGCATTTTTCCTTTTCATTACACTTTTTCCTTCTCTTAATAAAAATGGTCAGTCAGATCCGTCCTTCCGTAACTCTGGAAGAACCTGCTTCACAATATAACACAGGGCGTTAATCATGTTCAACCATGCTCCATAACACAGTAAACATCTATATCATACAAGATGCCACATACTGTATAAGTCTGTCTCACATCTTCTCGTGGATGCATCTTGAAATCACATCCAGCTGCTGCTCTTTTGTCAGATCGATGAACTTGACTGCGTAGCCGCTGACACGGATCGTAAAGTTTGCATACTCCGGCTTCTCCGGATGCTCCATCGCATCCTTCAGCTTCTCGATGCCGAATACGTTCACGTTGAGATGATGCGCTCCCTGATCAAAATATCCGTCAAGAACACGTACCAGATTATCTTTTCTCGATGCCTCATCATGTCCGAGTGCGCCGGGATTGATGGTCTGTGTGTTCGAGATGCCGTCAAGGGCATATTCATACGGAAGCTTGGCCACAGAGTTCAGGGATGCCAGAAGGCCGTTCTGCTCTGCGCCGTACGCCGGATTTGCACCGGGTGCGAACGGCTTATAAGCCTCTCTGCCGTCCGGCAGGGCTCCGGTTGCCTTGCCGTATACCACATTGGACGTAATGGTAAGGATCGAAGTGGTCGGCTCGGAGTTGCGGTATGTATGATGCTTCCTGATCTTCTTCATGAAGGTCTTGAGAAGCCATACGGCGATATCATCTGCTCTGTTGTCGTCGTTGCCGTAGCGCGGGAAGTCACCCTCAACCCTGTAGTCGGTCACCAGACCGGACTCATCACGGATCGTTCTGACCTTCGCATATTTAATCGCACTCAGCGAGTCTACCACATGGGAGAAACCTGCGATACCGGTTGCAAAGGTCCTGCGGACATCGGTGTCGATCAGTGCCATCTCGGCTGATTCGTAATAATATTTGTCATGCATATACTGAATCAGGTTCAGGATATTCACGTAGAGTCCTGCCAGCCAGTCCATCATGTTGTCAAACTTATGGATCACCTCATTGTAATCCAGATACTCTGATGTGATCGGCGCATACTCCGGTCCTACCTGCATATGATTGCCCTGTTTGTCCAGGAATTTCTCGTCCTTTCCTCCGTTGATCGCATACAGAAGGCACTTCGCAAGGTTCGCTCTCGCGCCGAAGAACTGCATTTCCTTTCCGGTCTGTGTCGCGCTCACGCAGCAGCAGATGCTGTAGTCATCACCCCACACCGGTTTCATAACATCATCATTCTCATACTGAATGGATGATGTGCGGATGGAGATCGATGCCGCATATTTTTTGAAGTTATCCGGCAACGCGGAGCTGTAGAGCACCGTCAGGTTCGGTTCCGGAGACGGTCCCATGTTCTCCAGCGTGTGAAGGAAGCGGTAATCATTCTTTGTGACCATGGAGCGTCCGTCCATTCCGATGCCCGCAACCTCGAGTGTCGCCCATACCGGATCGCCCGAAAACAGTTCATTGTAGCTCGGAATACGCGCGAACTTCACCATACGGAATTTCATGGTCAGATGATCGATCAGCTCCTGCGCCTCTTTCTCGGTGAGGGTGCCTTCCTTCAGGTCACGCTCAATGTAGATGTCGAGGAAGGTAGAAATTCTTCCCACCGACATGGCGGCGCCGTTCTGCGTTTTGATCGCGGCAAGGTAACCGAAGTACAGCCACTGAATGGCCTCTCTGGCATTTTTCGCCGGCGCGGAAATGTCATATCCGTAGGCCTCTGCCATCTGCTTCATGCCCTTCAGCGCGCGGATCTGCTCGGCAATTTCTTCTCTCAGACGGATCACATCATCCGTCATGGTGCCGTCGCCGCAGTTGGCGAGATCTTCCTGCTTCTTCTCAATCAGATGATCGATACCGTACAGCGCAACTCTCCGGTAATCGCCGACAATACGTCCCCGTCCGTAGGTGTCCGGAAGTCCTGTCACAATGTGCGAGTGTCTGGCCTTCCGCATCTCCGGTGTATAAGCATCGAAAACAGCCTGATTGTGCGTCTTGTGATACTCAGTAAAAATCTTATGGAATTTGTCATTGATATGATATCCGTAGTTTTCTGCGGCTTCTTCGGCCATCTTGATACCGCCGTATGGCATGAAGGCTCTCTTCAGCGGTTTGTCAGTCTGGAGTCCTACGACCTTCTCCAGATCTCTGGTCTTCTCATCAATATATCCGGCGCCGTAGGCGGTAAGTCCCGACACCACCTCGGTCTCACAGTCCAGAACGCCTCCCTTTGCACGTTCCTCCTTCTGGAGTTCCTGAACCTTTCCCCAGAGGATATCCGTCGCCTCTGTCGGCCCCTCAAGGAAGCTTTCATCCCCGTCATAAGGCGTATAGTTTTTCTGAATGAAATCACGGACATTGATGTCATCTGTCCATTTCGTGCCTTTGAAACCTCTCCACTCGTCTCTCATTGCCAAGTCTCCTTTCTGACCTGATTTCTGTTCATATCAGCAGTAACTGCTGACTGTGCTGTTAAAAAATCCAGTCGCGCCTTACGCGCTCTTCTCACCGGAAGCTTCCGGCGCACCGGCGCCGAGAATTTTTTCCGCCTCTCTCACCTGCTGCTCCGTGGGGCTCTTAACTCCCTCCAGCGGGTACGGAATGCCGAGCATTTTCCATTTCCATGCGCCCATGGTGTGATACGGAAGCACCTCAACCTTCTGTACGTTGCTCAGTCCGTTCAGAAACGCCCGTTCTTTCTTCAGATCCTCCGGATCATCCGTCCATCCCGGTACGAGTACCTGACGGATCCAGACCGGCTTTCCGATCTCATTCAGATAGCGGATCATGGAAAGAATGTTGTCATTCGGCATCCCTGTCAGCTTCAGATGCTTCGCCGGATCCATCTCCTTGATATCTACCAGAAGCAGATCCGTATAACGCATCAGATTCCGGAACTTTTCAAACCACTCACCTTCTCTTCGGAAAGGCTGGCCTGCTGTGTCAATGGTGGTGTGAATGCCCTTTTCCTTTGCTTTCCGGAACAGTTCCGTAACGAAGTCAATCTGGAGAAGCGGTTCTCCTCCGGAGACCGTGATGCCGCCTTCATCGCCCCAGTACGGACGATATCTCAGCGCCTGTTCGATCAGCTCATCCGCAGTTCTCATGTCGTCTGACTGAAGCTTCCAGGTGTCCGCATTATGGCAGAACCTGCAGCGCATGGCGCAGCCCTGCAGAAAAATCACAAAACGGACGCCGGGACCGTCTACCGACCCGAATGTCTCTATCGAATGAATTCTTCCTCTGATCATGTCACGTCCTCCTTTAAAAATGCAGAAGAAAAAAACCGCCTGTCAGCTTTTCCCTGACAGACGGTTCTCTGTTCTGCCATCTGCCAGCTTCCTGTGACACGATGATCGTAACAGAATCCGACAGACGGCTCTTTGATTGTAATCAAGTTTCAGTGATTTCTTTACCCGGTGCTTTCTGAAAATTCCCGCAGCTTTTTATGATCGGTTACCTTCAGACAGCCTTTTCCGATCCTCCTGATCATGCCTTCCTTTTCCAGATACGTAATATTCCGGCTGACGGTTTCCGGACGCAGATTGACAGAGGAAGCAATATCTTCCAGTTTCAGGTTAATCACATCGCCCAGGCAGCTGCGCTCTTTTCTGAGCAGGAAGGCGGCAACTCTCTGCCGGGGCTCACGGATGGAAAGAACCAGAAGCCTGTCTTCCGCATCGGTCATATCCCTTGCCAGCATCTCGATCATACTTAAGGAAATCTGCGGGTTCTTCTCAATCATCTCCATAATGACGGAGCGGGGGATCTCGCAGGTCCTTACTTCCTCCATGGCAATAACATCATAATTGTACCGGTGTTCCTTCAGAAAAATCCCGTGCCACACACTCTGGCCGTCATGGAGGACATCCAGGATATGTTCTTCTCCCATGGCATCCGTCCTGGAGATTTTTACTTTCCCGTTCCGGATGATGATGACCGAATGAATCGTATCGTTCTCTGACACGATATGCGCGTCAGCCGGATACGTGCGGTGAATCGAGTGACTCGCCAGCATTGCCTGAAGTTCCGGGGACAGTCCGCGGAAAAGCCGCACCTCCGAAATACAGTAGGTATTTCTGGCTCTGAATTCACAATTCTTTCTGTTACATCCTGCTTCCTGCATAATACCTCCGCACTCTGTTCCGCATGCAGATCAGCTCCGGTGTATCCTGTTCCTTCTGCCGGTTCATCCCAGCAGATACCGGCGGATTGCCCAGGCGCAGCCGTCACTGTCGTTATCCGGTGCAATGACATCCGCCGCGTTTCTGGCGGAATCAAAGCCGTTGCTCATGGCAATGCCGAGTCCTGCCGATCTGATCATCGGCACATCGTTTTCCGCATCACCGACGCCGATCGTTTCCTCCGCAGCAATACCCAGTTTCGCTGCCAGATCCAGAAGACCGCTTCCCTTGGTAACGCCGGGTACGCTGACCTCAAGAGACGAAATTTCAGAATACGTGCAGTCCACCGGCGCATCCGCCAGCCGGCGTCTGGTACGCGCTCTGCCCTCCACCGTCGTATGATACAGATTAAATTTGTCGATATTGCTGATATTTTCAAGTGCCACTCTGCAGACATCGTCAGCCTTTACGGCCACCTGCTCATAGAGCTTCTGATATACGCTCATATTGAAGTGACGCATTCTCGGCACATCCGCAGCATTCACATAAGATACCCCGTTGATCATGGGCTGCGGCATCATTTCCTCCAGAGGAATAACCGCCAGGATGCGCCTGACGGCCTCCGGT
>Ga0256406_1001680_pt1 | contig 34653 bp, 23 predicted proteins | sample RumenRJG_03DNA_FD_185986 | JGI IMG/M metagenome (GOLD analysis project Ga0256406, IMG submission 185986) | Bovine rumen microbial communities from Lethbridge, Alberta, Canada - RJG_03 | ecosystem: Host-associated > Mammals > Digestive system > Stomach > Rumen | place: Canada: Alberta | collected...
TGGTCCCCAGCTGCATCCCCCCCCCCCCCGAAATAGGTGAATCCGTAGCTTCCACTCAAGGTAAAAGAAAGCAGCGTCTGCATCACAAACAATCCGAGGATAACCGGCCCGCGCGGAAACGTCCTGTCGATACATACCCTCCCGTCTTTCCGGCGGTCCTGTATCCAGACAGCCAGGAAGCAGCCCGCCAGGAAAGAAAAGGCTCTGGAGTCTGTCGCATAATAGACCGATGTCAGCGCATTCTGCCCGCCGGTCAGATAACGGATCGGCATGAAAAGCATACTAATGGCGGAAATCCCGCCCAGAACCATCCGCGCCATCCGGCGCCTGTGCTTTCTTGCCGCCAGATACGCCATCAAAACCAGCGGAAAAATCAGATACAGCTGTATCTGCAGCGAAAGATACCACAGATGCGAGAACGGATCTGTCTCTGCCGCACTGGAAAAATAGGACTGGCTTTCACCAATTCTCCACCAGTTATTCACGCCGAAAACCGAGCTCAGCAATTCCTGCCCGAGTTTCAATACGGATCCCGGGATCATAAATGCTGCCACTACAGATACTCCCGCAAGCATGATCAGCATCTCCGGGTAAATCCTCGCCACTCGTTTAAAGAAATATTCGCCAAGACGGAAACTTTCCCGCTCGCATGCAGCAATTCCCTTTATCATCAAAAGGTATCCGCCCAGCGCCAGAAACATGCAGACGCCGATGTATCCTCCCTTGAAGATCTTTCCTCCAAAGTGAAACAGCATAATCTGCAGAATCGCAATTCCTCTGAGAGAATCCAGCCCCTCGATTTTTCTCCCCGCCGGAACACCTCTCATCTTTTTTTCTGCCAATACTTCGCTCATACAGCAAACCTCCATACGCTTCGTTGTGACACAGGCTTTATCCATTCATGCATCGTTTTGCATAAGGTGCTTCCGCGCTGCGTGTTCTCTCCGTTGCAGAAAGGACGATACCAGAAAAATCTCCGGAATTGTTGATTTTGTCTTTAATACCTCTTTCAGGATCCGCAGTAACACCTGCCGCTTCACATTCAGGACAAAAAAACTTCATTCAGGACAGGAATCCTTCGCATTCGGCTGCGGCTCACTGTTCGCGTAAAAAAACAGAGCCCGTAAGGACTCTGCAATCATCATAATTATCAGGTTTCATTTCACATGCCGGATCGCAAAACCGCCTCGTATTACTGTTCCGGCAACCGGATATTCAGACTCTGAATAAAATTCGTATGATCATGATAAGTATTCAGGGACGCGTTCTCATATACGGATAAAATCTTCCGTATATTCTGCAGGCCCAGCCCCTGATGTCCCTCCTTTGTAGATCCTCCGCCTATAAAACCGGCTCTGGCACTCTGTTCCGAGAGCGGATTCTGAATCATATACGAGATGCCGCGGTCTCTTCTTCGGATTGTCAGGACGATCGCTCCATCCGATACTCTTTCACACTCTTCCCTGGCGTTGTCCATCAGAATTCCGAGGATCCGTGTCAGATCCAGAATATCCATCCCTGCCGCAAAGTCTCCGGCGCTGAGATTTTCTACCGTCACCTTCACGGTGATATGATGCTGTACGGCTTCCATGATTTTCATGTATAAAAACGACCGGATATGTTCCGACGGGATTTGCGCAAGCTGTGCGAAAATATAGTTCCGGTCAATGGATTCTCCCGCAAACGGATAAATCTTTTTCCAGAAATACTCCTTCATCTCTTCATCATCGCTGCGGTTCACATAGCTTCCCATCGTGAAGAACACGTTCTTAATGTCATGACGCACCTCTGCCATGGCCTTCAGATTCTGGTTCAGATTTTCATAATATACTTTTTCCTGCTGCTCCTTCTGTTCCAGCGCATCCATAGATTCTCTGTACTGGAGAACACGGAAAAGCGTCCAGAGAAAAAGGAACTGCATGAGAAGAAGAATCAACAGCAATACCGTCAGAATTTCACTGAATACATCGTCCCAGATATTATTCAAAACCAGAACCATATTCAGAAGAAAAGAAGCCACCGTGGTGACGGTCATCATGAAAAATGAATATTTGTCGATGACGCGGTATTTTACTCCAAGATGTGTCAGTTTCCGGATCGCAGAGGACATTCGTCTGCACAGCAGAACATTGCCCGCCAGAAGCGCCAGACCGATCAGCAGATCCGGGACCGCCACCAGAAGGATCGGATGCGTCCCCCCGGCCTTCAGGTAACCCTTATAGATCAGATCTGTTACAATCTGCAGGAGGAACCAGTCCGCAGCCAGCAGTATATACCCCAGGTAACGCGCGGTCGTACTGACCTCTCTCCCTTCCTCCGTTTCAGAATCTCTTGTATAAAAAGGCGCCAGGAGAAACAATGTCATGATAATTAAAAAATAAATATCCGGTCCGAAAACGGTAACGCTCGAGTTCAGGAGCCGCGGCGACAGAAGCAGTGAGGAAAAAATAAATCCCGCCTCACAAAAATCAGCCGTAACGATCCCGGAAAACACAAGGCATCCCGTCAGGATTCCGTCCAGCAAAAACGCCTGAAACAGTTCGGAGGCGACGCTCGAACGCAAAGAAATTCCTATCGTACCGACCAGCGACAGAATCGCCAGAACCCATCTGACCCGGAACGATAATTTTCTGCTCAGATACCACAGAAGAAGGATCAACGTAAAGCGCAGATAATAGATGCCCAGCTCCTGAAGCCCCTCCTGGAGCAGATCGGCCATGTTCAAATTCGAAGTAAGCTGACTCATTTCTTCTTTTTCAAAACCTCCGTCATAAACTCCTTCTTCCTTCCATATGCACAGGGAACATGCTCTCCGTTTGCCAGGCGGATCTGTCCGTCCTCCAGCGCAACTGCGCAGTCTTTATTCACCAGCACAGACCGGTGGCATCGGAAAAACCGGTCGCCCAGTTGCTCCTGCACATGCTGGAGCGTATCCCGCATTTCCAGTGAGGAACCATCCAGCGTATGAAAGCAGACATTGTGCGCCACACTCTTCAGCGCCTCCACATAGGTGATTCTCTCGATCTCCACCTTTACCTGCTCATCGATCCCGATTGGAATCTCGATAAAAGCGTCCGGCCCGGAATTCCTCTCCTGACACGCATTCTCAGTCTGCTCCCCCGCCGCAGCAGGAGTGCTCTGCCGGTCCGCCATCAAAATGTAGTGCTCATACTCCCCGACCATAATTCTCTCATCCGGGTTTTTCTCGATAAATCCAAAGGGTTCGACCCCGCTGCGGAAGATATCGATTGTTTTCTCCCCGTGACTGGTGACAAAGACCACCTTGGAAGACGGCCATGCTGCCTTGATGCGCCGGGCCGTCTCAATCCCGTTCATCTGTCCCCTGCCCAGGTCCAGATCCATAAAATAGAGGTACGTGCCCGGGTTTCTCCTCAGGAATTGCTCAATCTCGGAAAAATCGCGGAAGTGCCCTCTTAAAACATCCCGGCTGCGGACATTTTCAATCGCTTTCTGAACCATTCCGCCCGTCAGCTTCAATGTAAAACTGTCGTCATCACATATAATAATATCCATTACTACCTCCCGGATTCTTCATTCTCCCTCATTTTCACCCGAACCATCTTTCCGGAAAAAGCAATTCCGAATTTTAAAACCCTGCGGACTCCTTCTTTTTGCATTTCAGCATCATAGTCCTTTACCTCAATTTGATTTAAAGCATCCTCAGCCAGCTTATCCAACCCATCCGGCTGCATGTTTTTTTTCCATTTAAGTTCCATGATAATGCCCGGATATCTTTTTTCCCTGGGTTCCATACTGATATCATAGCGACCTGCACCAGACTCTCGATTTGATCGGATTTTGTATTGACTATCCATCAACGCAATGAGGCCCAACAAGAGTCCATGATAAAATCCTTCTGCCCCGGCATCATAAAAACTGACCGTATGCACCAGATACTCTGCAATCGCCAGTTGCAGTTTACGATAATCGTTATCGTAAAGGCTTTCTGCAATTCGGTTTGCTGTATTCCCTGAGATAGCACCAATCTGCATCAGATGTGATAATATTTCCCCTTGGTATACTGAAGCAATTTCCCGGTTTGGCACAGAAACTTCACAAAGATAGGATCCATCCGCCTGAAGCCGCTTTTCTGTTGTTTTCAAATACCCTGACACAAGAAGAAGCGTGTATACATATGCCGCATCCTGTGTTAAAGATCTGTATACTACATTGGGATCGATTCGCGCTATCACTCTCCTCCCCTGAAGAAGCAGATACAGCCGTTCTACAATATCATCTGTGGCAGACTTCAGGACTTTATCCAGAATTTCATTCTTCCCGGTATTTACCCAGTATGCTTGCGGGATACATCCTCTGGAAATATAATTAATAACCGACCACGGATTATAGATTTCTTCCCTGCCAAACAGATAGCCGTCATACCACTCCTGCAGCTCGGATTTCTTTTCCAAATGTCCATAATAATTCAGCATCTCATTCACCTCATCCTGGGTGAATCCGAAATATTCATCAAAGTCGTCATCCAATACCGAATTTACCGTCAGATTATTCAATCCACTGAAGATGCTTTCCTGTGCAATACGTAAAATACCCGTAAGAAATCCATAGGAAAGATATCGATTATCCTTGAACCCACCCGAAAAGAAATTGCGCATAAACCCGATTATTTCATCATAAAAATCTTTCGAAAAACCTTCCTGAATCGGAGTATCATACTCGTCAATAATGATCACCGGTGCCTTGCCATAATGACTGGCCAGCATCTTCGAAAGCTTCTCCAACGCCGACGTCAGCTCTACTTCATTTGCAGAGCCATTTATTATCCTGCCAAAATAGTCCTTTTCATATCCGGAAAGTTTGTCGCTGGCCGCTAACTCCATATGACGCCCGAATTCTGCCTGCAGCAGTTCCCTGATCTTTCCCAGAGTTGCCTCCCAGGAATCAAATTTCACATCCTTGAACGTCAAAAAAATGACAGGATATTTTCCCTGATGGGACCGATAGAATTCTCCACATTTCCAGATTGCTTTGTCCTGAAAATATTTCGAAGTATCCTCCTTAGATATTTCAAAGAACACACGTAACATATCCATGTTAAGCGTCTTCCCGAACCTTCTGGGTCTGGTAAAAAGTGAAACTAATGGTCTTCGGTCCAAAAAATCCTTGATGAACAGTGTCTTATCCACATAGTAATATTCCGATTGGGCACGCACATAATCTGAAACACCGACAGGAAGCGGCTTTAATGACCGTTTTTCTGCTGTTCTCACGTACTTCCCTGATGAAATCCTGCCGTCCGCGGGCCGCTTGGCACCGTCGGGGATCTGCCAGACTCCTCTGATTTTCTTTGCTCCCTCGATTCTTCCGTTTTTGCATAATAAATTTACGGAACGTATGGACAATCCCCACTCTTTTGCCGCCTGCTTACATGTCTTCATACCAACCCCTCCAACTCGAATCAATCTAACTGAGGTTCTTTCGCATGCTTCGCGTGCGACGCCCCTTTCTGCGTTTTCGAAGAGCCCTCTAATCTTCTGTATAAGCTACGGATTGCTCCGTGCTCCGCACTCCCGCAATCCTACAGCTATGAGGATTTCTCGCTTCGCGCTTCATCCTCATACCTGTTGCCTTCGAAATCGCATCCAGGTTCTTTCGCATGCTTCGCGTGCGACGCCCCTTTCTGCGTTTTCGAAGAGCTTATACAGTATATTATAAAAAAAAATCCGCAATATATCAACGCTTGCTTGATATATTGCGGATTTAATTGCGAATTCAATCATTCCACGCTACAACACGCTCATCTTCTTTTATAATATGTATTATTTACACGGCCGTCTCATTCCATGATCGGATAAATAGTATCGCCCGCAGCCTCCATAACAACCGGATCCGCATCATATTCCACGCCGAACATATCTTCAATTTCAAACATGTACATGTAGAAACCGTCACCCATGTCTTCGTCTTCCATGACCACATCCTTCGACCAGGTTACCGCGTCGGTGGTATACATGGCTTCTTCATCAGAATCTACCTCATAGGCTGGCAGAAGGAACACGATTTCGTCTCCCTCCTCAAGAGGGGTAATGCCGCGGCTCGTCATACTGCCGGACGATTCTCCATCCTCTACGCCGTCATACGTGCCAAGGACCCGGTATTCCTCCGTAGAATAATCATAGATGGCGTGAATATTCGTTTCCTTCCCGTTCACCTCAGCCGGGATAGAGTAAAGATTGTAATTATCCGTCTCCTCAATCAGCTCGGCATTCACATATTCACCGCCGATCGTCATCCACTGACCCCAGAAATTATCCCGGAAGCTGCCATTTTCCCAGTCGCTGTCGATATCGTTATCTTCGCCAAGATAGACATACTCGGAAGACGATCCGTCCTCCTGTCCGTCAGGCATATACAACAGGAGGAAATGAACGGACTTCACCGCCTCAAGTCCTGATGTAATCGAGAGATTCAGATACCCGTCTTTGCCTATCGACTGCGAAAACTGTACATCGAAATCGTTTCCTGTCACAGGCTGCAGTTCTGTCAGATCTTCCTGAAGATCCTGCCACGAATCATCATCCTCCGTCTCGGAAGAGCTCCATACAGCGCCTGATGCGTCATATCTCTCCCAGGCAGCCTCCCAGTCTACAGCGTCATAGGTATCCGTCACCGCAGCGATATACTGCAGATACGGTGTATTATCTGAATTTTCCATGTATTGTAACAGTTCGTCCTTTGTCGCGCCAATCGGATAAAATACCGAAATGCCGTTTGCATTTCCTCTTCCCGGACCGTGTACGCTGTAGAGGACTGCCTTGTCAATCGCCGACAGAAGCGCGGTGCCGTCTGTCTCCACGTGGTCCTGCGTATTGTTCACCAGATCTGTAAGATCAACCATGTTGCAGTAGCCCTCGCTGTCCGTATTGCCGCCATAAGATTCAGACTTGTCCGCACCGGAAGCCACACTGTTCAGCGTCTGTATATCGTTTGCTGCCAGCGCCATACCACCGGTGTATTCATCGAAAGCAGCATGCACCGCTCCCGTCTGAGACAGGTCGATGACAGACAGCGTAGCCTCATCGGCACAGTCCAGCCATGTGCATTTTTCCAGAAATGCATCGCAGACAATCTGTCCCAGCTCATCTCCTCGCATGGAAGGGTTCTCTCCGAGCGCATTCAGCATCACCTCGTAATCCCATCCCTGGCCGGGCTCTGTCTCTTCTGATGCCACCATATAATATCCGGTTCCGTTGATTGCGGAAGCTGTTTCCATGCTTGCCATCAGGCAGGCGTCAAAGCCGATGAAATCAAGAGTGCTGCCTGCGTCACGAAGCCCAGACCCCAGTTCCGGCAGTGTGAGATTGTCGCCGTCATACAATTCGTCATAGCAGACGCCATCCGCGTTTCCTCCACCATGATCCCATAAAATCACACCGTAATGCTCCGAGGGATAATTGGAAATGCCCCACTGAATAAAATCCGTCAGGGTCGCCGGATCACCCATAGAAGCCAGTTCTACGGTCTCCACTTCCTCCAGATCGCCGTCAACAATCTGATAACGTCCGAGCGCATCGGCACTGATACCGTCCTAATTCCAGGCAGAAGAACCGCCGGTTTCCACTAGCACGTTGACATCCTCGGGAATCGAGGCATTGCACATTTCCTCAAGATTCATGGACGCCATGGAGCCCTCGCTCTCAAGGTCAGAACCACACAAGTAGATCATAAGAGTCCAGCCGGGCTCTGTACTTCCGATTCCACCCGCGGAAATGGTTTCTCCCTCCGCAGACGCATCGAGATACCCTTCACTGCTCTCCGATGTTCCGACGTTGTATGTCCTCTTCGTATCCCCGGCTTCCGACTCCGTGGTGTCTTCCGCGCATCCGGACAAGCCTGCACTGACCGCAAGGATGCCGGCGAGTGCCAGTGTTGTATATGTTCTTTTCATCATCGTATTTTTTTTCATAGTTTGTCTTCTCCGCCGACAAAGCCCCTACCCAAAAGCTGCGCCGTATTTCTATCGCCTTGGTACAATTTCATTATGTCTGAGCAAAACGGGGCTTTGTAGTACGGAAAATCGGATATATGCGGAAGAATTGGCTATTGATTCTTACCTTGGTACATAGTACTATAAATTTTTATTTATTTTCCCTTATTTAACACCAATGTCCGGATCCTTTCTGGAATGCTTCGAATCCTTCGCATCCGGCTGCGGCCCACATTTCGCGTAAAAAAAGGATGCTGCACCATGAAATGCAACATCCGATTCAAACGAGATAAAACGAGCTGCGCGGGTTTTGTCTCGCTATCGCAACGCTCGCCGCACACGAATCCTTCGCATCCGGCTGCGGCTCACTGTTCGCGTAAATACAATTCTCTGCTGTCAGTCCTCCCGGTTTTCCAGCTGAATATATCTTCTGTGATGACCGACATACTTGTATGCCGGACGGATAATTTTGCCTCCATTGACCATTTCCTCGATCCGATGAGCGGACCATCCGGAGATACGCGCAATCGCAAACAAAGGAGTAAAGAGTTCTCTTGGGAAATCAAGCATGGAATACACAAACCCGCTGTAGAAGTCTACATTTGCGCAGATCGGCTTAACGAGACGGCGCTTGTGAATCATGCACTCCTTTCCGATCCTCTCCACATTTTCATAGAGGTGAAATTCGTCCTCCATATCCTTCTCAATCGAGAGCTTCTTCGCATATTCCTTCAGAATGACACACCTTGGATCCGAAAGGGTGTAAACCGCATGTCCCATACCGTAGATCAGTCCCGCGTGATCAAAGGCCTCCCGGTCAAGAATCTTATTCAGGTAAGCACGGATTTCATCCTCGTTGTCCCAGTTATGAACGTTCTCCTTGATGTCCTCAAACATCTGCAGAACCTTCAGGTTCGCTCCGCCGTGTTTCGGTCCCTTCAGTGAACCCAGAGAAGCCGCCACAGCAGAATAGCTGTCGGTTCCGGTCGAAGAAACCACGTGCGTCGTAAAGGTCGAGTTATTTCCACCGCCATGCTCGGCGTGGAGGATCAAAGCCGTATCCAGCACCTTCGCCTCCAGCTGTGTATACTGACCGTCCGGATGCAGCATCTGAAGCAGATTCTCAGCGAGCGAGAGCTCCGGCTTCGGATTCCGGATAATCAGGTTCTGGCCCAGATGATAATGCCTGTGCGTGTGATAACTGTATACAGCCAGAAGCGGCATCTTTGCGATCATAGAGAGTGCCTGCCGCAGAATATTCGGAATGGAAATATCGTCTGCATGCCCGTCGTACGAGTAAAGCGTCAGAATGCACTTCTGCAGAGAATTCATCATGTTGTAGCTCGGCGCCTTCATGATAACGTCCCTTGTGAACTCCTCCGGAAGCTCCCGGAAGCTGCTGAGAATCTCTATAAAATCATTCAGCTGCTTCGCAGTCGGAAGCGATCCGAACAGAAGTAGATATGTGATCTCCTCAAAGCCGAAGCGCCGGTTGCGCATTCCGTTCACCAGATCGTTGACGTTATAGCCCTGATAATACAGACGCCCCTCGGCAGGTACCGATTCCCCCTCATCATTCAATGTTGTTCCCATGACATCGGAAATCTCTGTGAGGCCGGTCAGCACACCCTTTCCGGTATTGTCTCTGAGACCCCTCTTGACGTCATATTCCTGATACAGGCTCAGATCGATCTTTCCGGATCTTCGGCTAAACTCAACCAGTTCTCTGATCTTGGCATCCTGTTCTGTTGCTGTAAAGCTCATAGACTCAAATCCTCCCTGGTATTCCTGTCCTCGTATATCCTGTCCGGCACCGGCGCGCAGCCGGCAGATTGTAAAAAAGCGATTAACTCATGGCTGCATCGCCTGAATTAATCGCCTGTATAAGCCGGAAGTCGGATTCGAACCGATGACCCCTTCATTACGAGTGAAGTGCTCTACCTGCTGAGCTATTCCGGCATGTCCACACAAAAGTGGCACAACCACTATTATACATACTTTCCCACAAAATTCAACTGCTTTTTTTCTGTATAAGCTCTTCGAAAACGCAGACGGGCTCGTCGCACGCGAAGCGCGCGGAAGAGACTGGATGCGATTTCGAAGGCAACAGGTATGAGCATGGAGCGGTGTGAAGCACCGCGAGAATGCGAATGCCTGTTAGCGGCACGAAAGCTGCGAAGCAGCGAAGTGACGCGTAAGCTTATACAGAATACTCAGAAAAGCTCTTCGAAAACGCAGACGGGCTCGCCTGTCGTGAAGCGCGCGGAAGAGACCGGATGCGATTTCGAAGGCAACAGGTATGAGCATGGAGCGGTGTGAAGCACCGCAAGAATGCGAATGCCTGTTAGCGGCACGAAAGCTGCGAAGCAGCGAAGTGACGCGTAAGCTTATACAGAATACTCAAAAAAGCTCTTCGAAAACGCAGACAGACTCGTCGCACGTTACAAAAAGGCAAAGATTTTACAGTACCTTTGCCTTTCTAATTTCCCGTAAACACTTACTCCAGTTCAAACGCTCCGGTATAGAGCTGATAGTACGTTCCCTTCTGCTCGAGCAGCTGCTCGTGCGTTCCGCGCTCGATGATGTGTCCGTGATCCAGAACCATGATCGCGTCGCTGTTCCGTACGGTGGACAGTCTGTGCGCAATGACGAAGACCGTCCTGCCCTTCATCAGGTTATCCATACCCTTCTGGACAAGTGCTTCCGTTCTCGTATCGATGGAGGAAGTCGCCTCGTCCAGAATCATGGCCGGCGGATCCGCCACGGCGGCTCTCGCAATAGAAATCAACTGTCTCTGTCCCTGTGAAAGCTGCGCGCCGTTTGCAGTCAGCATTGTATCATATCCATCGGGAAGTCTTGTGATAAAGTCATCGGCGTTGGCCAGCTTTGCCGCTGCGATACACTCTTCATCGGTAGCATCCAGCCTTCCGTAACGGATATTGTCCATAACCGTACCGGTGAACAGATTTACGTCCTGCAGCACGATTCCGAGAGAATGACGGAGATCCGGTTTCCGGATTTTGTTGATGTTAATGCCGTCGTACCGGATCTTTCCGTCCGGAATATCATAGAAACGGTTGATCAGGTTCGTAATCGTTGTCTTGCCGGCTCCGGTCGCTCCAACAAAGGCGATTTTCTGTCCGGGCTTTGCGTAAAGCGATACGTCATACAGCACCTGTTTCTCCGGCGTGTAGCCAAAATCCACGTGCTCCATCTCGATATCGCCTCTCAGCAACGTGTAGGTCGTCGTGCCGTCCGCCTTGTGAAAATGCTTCCAGGCCCAGAGATTGGTTTTCTCCCTGGTCTCAACGAGTGAACCATCTTCTCCTTTTCTGCATCTGACAAGTGTCACATAGCCGTCATCCTTTTCCGGTTCCTGGTCGATCAGTTCAAACACACGGCCGGCACCCGCGATACCCATGGCAATCATCGGCACCTGCATGGAAATCTGCCCGATTGTCTGTGACAGCTGACGAGCCATACCGAGATAGGAAATGATGATACCTGCCGTCATCAGTCCGAAGCCGGAAAATCCGACGTTTGTGGCGCCCTCAAATACCATGATCGCACCGACAAAGGCGATCAAAACATACATGAGGTTGCCCATATTGGACAGAATCGGCATCAGTACATTTCCCGCCTTATTTGCCTCATTGCTGTCCTCAAAAAGCTGCTCATTAATCTTCTGGAAATCCTTTTTGCTCTCCCCTTCATGACAGAAGACCTTGATAACCTTGGTTCCTTCCATCATTTCCTCAACAAATCCCTCTTCCTTTGCCAGAGAAATCTGCTGACGCATCATGTATTTCGAAGAAGCAGTTGCATATTTTTTTGCCACGCGGAGCATCAGGACAATGGAAAGAGCGACCAGAAGCGAAAGCCAGAAGCTGTAATACAGCATCATGAAAGCAATCGCCGCAATGGTAAGAGCCGACTGCGTAACCATCGGCAAACTCTGTCCGATCAGCTGACGGATGGCATCGGTATCATTTGTATAGGTGCTCATGATATCGCCGTGCGCATGCGTGTCAAAATATTTGATCGGCAGCGACTGCATCTTATCGAACATATCATTACGGAAGTTCATGAGCGTTCCCTGCGTTACCGTCGCCATGCTTCTCGTATAGAGAAAAGATGCAACAACTCCGGTGCCGTAGATGACCGCCATCGCAGCAACCGTGCGGACAAGCTTCGGCCATACCGCAGAAAGTCCGGTCTTCATGCCCGGTGTGATGACATCATCAATCAGACGCTGCAGAAAGAACGTAGCGCCGGTAGAAGAAACGCCCGCGATAACGATACAGATCATGACAAGGATCATTCTCGCTTTGTAATGGGAAAAAATGTATTTAAACAGACGACCGGCCGTTCCTTTTTTGACCGGTGTGATCTTTGCTTTTCCTCTCGGCATATCAGTTTTCCTCCTTTCTTGTGGTCTGTGATTCATAAATTTCCTTATATATTCCATTAGCCGCGATCAGCTGATCGTGATTGCCCTGCTCCACGATCCTTCCGCCGTCCAGCACGATGATGTTGTCACAATCCTGAACAGAAGAAATACGCTGCGCGATGATGATTCTCGTCGTGTCCGGAATTTCCTCCCGAAAAGCCCTCCGGATCAGCGCATCGGTCTTTGTGTCTACCGCAGATGTCGAGTCATCCAGAATCAGAATCTTCGGCTTCTTCAGAAGTGCTCTTGCAATACAGAGACGCTGCTTCTGACCACCGGATACATTGCTTCCGCCCTGCTCGATATAGGTATCATATTTCTGCGGGAACAGCTGAATAAATTCGTCGGCCTGCGCCAGCTTGCACGCGTGCTCGATCTGCTCGTCTGTCGCGTTTTTGTCTCCCCATCGCATATTGTCCTTGATCGTACCTGAGAAGAGGACATTCTTCTGAAGCACAACTGCCACCTGATTGCGCAGCGTGTCCAGGTCGTACTGACGCACATCTGTACCGCCGACCTTCACCACTCCTTCTGTCACATCATACAGTCTGGAAATCAGCTGAATTAATGTGGTCTTCGAGGAACCGGTTCCTCCGATGATTCCCAGAGAGGAACCGGAAGGAATCTGCAGGTTTACATCGGACAGTGCATATCTCTTGCTCCTCTCGGAGTACTTAAAGGAAACATTGTCAAATTCCACAGATCCGTCTGCAATCTCGGTCTTTCCATTCTCCGGAGAGGTCAGGGTACTCTGGTATTCCAGCACCTCGACGATTCGGTTGGCAGACTCCTGCGAGATAATAATCAGGACAAAAACCATGGACAGCATCATCATCGCAATCAGGATCTGGATTCCATATGTGATCAGAGAAGATAACTGGCCGGTGCTCAGGGAGGATCCCTTGGTGGTAATAATGATCCGGGCACCAATAAAGCTCACCAGCACCATGGTAAGACTGATGCTGAAGACCATCGTCGGATTGTTCCACGCAAGAACCTTCTCGGCAAAAGTGAAATCCTTGCAGACATCCTCCGATCTCTTATGGAACTTCTCTTTTTCGTAATCCTCCCGGACAAACGATTTTACCACGCGGATTCCGCCCACATTTTCCTGCACGGAATTGTTCATGGCATCATATTTCTTGAAGATCCTGACAAAAACCGGATGAATATAAAGAACAATGCCAAACAGAACCACCGCGAGGAAAGGAATGACCGCTATAAAAATCAACGCCATGCGTACATTGATCGTAAGTGACATCACAATGGAAAAGATGATCATCAAAGGCGTCCGTACCGCGCCGCGGATAACCATCTGAAAAGCAGTCTGAACGTTCGTTACGTCCGTTGTCATACGAGTTACAAGCGACGATGTGGAGAACTTGTCTACATCCGCAAAGGAGAAGGACTGAATGTTAAAATATAGGTCCTGCCGAAGATTCTTCGCAAAACCGGCAGATCCTTTTGCCGCCTCAATAGCCGCTCTGCGTCCGCAGTACAGGGAGGCCATTGCCAGAATAATCAGGACAACGCCGTCCTGAAACACAGGCGTCAGAGTAGCACCCTTCATGTGGTCAATCAAAGAAGCCATCACCAGCGGAATGATACATTCCAGAATAACCTCGAAGGTAACAAACAGCGGTGAAAGCAGCGAGGGAGTCTTATACTCTCTCAGACTTTTCATTAATGTTTTCAGCACCTGTAAATCCTCTCTTTCTACTTAAATATCTATTGCAAACAGAGATCCTGTCCCATCTGTTCTCAGACACCGAAATCCCTGTGATCTTTATCTTTCTTCCAGGCATTCTCTCATTCGCTCCCCTCATCCCAGTCCTGGACATTGCGGTACATCTTGCGAAGCAGCATTTCGGCCTGGCTGATCTCCTCCTCCGTCATACCCCGGAACAGATGCTCATCCATCTCCAGATGCTTCCAGCGCATGCTCACCTTATGCCGGAACGCTTTATCAGCAAAAGAGACGATCTTATTCCTGTGGTCTTTGGTATCAACAGAAACATTGACAAAGCCATTCTTCTGCATTCTTGAAACCAGACCCACCACCGTCGGATGGGAAACCTCAAGAATACGCTCCAGTTCTTTCTGCGCAACGCTGCCTCCATGATCCCCGATCACATGAAGAACACGAATCTGAGAAAGCGTAAGCCCCCATTCCTCCAGATCCTTGTCCCCCTTTGCCTTCAAACGCTTGCTGATCTTAAGCAAAAGAAGCGGTATCACAGATTCTGTTTTTTCTTCCTTTGCATTCAATTCTTCCAGACACATCTGCCTACGAATGCTCCCTTTCCTTTGACCTATACAGTTTGTGGGTCAAAATATCCTATGCTTGTTTATTTTCCAGGGCTGATTCCTTTACTTGGCCTCGTTGTATTTACCATTGTCGCGGCTCAGCTTGTTATTTCCCTGTCCACTGACAAATGGCAGCTTCGACAAATGACAACTTCGGCGCATAAATGTAGCGTGCTACATTTATTGTGTAGCACGCTACATTTTAGAATTTGGCTAATTATTTGTAAAGACAATATTTGCATTTTATTCGCCAAATATTGCCATTCATCTAGCTTTCTTAATCCGAAACGCGGCAGGTTCGGAACTCCCTATAAGGCGGTCGAATCTTTATGCTTTTCCCTCCTTACACCTTGACTCGGGTTCCCTTGCTGTCCCTCTTCATCAGACGGATTTTGTTCAGTGAAATCTTCTTGCCCCGGTATTCAATGTCAAATTCATTCCTCGGTTCTACCAGATAGCACTGTTCCACCGCATCGCCGTCTCCCAGCTTCATCGCACGCACGCCCAGAGCGCCTTTCTTCTTTTCCGGAATCTCTGCCATGGAAATTCTGAGGAAATACCCGTCCCGGCTCTGCAGAACCAGATAATCACCGGAGTCCGCATAGCCGAGAAATACAGCCCGGTCGTCCTCATCGGCAAGCTTTGTCGCGGCAATGGACCGCCTTGTGACGTTGAATTCACTTCCGTCGGTGACTTTTGCCATGCCGCTTCCGGTCACAAAAATCAGCTTCCGGCTGATCACATCGGTCATAGAAGCGGCAAAAATCACCCGTTCGCTCTCCGTTGAATAATTACACAGATTATCGATCGGCGTCCCTTTATCCCGGAACTTAGTAAACGGAACATCCTTCACCTTGATGGTATGCATCACACCCTGATCCGTGAAAATGCAGATCTTGTCGGTGCTCATACACCGGAACAGATACCGGCTCTCCGCATCGGCAGCCTCGCGGTTGCGCTCATAGACAGACACGTCGATGGTTCTGGCGTATCCGAAACGATCCATAAGAAAGACCATCTCCGTCTCTTCTTCCTCCGGCTCCTCCAGAACAACCTCTTCTGCGTTTGTGATAAAGGTTCTTCTCGGACGAGCATATTCCTTTCGGATCGCCGTCAGATCATCCAGAATCACATCCGCCATCGTGTCGTAGTCATTCAATATTTTCTCATAACGCGCGATCTTCTCGATGGTCTCCTCATTCTCTTTATACAGAGCCTCCAGCTCCAGACCGATCAGCTTCGCCAGACGCATGTCCAGAATAGCCTGCGCCTGCCGCTGCGTAAAGCAAAGCTGCCTTGCCTGCTTCTCGCTGTTCTTGTGCCGGAACTGAATTCCATCCGTCACTCCCATCGTCAGACAGTCCTTGGCCATCTTCTGATTCTTACTTCCCCGGAGGATCTCAATGATCAGATCGATGACATCGACCGCCTTAATAAGGCCCTCCTGGATCTCCTTCTTTTCCATCTCCCTGGACAGGAGCTTACGGTATTTTCTGGTGGTGAGATCAAACTGAAAATCCACAAAGTTGTCCAGAATCTTTTTCAGGCTCATGGTCTCCGGTTTTCCCCCGGCAACCGCAAGCATATTGACACCGAAGGTATCCTCCAGCCTGGTCTTCTTGTAAAGGAGGTTCTTCAGCCGCTCCACATCGGCGCCTTTTTTAAGCTCCAGTACAATGCGAATACCGTCCTTAGAGGACTGGTTGGAAATATCGGTAATTTCCGGCGCCTGCCTGCTCTCTACAAGGTCCGCCACATCCATCAGGAACTTTCCGATATTCGCGCCGATCATCGTATAAGGGATCTCGGTCACAACGAGAAGCTGTTTCCCGTTCTTGCCCTTCTCCACTTCAACCTTGCCGCGAATCTTGATTTTTCCGGTTCCGGTCTCATAGATCCCGGCCAGATCGCTCTGATTGACGACAATTCCACCGGTCGGAAAATCCGGGCCCTTGATGTACTTCATCAGCTGTGTACTGGTGAGTTTATTGTTCCGGATGTATGCCTTTGCGGCATCAATCACCTCCCCCAGATTATGCGGGGGAATACTGGTCGCCATACCTACGGCGATTCCATCCGATCCGTTGACCAGAATATTGGGAATCCGTACCGGAAGCACCTCCGGCTCTTTTTCCGTCTCATCAAAGTTCGGCACAAAGTTGACGATATCCTTGTCGAGATCCTTCAGATATACTTCCTGCGCAATCTTTGCCAGCCGCGCTTCTGTATATCGCATGGCAGCCGCTCCGTCTCCCTCAATGGAGCCGAAATTACCATGGCCGTCTACCAGCACCTGTCCTTTTTTGAAATCCTGCGCCATGACAACCAGCGATTCATAGATTGAGCTGTCTCCGTGCGGATGATATTTACCCATCGTGTCGCCGACGATACGGGCAGACTTTCGATAGGCCCGGTCGTAGTACGTACCCAGCTCCATCATATCGTAAAGCACTCTTCTCTGTACCGGCTTTAGCCCGTCCCGTACATCCGGGAGCGCTCTGGCAACGATGACACTCATCGCATAATCAATATACGATTTCTGCATCAGTTCCGAATATTCGGTTCTTATGATTTCTTCCATTTCCTACTCTTCTCCCTTATGCATCCGGATCCGACGTTCTCTCTTCCCGCTGATGCATCCGACTTCGATTGCAACCTAATCTCGTTGATACGTCCGGCTTCGCTCACAGGCCCTCCCGCGTGAAGCGTCCGGCTTCGCTCACAGGCCCTCCCGCATGAAGCGTCCGGCTTTGCTCACAGGCTCCTCCCGCGTGAAGCGTTCGGCTTCATTTATACATCAAGCTCTGCGTCGGTCGCATGATCATAGATGAACTTCTTTCTCGGCTGGACATTCGTGCCCATCAGAATCTCCGTGGTCTCAGATGCCATGCGTGCGTCTTCAATCTCCACGCGGCGCATCCGGCGGGTTTCCGGATTTAACGTTGTATCCCAAAGCTGCTGGGGATCCATCTCGCCAAGTCCTTTATATCTCTGCAGGGTAAACTTCTCGCCTGCATGATTTTTTCTGTACTTCTCAAGCGCCTTGTCATCGTACAGATACTCTCCCTCTCCTTTGGACGGAATGGTCTTGTACAGGGGAGGCATCGCTATATAGACATGCCCCTGATAAATCAGCTCCGGCATAAACCGGTAGAACAGCGTCAGAAGCAGGGTCGAAATATGCGCTCCGTCCACATCCGCATCGGCCATAATAATAATCTTGTCATACCGAAGCTTCGTGATGTCGAAATCATTGCCGTAGCCTTCTGAAAAACCGCAGCCAAACGCATTGATCATTCCCTTGATCTCCGCATTCGCCAGCACCTTATCCATCGTGGCCTTCTCCACGTTCAGGATCTTGCCCCGGATTGGAAAAATCGCCTGGAAGTTCCGGTTTCTTGCCATCTTGGCGGAGCCGCCGGCAGAATCTCCCTCGACAATGAAAATCTCGCACTTTGAAGCATCTCTGCTCTCGCAGTTTGCCAGCTTTCCGTTGGAGTCGAACGAATATTTCTGCTTCGTCAGCATGTTTGTCTTTGCTTTTTCCTCTGTGCGCCGGATCTTTGCCGAACGCTCGGCACATTCCAGAATCGTCTTCAGCACCGGAAGATTCCGGTCGAAATAGCGCACCACTTCCTCGCCGGTCACCTTGCTGACCGCCTTCGCCGCATCGGGATTGTCGAGCTTTGTCTTGGTCTGTCCCTCGAATCTGGGATCCGGATGCTTTACGGAAACCACCGCCGTCATGCCGTTCCGGATATCCGCTCCGGTGAAGTTCGCGTCCTTATCCTTCAAAACGCCGATTTCTCTGGCGTAGCTGTTCATCGTAAGCGTAAACTGTGTCTTGAATCCGGTGATATGAGTTCCGCCCTCCGAGTTGAAAATATTGTTGCAGAATCCAAGAACATTTTCCTGGAACGCGCGGATATACTGAAACGCTACCTCAACCTGTATCCCGTCTGCCTCACCCTTGAAATACACCGGGTCATGAAGCGTCTCTTCGCTCTTATTGAGTTCCTTTACAAATCCGACAATACCTTCCGGCTCAGAGAATGTGATTCTTTCATCCTTGCCGTCCCTCTTGTCCTCGAAGTTTATGACCAGGCTTGGATTCAGATATGTCGTCTCATGAAGACGGCTTTTCAGGTCCTCGGCGGAAAATTTTGTTTTTTCAAAGATCTCTCCATCCGGAAGAAAATTAATTCTCGTTCCGGTCTCTTTCGTCTTACCGAGTTTTGGGAGCAGTCCGCTGCCATCGAGCTCCATCACAGGTTTCCCCCGTTCAAAGCGGTCGTGCCAGATATATCCGTCACGACTGATCTGAACGTCCATATATACGGAAAGCGCGTTAACGACAGAAGACCCGACGCCGTGAAGGCCGCCGGACGTCTTGTACACTTCATTGTCAAACTTGCCTCCCGCGTGCAGCGTCGTCAGCACCAGACGCTCTGCCGGCATTCCCTTCTCATGCATCCCGACCGGAATCCCGCGTCCGTTGTCACTTACCGTACACGAACCATCCGCTTCAAGCACGACATCGATTTTCGAGCAGAACCCTGCCAGATGCTCATCCACAGAGTTATCCACGATCTCATAGATCAGATGATTCAGTCCCTTCCGCCCGGTACTTCCGATATACATTCCGGGACGCATCCGGACTGCGTCCAGTCCCTCAAGCACATGTATACTCGACGCGTTATAATTATCGTTTTTTGACATTTACAAACTCCATTCCTTACACCGCACAGTCCAATATATCCATGCGATATTCTCTATGACAAGCGGCCATACGATAGACAGGTCATGCTCACACATACCTCTTCTCGTTATTCCTCTGCCATCTGATCATCCGGAAGCAATTCACGGAACGAATAGATAAATGCATCCGCAATTTCCATCATCTCCGAATGCATTCTGTAATTCGCCTTTTCATATACGCCAACCGTATAGAATCCTCCGGCCTTCGCACCCTTCAGTCCCTCCGCGATATCCTCGAAAACCACCGTCTTCGAAGGATCTGTCCCGATTGCCGACGCAGCCTTCAGGTAAATATCCGGAAACCCCTTTCCCCGCTGTACATCATTTCCCGTACAGTAATCATCGAGAAGCGCTGCAAGCCCGGTTCTCTCCAGACAGGGCCGGACGAGAACATCATCCGAGGATGTAGCCACCGCTATGTGAAGTCCGCATTCCTTCAGATATTTTACAAAACGCAGCGCATAGGGCTTCAGAGGAAGATGATTGCTGTACGCCTCCTGCGCCATGTCCAGCCATTCGCGGACCAGACCTTCCGGCGTATCATTTTCAAGATGAAACCTTCTGATGGTATATCTGGCAGCTTCCAGGGCACCGAGAGGTGTAATGGCCTTCTGGTAGTCGTCCGGCACCTCGACCTCCCTCTTCGCCAGGAAATCAACATCAATCTGACGCCACACTCCCATGGAATCCAGCAGTGTGCCGTCCAGATCAAAAATCGCGCCATCAAAATCCTCTACTTTCATTTCATCACCCTCTTCACAGCCGCTTCCATTCCCTTACCCTTTCATTCGAAGATACCGCGTCCCGAACACTAACGTTATACAATTTGCCATGGAACAAAGTTTTTGTCAACTATCTTACCCTATTGTTGCACCCGCTACTCATATCCTATGCCGCGTCGGTTACTCTCTTTCTCAACTTCTGCGCAATTTTCCATGTACGATTACCGACTGCACTTCCAGTTCCCTGTTCAAAAGAACTACGTCCGCCTTTTTTCCGGCTTCCACAGTGCCGTATTGATCAAGAATACCCAGTGCCTTTGCCGGATTCCGCGTTGCACAGCTTACGGCTGTTTCAAGCGGTATTCCTGCTTCCCGCACAGCAACCCGGAGACAGTCCGCAAGGTTGGTCACGGACCCTGCAAGCGACCCGTCCTTTACAAGCGTTGCCCTTCTCCCCCTCACCTCAACTTCCTGACCCCCGAGTGTATACCTGCCGTCCGGCATGCCGCATCCTCTCATGCTGTCGCTGATCAGAATCATCCGTTCCTCTCCCATCATCCGAAAGGCCGCGCGGATCGCGGATGGATGAATATGAACCCCGTCACAAATTATTTCGCACATGACCTTTGGACAATCGAGCGCCGCTCCGATCACTCCCGGTTCCCGGTGTGCGAACGGCGGCATCGCATTGTACATGTGGACCAAATGATCCGCTCCCGCCTCAAATGCCGCAAGGGCCGTCTGATAATCCGCGTTTGTATGGGCAAGCGCCACATGCACGCGATCCCTCATCTCCCGGATGAAGGGAATCGCGTTTTCCGAAGCCTCCGGTGCTATCCCAATAAACTTCACCAGTCCCTCTGAGGCATCCAGAAAGCCGCTGCAGATATCTGTATCACACGGAATAATATATTTTGCGTCCTGCGCTCCCCGCTTCACCGGGCTGATAAACGGGCCTTCCATATTTATGCCGACAAGGTTTGCCCTGCCCTCAACAGAGCCCTCTTTCCGGTAACGTGCGGCGGTTCTCAGAATGCTGTTCAGCTTCGGAACAGGAAGCGTCATTGTCGCCGGAGCTATAGCCGTGACACCTACGGACGCCTCGTATTCCGCCATTTTTTCTATCGCTTTTATCGAATCATCACAAAAATCAAACCCGCGGCAGCCGTGAAAATGGAGATCGATCAGACCCGGGATCGCATACGCTCCCTGTCCGTCAAGGGCATCCCCTCTCTCCGATAAGACAAAATCCTCTCCTCCCGGGGTGGGATCAACGATCTGTAAGCCTCCGGAGCTTACTTCGTACCGTCTGTCATCCTCCCCCTGTATATACACCCTGTCTATGGTATCCCCCTTCGTGACAATGGCTCCCCTGTGGAACCTCCTGTCCGGCAGGAAGATCTTTACATTCCTGATTATGCTGCTCATTCGATCCATTCTTCCATCCCATATGGCATAATGCCTCTTTTTCTGCAATTGCCGTCACATACCGCACGGTATCTCTTTATCCGCAATCCCGGTCACGCCTCGCACAACGCCCTTTTATCGCCAATCCCGGTCACACCTCGCACAACGCCTCTTTGTCTGCAATCACCGTCACATCTCCATGCATCTGCAGGATGGAAGCCGGAACCTCCGGTGTAACCGGCCCGCATACTACCTTCTGTAAAATATCGGCCTTTTCCTTTCCACTGACAAGCAGAATAATCTTTTTTGCCCTCATAATCGTGTTAATTCCCATCGTGTATGCCCGCTTCGGAACATCATCTCTACTGTCAAAAAACCGCGTGTTTGCGTCAATTGTACTCCGGGAAAGATTCACGCAATGCGTATCTTTCGCAAAGCAGCCTCCCGGTTCATTGAAACCGATGTGGCCATTTCTTCCGAGCCCAAGAAGCTGAAGATCCATTCCGCCCGATTCACGAATCATTGTATCATATCTTTCACACGCTCTGTGAGCATCTGGATCCATCCCATCCGGAAGATATGTATTTGACTTCTGGATATTGATCTGATCAAAAAGGTTCGCCTTCATAAAATAATGATAGCTGTGCGGATTCTCCGGGGAAACACCCTGATACTCATCAAGATTGAAGGTCGTGATCCGGGACCAGTCAAGATCACTCTTCCGTGAAAATTCTGTAAGATATCGATAGGTTCCGACCGGAGTGGAACCGGTCGCCAGTCCAAGAACACTGTCCGGCTTCGTGATAATTTGCGAAGCAATCACAATCGCCGCTTTTCTACTCATGGAATCATAATTTTCCGCCCTACAGATAACCATCCTCTTAACCTCCTGATAAAAATGTGTCCTCTTCCTTAAAACATCGCTAAAAAAAACACAGGCCACTCCTTCTGATGCATCTTCTGCAATGGGAATGGTCTGTGTAATTTTATGTCACTCTATTTTTATAACATACGCCGGCCCCTGAACTCCTTCCGGAATCTTGCATTTCAAGACAGACGCTTCCACCTTTCCTTCGATATTCGCCCCACATCCGATGATACTCAGCTTCCCTGTCCCCGAAAACGGCACAGAATCGATGGAAATCTCTCCTGAAGGATCATCATCCATGATGATCGCGTAAACGCTCTTTCCCTTCCGCGTATAACGCACCTCTTTTCCGGTATCCGTCTTTCCCGCCTGCGGCGTGCACCATGTCGTCCCGTATATAGCCTCCCCATTTACTGAGAGCCATTCTCCTGTTTCCAGAAGCGGCTGGACCTGTGCTTTTTGAATTGTTCCATCTGCCATCGGCCCGACGTTAATCAACAGGTTCCCATTCTTGCTGACCGTATCCGCCAACATGAAAATAAGATCTTTTCCGTTCAGAAAATTCGCCGGATCCTCAAATCGATTATAGCCGAAGGACATGCCGATGCCCCTCGTCTGTTCCCATTTTTTGTCAGGAATACCATTTACATCCACATATTCCGGATCCAGGAAATCCCCGTGGACGCCATCGTCCAGCCTCATAATTTCTCCTTGCTTCACGAGCATATCTGCATACTCCTCAAGACTCATTCCCTTCGGAATATGTCTCTGTATCCATCGCTCGTTTGTTACACCTTCCGGAACCGCATTATAGTAATCCGCCAGCAACCGGTCGATATCACACTGCGGTGGAAAACCCATGTCGTTCCACAACACAGACGGATGATATCTCTCGATTAGTTCCTCCGTCTGATGGAACGCATATTCCGCATACTGATCGGAAGGCAGATAATGATCCAGCCATTTCGCAGGACTATTCATAGGATTTTTCTTGAACGACCAGTCAAAGATTCCGGAATAATACAGTCCCATCTTTAACCCCTCGCCGCGTACCGCATCTGTCAGTTCTCCAACCAGGTCTCGCTCCGACTGATAATCTGCTATGTACGGATTTTTGTATCGACTGGGCCAGAGACAGTATCCATCGTGATGCTTTGTAACCATTACCACATACCTTGCTCCTGATTTCCGGAACAGCTCCGCCCATATCTGAGGATCCATCTTGCGGCTTTCTTTTGCAAAGGTATTTTTGAAATCAAAATAAGAAAAATCTGCTCCATAATTCTTCTTATGATAATCCTGTGTCGGAGATCCCTCAATCCTCAATGAATTCAGGTACCATTCCGCATAAGGATTATATTTCTGCCCTTCAAATTCATCTGTTTCGCTATGGATATCACGGATGCTCTTTCCTTTCTCCGAATAGGCATATCCGGGAACAGAGAATAACCCCCAATGAATAAAGATACCAAACTTAGCGTCATTATACCATTGCGGAACCGGATGGCTCGTTACCGATTCGCGTGTCGGCTCATATTTCATGCACAATCCTCCTGATTTTATTCACACTTACAGAACAGTTCTATACCATTTGGTTTAATCTCATTTCGATAAATTATTTAAAGACATCTGTCGACAGCCAAAATTTTAACCCTTGATGGCACCAGAAAGCATGCCCTCCTGTATCTGCTTGTGAAGGACGATATAGATGACGAGCATCGGAATCATCGACATGATCACAAAAGCAAACTGCGGTCCGTAGCTCGTGGTGTAATTGCTCGTGAAATTAAGCATCGCCCTTGAAACCGTATATTTCCTTTGGTCTGTCAACAGGATAAGGGAGAAAATCAATTCACTGTATCCAAAGATAAAGACCAGTATCGCCTCTGTCGCGACGATCGGCTTGCACAGGGGAAAAATAATCGTCCAGATAAGACGCATCTCCGAGCATCCGTCAATTTTTGCCGCCTCATCCAGTCCTTTATCCAGTCCACGAATATAGCTCGTGAAAAGAAAGATCGCCTGCGACAAATTGAAGGCAACATATAGAAGAACAAGAAAGATATAGCTATTTTTTAAACCAAGCGTACTTGCCATCTCAGATACTGATGTCAGAGTACAGTGCACAGGGACCATTACACCCGCCATGAAAAGAATGTAAACCGGTTTGATAAATTTATAGCTTTTACGCGCCAGAATGTAGGCAGCGGGAAAACCCACTGCGATTGTCAGCACCAGTGTTGATATGGCGATGATTAGTGAATGCAGAATGGTATTTAACGCGTTTGCTGTCTTCACGGCCTCCGGATAGTTGCTGAACATCCACTGCTTCGGAAGCTCAAGCATTCCGAGCAAAATATCCGAATTCGACTTTAACGAAGACAAAAATGTGATAAACAGGGGAAACAAAAACATAACTGTAAGAAGAATTCCTATGAGCAGCAGGATAACCCCCTGTGCCCGTTTCTTGGATGAATAACGCATAACATTTTCCCTCCCTTCGGCTCATCACAGGTTTTCATCCGGTTTAAAAATAGTGCTGTTCAGCACAACGGAAATTACCAGTCCCAGTATCAGAAGAATCATAGCGATCGCACTGCTTCGGCCCATCAGCTTGAACTGGAATCCTTCCGTATAGAGAAGGATTGCCGGTGTCGTGCTCGAATCCATCGGGCCTCCTCTGGTCATCGCCCATACAATATCGAAGACCTTCAGACAACCCGTTATACAGGTCACTGAGAATACCATGAACATATTCTTGCAGAGCGGAATCGTCACATAAAACAGCTTCTTAATGCCGGTACAACCGTCAATCCGGCAAGCGTCGTGAATATCTTCCGGTATTGCCACAAGCCCGGCGGCAAAGATTAACATATTGTAGCCCGCGTACATCCACTCATTCACAAGCACCACCGCCCAGGTGTTCTGTACGGGTGTCGCCAGGATATTGGGGACGGTCTCAGATCCGAAGATCTCGGCGAGCTTGCCAACCATTCCAAACTGAGGATTCAGCATAAAGGTCCACATCAGACCAACCGCAGTCGTCCCAAGCATGACAGGAATCAGAAACGTCGTACGGAAAAATCCGGACCCTTTAACCTTAGACGTTACAAGAAGAGCCATAAGAAACGATGCCGGCATCAGAATCACAAATCCACCAATGATAAAAAACAATGAATTCCGCATACCGAGCCAGAACTTCGGACTTGTAAAAACCGAGATATAATTTGAAATCCCGACAAAATGTTTCGGAGCGTTAGCCACTCCGTTCCAGCTTTCAAACGACAGGATCGCCGTACGAATCACCGGATAAATCACAAATATAATTGTAAGCAGAATACCCGGAAGCAGAATCAGAAGCGAACCGGTTCTTCTTCGCTTATACATTTTCGACATCTCTATACCATCCCTTTCACTCATCAGACAAAACTGTAAGGATACAGAAGAGGCGGAACATCTGTCCGCCTCCTCCGCACAGAGCCAACCTCAGCCAAAATCGCCTGTATTGTTCCTCAGACGCGCCCCGGCTTTTTGCTGTCAGCCCTCATATTGCTTGCTGGTATCAATGATGTTCTTCCCTACTTCCTCTGCTGTCATTCCGGTCGGGATGCCCTGAAGTGCATTGCGAACGGTATTGATCATGTGCTGCTGCGTATCATAATTCTCAATATCTCCGCGCATCTCTTTGCTGTTCTGCATAATATCCATGACCTCGTTCAGAAGATAATTATTCATCTCAACGGTTCCGTTTACACAGGAAATCTCGGGATATTCCTTCAGAAGCTTATTTACCTGTTCCACACTCGTCATATATTTCAGAAGAAGAACAGAAGCAGCGATTTCATCTTCGTTGCCGGTATTTGCTACATAGTAGCATTCATTTCCGCCGCCCATATCATTATCTGCATATTTTTCATTGACATACGGGAACGCAAGGGCGTGAATCTTCTTGTTGTTGTAAAGCTCATGTGTGCCATCTTCACATTCCGAAGCATACCAGGATCCCATGAACAAGAATGCCGTCTTGCCGGTATTGAACATTTCACGTTCCTGACCGTCATCCATGCCAAGAAGGTTTGTCCCAAGATACCCTTCCTCATAGGCATCGATCATCATCTGATAAATTGCGGTTTCCTCTTCTCCGTCATACGAAACCTCATCATTGCCAAGCTTTTTTGCAATATCGCATCCATACGTTTTATAATTCAGAACGGTATGAAGATGCCCAAATCGATAGTTGTCCTTTTCCCCCATCTCGAAGGGCTGAATCCCCGCGCTTTTCAGCGTCTTGCAGGCATCCATCAGATCGTCCCAGCTCTTGATCGACGCAGGATCAACGCCTCCCTGTTTCAGAAGATCCTCATTATAGTACAGCGTCACAAAATATCCGTTCTGCGGAACTCCGTAATAGCCCTCGATCCCATAATCCGAAAAATCCGCCAGTCCCCATCCGGTATTATTGAACGTTGATGTCCACTTCTGATCTGCGTCAAAATATGGCTGCATACTTACGATATTTCCTGCCTGAATATAATCGAGAACCCGTGAACCACCATATTCCTCAAATATATTCGGCATGGAAGAAGGATCCGACATCATGACAGCTTCTGCATCCAGATAATCCGCCTCTGTCGGAGTCATAATATTCTCAACAGTGATTCCGGGATATTCCTTTTGGAAATCGTCCAGCATCTGGGTGAACCACTGACCCTTCTTGGTCGAGGTATCCATTCGGGTATAGATTGTAATATTGACATCCTTGTACTCCCGATTTTCAACATCCGTATCAACTGCTGACGCAGATGCCGCTGACACCGTCCCACTTCCTGATGCTGATGCACCAGTTGATGACGCATTCACGGAATTTGATGACGATCCAGTCCCGCCGCACCCGGCAAGAAGTGATGTGAACAATGCTGCAGCTAAGGTAACACTTGCAATTCTCTTTTTCATACTCTTTTCTCCTTTTCCTGCATAATTAAATGAATAAAATTAATAACTGCATGTTCATTGCATTAGCTTTTCACTTTCAAAACATCCCTGTCCCCGATCCTGTCTTCTCAGCCTCTTAACGGCTCGAAACAGGGAACTTCCTCTTCCATCTCGATGCAAACGCAATATTCTTTCTCCGGGCGAAGATCCTCTGGTATTTCAACAATGACCACTCCGTCTCCCTCGCATGTCGCATCTACCTTCGCCTCAAGCTCCCGTTCATCCCTGAGCAGATAGGCTCTGCGCAGCGTCAAATGGCAATTCAAAAGTTCCAGTCGTTTATGCGGTTTAAATACATGGAGAAATAATTTGTGCGGTTTTCCGGTCAGCTCTATCCCATCCAGCTCGTATGCATAGAACGGAAGCGCACGGGTCCCAAATATCGAATCTGCATTTTCATTTACATACTCTCCGACACGATCCAGAACCTCCACACATTTCTCCGGCACTCGTCCGTCTGCCCTTGGCCCGACATTCAAAAGATAATTTCCGCCCCGGCTAACGATTTTCACAAGCTTTTCGATGATTTCCTCCGGCGATTTCCAGTTTTCATCATACTTGTTGAATCCCCAGGTGTCATTTACCGTTGCAGGGTCCTCCCAGTCGCCTTCGTAGGCAACACGCGGAAGAAAATTATCGCCGGTGGTCATGTAATCCCCCAGCTGATTTCCAACTCTTCCGCTGATGACACATTCCGGTTGAATTGACTTCACAAAGTCCACTAACTGTCTGCTTTGATCCTTCGACATTCCCATCGGGGTATCAAACCAGATCAAGGCAATCTCTCCATATTGTGTCAGGATCTCCTTCAGCTGCGGTTTCACTTTATGATCCAGATAATACTGGAAGTCCTTGCTTTCGTTGTCCGCTTTCAACATATGATCTGTGCCATTTGAATGCGAAACATACCCATTCGGATCATGCCAATCCTGTGCCTGAGAATAGTAAAGTCCGAATTTGAGCCCATACCTGTGACATGCATCCGCCAGTTCTTTTACAAAATCCCTGTGACAAGGTGCTGCATCCACAGAGTTGTATGGGCTCGCCTCCGAATGGAACATGGCAAAACCCTCATGATGCTTCGACGTGAAGACCAGGTATTTCATTCCCCATTTTTCTTTCGCGTGCTTCACCAGACGATCCGCATCAAAATCCGCCGGATTGAACGCACCGGCAAGTTTTTCATATTCTTCCACCGGAATTCCCAGGGAATTCATTATCCATTCAGAAATATGATCCGTGCGTTCCCCCTTATATTCGCCAGCCAAAAGTGAGTACAGGCCCCAATGGATGAATAATCCATACTTTCCATCCTTAAACCATTCCTGATGTGTATCCGGAACCCTGTCAATTTTTTCGATTCTTTCCGCCATACTTTTCTTTTTCTCCTTTTGAGTCTTATTCTCGTGTTACATCCGCGTCACGTGATTGAAATGCATGCATTAATCGTTTCGTTTACATGTCTGAATTTTTTCCGCTTTTTACATTAATCGTTTCGTTTATACCCGACATTTGCACCTTGGGTAGCTTTTCCATTCTCTCATTTTTCGAAGGACGTTCTTGTATTTATGAGAATAATATAAGACAGGTAGTCTATATGTGTCAATGTTTCATCTTCTTTCTCTGTTATTTTTGTGACTATTTCACATTTGGAGAGCTTCTTTTTTGGTTAATCGTTTCGCCTTTGTGTTTCTATTCGCTTCATTTCACAGCATGTAATTAGTCGAAATATAAATTATTCAAATCTGCCGGGCCTTCATGGAAAACCAGGTCCCTACACAAGAGAATCTCTCAAACTCGCCTATGTCTTTAAGGCAGCAATCCTCTGTACCCCCAAAATCCGTTTCTTGCAAACGTGAATCACTTATACTATGATGAATATATTACCGCAGAGATATAGACACGCCGATTACTACAGAGGTGAGTTCAAGATGAAAAACGCTACAATCAACGATATTGCGCATGAAGCCGGCGTCTCAAGTGCCACCGTTTCAAAATATCTGAACGGGAAGAAAATCTCCGACGCGAACGCAAAACGGATCCAGAGCAGCATCCTGCACCTCCACTATGTGCCAAATCCGATCGCTCAGTTGCTCCGCAAGAAAACCAGCAGCTGCATTGCCGTGATACTGACAAATATGTGTGATTATTTCTGGGGAAATTCTTGCAACGAGATTGAAAACTTTCTGCTCGGGCACGATTATTCCACTTTGCTGCAAAGGTTTGATCCTTCCATCGAGGATCAGACAGACTTCTTTAACTTCCTGATGAGTACCGGAATATCTGGATGTATTCTTCTCGACGAGACCAGCGCGCAGACTAACCTGCTCGATCTTCTCCACAGCCGCGGCATTCCTTATGTATTCATGGACAGCTGTCCTGCAGCCGGTTCATACGATCTTGTAACGACCTCGAATTATCATTCGTCATATCGTGCTACTGAATATCTGATTTCACGCGGGCATCGCACATTCGGTGTTCTTTCCGGTCCTCAGACGCATTATACAAACGCTGAAAGACTCCGCGGTTTTACGGACGCATGTAAAGCACACGGCATCCCAAAAGAGAATATACAGATACGTTATGGAAGCTTCCGTGTCGAGGCGGGCTACCCGATGGTACAGGATCTGCTAAAGCAGCGTCCTCTCCCCTCTGTATTGTTTTCCATGAATTACTATTACATGGTCAGCGCAATACAAGAAGTTTCTGCAAAAGGCCTCAGCGTCCCGGATGATATATCCTTAATTACCTTTGATGACGATGATCTGTTCCAGACGGTAAATCCGCCAATTACGGTAATCCGCCAGGATCTTCCCGCAATCGGAAGGGATACCGCCGAACTGTTATATCGCCGCATCACAGAAAGCGATCCTTCAGCTCCGGAATTCCTCGAGATCGATGCACAGTTGATCCAGAGAGGCTCCGTAGCCAATCTCACCAGATAACAAGCCCGCGCCAATACAACAGGAGGAAAACGCAGAATGCTCTCAGATGCTTCTGCGCGCATAACAATATGGCCACAACGATTATTGACGTAGCCCAAAAGGCCCAGGTCTCCATTTCCACCGTTTCCAAATACTTGAACGGTGGAAATGTCCGAGATCAGAACCGCAAGAAAATCGAAAAAGCAATCCGCGATCTCAATTATCACCCCAACCGTGCCGCTCAGGGATTGAAGGGGAATCATACCTTTCAGATCGGCCTTCTGATTAACAATCTCACAATGCCATATACAGCAAATTTGACCGAACAGTTCGTAGACTACATTGATGAAAAGGGCTATCATACCATCATTGCCTCACACCACGACAGCAAAGAACAGGCTGAAAAAGCGCTCTCCCTGCTGATTAATCGCCAGGTAGACGGTATCATTTATATCCCCTTCGGTTCAAAGAAGCCTCTCTCTTCCATGATAAATACGCCCATCCCCCTCGTCGCTTTTGATCGAATTGAGCCTTATCCCTGCGACGCGGTAAGCAGCAACGGAGCCACAGCTGTATATCAGGCGGTTGAGCATCTGGTCCATCGGGGGCACCGCAGAATCGCCATCCTTACCGGATGCGAAAGCCAGACAGCAGTAAGATTCAACGCGCAAAACAGGCTGTCCGGATATTTACGGGCGTTAGAGGATTACATGATCCCGGCAGAGAAAGAGCTGATCATAGATGGTGATTTTACTACCGATTCCGGGTATGCAGGTATCGAAAAGCTCTTGCAGCTGGACCACCTTCCCACTGCAGTCATTGTCACCAATTACTACATGGTCGTAGGCGCTCTTCGGTGTTTCAACATGCACCGCATCCGCATCCCAGGCGAAATCTCATTCATCGCCTTCGACGACATGCCCCTGAACAGAGTCTTCCAGCCACGGATCACCAGCATACGCCAGCCCACCTCCAAGATCGTGAAGTCCAGTGTTGACCTGTTGTTAAAACGAATTTCCGGAGATTACCAGTCTTATCCCGAAATCCTTCATTTTCCCTGCGATCTGATATCCAGGAATTCCGTAAAAAATCTATATCAAATATAAATTCTAAATGCAAAAGCTCCTGCACAAAGCAGCCGTATCGCCACATGTACAGGAGCCAATAATGTCAAATGGGTCAGCGAGATAAAACGCGCTGCGCGAGTTTTATCTCGCTGCCGCGACGCTCGCCGCACATGAATACTCCGTATTCGGGTGCAGCTCACTGTCCGCGTAAAAAAAAGCAGAACACCGAAGTGTTCTGCAGCAGTCGATAAGGGAATCGAACCCTTGTTTTCGCCGTGAGAGGGCGACGTCTTAACCGCTTGACCAATCGACCGTTTATTATAATACCAGAGGCAACTGTTAAATGCAAGTTATTTTTTCATGTCCGCTATTTTTCCACAACACATCCTGGTCAGGTTTTATTTTTTCGGCAGACGTCTCTCATTACCAAAAATATCCGTTTCCAATCGTATCCGCCTACCCGCTTCACGCGATTTTTAATTCTCCTATACCGTGTCACGAACAGCAGTTACTCATCCCGCAGTCATTAACGAGATAATACACACTGCGCGAGTTTTATCTCGCTACGCGGCACTCGCCGCACACGAATACTTCGCATTCGGCTGCGGCTCTCTATTCGCGTAAAAAAAAGCAGAACACCGAAGTGTTCTGCAGCAGTCGATAAGGGAATCGAACCCTTGTTTTCGCCGTGAGAGGGCGACGTCTTAGCCGCTTGACCAATCGACCGAGACTTATGATACCAGAGACCCGCAAAAAAAGCAAGCACTTTTTTCATGCTTTTTTTCACGAGCCAAATCAGGTATACTTGTTACCGTTAATAGGAGGATTTATATGAATAAAAAAGAAGTACTGGAAATCAGAAAACTATTCAAGCCCGATGACTGCCGGGTCGACCGGATCTGCGGCTGTTATGTGGACGGTCATAAGAATAAGGTTGCAGAGATGAAAGAGGCCTTCCTCTCTCTCCCCGAGGAGGAGCTGCATAAATACACCGATATCTTCAAGAAAACGCTCTCGGGCCAGGTAGGCAAGAACCTTCTGAATCTCGAATTTCCCTTGACGGAAGAAGCGGAAGGCGGACACCAGAGGGATCTGATGGCGCTAAGAGACAGTGCACTGGAAGACGATGAGCTGATCACTGCCTTCTACGACAAAATCATCGATTCCTATCTCTACGCGGAGAATTACCTCATTCTCCTCGTCCATGGAACGTATGATGTACCCGGTCACGGAACCGACCACGAAGAAATGTTCGACGCTTCCGATTATGTGTATTCGTTTATCATGTGCAGCATCTGTCCGGTATCTCTGTCCAAACCCGGCCTGGTATTCGACGCTTCCACAAATACCTTTATCGACAAGATGCAGGACTGGATGGTTCAAATGCCCGAAACCGGGTTCCTCTTCCCTGCCTTCAATGATCGGAACACCGATATTCACGCCATTCTCTACTATTCCAAAAATGCGGAGCTGCTCCACCCCGAAATTCCGGACGATATCCTCGGCTGCCAGCTTCCGATGACTGCCGGCGATCAGAAGGAGACCTTCGATCAGATCATTGAAGATACCTTCAGCGATCACTGCGATTTTGAAGTTGCCAAGACGGTCCACCGGAATCTCAACGCCCTTTTGGAAGGAAAGAAAGACGACCCGGAGCCGACGCCTCTCGACAAAAACGAGATCCGCCATTTTCTCGAGAGCTGCGGTGCTGAACAGGAACAGATCGAGCGTTTCGAGGAAACTTATAGCGACGATCCATCTGAGGACAAGCATATCCTCGCCTCAAACATCGCAACCCCCGGAAAATTCGAGGTGAAGTCTGATGATGTAAAGATTTCTATCGATTCCTCACGCGCGGATCTGATCGAGACCCGGGTCATCGACGGCATCGAATACATCCTGATTCCTGTTACGGACAACGTCGAGGTTAACGGCATCCGGATCAGCGCCGGACATGTCTCCGACGACTCCCGCAATTCCTGACCCGGCACCACCGGCGCCTGCACAGACGATTATCCGCCAGCAGCCAAGAGCTCACGAGGCCGGAAAGCCAAGGGGGCTGACGCACTCTCTAATGCGGCAGTCCCTCTTTCCGACAATGACCATTCAGACAGCCGCTTACACCGACCGCTTTTTACTCCTTCACAAGCATCATGCCCGTATACGTCACCGTGTCCTTCCCGTAATAATATCCGAGATTATTGTCCTTGCAGACCTGGCTGACCAGAAGGCCATAGCCCTCCATCGAAGAAAGAGCCTTTTCCGGGAAGCGGCATGGAGAATCCGGATAGGAGCATTTCCGGCAGATTCTGCATCCTCCGCTCGACAGGGCAAGCACATCAACGCCTTTCTCTCTCAGTCTCTTCAGAAACTCCGAGAAATGCTCCTTCTGCGTGCTCTCGCCTTCCATCATACCTTCATAATCCATGGAGTCCTCCAGCTCCTGGGTCGTCTGCACCAGAACTCCCCAGTCGTACTCCATCATCCTCGCCTGACACTCCTCGATCGTTCCACACGCGGGCGGGCATGTCCAGCTGTTCCCGTAGGCATTGCACTTATCCGCCGCGCACATATCCCGTACCTCTTTCATGGTATGCCAGGTCTTCTTATCCGACAATGCCGTATGTGAAAAACCGACATCCTCCGCAATCTTCAGAACCTCCTTTTGAAGAGATGTTCTTTCTTTATCCTCTCTTCTATCCATCCCGCTATTCCCTCCTGTTTCTTACGACGCTCTCCCGCGCCTCATCCGATCAGCCCGAGCTTCTGAAACGCATGAAGCAATCCGTCCTCGTCGACCGGGTCTGTGACAAGATCTGCCGTCTTTTTCAAGGCCGGCAGCGCGTTTCCCATTGCCACCCCGACCTGTGCGTAATCCAGCATTTCAAAATCGTTCGGCCCGTCCCCGAAGGCGATCGTATCCTCTCTCCGGCCTCCGTTTGCAGCCAGATACTGCTGCATGCCAAAGGCCTTATCGTATCCGTTTATCGTAATTTCCCCGTCCACCGTATCGGCAAGCTTGAAGCTGCTCTCTACTACGGTGAAATATTCACCCAGATCCGCCTGCATCTGCCGAATCGACCGCCCTGCTCCATAAAAAACGAATTTATTCACCTCGGGGCAGTTCTTCGGATCATCGGTAAACGTGATCTTCCCCAGCACCTTCGATTTTTCCTCCAGTGCTTCCTC
>Ga0256406_1001682_pt1 | contig 34613 bp, 31 predicted proteins | sample RumenRJG_03DNA_FD_185986 | JGI IMG/M metagenome (GOLD analysis project Ga0256406, IMG submission 185986) | Bovine rumen microbial communities from Lethbridge, Alberta, Canada - RJG_03 | ecosystem: Host-associated > Mammals > Digestive system > Stomach > Rumen | place: Canada: Alberta | collected...
TCGACGCGCTATTAGGGACGGATCTTGATAGAGTCTGCCGGAAGGCAGAGGCCGCGACGAATGTCCGGGTCGTCCCGTCGTACATGTATGCGCTGACGCGGGAGGGAAAGAACCCGCCGATGGTGGCGATCCGTGAGACGATCTATTCGCTGCTCGAGCGGAAGCCGGTCCGGAAGAATCAGGTGAACCTGCTCGGAAATTTCACGCCGCTCGAGGATGACTGTGAGCTGTACGATCTTTTGAAGCAGATCGGTCTTGACGACGTACGCGAAGTCGCACGGTGTCAGTCGATGGCGGAATACGAAGAGCTTGGCGCGGCGAATTTTAACCTGATCCTGAATCCGGAAGCTAGAAAAGCAGCCTTTGCGCTGGACGAGCGGCTCGGCATGCCGTATGCAGAGCTGACACGTCTTTACGAACCGGACCGGATCCGGAAGCAGTACCGCCTGTTTGCCGCGGCGCTCGGAACGAAGTTTGACGATGATGAATTTTACCGGGAGGCAGATGAAGCGGTTCAGGAGCTTCAGAAAGTGTGCGGTGGAATGTCCTTTGCGATCGGACAGGTTGTCAACGGCAACTCCATCGAGATGGCACTCGCTCTGGCGAAGATGGGATTTGATGTAAAAGCAGTCTTCGCGAACATCGGTGCCGAGGATTTTCCGTTCATCCGGGAGCTTTCGGAGATCCTTCCGGAACTGCGGGTCTACTCCACGCTGTCACCGACTATGATGAACTACGACGGCGATCAGCAGGTGGATGTATCCGTCGGAATCGACGCGTCATTCTATTATCCGAAGTCCGTCAATGTAAAGTGGAATCAGGAAACACAGCCGTTCGGCTACCGCGGACTGCAGCATTTTGCGGAGACCGTGGTCAGGACAGTGAAGGCGGCGGGCGTGCCGGGCGGGAAGGAGTAGGACAATGAAAGGACTCAGAAAATATCTGTCGCCGTTCACCCCGGACCAGTCCGGTGCGGTCTCGGTTCTGTACGGCTACGGCGGCATGCTGATCATCATGGATGCCGGCGGGTGTGTCGGCAACATCTGCGGATACGACGAGCCGCGCTGGGAATCCCAGAAGAGTGCGATTTTCAGTGCGGGACTGCGCGATCTCGATGCGATCCTCGGCCGGGACGAACTGCTGATCCGGAAGACACGGCAGGCGCTGTCGGATATTGATGTGAATTTCGTCGGCTTGATCGGGACGCCGGTTCCGGCGACGATCGCGACCGACTACCGGGCACTGAAGCGGCTGATGGAGAAAGACTATGGAATTCCTGTCCTCCCGGTGGAGACGAACGGGATGGATCTCTATGACAAGGGACAGTCCAAAGCCTATCTGCAGCTGTTCGGTGAGTTCACCGGGAAAGATCCGGAAGGAGAATCGCCGGAGGTCGGAATTATCGGCGCGACGCCGCTCGATCAGGTGGCGCCGGACTCGTACCTTGAACTTAAGAGAGTGATTCTGGCGAGAGGGCATGACAGTGCCGTTGTCTATGGCGAAGGCGATTCCATCGCGGACATCCGGCGGGCAGGACAGGTGAAAACAAATCTGGTTGTGTCGCCATCCGGGCTTGCGGCAGCCCGCCGCATGGAAAGCCTTTATGATATCCCTTATGAAGTCGGCTACCCGATCGCACATACGCACATCCGCACGATGGGCGGGAAGATCCGGGAATGTCCGGCAAAACGGGTGCTGATCATCCATCAGCAGGTGTTCGCCAACGAGATCCGGAAAATCGTGCAGGCGTACTCCAGTCCGGAGGCGGAGGAAATCGACGTTGCGAGCTGGTTCATGATGGATGAGGAGATCCGACAGGACAACGACGCCCATCTGACGGAAGAAGACGACCTCTTACGGCTGGTCCGTCAGCGGAACTACGATATGATCATCGGCGACCCGCTCCTGAAGCGGGCGCTGCCGGGGTGGGAAGGCATCTGGCTGGATCTGCCGCATTACGCGGTTTCCGGTGAGCTGCACGACTCGAAATGTGTGGACGATTACTGGCAGAAAGCGGGTGAGCGGCGATGAAGGATCGGAAACGCCTTCGCATACGGGTGTACGGCATCGTGCAGGGCGTCGGGTTCCGGCCGTTCATCAGCCGCCTGGCAGCGAAATATGATATTTTCGGCACTGTCTGTAACAAGGGCAGCTATGTCGAAATTTTCGCTCAGGGGACAAAGGTCGATGCGTTTGTCCGGTCGATCCGGGAGGAAGCGCCGCCGCGGTCAGTGATTCTTAAGATCCGGACCGAGGCGCTTCCGCTGGTCGAAGAAATCCAGAGCGGCGACGGCAGCGATGCAAACAACGGACGTTTCAACATCATCGACAGCGAGAAAGATGAAGGCTTGGTCTTTGTATCGCCGGATATTGCAACCTGCCCGGACTGCGAACGGGAGCTTTTCGATCCGGATAACCGCCGGTATCTCCATCCGTTCATCAACTGCACGGCCTGCGGCCCGAGACTCACGATCCTCGATTCCATGCCGTATGACCGCGTACGGACGAGCATGGGGGAGTTCCCGATGTGCCCGGAGTGCGAGTACGAATACACGCACGCGTCGACAAGGCGCTACCACGCGCAGCCGGTCTGCTGCAATGACTGCGGCCCGCACCTCTATATGATCGGCCGGGAAGAGCGGGATCACGAGGCGGTCCGCTGTGCGAGGAAGATCATCCGGGACGGCGGCATCGTTGCAGTCAAGGGCATCGGCGGGTTTCACTTATGCTGCGACGCAAAAAACAGCCGCGCCGTGGAACGGCTCCGTCGGCTCAAATACCGTCCGTTCAAACCGTTCGCGGTGATGATGAAGGACATAGAGACGGTTCGCCGGGAATGCGTGATTCCGGATGGCGCTGAGAAAATCCTCACCGGACCGCAGAAGCCGATCATCCTCCTGGAGCGTCGGAATATTACAGAGCCGGATGCGGCCACGGAGCTCGCAGAGGCGGTGGCGCCGGGCAATCCGAATGTCGGCGTCATGCTTCCGTACGCGCCGGTGCAGATGCTGCTTTTCCGGTACCCGGACGGAGAGCCGGTGACGGACTGCTTTATCATGACCAGCGGCAATCCATCCGGCAGCCCGATCTGCATGAACGATGAAGAGGCGGAGCAGTATCTTTCGCCGATGTGCGACGGGATTCTGTCGAATAACCGGAAGATCCGGATCCGCGCGGATGATTCGGTGATGTCTTTTTACAAAAATCAGCCGTATATGATCCGGCGTTCCCGGGGCTACGCGCCGCTGCCGGTTATCCGGACGGAGGAATCGGAGCATTCGGTGATCGGGGTCGGCGGGGAGCTGAAGAATACGTTCTGCCTGTCGAAGGGGGATATGCATTATCTCTCGCCGTATATCGGCGATATGGCAGATATGCGGAGCGTCGGGGCGCTTCGGGCGGCAGTGGTTCGCATGGAGCGGCTGCTCGAGATTGAGCCGGAGGCGGCAGCCTGCGATCTTCATCCCGGTTATAACACATCGGAGGTGGCGCGGAGTCTCGCGAAGGAGCGGGGCATACCGCTGATTGAGGTGCAGCATCACTATGCGCACATCGTCTCATGCATCGCGGAGAACGGATGGGACGGCGAGGTGATCGGCGTCTCGTTTGACGGAACCGGATATGGCACGGATGGAACGATCTGGGGCGGAGAATTTCTCCGGGCAGACCGGAAAAGCTGGCAGCGTCTCGGAAGTGTTATGCCGTTCGATCACGCGGGCGGCGATCTGGCGTCTCGGGAAGGCTGGCGGATCGCTGTATCGCTGCTGGGACCGGAGATGTCGGATGCGATGGAACTCGGGACGGCTAAGGACCGGGCGGCGGTCGCATTTCTGATAGGAAACGGCGTCAATACCATTAAATCCACCAGCGCGGGAAGACTTTTCGATGCGGTCAGCGCGATCCTCGGGCTGAAGCAGATGAACAGCTTCGAAGGCGAGATGTCGATGGCGCTGGAGTTTGCGGCGGAGAAAGCCTTCCGGGAAGGCAGAGAGCCGGCTGGCTATAGCGGCCCGCTGATCCGGGATGGGGCTGACGGATTCTTTCATCTGGAGACAACGTCTCTCGTCCGGTCTCTGGCGGAGCGGAGACAGAAAGGCGAAGAACCGGAAGAACTGGCGCTGGTGTTTCACCGGGCGCTCGCCGGAATGATCCTCGAGGGCTGCCGGAAGATCCGAAAGGACACCGGACTCGAAGCGGTGGCGCTGAGCGGCGGTGTGTTCCAGAATCTGCTGCTGCTGTCGCTTTGCGAAGAGGCACTTAAGGCGGACGGATTCCGGGTACTCCGGCATTCACTGGTCCCGCCGAACGATGGCGGCATCGCGATCGGACAGGCAGAAGCAGCGCTGGTCCGGATGGAGAGCCCGGACGCCCGGTAGGGAGAACGGGATTGATGAAATGATGACAGCTGTGTCAGACAGATTAATATATTGAATTACAGGAGGCAGCATATGTGTGTAGGAATCAGAGCAAGAGTTGCAGATGTAGAAAACGGAATGGCCGTGATTGATGCATCCGGAGTCCGGAGAAAAATATCGGCGGAGCTTGTCGATGATCTGGCGCCGGGAGACTTCGTGATGGTCCACGCGGGCCTTGCGATTGCGAAGATCAACGGCAGCGATGATCAGGAAGCAGACGAAGTGATGGAGGAGCTCTGATGGCATTGAACGAGAGCGCCGCGCGCGCGGCAGAGATTGTCCGGAATTACCGCGGTCCGGCGATCCGGATCATGGAGGTCTGCGGAACGCACACCCATGAGATTTTCCGGCTCGGTATCCGGCAGATGCTCCCGGAAAATATCACGCTGATCTCGGGACCGGGATGTCCGGTCTGCGTTACGCCGGTCGGATACATCGATGAAGCCGTGATGCTGGCATTGGATAAGAAGGTCCATATTTTCACCTTCGGCGACCTGATCCGCGTGCCGGGCACAGAGATGAGCCTGGCCGGAGCGCGTGCAAAAGGCGCAGAGGTACAGATCGTCTACACACCGACCGATGCGCTGGAATATGCGAAGGCACATCCGGAAGAGGAAGTCTGTTTCCTCTCCGTCGGTTTTGAAACTACGACGCCGGGCAGCGTCATTGCGGTCCGCAACGCGAAGCAGGAGGGCGTCCGGAACTTCTCGCTGCTGACGGCGAACAAGACGATGTACAATGCGTATCTTGCGCTGAAGGGAAGCGCTGATGCTTTTCTCTATCCGGGTCATGTCAGCACGATCACCGGAACGAAAATTTACGATGAACTGGCGGAAAAAGAGCATATCTCCGGCGTCGTGACCGGCTTCACGACATCGGAAATCGTGACCGCGCTGGCCACGATCATCACTAGAATCCAGGAGGTCCGCGCCGGAAAGATCGAAGCTTTTGCCGGGAACTGTTATCCGGCGGTCGTTGCCGAAGCGGGGAGTCCTGCCGCGCGGCGCATCGTCGCTTCTGTCATGGAACCGTGCGATTCGGAGTGGCGGGGACTCGGCGTGATTCCGGGCTCCGGGATGCGCCTACGCGAGGAATATGCGGCGTATGATGCCCGGAGAAAATTCGACCTGCCGAAGGTCGAAGGCCGGGCGAATCCGGCCTGTCACTGCGGCGATGTGCTGCTCGGCAAATGCAGGCCGACGGAATGTCCGATTTACGGGAAAGTCTGCACGCCGGAACATCCGGTCGGCGCATGCATGGTATCGAGCGAAGGTGCATGTTCCGCGTATTATAAATACGGCAGCACGCTTAAGTTGAAATAAATTCAGAAGGGGAGCACATGGAAAAGACAATCACAATGGCCCATGGCGCCGGAGGCCGTCAGACTTCCGACCTGATCGGCGGCATTTTCAAGAAATACTTTGATAACCCGGATCTGACTGCGGACGATGCAGCGGTGCTGACGCCGCCGGCCGGAAAAATGGCGATGTCGACGGATGGTTTTATCGTCTCGCCGCAGTTTTTCCCGGGAGGAAACATCGGAAAACTCAGTATCTGCGGAACGGTCAACGATCTGGCGTGCATGGGCGCGAAGCCGCTGTATATCTCGTGCGCCTGTGTCATCGAGGAGGGTTTTCCGATCTCAACGCTGGAGGAGATCGTGAAGTCGATGGGCGAGACTGCGAAAAAGGCCGGGGTCCACATCGTTTCCGGCGATACCAAGGTTGCCGGCAAAGGGCAGGTGGACGGAATCTTCATTACGACAACCGGTGTCGGAGAAATAGTGGACGGTGTCAATGTCGGCGGCGCGCTGGCGAAGCCGGGAGATGCCGTCATCGTGACCGGAGATATCGGACGGCACGGATGCACCATCCTTCTGGAGCGGGACCGCTACGGGATGGAAGCGGATGTTACCAGCGACTGTGCGCCGCTGTGGCATCCGGTAAAAGGAGTTCTCGATCAGACGAAGGATGTCCATGTGATCCGCGACGCGACGCGGGGCGGTGTCGGCACGGTGCTCTATGAAATCGCGGAGCAGAGTCAGGTCGGAATTGAGCTGGACTCTGAAGCGGTGCCGGTCAGCGACGCGGTCTCCGGTGTGACGGGAATGCTCGGTCTCGAGCCGCTGTACCTGGCCTGCGAAGGCCGGCTGGTCATCATGGCGCCGAAGGATCAGGCGGAGACCATCGTCGAGACGCTTCGAAACGCTGGCGAGGATACGAAGAATGCGGCGATCATCGGCGAGGTGACGGACCGGATGCCGGGGCATGTCATCACAAAGACCGAGATCGGAACCGAGACACTGCTGCCGCCGCCTAGCGGGGAGCTGCTGCCACGGATCTGCTAGGAATCCAGAAGAGTGGTCTGTAACGAAACGGCGCTGGCGGCTGAGAAACCGGCGCCGCTCGTTTCTGCTTCGGATCGCGGTTCCCCGAATGCCCTGAATTATGGGAATTATGGGGCTTCAGCGTGTCCGGAAAATTTTTTCAAAAAAGTTCTGGACAAGCATCTATTCTTCATGTATAATAACATATGTTGTTGAGACACGAATAATATGGCGCATTGGTCAAGAGGTTAAGACGCAGCCCTCTCACGGCTGAATCTGGGGTTCGATTCCCCAATGCGCTACCAACGGCCGGTTGCTGATGCAGCCGGTTTTTTTTATTTCTTACCGAATATCAGACCGATTTTCTTAAGATATGACCGCCCGATCTGTCTATTCAATGAAAGTGCCGGGAGATACACTGGTTTCCCCCGCCTAACCATCATTACGCCTTTCTCTAAAATTCAGATCAGGGAATGGATCACGCCGTCCAGCACCTCACACGGCGTCATATAGATCGGCGGGTTGCCCTGTTCTCTGGTGAGGGTGGCGCCGATCAGCCCGCCCGGCTGATTCGGAAACACGGCGGTATCATACATATTACCGAGGCCGGAGCAGACCTTGATCAGACCGATCCGCATCTTTGACGGGCGCGACATCATCACGAACTTCTCGGAACTGGATACCGGCGCTTCTGTCATGACGCTGCGGATCTCATCAATAATCCGGTCAGCCATTTGATGTGCGGCCCAGATTCCTTCTGCGGTGCGGCCTTCCTCCTCCTCGAAGAGAAAGTCCATATGAAGAATGATGTCAGACGAGGCGGGTGTACCCGCTTCATCGAATTTCACCTGTTCACTGAGAATGCCTTCGGATGAACCGATGTTCGCCGGCTGAAATCCGCTGACATCCTCCACACCGTTCAGCATGACAGTCACACCATCCAGCTGACGCGTCACACCTTCGCCGAGCTTCCCGCTGATCTTGCATGCAACTGGCATGAAATCCAGATTGGAATTGACGAAGAATCTCTTGTTCGAATCCGGCCGGATCCATTCCAGACTGACAGCTTTGATACGAGGCTCATTTTGTACCAGTTCAGTCTCCAGACCGCGGCGAAGCGTCAGAACACCATCTGCAATGCCGGTATGATCGCCGAATTCCGCACCCCGGATCGGCGCGTACTGCCGCGTCAATAATCCCGTCACGTGTTCCGGCGCTTCACTGACCGCTTTATTCCGGTACGCAAATGACTTCCGGACCTTGCTTTTCAATATCTGGATCGCCTTGTATGCATCTAAATCTGTCAGATTATTCTGCCCGACGACGCAGGACTCATAACCGGTAGTTCCTTTGTTAAAATCAATGATTGTTTTGACGTAAGGATTCGTTGCCACCAGCCTTCCCTGAAGCCCGATAAAGCTGAGTCCGACCGATGGGATGCCGCGTATGCCGAGCTGCTCGATTACATTGACAAAATCAATATGGTGATTTCCCCATCCGTCGATCGCGACAATGGCTCCATCCAGGCCGAGCGATTTCGCAAGCTCCCCGGTCGCTTCCGCGGTCGCGACCTTTGCATCATAATTTTCTGATACGCCATTCTCGATCACACCGGCGAAATCAACGTTTGGATCAAAGATCAGCCGGCGTGTCACCGGGCAATTATAGTGGTGCAATGTGGTCATCTTGATACTTGGGCCGAGTCCCATAATCTGCTCCTTTCGTTAGCAATAAAACATTTGGAATAGTTATTCTGCCGAAAATTGATTATCCGAATATCTGAAAAGAGAAAAAACAGAAAATGCGAAGATTTCAATGATATGACAAATAGTACTATCTGAACGATCAAAATGTCTCTTTTCAAATATCTCTTCTGTGAATAAAATAATACCAGAAAGTTCGAACGGCTGCAATCATCTGATAGAAGGTTGATGGCCACGGCCGGATTATCGGAAAGATCCGTCGGTTCGGAATTTCAATAGTCGTCTGGGAGGGCGACGGCGTACCTTTCATTCATTAATTTTTAAGGAGGAAGCGAATGTCGATAACAAAAGAAACGGTACAGGTGCATCTGAAAGATCCTGCGATTCTCTGCTGCCGTACAGAGAAGGGAACGGTTATCAGCGAGCAAAATCTGGAAGATCCGGAGTTATTTGATGATATGCAGGAATCCGGCCTTCTGGAGATTACAGATGACGCGCTGACGATTGAACAGGTGCTCGGACACACGCTGTTAAAGGATTGCGACGCTCTGGTGCCGATCACGAAAGATGATCTGGATGGAGTCAATGAGGTGGCTGAAGCAGCACCGGCTGAGGAGAAGGAAACCCCGGCAGCGCCTGCAGCACCTGCAGCACCAGCGTATACCAAAACTTCCGGAGGTAATGGAATGATTCATATTGAAATTGACAAGGCGGACAAGCTGTCCGGTCTGAAACTGGAAATCCCGGTATTTGCCGGCAGCGCGGCAGCTCCGGCAGCAGCTCCGGAAGCGGCGGCGGACGCGGCCGAGGGAGACGGAACCAAGAAAGTAATCCGCACTCTGACCAAGAAACACATCAAGATCACGGACGCGAAAATTGGCGATGAGACATCAATCAAGAATGGTGTAATCACAATTGACAAGAATATTGTTGAAAAAGCGCTGAAGGCAGATCCTCTCTGCAAGAGCCTGAAGCTGGATGTCATCCACCCGAATGAAAGACATCAGTACACCGAAACGATCATGGATGTCTGCCCGATCGCGACGAAGGTAGAAGGAAAACTCGGCGAAGGAGTCACGAAGGTTGCAGATGGCGTTGTGTTCATGCTGACCGGTGTAGATGAAGATGGGACCCAGATCCATGAGTTCGGTTCCTCTCAGGGCATGCTGGATGAGAAAATGTACTTTGGTCACCCGGGCTGCGCAGATGAGAATGACATTATCATCCGCTGCCATGCTGTAATCGAGAGACTGAAGGGCATGTCCCGTTCCGGTCCTCTCGCGGCGCACAAGTGCGAGGATGTCGTCATCCAGGCTGTAAGAGATCAGCTAAAGGATTACGATGGCGAGGTCGTTCGCGAAGAAGTGTGCGAGGATGTCCGCAGAAAAGGCAAGCCTCGGATCGTTCTTGTCAAGGAAATCATGGGACAGGGCGCAATGCATGACAACGTGATCTGCCCGTCTGAGCCATGCGGTATCACCGGCGGTCAGATGAACGTTGACTGCGGCAATGTTCCGATCGTTCTGACTCCGAACCAGGTGAGAGACGGATCCATCCACGCGCTGACCTGCATCGGACCGGCTACGAAGGAAATGACCCGCCACTACATCCGTGAGCCGCTGGTCGAGGGTCTGGCAGCAGACGATGAGCTCGATCTGATCGGTGTCGTATTTGTCGGCTCGCCGCAGGTTAATGATGAGAAGATGTGGGTATCTGAGAGACTGGGCTCTCTGCTCGAGTCGATGGACATCGACGGCTGCATCATCACGACAGAGGGATTCGGCAACAACCACATCGATTTCATCCAGCACATCGGACAGGCCGGATCGAGAGGCATTCCGGTAGTTGGCGTTTCGTTCTGTGCTTATCAGGGACAGCTGGTTGTCGGAAATGAGTACGCGAAAGCGATGGTCGAAGAGAATATGGACGAAGGCGGATTTGAGGATGATATCGCCGGTACGTCCTGCGTGACAAAGGAAGTCGCTGCCAGAGCGATCCAGATGCTCAAGAACCAGATCATGGGCGTGAAGATCAACCCGGCGCCGAAGAAGTGGAACAACGATGTAATCAACAGCAATAACAAGCTGCTCGGACTTCCGGAGACCGTACTGGTCAAGAGCGGGACGATGCATTAGTCATGATCGACTATCTGATTAATCCCGTAAAAATGAGCGGCGTCGTCAAGGATGTATACGATGGCGGTAATATGGTGAAAATATACCTGCGGGGGAGACTCGGCGTAATCAAGGTTCCCCGCTGGATGATCAAGGGTGACACCGAGCTGGTTGCGGGTCACGAACTGGAATTCTATTTCAGCTACATTCAGGTTATTGCCGATCCGTATGACTATTCGGGCGAAGAGATGAAGACTCAGACTGAACTTGAACCGCTTCTGCTCGGCGGAAAGATCATTGATGTCAATGATACCGCCGGAACTGTAGAAGTGATCGACGATCTTGGAGAAATCACGGTTCCGAGACGGTGGTTCATCACCGCCGTTGAGCTTAAGCCGGGATGTGAAACGGAATTTTATCTCAGCCGCATGGAAGTAACAGGCAGGAAAGACCTGCCGGCACAGTTTATTTAATACGTGCAGCAGCACATACAGGAGGATACACAATGAAGATTACAACAGTAGAAGGAATGACTTCGGAGATCTTTGTACCACTGACTCCGGAACCGGTTTTCACGGAACTCAAGAAGCCTCTGAGTGAGTGCAAGGTTGCATTCATCACTGCAGGAGGCATTCATAAAAAATCTCAGACTCCATTCAACACGTCCGGAGATTTCTCTTACCGCGTCATCCCGTTTGATACTCCGAGCAGCGAGCTGATGGTGACTCACGGCGGGTTTGATAATTCGGATATCAACAAGGACGTCAACTCAATGTTCCCGATCGACCGGCTGCATGAGCTCGTCAAAGAAGGGTTCATCGGATCTCTTCCGGAAGAGACTTACACATTCATGGGTGGCGGCGGAAACGTCGAGAAATTCCGGAATGAAACCGGTCCGGAAATAGCGAAGAAGCTGAAGGCACAGGGGGTTGACATAGTTCTCTGCACCGGCGGCTGCGGTACGTGCCACAGATCGGCTACGATCGTTACGAGATGCTGCGAAGCAGAAGGCATGAGCTGCTGCGTGATCGCGGCTCTTCCGCCGATCGCTCGTCAGCAGGGCGCACCTAGAATTACGGCGCCGCATGTTCCGATCGGTTCCAATGCAGGCGAGCCGAACAATATTCCGATGCAGACAGCAATTCTGAAAGAATCGCTGGAGTGGGTGAGAGACTGCCCGCAGTACAACGGCCTCAAAGTTCTGCCGTACGAATACCGGCATAACGTATAATCGTTATAAAACAAACAGTAATAGACATTGATTTCCCAAAAGAGTGACTGCCGCGCGCCTTGCGCGGCAGTCATTCTTTTGCACTGTTTGGTTTGACTATTGATTTGGAACAATATAATATTATATCGTCAGAGACGGCATATAATTCGTTATATAACAGGAGGAAAGTCTGATGTTATCATTTGAGAATGATTACAGCGAAGGGGCCCATTACCGGATTCTGAAGCGGCTGGTGGATACGGACATGGAACCGGCGAGCGGATACGGCAGCGACCCGTACTGCGAAGAAGCAAAAAGCAGGATCCGGGAGGCCATTGAACTTCCGGATGCGCAGATCACGTTCCTGGTCGGCGGCACGCAGACGAACCGCGTCGTGATCAGCACAATGACAGCACCATATCAGGGTGTGGTTTCGGCAGAGACCGGTCATGTGAATGTGCATGAAGGCGGCGCGATCGAGAACAGCGGCCGCAAAGTCCTGGCGCTTCCGGCGCACAATGGCGGCAAGCTGGACCCGGATGAGGTGAAGGCATATTTCGAGACGTTTTATCAGGATGGGAATCATGAGCATATGGTGTTCCCGGGCATGGTATATATTTCGCATCCGACGGAATATGGCGCGCTGTATTCCAAAGAAGAGCTGACCCGGCTCCGGGCAGTATGTGACGAATATCAGGTGCCGATGTTTATGGATGGCGCGCGGCTCGGTTACGGTCTGATGAGTCCGGAGACCGATGTGACGCTGCCGGACATTGCGAAGCTGACGGATGTATTTTATATCGGCGGGACGAAGGTCGGAGCGCTGTGCGGTGAGGCAGTTGTTTTTACCCGCAATAACGAACCGGCGCATTTCGTGACCCAGATCAAGCAGCAGGGCGCGCTGCTCGCAAAAGGCCGGCTTCTTGGCATCCAGTTCGCCGAGCTGTTCACGGACGGCCTCTATTACAAGCTGGGCCGGAACGGGGTCCGGACGGCAATGATGCTCCGGAAGGTTCTGCACGACAAAGGATATGAATTTTTCTTCGAGTCGCCGACGAATCAGCAGTTTGTCATTATCGACAACGACAAGATGACGGAACTGAAGGAAAAAGTCCGCTTCAGCTATATGGAGAAATATGATGAGACCCATACGGTGATCCGCTTCTGCACGAGCTGGGCGACCCGCAGGGAGAATGTCGAGAAGCTGGCCGAAATGCTGTAGCAGATGCAGTGGAGGGGCTTCGCGGTGAGAAATTATTGCAGCATATATAATGCGTATAAATCAGAAAGGAACAAACAGGTAAGTAAATGACAAAAGCAGAGATTGCAGATCAGATGCACAACAGCAAATACAACTGCGCGCAAGCGGTCGTCTGTGCTTTCAGCGATGAAATCGGAGTGGATCGCAAGACGCTGTTCCGGATTGCGGAGGGGTTCGGATTCGGCGGAGGATGCGCGGCAGGCATGTGCGGCGCGCTGACTGGCGGCCTGATGCTGCTCGGACTGAAGAACTCCGATGGAAATCTCGAGGATCCGAAGTCAAAGAAAGAGACGTATAAAATTGCAAAGCAGATGAAGGAGCGTTTCGAGGAGAAGACCGGCGGCCTGATCTGCAAGGACCTTAAAGGGATGGAGACCGGAAAGATGCTGTGTTCATGTCCGGACTGCATTAAGAATGGCGTGGAAGTTGTTCAGGAAATTCTGGAGCTGTAGCAGGCCGGCCGTCTGGATATTTTCAATCGGATGAAGTATAATTATTATCTATATAATGAAATATTCAGTCGGTTTATTCATATAGCACGATAGGGGATATTTTGAAAAAAGAAAAGAAAGAGATAGATTTACTGCATGGTCCGATCTGGCCGAAGGTACTCGCGTTTTCGCTGCCGCTGGCTGCAACCGGTATCCTGCAGCAGCTGTTCAATGCGGCGGATATCGCCGTGCTCGGACAGTTTGTCGGCAAGCACGCGATGGGCGCGGTCGGCAGTGTCAGTCCGGTGGTCGGACTGCTGGTCAACCTGTTCGTAGGGCTGTCGATCGGCGCAAATGTAATCATTTCAAATTTTACCGGGCAGCATAATGACTGCAAGGTGTCGCAGGCGACGCACACGGCGGTTGTGCTGTCGGCGATTGCAGGCATCATTCTGCTGTTTCTCGGTGAGCTGATCGCGGTTCCGATGGTTCACATTCTGGATACGCCGGACGAGCTGGCGCCGATGGCGGTCAAATATCTTCGAATCTATTTTATCGGCATGCCGTTCATCGCAATGTACAATTTTGAATCCGCGATTTTCCGGAGTCAGGGCAATACACGGACGCCGCTGATTTGCCTGGCGATCTCGGGTTCGCTGAACGTGGCGCTGAATCTGTTTTTTGTAATTGTCGTCGGAATGGATGTAGATGGCGTCGCGACGGCGACGGTCATTTCAAATGTTGTCAGTTCGTCACTTCTGTTCGTGCTGCTGAGCCGGAGCAAAGAGGCGATCCGGCTGGAGAGAGGGCATTTTCGTATTAACCGCGTGATCCTGAGCAACATTGTAAGGATCGGGCTGCCGTCTGGTCTGCAGGGTATGGTTTTCTCACTGTCCAATCTGGTCATCCAGTCGGCGATCAACAGCCTCGGCGCGGATGTCGTATCCGGATCTGCAGCGGCATTTAATATTGAGATTTTCGGCTACTACATTCTGAATTCGTTCGGGCAGGCGGCCGTGACGTTCATCGGGCAGAATTTCGGCGCCGGCGATCTGGAACGCTGCCGGAATGTGACGAAGCAGGTGCTGATCCTCGATGAAATTGCGACGGTAATCGTTGCGGTGGTGCTGATTCTCAGCGCACATCAGCTGCTGGCGATCTTTAACAGCGATCCGGCGGTCATCCATTATGGATATATCCGGGTGTTCACGCTGCTTTCTACGGAAGTGCTGAATGTCGTGATCGAGGTGCTGTCCGGATCGATGAGAGGATACGGTTTTTCGATGGTGCCGGCGATGGTGGCGCTGTTTGGAATCTGCGGAACACGAATCGTATGGGTTTATACGATCTTCCGCCAGATTCATACCTTTGACAATCTGATGGCGGTATATCCGGTCAGCTGGGCGTTGACGATGACTGTAATGATTTTCGCTTACTTCCACGTTCGGAAGAAGGTGCAGGAGATGCATCCGGAAATGCGGTAAGCCGGAGAGACCGTACAGAATGAAAAAAAGGCCGGAACACAGAAACTTCTCTGCTTCTGTGTTCCGGCCTTTATGCTGTTCGATGTTTTCGAAGAGCCGTACCGGATCTATTCATACAGGATCAGCGCGAGGAAGCGGAATGGCTCATCGCTCTTATTCGTGATCGAATGTCCTTCGCCCGGATAGGTGATCGTGACATCGCCCGCGTGAACTGTAGTGATGGTGCCGTTATCATTGTATTCCGCTTCGCCGGAGAGAATGACATAGATTTCGCCGTCGCCATGGTGAACATGGTAGCCGACACCGCAGTCTTTCTCCAGAATGTTCAGGTTGAACATCTTGCCTTTGTTCAGCAGTTCGCTGTCCGACTCGGTGACCTTGTATGAGAGCACCTGCCCCGGACCGTTCTGACATTTGTCATTGATATATCGTACTCTGTCATCCTTCCTTCTTACAACACTCATGATAATCCTCCTTCTTGTTCTTCTCTGGTTGCATTGGTATCCACAGCAAATTCTCTGCTGTGGATCGTGGTCCCGAAATCGAGCAGGTTGCACGCCCTCGATTCGACAGCATCCGCGATGCTGAGCGCCAGTTCCAGACTGCTGCTGTAGAAAACTGCACCGTGGTTTGCGACAATACAGGCGTGGCTTCCTTCCAGCGCTTCCAGAACGGATTCACACAGCTCATCCGTTCCGGGCGTCTGATACTGACTGCAGCGGAGGTCGCCGATGACCGGCTTCAGCACTTCGTCTGTGATCCGGAAACCGGCATGGCCGGCGGAAAAGACGCTGATGCCGTTCGAATGAGTGTGAATGACAGCATTACATTCCGGATACTTCCGGTAGAGCGCGGCGTGAAGCCGGCATTCGCTGGATGGCTTCCGCTGCGGACCGTATTCCAGCGTGTGAATGTTCACACGGACGATATCCTCCATCCGGATATCGAAATAATCCATTCCGGTCGGCGTGATCAGCATCATATCATCATTCAGCCGTACCGAGATGTTGCCCCAGGATCCCTGCACCAGATCCTCCCAGCTCATCTTCTTGCCGGCCTCGATGATTTTACTGCGCAAGCGGAATTCTTCCGGCCCGCTGTTGATAAAATCAGCCTGCCCGGTCTTGTTGACGATCGAATAAGTTCTGTCGTAGAACCGGTGCAGATCCGCAGCCTGGGCCGGGGAGAGGTATTCGAGTCCATGCACCTTATCCGCAAACATCTCGGCTTCAGCGCCCTTTTCGATAATGCGGGCACCGGCAATCGCTTCTTCCAGCGTACTGCCTACGGCAAGAATGCCGGATCCGTGAAGAAAACAGCCACGGCGGGTCTTCAGCGCTTTGTTCGCTTCCTTAGCGGACGCGCAGACCGGGACATCCGGCCCGATAATCTGAGCCAGATCATCCAGCATCGGGAGCATCGGCCCTTCATTCATTGAAAAACGCGTCGCCGCTTCGGTACAGACAAAGACGATCGCATTCACATCGCGGTGCGATCGGAACAGCTTGCCGATATCTCCCGTATGAATATTATATGTACCGATGTCATCTGCAGTGAGCTTCGACAGCCGGAGGTTCGGCCGGGACTTTGCGTAAGTCTTCCGGTCCAGCCGTACCATCAGCTGACCGTATGCGGTGAAATACCGCTCATGGAACGCATTCGACCGCCGGAGCATCAGTTCTTTGGCCTCGTTCAGATTCATTTTTATTCTCCATTCTTTAATTTATTTTATTATACCATCAACCGGTATACTTTATATGTCGAAAAGCTAAAAATGCATCCGCTTCACAGCCGTACCCTGTGGCCGGCTTCTGGCATACGATAACAGTATTGTTATAAATATATTTTGCCCGAGATGGCACGTCGATCCGGTTAACTGGATAAAGTGAATAACTTCATGAATTAAAAATCGGTTGAAAGACAAGTCGAGATTTCCGAAATACGAAAATTAATATCGCATTTCGGAAACAAGACACAAGTTTACATTGACTTCATGTGGGCAGTGTAGTATATTATCTATGGTAATCGATCACTTGAAAATATTCAAAATTAGAAAAGGCAGGGCAATGGCAGAGAAGAACAATTCACTGGAGAAAGCACTCACTGTCCTGGACCTCTTTCAGGATCGACGAAGACTGACGATGACGGAAGCCGCACAGGAGACCGGTTTTTCCAATGCAGCGGTCAGCCGGATCCTGAATTCGCTGGAGAATATGCATTATGTCTACCACGACCGGATCGATGGCGGCTATTATCTTACTGATAAGCTGTATATTCTGGGGAGGAACACCAACCTGAAGAATCAGCTGATCAACGTGATCGATGCGCCGATCGGAACGCTGTGCCGGCGAGTCAGTTTTTCTGTAACGGTGTGTGTTCGTGAGGGAATTAACAGTGTCACGGCACTTCGGAAAGACCCGCAGAGCGGACTGACGATGTCTCTGGTTCAGTCGGTCGGCGACACAATGAGTTTGAATACGACGGCGACCGGAAAGGCGCTGACTGCGTTTTCCGGCGAATATCAGGAGCTGTGCCGGCAGATCAAATACGTCCGTCTGACGAAGAAAACGGTCACAGATCCGGATGAGTTTCTGGATCTGATGGAAGAGGTTCGGCGTCAGAAGCTTGCTTTTGACATGGAAGAGGTGACCGAAGGGCTGGTATGTGTAGCAGCACCGGTTCTGGCGAAAGACGGAATCGCGGTTTGCAGCATCAGCGTCAGCGGATATAAGGAGCGGATGCTCCGGGAGTTGTACGGTACGATTATACGGCTTCAGGACTGTGCGCGGGAATGCGAGCAGTTGATGAACTGATTTCTGCCCGCCGGTTGTATAATTCAGTAAAGAGCATTTCGGGCATGAACTCGCGATGCAACATATATAAAGGAGAAAAGCATGGGGCTTTTTTATGAAATGGACAAGGACTTCGGCGAACTGCTGAAGGAGAAGAAGAATTTTCTTTTTATCGGAGAGGCCGGCAGCGGCAAGAGCGAGATCGTTCTGAATGTTGCGGCAAAGCTCGCGAAGGAGACCGGAAAGAAGGTGGAGGTCTTTGATATGGATCAGACCAAGCCGCTGTACCGGTCAAGAGATATGAAGGATGCGTTCGCCGATCTCGGCGTGGAAATCAACTATCAGGAGCAGTATCTGGATGCGCCGACGACGGTCGGCGGTGTTGCAGTGTCCCTGATGGGAGACGGATACACGCTGCTGGACATCGGCGGCGGTCACCCGGCAGCCCGGATGGCCGGTGCTTATTCGCACATTCTGAAGAATGACGATGCTGCGCCGATCTACATCATCAACCCGTATCGTCCGTGGACCAAGAGTCTGCAGTCGATCGATGAGACCATGTCGGATATTCTTCAGGCCGTACGGCTTGATCATATCTATATACTTGGCAACCCGAATCTGGGTTACCACACCACTGCTGAAGATTTCATGGAAGGTCTTGAGAAGCTCGACCAGCTTCTGGACGGGATTACTGTGGTCAACAGTGCCTGTGTCAAGAAGGAGCTGTATGACGAAGTCAGGAATCAGACGGACAGATACCTGCTTCCGATGGAGCTGTATCTGACCTATTCATGGGTCGATCGTTAATACACTACTACAAAATGAGGAGGTAATGTTGATGGGTAAAGTTGAAATCAATTCCGAGGCATGCAAGTCCTGTCAGTACTGCGTGATTTCATGTCCGAAGAAGGTATTGGCTGTTGGCGAAGCCGTTAACTCGTTTGGCTATCCATACGTAATTGCTGCTGAGCCAGAGAAGTGCATCGGATGTGCGATGTGCGCGCAGATTTGTCCGGAATCTGCAATCGAGGTTTGGAGATAATTAGAGAGAGGAGAATTCATAATGAGTGAACGAGTATTTATGAAGGGCTGCGAAGCGATTGCAGAAGCAGCTGTCAGAGCGGGCTGCCGTTTCTTCGCTGGTTATCCTATTACACCGCAGAACGAGATCCCGGAATATTTTGCGAGAAGAATGCCGGAAGTAGGCGGAACGTTCGTACAGGGCGAGTCGGAAGTTGCTTCCGTTAACATGCTTTACGGTGCTGCATCGACCGGTATCCGCGCGATGAGCTCTTCGTCCAGCTGCGGCATCAGCCTTTATTCGGAAGGTGTATCGTATTGCGCTTCGGCGAGAATCCCGGCTGTCTATGTTAACGTACAGAGAGGCGGCCCTGGAATCGGCGCGATTCAGCCGGCACAGCAGGACTATTTCCAGGCGACGAAGGCTTCCGGCAACGGCGGTTTCCGCATGATCGTTCTGGCTCCTTCGACAGTTCAGGAATGTGTCGATATGGTATACGAAGCATTTGACCTTGCGGCAAGAGACGAGAACCCGGTTCTCGTGCTGACAGACGGTGTTATGGGCACCATGATGGAGCCGGTTGTTCTTCCGCCGATGAAGAGCGATGAAGAGCTGGCTGAGCTGAGAGAGAAATTCGCACACAGAGCGATCATCGGCCATCCGGTTGGCGAGAACGCATTCTGCAGACCTGGTTCTGTCGGCACCGGTCAGGAAGCGGTCAACATCGAAGCTGCGAAGCTGTATGACACCTGGGACAAGGATGTTGAAGTTGAAGAGTTCATGACGGATGACGCAGAAATCATTCTCGCGGCATACGGAATTTCCGCTCGTATCTCCAGAGTTGTTGTAAAGCAGCTGAGAAAAGAAGGAATCAAGGCTGGAATGATCCGTCCGGTCAAGGTTTCCCCGTTCCCGTATGATGCATTTGCAAATCTGGACTTCAACCGCGTAAAGGGTATCCTCGATGTCGAGATGTCGATTCCGTCTCAGATGAGATGGGATGTCGACCATGCGGTTCAGGGAAGAACTCAGATCAACGAGTGCCTGAGATCCGGCGGTCAGCTGCTGACCAACGATCAGGTTCTCGATGCAGCTCACAAACTTGCTAAGGAGGTACTGTAATGGAAAAAGTATATACAAGAACAAAAGGCATTCTGCCTGATACTGTTTCCGGCTTCTGCCCAGGATGTATGCACAGCACGGTTCACAAGCTGATCGGTGAAGCTGCGGAAGAGCTCGGCATGCTGGATAAGCTGGTACGTGTTGAGGGCGTCGGATGCTGCGGCCTCGGCCAGTTCTATGTTGCTCATGATGCGACGATCGCTGCTCACGGAAGAGCCTGCGCGGTAGCGACCGGTATTAAGAGATCGCATCCGGATTCACTGGTATATACTTACCAGGGAGATGGCGACCTTGCTTCCATCGGTCTTGCAGAGACGATGTCGGCAGCGAACAGAGGCGAGAACTTCACCGTTATCTTCGTTAACAATGGTATTTACGGAATGACTGGTGGACAGATGGCTCCGACCACGCTGATCGGCATGAAAGCGACAACCGCTCCGGGCGGAAGAGACCCGAAGGTACACGGTTATCCGATGCATGTATGCGAAATTCTGAACCAGCTGACCGCGCCGTATTATCTGGAGCGTGTTTCCTGCAACACACCGCAGAACGTAATGAAGGCGCGCAAGGCGATCAAGAAGGGCTTCCAGTATCAGATGGAGGGAAGAGGCTTCTCTCTGATCGAGATCGTTACCTCCTGCCCGACGAACTGGGGACTTTCCACGCTGGACGCTCTTGATTTCCTGAAGGATAAGATGTTTGCAGAATATCCGCTCGGTCTCATCAGAGATAAGGGCGCGGAGAAGTAGGAGGTTCAGAATGGAAAGAAATTTGATGGTAGCCGGTTTCGGCGGACAAGGTGTAATGACGATGGGCAAGCTGCTGTCTCAGGCGACTTGCGACTCGACTGATCTTAATGTAACATTCTTCCCATCCTACGGCGCAGCGATGAGAGGCGGCACGGCGAACTGCTATGTCGTAATTTCGGACGATGTGATCGGCGCTCCGGTTTCGAACAGCGTAGACGATCTGATCATCATGAACGGACCATCTCTCCACAAGTTCCTGCCGAACCTGAAGTCCGGCGGCGTGCTGTTCGTCAACAGCTCGATCGTAAAAGATCCGATCGAAAGAGACGACGTTACGGTCATCAAAGTACCGGTAACGGAGATGGCACTTGAAATGGGCAATCCGCGTATCCTCAACATCATTATGCTGGGTGCGTACATCGGATATACCAAGGCAGTACCGCCGGAAGTTGTAACTGCCGGAATTCATCACAAGTTTGAAAACAAGCCGAAGGTCATTCCGATCAACGACAAGGCATTCGAGACCGGCCTCGAAATCGGAAGAAATCAGGCGGAAGCGGAATAATAATCCGTTGTATTAAGTGTAATAACGATCGAAAGCAAAATGATCTGTCTCTGACAGATCATTTTGCTTATTAGCGGTATTTCAGTGTGACCGGCGCGTGTCCGGATTATGTAATCCGGCATCTTGAATAATGACTCGGTATTGGATATAATTAAAAGAAGTTCACGGATCAGCCGATGAACGTCTAACGTGACAAGGAGGTAATACCATGGCCATTAGAAGAAAGAAAGATACAGATATAAATCTCACCCCGGAAGAGGCAGCAATGGTCCGCAATGCCAGAAGAAGAGCAGCTGCGAGAATGAGCATGCGTGTGATCGGACTGAGTGTGCTGACCGGCGCAGTGCTGGTGCTTGCGACGAAGAAGATCTTTGATGAGATCTTTTTGGAAGATGACTGGTCCGATGTGGATTGGGGAGAAGACGAAGATGAGGATTACATCATTGACTGATGTCCTCAGATATTATTGAAAGGTAAGAGATTATGTCAGATTACAAGGGAACTTATTACATTACTACTCCGATATATTATCCGAGCGCGAAGCTGCATATCGGTCACACATACTGTACGGTAATGGCGGATGCGATGGCCCGCTTTAAGCGGTTGAGCGGTTACGATGTACGCTTCCTCACCGGTACAGACGAGCACGGACAGAAGATCGAGAAGTGCGCGGAGGAGGCCGGCGTAACGCCACAGGAATATGTAGACAGCGTGGTAGCGACGATCCTGCGTCTCTGGGACAAGATGGAGATCAGCTATGATGACTTCATCCGTACTACAGAAGACCGCCATAAGAGACGGGTGCAGGATATCTTCATGAAGATCTACAATAATGGAGATATTTATAAAGGTAAATATGAAGGCTGGTATTGTACCCCTTGTGAATCGTTCTGGACTGAATCTCAGCTGGTTGACGGGAAGTGCCCGGACTGCGGCCGTGAGGTGAAGAAGATGAGCGAAGAAGCGTATTTCTTCCGTCTGTCGAAATACGGCGATGCGCTTCTGAAGAAATTCCACGATGATCCGGATTTCCTGCAGCCGGAATCCAGAAGAAATGAGATGATTTCTTTTATCGAGCAGGGACTGGACGATCTCTGCATTTCCCGGTCTTCATTTGACTGGGGTATTCCGGTGCCGATTGATACGAATCACGTCATCTACGTATGGCTGGATGCGCTGTCGAACTATATTACGGCGCTCGGATATCCGGAAGATAACACTTTATATGACAGATACTGGCCGGCGGATGTGCATCTGGTCGGTAAGGAAATCGTCCGTTTCCATTCCATCATCTGGCCAGCAATGCTGATGTCGATGAATGAACCGCTGCCGAAGCATATCATGGGTCATGGATGGCTCCTGATTAACGGCGGTAAGATGTCGAAATCCAAGGGCAATGTCGTCGATCCGGAGATTCTGATTGACCGTTACGGCATTGATGCACTCAAATATTTCCTGCTCCGTGAATATACGTTTGGACAGGACGGGCTCTATACGAATGAGACAATGCTGAAGCGGATTAATTACGATCTGGCCAACGATCTGGGCAACCTGCTGTCCCGGACGGTTTCGATGATCGTCAAGTACAACGGCGGCAAGGTGCCGGAAGCGAAGACGGAAGATGACATCGACCGCGAGCTGATCGCTCTGGCGACAGGCACAGCGTCACGAGTCGAAGAGCGGATGGATCAGTTCCAGTTCAACTATGCGCTGGATGAGATCTGGGCGATAGTCCGCAGAGCGAACAAGTATATCGATGAGAAGACGCCTTGGGTTCTGGCGAAGGACGAAAGCCGGAAGGATGAGCTGGATACGGTTCTCCGCAATCTCGCGGAAGCGCTCCGGATCGTGTCGATCCTGATTATCCCGTATATGCACACGACGTCGGAGCGGATGAGAGATCAGCTGGGCCTTTCGGATGTAGAGGCGAAATGGGAAGATGCGTTCAGCTTCTATCAGATGGACGGTGTCGAGGTGCATAAGGGCGATGCACTGTTCCCGAGACTCGATATCGAGAAGGAGCTGAAAGAACTGTCCCAGATCCATCAGGAGAAGCTCGCGACGAAGAGCAGACACTAATTGCAGATAGGATGGCAGCGTCCGGTACCGGATGCACAAATATCAAATATACTAATCGGAGGTCTTGAGATTCGAAAGGATCTCAAGACCTCTTTCGCGATCGGAGGCATAAATGCTGTTTGATGCACATACCCATTTGAATTTTGAAGAGTTTACGGAAGAAGAGCGGCAGCAGCGCGCGGAAGAGATCGAACAGTCGGATGTCGGGGCGATTATCGATGCCGGCGACTGCGCGGAATCGTCCCGCCAGGCGGTGGCAGATGCGGAACGCTACGCGTGGTGCTATGCAGCGGTCGGAATTCATCCGGAACAAGCGTCCGATTATACTGAAGAGGATCTTCAGATCATCCGTCAGCTCGCCGGGCATCCGAAAGTCCGGGCAATCGGAGAGATCGGTCTAGACTTTTATTACGGAAAAGATAATAAGGAAGAACAGATCGGGCTCTTCCGCAGACAGATCCGGATAGCGAATGAGCTAAGGATGCCGATTATGATTCATACTAGAGACGCCAATCAGATTACGATGGATATTCTGAAAGAAGAAGGCGCATTCTCGTCTCAGCGGAAAGAGTGGTTCCCGAAAAGACCCGGACCGGACGGACACCCGGAGCCGGACGCACGTGTTCAGCTGCACTGCTTCTCGGGCTCCGCTGAACTGGCACGTCAGTACACAGCACTTGGCGCAGCGATCTCGATCGGCGGACCGGTGACCTTCAAAAATGGACGCCGGACGGTGGAGGTCGCAAAGCGGATCCCGGCGGAATACCTTCTGACGGAGACGGATGCGCCGTATCTGACACCGGAACCGTTCCGTGGCCGGCCGAACCGGTCGCCGTACGTGGAACACGTTGCAAGGCGGATTGCGCTGATCAAAGGTATGGAGTACGAAGATCTGACCGCGGTGGTCTGGAAGAACGGCTGCCGGTTCTTCGATATCAGCTGCGATCTGGAGGAGGAGTAGATGGATCGGATTCTGACAGACATCCGGGCGAGCGAATTGCTGCAGCCGGGAATGCACGTGATCGTCGGATTTTCGGGAGGGCCGGATTCGCTGTGCCTCCTTCATGCTCTGAATCGCCTGCCGGAAGAACTGAATCTGATCCCGGTGCACGTGAATCATCAACTCAGGGAGAACGCGGATTCGGAACAGCGTCATGCAGAGGCGCTCTGCCGGGAAATGGGACTCCTGTGCCGGTCCCGCGCGATCGACTGCCGGTCATTGGCAGCGCAGTGGAAGGTTTCGGTAGAAGAGGCCGGCCGGAAAGCCCGGTATCAGATTTTCTCCGAGACCGGGCTGGAGCTGGTCCGGCAGGGTGTGCCGAAGGAAAAAATTTACATCGCGCTTGCACATAATTCGGATGATCAGTGTGAAACCGTACTGCAGCGGATCATCCGGGGGACTGGGATTCACGGGTTGTCCGGTATACCGAAAGTTCGGAGCGATGCGTACGGCTTTCATATCATCCGGCCGCTGATCCGTGTGCCGCGCAGGGAAATCGAGGCATACCTTACCGCGAACGGCCTTCATCCGAACTGCGATGAGAGTAATGAATGCACCGATTACACCAGGAACCGGATCCGGCTCGAACTTCTCCCGTACCTCGAAGAAAATTTTAATCCGAATGTCAGGGTAAATCTGCAGACGCTGAGTGAAATCGCCGGTTCGGATGACCGCTATATGGAGAAAACGGCCCGATTTGTGCTGGAAGAAGCCGTGAAGCAGAAGATACCGGATCAGGTGGTGCTTGATAATGATGTCCTGAAGGAGCAGGATCCGGCGATCCTTCGGCGGGTCATCACCATCGTTCTTCGAAGCATGGGTCTGGAAAGTGAAGTCCGCTATTCTATGATTCTTGGAATACAGGATATCATTCTTTCTGAGAATCCCTCCGTGCGTATGAGTCTTCCGGATCACTGGATTGTGTCCCGGGCGTATTCGGAGCTGGTCTTCCGGCCGGAAGCGTCCGGTGATCAGCCGCTGATTTTTCCTAAAATGTCTGCGAGAGTGCTGACAGCGGCGGAATTCAAGGCAGCGGAGAAGAACGTGTACGCTGCTTTTGATTATGAATCGTTTGTAAAAGCACACCCGGCCGGGATTCAGGCCATAACGGTCCGAGGGCGCGCCGCCGGGGACCGGATCGGCATCCGGGACGGGAAGCACAAGAAAATTCAGGATGTTCTGGTGGACGAAAAAGTTCCGAAAGATGTTCGGGACCGGATGGCTCTCGCGGCAGCGGAGCACGAGATTCTCTGGATCCTTCCGGACAATGCTTTTCAGAATGAGCGGGAGAAGAATAAAGGAAAATATTCTCAGAATTATCCGGTTACCCGCTTTACAAAACAGGTTTTATTCCTTGAATTATTAGATCGGCTATGATAGAATAGCGAAGCAGTTTGTGTAAAAAAACAAATTTTAGCAAATTATCAGAAAGGGCTTTGCCGAATTGAAAAGATTTAGCAGAAATATAGGAGTATATCTGGTCGTCTTTATTCTGGTTCTCGGTGCCGCGTACCTCTACCGCGGAATCGATCAGCCGACGAAGAAGACCGAAATCAAGTTTTCGCAGTTTGCAGAGCAGCTGCAGGACAAGAAATACGAGTCGGTGAATATTACTGACCGCAAATTAAGCGGAACAAAGAAAAACGGCGATGTCGAATATGCTTATGCACCGTCCGTCGTTGAGATCAGCTGGCTGGAAGACCAGTATCTCAATACAATGGTCAAGGACCATGAAGTAACATTGGAGAGCGATCCACCGGACAGCGGGGTGAATTTCTTCTCACTGCTGCCGACGATAATAATGGTGGTGGCTTTGATCTTCCTGTTCTATTTTATGATGAGTCAGGGCGGGAACAACAAGGCATTCCAATTCGGTAAGACCCGTGCAAAGCTATATAAGGATAACGGCAAGAGTATCAAGTTTGCCGATGTCGCCGGGCTGAAGGAAGAGAAAGAAGAGCTTCAGGAGATCGTGGATTTTCTGAAGAATCCGAGCAAATACACACAGCTGGGCGCGAGAATCCCGAAGGGCGTGCTGCTCGTCGGAAACCCTGGTACCGGTAAGACATACATTTCGAAGGCGACAGCCGGGGAGGCCGGTGTCCCGTTCTTTACGATTTCGGGTTCGGACTTCGTTGAGATGTTTGTCGGCGTTGGTGCGTCCCGTGTCCGTGATTTGTTCGAGCAGGCGAAGAAGAATGCGCCATGCATCATCTTTATCGATGAAATCGATGCAGTCGGCCGCAAGAGAGGTGCCGGCCTTGGAGGCGGCAATGATGAACGTGAGCAGACGCTGAACCAGCTTCTAGTAGAGATGGATGGTTTTGACGGCAATGCGGGTATCATCATCCTGGCTGCGACGAACCGTCCGGATGTGCTGGATCCGGCACTGCTTCGTCCGGGACGTTTCGACCGGCAGATTGTGATCGGAATGCCGGACGTTCGGGCGAGGGAAGAAATTTTTGCCGTACATACGAAGAATAAACCGCTGGCTGATGATGTTTCGCTGGAAGTTCTGGCGAAGCGGACACCGGGATTCTCGCCGGCTGATATTGAGAATCTGATCAACGAAGCGGCGCTGCTGACGGCGCGTCGGAACGGAACAAAGATCCGGATGGAAGAGATCGAAGAAGCGACGACCAAAGTGATGGCGGGCCCTCAGAAGAAGTCCCGTGTGATTTCGGAGGAGGAGAAGCGCCTGACGGCATATCATGAGGCCGGACACGCGGTCGTTATGCGGTCACTGCCGAATTCGGATCCTGTTCACCAGATCACGATAATTCCGAGAGGAATGGCCGGCGGATTTACGATGTCGCTGCCGGAGAGGGATCGTTTCTTTGAGACGAGGGGCAATATGCTGAATTCGATCAAGGAGCTTCTGGGCGGCCGGGTTGCGGAGGAGCTGAAGCTGGATGATATCAGCACCGGAGCGAGCAACGACCTGGAGCGCGCGACAGAGACTGCCCGCGCGATGATCACGCAGTATGGTTTCAGTGAGAAGATGGGGCCGGTCAGCTACAGTTCCGGCGGAGAAGTATTCCTCGGAAAGGATTTTTCCACGAGACAGAACTATTCGGAAGCAGTGGCTTCCGAAATTGATACCGAAATCCGGACGATTCTTGAGAACTGCTACGCGGAGACGCGTTCGATTCTCAAAGAGAACGACGAACGCCTTGAGCGCGTCGCACAGGGACTGCTCCGAGTGGAGACACTGGACGGAGATCAGTTCCAAGCGCTGTATGACGGCACTTTGACGCCGGAAGAGCTGGAAGAGCAGGTTCGCAGAGAGGCAGCAGAAAAGAAACGCCGTGATGCGGAGGAAGCCGCGGAGAGCGCGCGCCGCGAAGCGGAGCGGAAGGCCGAGGAAGAGAAGAACCGTCAGCTTGCTGCGGAAGCGATCGGCATGTCGCCGGAGCAGTATGACAGCCTGAGAGAGCAGGTCCGGCAGGCGGATGGCAATTCGGACGGTTTCGACCAGATGATGAAGAAGTTCCTGGACGCAGACAATAGCGAACCGGAAGAAAGAAGCGATTCTGAGTACATGGAATCTCTGGAGCAGGAGCCGGAAACTGAGGCTGAGACCAGGTTCGAGGCAGAAGCAGAATCAGAAGCTGAGCCGGAGGAAGTAGAGGCATCAGAGGAGCCGGAGGAAGTAGAGGCATCAGAGGAGCCGGAGGAAGTAGAGGCATCAGAGGAGCCGGATTCGGATATTACGGATGATTCCGAATCAGCGGATAATAACGAACGAGGATAGAGTATTATTTAGTACGGGAGCACAATGATGAAGATTACGGTTGAAGATTGTTTGAAACTAGATGCGTTTGCCAGCAGTACGGTCGTTTCGTGCCGCCGGAAAAGTGATCGGCGTGTCCGTACTGTTTCTGTGTTCGATGAAGACAACCTGAATGCGGGGGTAGAGCGGAATGGAGTGCCGGAACAGATGGTCCTGACGCATTTCTGGCAGTTCAAGAATGATGTCGATGCACAGTGTGCCGCAATTGCCGGTTTCGGAAAGAAGCAGATTGCAGCGCTGGTTGTCTTTTTAAATGAAAATGGCGTGCGCGCGATGGACAGCAGGGCACTAAAGGCAGCAGAGGACAATGGGCTTTTGATGATTACGATTCCGGATGACGGAACGCTGACCTACTCGATGGTGATTGAGCAGGTCCTGGACAAAATCCTGTACGGTCACAACTATACCGATAATATTCTGAATAACACGATCTATCATCTGCTGAACTTTGAAAAGCACTCCAATTTCCAGAGTGCGCTCAAGGAAGCGGCGATCAACAACGACTATCAGGTCGTTCTGATGACGGCGGAGTTCAATCCGATTCTGACGATTGAGACTCGTCAGAAAGATACGATTGAAAATGCGATCAAGGCCGCAAAGAAACACGATATTACGCATTCCACGATGTTCACTCAGGTGAAGCTGAGCGACGAGGTCATCACCTATTGGGGTCTGATTGACATCAACGGGGAGAAGCATATCCTGATGATCGTTGACAATGATGACAATTACTCTGCGGCTGAGATGACCAAGCTGGCGGAGATCATTCAGCTGGCGATGGGTATGTGGAAGTATACGCCGGAGAGAGACTCGCGGGCAGAGTTCATCAAATCAGCGATCCGGGGAGATCTGTCATTCTGTTATACGCTCGTCGATGAGGCCGGACTGAAGAACAAGCATTTTATCAGCGTTTTCTACGCGAATGGAATTGAGGACAACGATTTCCACGATATCATCGACGATTACCGGAGCCGTCACGGGTTCGGAATCCTGCCGCTGATTGAGGATAACGAATATTACGGCATGGTCTATGCGGATACCGCTGAGGAGAAGAGCATGACATTGAAAGCCGCCTGCCTTGAGATGTTCAACGATCTCAAAGCCGGACGTCCGAACGTCCGGATCTTCCATTCCACGGGAATCGAAGACCTCGATAATGCGGTCGAAGGGTTCAAGCTGATTAATGAGACCTGGAACTATGTCGAGACGGTATTCCCGTACAAGCGGGTATTCACGAAATATGAGATGTCCATGGTCTGCAACTGTATGAATATCATTCTGCAGAGCCCGGGGATGAAGAAGATGTATCTGGATCTGCTGGAGCCGTTCGAGAGGGAAGTTTCGGTCAACAAAGGAAAGCTGCTCCTCGAGACGCTGGAGACGTTTGTGCTGGATGCCAGCATGAACAGCAACAAGACTGCGGAGTTTATGAGCATCCATAACAACACCGTACAGTACCGCCTGAAACGGATTAATGAGATCCTGGGTGCGGAGATGACCGGAAACCGGATCATCCCGGGACTGACGATGGCTCTGGCGCTCAGAAGACTGGAGGACCGCTAGGATGTTGCTCGCTATTGATGTGGGCAACACAAATGTGGTGCTCGGAGTTTTTGACGGGCGCAGGATGGTTGCAAACTGGCGGATGGCGACGGACAATAAACGGAGTGCGGACGAGTACGGCATCATCATCGATCAGCTTTTTCGCCATGATAATCTGAAACCGGCGGATATCGATGATGCGATTATCTCGACGGTTGTACCGTCGCTGCTTTTCACACTGCAGCACATGTGCCTCAAATATTTTAATATCACGCCGCTGGTTGTCGAGACGGGCATCAAGACCGGGCTCAGGATCAAGTGTGATGATCCGCGGCAGATCGGATCAGACCGGATCGTCAATTCGGTTGCGGCCGTGGAGAAATACGGCGGACCGGTGATCGTTGTCGATTTCGGTACGGCGACCACATTCTGCGTAGTGACAGAAGATCATGAATTTCTGGGCGGTGCGATTACACCAGGTATCAAGACTTCTGCGATGGCGCTGTTTGAACATACGGCGAAGCTGCCGAATGTCGACTTGGAAGAGCCGGGACGCTATATCTGCAAAAACACGATCGAAAATATGCAGGCCGGCCTGATTTATGGTCATATGGGGCTGGCAGAGCGGCTGATCAACGGAATGAAAGATGAACTCGTTTCCGCTTACGGAAAGAAGCGCGAGGACATCAAGGTTGTTGCGACCGGAGGAATGGCGGCGATGATCAAGGATGGCGTCAGCTGTATCGATACGATTGACCGGAGACTGACACTGAACGGGCTCGTATGTATCTACGAGAAGAATAAGGCAGGTAGAAAAAAACATTAATACTATGATAATCGGAGGAATTCCGCTGAAGAATCCGTTTTTCCTGGCGCCGCTGGCCGGCATAACAGATGCGGTCATGCGGCGGCTCTGCGAGGAGCAGGGCGCCTCGCTGACGTTCACGGAGATGGTGAGTGCAAAAGGCCTTTATTTTGGAGACCGGAAGACGGCGGATTTATTATTCATTGATGAAAATGCGGGCCCGACGGGTATCCAGATTTTCGGAAGCGAACCGGAAATCATCGGATATGCGGCGGAGAAGCTGGACTCAATGCCTAATGTTGTGCTGGACATCAATATGGGATGCCCGGTACCCAAAGTGGTAAGAAATGGCGATGGGGCGGCCCTGATGAAGGATCCCGATCGCATTTATGACGTGGTAAAGGCTGCGGTCGATCATACCTCGAAGCCGGTCTCGGTGAAGATGCGAAAAGGCTTTGATGAGAATTCGGTGAATGCTGTGGAAGCAGCAAAAGCGGCGGAGGCAGCCGGAGCTGCATGGGTATGTGTGCATGGAAGAACCCGCGAACAGTATTACCGGGGACAGGCTGACTGGGAGATAATCCGGAAGGTCCGTGAGAATGTACGCATACCGGTGATCGGTAACGGCGACGTCTTTTGCGGAGCGGACGGCGTGCGCATGATGGAGGAAACCGGCTGTGACGCGGTGATGGTAGCCCGCGGCGCTCAGGGAAATCCGTGGATTTTCAGAGAACTGACCGATGCTTTTGAAGGCCGCGCCGAATTCCGCCCTGCTCCGGCGGACAAGAGTGCGATGATGCTTCGCCATTTTGAAGGCCTGATCGCGCTGAAGGGGGAGTATTCGGCAATTCGCGAGATGAGAAAGCATGTGGGCTGGTATACCCGGGGATTACCGGGCGCCTCAAGGCTCCGGGGCCGGGTTAACGAGATCACAGATGCAGACGAAATGAGAGAGGTACTGAAGCTTGAGAATGTGTACGAGAAATAATAGAATCCTCATTCTGGCGCTGATCACAGCTGCAGTGATGATGCTGACCGGCTGTACGACTTTTGACAATTTCGAACGAACCTTCCTCGATCGGGATCAGAGTTCGGATAACGTCATCTATATCGGAGTCTATGAACCGCAGAGCGGCAGCATGAGTGCCGTCGGCCAGGAGGAGATCAAAGGCATCGAGCTGGCGCACAGCATTTACGGCAATGTAAAGGGCGCCCGCGTGGAACTGGTTGAAGTCGATACACAGACGGAAACGGGCTCCTCTAAAGCAGCGATTCAGAACATGATCAAAATGAAGCCTTCCGTCATCATCGGAAGTGCCGGTGAAGCATCGTCAATGATTGCGTCGCCGTACATCCGGAAGGCAGAGATCCCGACCATCACGCCTTCTGCGACGAATCCGCTGATTACGCAGGATAATCCGTACTATTTCCGCGCATGCATCACACCTTACCAGAACGGGAGCGGACTGGCAGAATATGCCTATAATGAATTGAAGTCCAGACACATCGCGGTTGTCACGCTTGAGAATGACAGCACTCAGGATTCGCTGAGGGACGGATTCCGTAGCCGCATTCGGAGCCTTTCAGGCAATACCACTTCCATCGTGATGGATCAGAAAATTCCGGTGGAGCAGACCGGAATGAAGAAGCTCGTGACGGAGATCAAAGAATCCGGAGCCGATGTGGTATTCATGCCAGTCGGCCTCGAAAAGGCGGATCTGATTTTTTCACAGGCGGAAAAACAGGGACTGACCGGCGTCACTTTTCTGGGAAGTCAGAGCTGGGATACCGATAACCTGCTGGCTCTGCAGAAGAAATATCCGGACATCCATATGGCATTCGCTTCGGACCGTGTGACTTATGAAGACAAGAACACGACCGATACGGTCACCGCGGAAACGCAGCGGTTCCTGATCGAATACGCTAATGAATACGGTTCGAAAGAAACACCATCGACGAATGCCGTGCTCGGTTACGATGCGTATCTGCTGGCAATCAACGCGATTAACAACGCGAAGAGTCTGAAGACGACCGATATCCGGGATGCGCTTGCAGCGACAAATAATCTGCGCTGCGCAACCGGGGTGTTTACGTTTGACGATAACGGCAATCCGGTGCGTACCGTAAACATTGCCACGGTCAAGGACGGCAGCATTGTATCGGCTTATGTAACAGAGTCGAGCTCAAAGGCAGAGTCCGTAAAGAAGATCGAGAAGTAGAGGGATCCATGGCAGAAGATTATTTCTCAATTTTGGAAGCGAACCGGGATCAGATGATCCGGACACTGCAGGAATCGGTCCGGATTCCGAGCGAGGCGGCGGAACCGGCGAGAAACGTAAATGGCGAGATTCTGCCATTCGGCGCGGAAGTCGATGCGGCATTTCAGCATATGCTGGAGACTGGAAAATCAATGGGCTTCGATGTTCTGGATGTGGATCATACCGGCGGACATATCGAATGGAAGGCGGACGGTGCGAAAGAAACCTTCGGAATCGCGTCGCATCTTGATGTCGTGCCGGCGGGCAAAGGATGGACAGAGGAGCCCTACTCCGGGCTTCTGAAAGACGGATATATTTACGGCAGGGGAACGACGGACGACAAGGGGCCGGCCGTCGCTTGTCTGTATGCGATGAAGGCGCTGAAAGATGCTGGCCTTCACCCGAAGAGAAACATCCGGCTGATTCTCGGCCTGGATGAGGAGACGGGAAGCCGCAGTATCGAGCAGTATCTCGAGGCGGCGGGCGCGCCGGACCTCGGTATCACGCCGGACGGCGAATTTCCGCTGATCAACGGCGAAATGGGAATTCTGGTGTTTGAGCTGGCTGAGCGGATGCAGCGCCATTCAAAGAAGGAAGGGCTGGTTCTGTCCAGCCTGAAAGGCGGCGACGCGTATAATATTGTGCCGGGATATGCCCGCGCCGTTGTCGCGTCTTCTGATCCGTCGGTCTATGATACCATCCGCGGGATGGCGGAGCGCTATTCGGAAGAAAGCGGTTTCCGGGTCAAAGCCCGGAAAGTCGGTTCGTCAATGTCAGTGGAGGCATTCGGCCTCAGTGCGCATGGCGCAGCGCCGGAACGGGGAATCAATGCGGTCAGCATTCTGATGGCATTTCTCGGGAAATTGTCTTTTGCCGGAGATGAGGTCAGTGAATTTATTGATTTCTATAACGAACGGATTGGATTTTCGATACACGGAGAGAAGCTCGGCTGTGCACTATCCGATGACGTGTCGGGCCCGCTGATCCTGAATGCGGGAGTTGCGGAGATGAACAGCGAGGTGGCATCCGTGTCCGTGAATATCCGCTATCCAGTAAAGTGCAGTTCTGATCAGGTCTATCAGGCCGTAGAGAATGCGCTGGAGGGAACCGATATCGGCCTTGTGAAGCACTTCGACGAGCCGCCGATCTACGTGCCTCCGGATGATCCGTTTGCAAAGCAGCTGATGCATGCATACATCGACGAGACCGGTGATATCGAAAATGGTCCGAAAGTGGATTCCGGCGGAACTTACGCGAAATCGATTCCGGGAACGTACGCGTTTGGCGCGCTTTTCCCGGGAGAAGAGGACCGGATGCACCAGGCGGACGAACGGCTGCTGCTCACGGACTTTTGGCGGATGAGCCGGATTTATGCGAGAATGCTTTTTACTACTTGCTTTGAATGATCGGAAGCGAAGCGAGATGACAGAAAACACGATGAACAGATTGCAGACGAAACTGATGAACCGGGAGCCGTTCGAATGGACGATTCGTAGCGAAGACGAGACCCGCGAGTTCGGTCTGGCTTTTGCAGAGATCCTGAAGCCGGGAGACATTGTCGCGCTGATCGGTGATCTCGGTACGGGAAAAACCACACTGACAAAATATATTGCGGAAGGGCTCGGTGTCCGGGAGAATATTTCGAGTCCGACCTTCAATATCGTGAAAGAATACCGGAGCGGGCGGATTCCGCTCTTTCATTTTGATGTCTACCGGCTTGGGAGCGGTGATGAGCTGCTCGATATCGGGGCGGAGGAATATTTCTATGACGGCGGAGTCAGCGTTGTGGAATGGGCGGATCTGGTAGCGGACGTGCTGCCGGAGGAATCGATTGTCATTAGGATTAAGTATGGAAAAAACGAAGGAGAAAGGGCCTATCAATGTATATTCTAGCGCTCGAGACAACGGGTAAATACGGATCGGCGGCGGTGATTGACGAAAAC
>Ga0256406_1001683_pt1 | contig 34574 bp, 23 predicted proteins | sample RumenRJG_03DNA_FD_185986 | JGI IMG/M metagenome (GOLD analysis project Ga0256406, IMG submission 185986) | Bovine rumen microbial communities from Lethbridge, Alberta, Canada - RJG_03 | ecosystem: Host-associated > Mammals > Digestive system > Stomach > Rumen | place: Canada: Alberta | collected...
GTCATCGTGGCCGTATCAAGGAATACGCCGAACGCGTGCCCGGATCCGAATATCATGACGACTGCCGTGGCGTGTGGACGGTTCCGTGCGATATCGCGCTGCCGTGCGCCACACAGAACGAGATCGACGGCGAATCCGCCCGCACGTTGGTGGACAACGGCTGCACGGTCGTGTGCGAAGGCGCGAATATGCCCAGCACGCCGGAGGCCATCGCCGTGTATCAGGGCGCAAAACTGCTGTACGGCCCTGCAAAGGCCGCCAATGCCGGTGGCGTGGCGGTTTCCGGCTTGGAGATGAGCCAGAACTCGTATCGTCTGAGCTGGACCTTCGACGAGGTTGATGCCAAGCTCAAGCAGATCATGGAAGATATCGTGGCGAACTCCTTGAGCGCCGCGAAGGAGTACGGTCGCGAAGGTGACCTCATGCTGGGCGCGAATGCCGCCGGCTTCGTCAAGGTCGCAAACGCGATGGTCGCGCAGGGTATTTTCTGACCCTGTTCTGCGTCTGTCTACGCTGGCAGCTGGCTGGTGTCAGCGTAGACGGACGCGGGAATCACCGCCCTACTGCAGGCGTTTCACGGCCCTGCCGCCCATCCTGCTGATTCTGCGGTATGGATGATGGTACCGGCGTACCATCAACGGTATCCGTACGCTCACGTTCCGTTTCGGTATCGCCCGGAATATAATCCCACGGCATCTGTTTGAATACCAGTGCGAACACCGCGACCGCGATGACCAGAAGCCCGCTGTGAGCGTCCTTCTGCAGCAGGGTCAGCAGGAACCATCCGCCGATAATCACCGTGCGAATCACATAGAACAGCACGCGTTTCCAGCCGCGTCGCGCACGGGTTTCCATACTCATGTGGGTGAACATGCCGCCGAGTGTCTGTCCGCGGTGCGAGGCGGGGATCCACAGCTCGAAGACGAGGAATGACACCATGCCAAGCACGGTGACTATGGTGTCCAACGATTCGACGTGTACGATAGCGCCCGCCAGCTGGAATGTCCCGTCGGGAAGCGGCTTCGCCAGCATGTGGAACAGCAGGATGACCACCAGTCCGAGCGGATAGTAGCCCAATGTGACGATGATCATATCGATGGCGAAGGTCACGCCACGATGCACGATGCCCGGCCTGTGGTTGACTTCCAGCCGATCTACCGGCCGGTACGGCCATCGGCGGTCGCACAGCTTCGCGATACCATACCCTGCAACAGCACCCAGCGTATTGGTCAGCAGATCGTCGACATCGAACTGCCGGTACGAGCACGGGTAGAGGCCCAGCAAACCGCTCAGCTGGGTCAGTTCGATCACCAGTGACAGGATGAACCCGACAATCGCCGTATGGGCGAATCCTCGGCGCAGGAACCGCATGAGCAGGAATCCGAGCGGCAAGAACAACACCACGTTGAGCAGCAGTTGCAGGACCGCGGAGACACCACCCGTGGTGATGTCTTGGATGAATGCCAGCGGGTTGAGTTGCGGGGACAGGTGATGTGTGGCGCAGTAGCGGTCGGGGTTGTCCGGCATCGGATACTGGGTGAACGTCACCAGGCCGGCGACATACAGTACACTCAGGTAGGATCCGATGACGGAAGCCAGACGCAGCCGATGGTCGCGATGGTAGAGCAGCGCGAGAATCGGCAAGGTCAGGAACGCCGAGATGAACGGCCAAGCCACCAGCGCGATCAACAGGGGAGTGCTGAAAGTCTTCGCATACAGGGTTACGATACTCATCGTTCACCACACTAGTGCAACGGCTGCGGGTTGTCCCGGCACCGGTACGGTTTTTGGCTCGGCGGAGGGTTCCGGGAACACACGTTCAGCCTGTGGACGATAGCGGATTGTAAGCCGCCACTAGGTTCAGTTGATTACAGCTTGGCGAGGGCCTCGCTCACCCAGGGTTCGGGAATCACACGCCGCCACGCCATCGTCGACGCCCATGTGGTGACGATACGGAAATACTTGCGTCTCGCGTCCGGCTTGGACATGCTCAAATCGTGCAGACCGCCGCGGATGGTCGCCAAGGCGACCACATCACCTAGATGCAATGCCGCTTGGCGGATTGCGGTGATGTCCAGCACGCTGTCCGCTTCACGCATATCCTCGTCCCACGTGGTTTGCAGCATCATGGATTTATCCGACGTGCATACCAGCACAGGGATTTGGATATCAAGATTCTTCGCGATCTCATCCTGCCCGTTGTAGATGGCTTGCATCCAGCCTGCCCGAGGCAGGAACTCCACATCGGGGTTGAGCGGATGGTCAAGATAATCCCATTCCCCGCCGGTCGACCGTTTGATGCACCGGGCGTAGAATCCTGGGTCACGCATCGGCATAATGGTTTTGCCGCCACGCAAGCGGTACATTTGCACGACCGGCGTGGACAGCAGACGGAACATCCGGTTGCCTTGCAGCTCAAGCCAGGGGGAGTTGAGCGCCAACGCCTCGACATGGTGCGGATGCTCCGAATCAATCCACAGTGAAGCGCTTAATCCGCCTTGGGAGTGGGCAATCATCAGAATGCGTACATCCTTGCCCTGTTCTTTGACGATCTGGTCACGCAACGCGTTGAATTCCAGACGGTAGTCGTGCAGGTCTTCGATATATCCGGGAGTCTGGTAAGAACGGTAGGATCGTCCGAATTTGCGCAAATCCACTGCGTAGAAGGGGATGCCCAGCGACTCCCAGTATTCGGATGCGTGCCGGCGGTAAAAGTAGTCGTTCCAGCCGTGTACATACATGATCGCCAAGCGGTGGCCTCGCATGCTGTAATGCCAGCGGCGCCACCGTTGCTGTAGGGACAGCTGTGAGGGATTTTTGCGCACAAAGGTCGCCACAATCTCACCTTCGGCGTCTTCACCGAGATGGACTGTCGCCTGCTGGTATCCTTCAAGTACGGTGTCAGTCTTCCATGGATCCACATACGCGTATGCGGCTTGCGAGTCGGTTGTGCGCTGATGTTGCGAAAGCGCATCATCCGGCAACGGTTCCGACGATGAGGCGGATACGGCAAGCGTATTGGCTGAATCCATCGAAGTTCCTGTCATGGCTGACACCTCCTGATCTGCCGTATGGAGCCATTACTGGCTATCTTATTCAAGCCGCGCACACGTTCGCCATAAGCATGTGTCCCATCCTGCTTCTGCCGACGCTCACACCGTGCTCAGCGTCGGCAGAAACAAAGAACACACCCTCCACCGACGCTCACCGCCCCCTCAGCGTCGGCAGAAACAGGATGGGGGGCCGACCGTGGTCTGGATGGGGGTCGCGCTGGTGATGTCACGGATGATGGTCACGGTTGTGGGGATAAGCGAAGGGGCGGCTCCGAAATTCGGAACCGCCCCTCATCATGGTTGTGATGGCTATGGGAACGCGTCAGTCGTCGCCCAGCGTCACATGGACGCCGCCGACCAGCGAGCTGACCACGTTGTACAGGAGTGCGAAAATCGTCGCCAGGAGGGTGAACAACACCACACCGACAATGGCAAGAATCGTCACCGTGCTCAGCACCGTACTCAATGAGAGCACATCAGCGAGGTTGAATCCACTGGAATCAAGGCCTGTCGATGAGACGATCTGCGTGACCTGATCGAATACGCCTGCCAGGTTGAGGATCAGCCATACGAGTGCCGCTGCGACGATTTGGATGATACCGCCCGCCACGCTGAGCAGGAAGGTGACTTTGGCCACCGACCAAGCGTCCACGCGGGTCAGGGACAGGCTCATGCGCCGTGCGCGAGGCGTATGATGCCGACGCTTGCTCGCCGCCGCCGCACGCGCCGCGGATGGCATCGGAGCCTCATTACCGGTACTGATCGGCTGATTTGAGACGGTCCTGCCTACGCGCGGTTCACGGCGCCCTTCTTCGTCGACGTTTTCGCTCATTGTTTCTCCTTGGACGTTTCCGACTGCCTTCGCCTGATTAGTGAACCTACCAGTGTTCGGGGACGATTACCGCCCTGATACCGAGGTCTGCACACTATCCGGCGAACCGAGCCCATTGTCCGGTTCGCCGGCAGCGTGTCATCATTCGGTTGGCGTCACAGTTGCCGCATCAGCCGGCTGATTCTGCTGGTCTTGCGACGCCGTATTGTTCTGGTCGGTATCATCGTCGTCGCCATCGTCATCCTTTTCGGCGTTGCGTGCGATGGCGAGAATCTCGTCACCCTTGTCAGGCTTGGCGAAGGTCACGCCCTGTGTGGTCCTGCCGGTGCGATTGACCTCGGACACGTCGGAGCGGATGACTTTGCCGGACTTCATAATCGCCATGACTTGGTCGTCCTCGCTGACTACGAGCGCACCGACCAACGAGCCACGGCCTTCCGTCAGTTGCAAGGCTTTGACACCGAAACCGTTACGGCCTTGCAGACGGTATTCGCTGATGGCCGTACGCTTGGCGAAGCCTTCGTTGGTGACCACGAACAGGTCTTTGTCGCTGTCGCCCCAGATGACGTCCATGGACAGCAGTTCATCGCCGTCACGGAACTTCATGCCTTGTACGCCGGCGGTCTGGCGTCCCATCGGACGCAGTTGCTCGTCGTCCGCGCGGAATTTGAGGCTCATACCGTGCTTGGAGACGAGGATGATGTCGTCCTCCGGGTTGCACAGCGCGGCGCCGATCAGCTCATCGGCCGGCTCCCCGGTTTCCGGATCGGTCGCCAGACGCACGGCGATGAGGCCGCCCTGGCGAGGCGAATCATATTCGGCGAGGCTGGTTTTCTTGACTTTGCCGGAGCGTGTGGCGAGCACCAGATATTTGGCGACCTCGTAGTTCGGAATCGACAGCACCGCCTGGATAGTTTCGTCGGGGGCGAACTGCAGCAGGTTGGCCACATGTTGGCCCTTGGAATCCCTCGACCCTTCGGGCAACTCGTAGGCTTTGAGACGGTATACGCGTCCCTTGTTGGTGAAGAACAGCAGCCAGTTGTGCGTGCTGGTGAGGAAGAAGTGGTCGACCACGTCGTCCTCGCGCAGCTTGGTGCCCTTGATGCCTTTGCCGCCGCGGTGCTGGGCGCGGTATTCGTCGGCTTTGGTGCGTTTGATGAAGCCGGAATGGGTGACCGTCACGACGACGTTCTCTTCGGCGATCAGGTCTTCGACGTTCATCTCGCCAGAATACGGCAGGATGCGGGTACGGCGTTCGTCGCCGTACTTTTCGACGATTTCGTCAAGTTCGTCGCCCACGATCTGACGCTGGCGTTCCGGCTTGGCGAGGATGTCGTTGTAATCGGCGATCTTGCGCTGCAATTCCTCGTGTTCGTCGAGGATCTTCTGCCGTTCGAGGGCGGCGAGACGGCGCAGCTGCATCGCGAGGATCGCGTCCGCCTGCACGTCATCGACGTCCAGCAGGTCCTTCAAGCCTTCACGGGCGGTGTCCACGTCCTTGGAGGAACGGATGAGGGCGATGACCTCGTCGATCATGTCGAGGGCTTTGAGATAGCCCTGCAGGATGTGATCGCGTTCTTCAGCTTCACGCTTCAAATACCGGGTACGACGTTCGACGACGTCAAGCTGATGGGAGACCCAGTGGCGGATGAACGCGTCCAGGCTGAGCGTGCGCGGCACACCGTCGACCAAGGCGAGCATATTGGCACCGAAGGTCTGCTGGAGCTGGGAATGCTTGTACAGGTTGTTGAGCACGACCTTGGGGACCGCGTCACGCTTGAGCACGAGCACCAGACGCTGGCCGGTACGGCCGGAGGTTTCGTCGCGCATGTCGGCGATGCCTTGGATCTTGCCGTCACGCACCGCTTCGCGGATGGAGACGACCAGACGGTCCGGGTTGACCTGATAGGGCAGCTCGGTAACCACCAAGCACATACGCCCGTTGATTTCCTCCGTGTTGACCACGGCACGCATGGTAATCAGGCCACGGCCGGTGCGGTACGCCTGTTCGATGCCCTTGTGGCCGAGAATAGTCGCGCCGGTCGGGAAGTCCGGCCCCTTGATGCGTTCGATGAGCGCGTTGAGCAGTTCTTCGCGGCTCGCGTCAGGATGGTCGAGCGCCCAATGTACGCCGTCAGCCACTTCGCGCAGGTTGTGCGGCGGGATGTTGGTGGCCATGCCGACGGCGATGCCGGCGGAACCGTTGACCAGCAGGTTCGGGAAACGGCTCGGGAGCACGGTCGGCTCTTGGGTCTTGCCGTCGTAGTTGGGCACGAAATCGACGGTGTCTTTGTCGATGTCACGCACCATTTCCATGGCGAGCGGAGCCATACGGCATTCGGTGTAACGCATGGCGGCCGCCGGGTCGTCGCCCGGGGAGCCGAAGTTGCCCTGACCGTCCACAAGCGGATAGCGCATGGACCACGGCTGGGCCATACGCACAAGCGTGTCGTAGATGGCGGCGTCGCCGTGCGGGTGGTATTTACCCATAACGTCGCCGACGACGCGGGAGCACTTGTTGTAGCCGCGGTCGGGACGGTAGCCGCCGTCGTACATCGCGTAGATGACACGACGATGGACCGGCTTCATGCCGTCACGTACGTCCGGCAATGCGCGTTCCACGATGACGGACAACGCGTAGGCCAGATATGATTCGCGCATTTCCTGCTGCAAATCGATCGGTTGGACGCGCTGGCCTTTCATCAGGCCGTAATCGGTGTTGTCGGCCTCTTGGGGGCTCAACGGCTCATGGTTGTTGTCGAGCCCGTTGATCTGGTCGTCGTTGCTGGCCCCGCTGTCTTCCGGATTGTTGGTGTTGGTTTCGTCTGCCACGGTTAATCCTTCGTTTCCTTGTCCATCCTTGTGGGATGGCTAGCCTGACACGGCTAGTGGTGAAGTGTGCTGGTTTCCGTGCCGGGACCCGTGGAAAATCGCGAATCCCGGCATTGTACGGTCACGCGTCGATGAATCGTGCGTCGTGCGCGTTGCGCTGGATGAACAGGCGTCGGGGTTCGACCTCGTCTCCCATCAGCATGGAGAAGGTTTCGTCCGCCTGCGCCGCGTCCTCGATGTGGATTTGCTTGAGGATGCGATGATCGGGGTCCATGGTGGTTTCCCACAGCTCTTGGTAGGTCATCTCGCCCAGACCCTTGTAACGCTGGATGCCTTCGCCCTTCGGCAGCTGACGGCCGGACTCCTTGCCTTCACGCAGCACGCGGTCGCGCTCGGCGTCCGTGTACACGAAGGAGTGCGGTCCCTTGGTCCATTTGATGCGGTACAGCGGCGGCATGGCCACGTACACGTATCCGGCGGTGATCATCGGGCGCATATAGCGGAAGAACAGCGTCAGGTTCAGCGTGGCGATATGTGCACCGTCGACATCGGCATCGGCCATGATGATGATCTTGTGGTAGCGCACCTTGCTCACGTCGAAGTCTTCGCCGTAGCCGCCGCCGATCGCGGTGATCAGCGACTCGATGGTGTCGGACTTGAGCATGCGGTCGATGGATGCGCGCTCGGTGTTGAGGATCTTGCCTCGCAGCGGCAGAATCGCCTGCGTGATCGGGTTGCGCCCCTGGATGGCGGAGCCGCCTGCGGAGTCACCCTCGACGATGAACAGCTCGCATTCCTCCGGATTGTTGGACTGGCAGTCCTTGAGCTTGTCAGGCATGCCTGCGGATTCGAAAATCGACTTGCGCCGGGTCGATTCGCGGGCCTTCTTCGCGGCGATACGGGCGCGGGAGGCCTCGATCGCCTTCTGGATGACGCTTTTAGCCTCGGCAGGGTGTGCGTCGAACCAGTCGCCGAGTTTGTCGGTCATCACACGCTGGACGAAGGTCTTCGCCTCGGAATTGCCGAGTTTGGTCTTGGTCTGGCCTTCGAACTGCGGGTTGGTGAGTTTGACGGATACGACGGCGGTCAGACCTTCGCGCACGTCATCACCAGAAAGGTTGTCGTCCTTTTCTTTGAGGATGTTCTTCTCGCGCGCATACCGGTTGACGAGCGTGGTGAGCGCCGCGCGGAAGCCTTCCTCGTGGGTGCCGCCTTCGGTTGTGGAGATGGTGTTGGCAAAGGTGTGCACCGATTCGGAGTAGGCGGTCGTCCATTGCATGGCGATTTCCGCCGAAATGCCGATGTTGAGGTCTTCGGCCTCGAAATCGATGACTTCCTCTTCAATCGGGTTGGTTTTGCGGCTTTTGACCAGATAGGCCACGTAATCCTTGATGCCGTGCTCGTAGCAGTACGTCACGGAGCGATGGAGCTCCTCGACCGGGTTGTCGCCGTCGCCGGCCACCTCGTCGCCCGCCTGGTCGATTTCACGCAGGTCGGTCAGGGAGATGCGCAGGCCGCGGTTCAAGAAGGCCATCTGCTGGAAACGCGAACGCAAGGTTTCGAAATCGTAGACCGTGGTTTCGAAGATCTTCGGGTCGGCCCAGAAGGTCACGGAGGTGCCGGTCGATTCGCCGTCTTCCATGGGTTTTCCTTGGGCGAGCGGAGCCGTCGGATGCTGGTCGATGTACGTCTGGGTCCAGTGGAAGCCCTGCCGGCGCACCTCGATTTCCATACGCGTAGACAGCGCGTTGACCACGGAGATACCCACGCCGTGCAGACCGCCGGAGACCGCGTAACCGCCGCCGCCGAACTTGCCGCCGGCGTGCAGCTTGGTCATCACCGTTTCGACACCGGAGACGCCTTCGCCCGGCACGATGTCGACCGGGATGCCTCGACCGTCGTCGACCACCCGGATGCCGTTGTCCGGCAGGATGGTCACTTCGATATGGGTGGCGAAGCCGGCGAGGGCCTCATCCACCGAGTTGTCGACGATTTCGTAGACCAGATGATGCAGGCCTCGCGGACCGGTCGAACCGATATACATGCCCGGGCGGATACGCACCGCTTCGAGGCCTTCCAGCACGCGCAAGTCGCTGGCGTCGTAATGGTCCGGCGACAGCGAATCGTCAAGCTGGGCGTTCTCGAGCTCATCGTTGGCGATGGCGTCGTTGACTTTGTCGTTGAGTTCGGCCTTGGATTCAGTGCCGGGTCGCGACGGTTCCCCGGCTTGTCCGGGCATATTGGTGTTCAGCGAATCAGCTTCAGCGTCTGCCACTCAATTTCCTTCCCGTGCCCTGTGCAGCGCCCCTGCTCACACAGTCGGTATACCCTAGAACGTAAATAATGGGGGCTTCTAGGCTTTCAATAGTACTGCACGTGATTCTACACATCAATGGGGACTTTGCGGCTCTCAGAGCAATGCAGACATTTCGGCTTGTCAAAGCCAAGTCGGTTCGGTCATCAATCGGCGAGACGACACAGATGTCACCGTTGGCGGCACACTCACCGGTAGTGGCGATACCGGCTTCCTCCAAAGGGGTGAGCTTGCGGTCCGGTCACTTTGATTTCCCTGATTTCGAGCCCGTCAAGCCGCTCGCGAATGGTGTCGGTCAGTTGCGGGACCATATAGGTCAGTGTTGTGGTCCATGATGGCGACGCCGTGCGGATGGTCAGTATCCCGTCTTGGAATGAGGCGACTTGGGAGTGTTGTGCGATTTGGGGGCCGACGACTTGATCCCAATGGTTGCGCAGTTGAGCGAGTTTGAGATGTGGCATCCAGTTGTCGTTCTGCGCGAGCACGGTGACCAGGCTTGCCAGGGTGTTGGGGTCCCGGCCCGGTTTGCCGAAATTTTCCCAGGCTTCGGTTTCCCGCCGCCGCCTGTCCCGTAGGATTCCGGCGCGTTGCGCGTATCGTTCGAAGACTTGGGCGGGCAATTTTCGCGGGTCCAGCTTGAGTTTGGCGATAATCGGCTCGTTCATGCCGAGGCCTCGTCGATGCCGTCAGCAGCCGGCTGTATGCCGGTGTGATGCTCGCGAGCGGCTTTGATTCGTGCGATGGTGTCGTCGTCCAGCAGCCGGTAGGATTCTTGTTGGGCGGCGGTGCGGCGCAACGCCGCCACATCGATGATTCGGGCGGCGGTGCCGTATGCCGACAGATCCGGGATGTCACCCGCCGCGGCTGCGGTGATCAGCACTTGGTTCTGTTTCACGGCGAAGTCAAGGATCTGCCGGCGGCGCGTCTCATCAAGTTGGGCGAACACATCGTCCAGGATGACGATCGGCGTGGTTCCTGACGTCTGCGTGATCAGGCCGAACAACGCCATTTTCAGTGCCAAGGCCATTGTCCACATCTCGCCGTTGGATGCGAATTCCTTGGCGGGGATGCCGTCCAAGGTCACGGCCATATCGTCACGGTGGGGGCCGATGAGATTGCGCCCGCGCGCCACTTCGCCGGGGTAGATGCGCTGGAAATGCTGGCTGATGGACTGGTGCGGCGACGGGCTGGCCAAGACTTCCTTGAAGGAGGGGACGTATGCGACGGCGGCGTGCTGGGGTGATCCTGCGAGCTCGTCATAGATGGCAGCGAACGGCCCGGCAAGTGCGTTGAGTATGCGCATGCGCATCCGGGTCAGTTCGATGCCGGCTTCGATGAATTGTCCGGTCCAGATTTCCAAACCGTTGAGGCTTGACTCGTTGATTCCCGTCGTTTCACCGGACGGCGCGGCTGCGAGGTGTTTGAGCAGTGCGGCACGCTGTTTTGCGATTTTTGTGCAGCGCTGGTGGACATCGGCGTATCCGGGGATCAGCATCGCTCCTGCCTGGTCGAGGAAGCCGCGTCGCGCTGCGGGATCGCCGGATATCAGCCACTGGTCTTCGGGAGTGAATGACATGCTGGGGACCCGTCCCAAGATTTCGCGCAAGTACAGCGAGCGTCCGCCATCGATTCGCGCTCGGTTCGTACCTCGGGCGCGAATGGTCACCTCGATGGTGGTTACAGCGGGGGAGGATTGCTCCGACCGGGTGGATGACCGGTCAACACTGAATGAATCTTGTTTTTCATTCAGTTTTCCGTTGTCGTCATGAAATTCCGCTGACATGTAATCCGAATGTGATTCAGGATTCGCATGATGTTCTGCCGAAGAGCGCGGTTCATCACCGTTGTCGGCGATATTGACCCGGATGGTCGCTGTATCCTGCCCGCGTTCGACCAGTGGCAAAGAGCTTGAAACCCTATGACTGGAGCCGGTTGACAGGACTTCGATGGCTTCGACGAGATTCGTCTTCCCCTGGCCGTTCGCCCCTTGGATGATGGTGACCCCCGGGTCAAGGTCGACGACGCAATGATCCCACGACCGGAAATGGTCAAGTGCCAATCGGGTAATGATGACGCCCATTTGGCACCGTCCTTTCTGTCGTCGTCGCCGGTGGTGTCGTTTGCCCCGGTTGATTGTGGATAACTCGCCAGAATCTGTATATCGTGTCCTCGCGTGATTGTGCTGGACACCAGAGTATACGAAATTCGCGAAGTGAGCAGACCATACGGCGAGTTCGTCCGAGACAATCACGCACAGTGAAGGATTCCGCCACTCGACGGGTTATCCACACCCGTATGGGCGGCGGAATCCCGGGGATGCGCTCAGTTGGTGAACCGCATCGGCACCAGCAGGTACCGGTAATCCATGGATTCGTCGGAATCGGCTTCCTGCTGACCGTTGAATTCGACCGGTTTGATTGCGGTCGTCATCTTCATACGCACGAACGGTTCGGCGATGGCGCTTAATCCTTCAATCAGATAGCCGGGGTTGAAGGCAACGGTGATGTCTTCGCCGTCAAAATCCACATCGATGACGTCGCTGGCCTGGTTTTCATCAGCGACACCGGCACTTAATGTCACCGATCCGTCCGAAAACGCCATACGAATCGGCGCGTTGCGTTCCGCCACCAGGGACACTCGCTTGATGGAACTGATAAGTTGCTGCTTATCGATTACTGCTTGGATCGGATATTCGTCGGCGAACAGTCGATCGATAGCGGGGAATTCACCATCAATCAACTGCGACGTCGAAATACGACCGGCGTTTTCGAATGCGATGAGCGAAGGATTGTCCTCGTCGAAATCGATGACGACATTCTGGCTGTCGTTCAACGTTCTGGCGACGTCACGCAAGAGTGATCCGCGCAGCAGAGTGGAGGTTGACACGTCCGGATTTTCCGGGGACCAGGTGAATGTCGCGCGGGACAGGCGGAAACGGTCGGTTGATGTCATGACGACCTTGTCGCCTTCGAACTGCATATAGACACCGGTCAGTACCGGACGTGTTTCTTCCCTCGAAACCGCGACGCAAGCCTGGTCTACCGCCTGGTGGAAGGTTTCCCCGTCAACTTTGCCCAAAATCCGCGGAACAGCCGGCAAATCGGGATATTCACTTTCCGGCATAAGCTGCATCGTGAACTTCGCCTTGCCCGAGGTGATGATCAGCGTCGAGTTTTCCGTGGCCAAATAGGTTTTTTCCGAAGGCAGCGATTTGGTGATATCAGCGAGAATCTTGCCTTGGACCACACTGCTGCCGGCTTCATCCACACCGGCTTCGATATGGTCGCGTGCGGAAATTTCAAAATTGAACGTTGACAGTTGCAGCGTTCCGTCAATGGCTTCGAGCTTGATACCGGCAAGGATCGGGCTTGCCGGTCGGGCGTCGATGACTCGCGTGGTCCACGCGACCGCATCGGCGAGTGAGGTCGTATTCACTTCGACTTTCATGATTCCTCATTTCGCTTGGTGTTCTGTGGCTATTCTAGCCGGACTCGAACGGCTGGTTGTCGGTTGGTGAATCGGTGGCTTATCACGGTGATGATGAATCGTAAGTGAGAACAACAGTCTTCGTAATAAGTCCGGTGGATGATGTGGATAAGTGGAATCAGGCCAATCGCGAGAAGACCTCAGCTGCCGTCCACCAATGTGGATAACCTCCGGATATCCGGTGCATAACTAGGCGAGTTATCCACAGCGTAAGCGGCGCCGAAAAGTTATCCACAAACAAGCGGGATTCATCCACGAGTTATCCACCATTTTTCTGGGCTTGCCCACGGGTTATCCGCAGCCCTTGCCCACAATTGTGCACAAACCTGTGGATAACTTTTTTCTGATTTTTCCACCGCCCGGTGTGTCGTTATCCACCGAAGTGGATGAGTCGGATATGCTGAAAAACCGTCGCTGGACGGCGTTCTGCCAGCCGGATAGCCGGTATCTACGGGGAAGTTCGGCGTTTATTCAGCCGAGGAATGATGCTTAAGCCTGACGGTGAGCTCCATCACGTAGTTGTACGTTTCCTGCTTCTCTTTCATCTCGTCGCTGATGCGGGTGTACGCATGCATGACGGTGGTGTGGTCCCGTCCACCAAAGACCTCACCGATATCGACCAGACTCATACTGGTCATTTCACGGGCCAGATACATCGCGATTTGCCGGGCAAGCGCTACGTTTTTCGTTCGCGCACGCCCCACCAGATCATCAAAGGTCAGATGGAAATACTTCGCCACCTGGGTGATAATCTCGGTCGGCTTGATCTCGACATCAGTCGAGAAGAAATCCTGCAAGGTCTGCTCGGCCAACGCACGGGTCACCGGCTGATTGTTGAGCGACGCGACCGCGGAAACACGTGTCAACGCACCCTCAAGCTCACGGATATTCTCCGTGAACCGTTCGGCGATCAAATCAAGCACGTCGTTGGGGATCTTCATATGGTTCATCGTGGCGATCATGCGCAGGATGGCGATACGGGTCTCCAGATCCGGCGGCTTGACATCGACGGTCAATCCGGATTCAAAGCGGGAAATCAGGCGCGCCTCGAAGCCCTTGAGATTCTTCGGCGCGACATCCGAAGCGATGACAATACGCTTATTCGCCTGATACAAGGTGTTGAAGGTGTGGAAGAAGCTGTCGAGCGTCGCTTCCTTGCCTCCAAGGAACTGGATATCGTCGATGAGCAGGACGTCAACCTCACGGTACCGCCGGTTGAACGCGGCGATCTGGCCTTGCGACTGGTTCGGGTTCTGCAACGCCTCGATGAACTCGTTCGTGAACTCCTCGCTGGTGACATAGCGCACCTTGAGTGAGGGATCCTTGATCAGTGCATAATTACCGATGGCGTTCAACAAATGGGTTTTACCCAGTCCAGAACCGCCATAAATACACAACGGGTTGAAATCACGCCCCGACCCCTCGGCGACCGCCATGGCGACCGTTCGCGCGAACCGATTGGAATCACCCGGCACGAAGGTTTCGAACGTGGCGTTCTTGTTGAGATGGGTTTCCGGATCAAGCGCCGGCCGATGCTGGTCGATGTCGAAATTCTCGTTCGGCTGCGGCCGGTCATAGGCGTTCTGGCTGGCCGCCGGTTGCGCGGCGGTCGCGGACTGGTGATCGCCATACCCGGCAACGGTTTGGGTATACCGGTCGGCATGCTGTCCGGTCATCGGTTGAGACGGCGCATACCCGGTGGGGTACATGGATGGCACAACCGGCATCTGGGGATGCGGCATCACCGGCGATACCGACGGGGAATCAGGCGTATCGAACTGGGCGAACTGCGGCTGGGATGCCTGTTGCGCCCGCCAAGCGACCGGCTGCTGGGGCATCGCCTGCTCGGCGGCAGGGGAGATGGGGTGCTGGCGCTCGCCATAAGTGGTGGCGCTGTCCGACGCGTATGGGTCCGGCTCCGCCGCTATGGCGGGATCCGGCTCGGGCGCCTGTGGCTCCGGATGAGGCTCGATTTTGAATGCCGGGAACATGTCGGTTCCGGTGCTCAGCTTCAATGCTTTGAGCAACGGTTGATTCAGATCGGTTTGCAACGCTTTCTGCGTCGCGGCGTTCGCCACGGTCAGCACGATGGTCGTGCCGAATACGGCTTCGGGAATAACGCCTTCGAACCATCCTTTATCCCGTGCGGTCAAGGATTTGTCGTGTTTGAGTACGGCAAGGGTATCCGACCAGATACGTACGGCCTGGGTCGCCGGATCTTGCGCACCATTCGCCATGCGGCCCTGTCCTTTCTCCATATCATGTCGGCTCCGCGTGTTGCGGAGAAGTATCGTAGCTATGTTTACACCGATGTCGCGAAGTTATCCACAGCCTTGCGTGTTGAAACGGCTGAATTGTGAATAACATCGATGTAATTTGTGGATAACTTTCCGCATGGTTTCGTTGGTATTGCAACGTTTTCACCGTGTAAGCCGTCTTGGAGGGGTTGTGGAAAACTTTACCGAATTATCCACATTCCAGGGCAGGATGCGGTGTCGTGTTGACGAATGGCCATGGGTGAGAGTAGGTTAGTAGAGCTTGACTCATGAGGAGCCATGCTGTTGCATGGCTGAAAAAACCGGGAGCATACATTATGAAGAGGACATTCCAGCCGAATAACCGCCGTCGTCACATGAAGCACGGATTCCGCGTGCGCATGCGCACCCGTTCCGGCCGCGCCGTCATCAACCGTCGTCGCGCCAAGGGCCGTAAGACCCTGTCTGCCTGAACCGGCGACTCCAGAGTGGAGCGGCTGAAAAGTCACCGTGACTTTGTCACAGTGCTGAAACGTCGCAACAAAGTCAGCGACCATGACATCGTCGTGCACTATTTGGTGCGCGACGATTCACATTCATGCCCGAAAACGTCGCAATCCGACGGCATCTCGGCCACGCAGGCCGATCAGCGGCCGCCATCGGATCCGTCCGGGCGACGTGTGGGCTTAGCCGTATCCAAAGCGGTCGGCCATGCCGTCACCCGTAATGCCGTCAAACGGCGATTCAGGGTGCTTGCGCGCCAATATGAGCAGTTGCTGCCCGAACATTGCGACATAGTGATGCGGGCGAAGCCGTCGGCCGCTCACGCTGCATACGCTTCGCTGGATCGTCAGGTCGAACGGCTATTCGCCGCGGTCGGAACGCGAGCCGCACAAGGCAGGTGAATCGACGGTGGCATCACAGGCGGCGAAGGCTGCAAGCCGGGCAATCCACTGGTATCAGCGGGAGATTTCCGCCAAGAATCCCGCGTGCTGCCGCTATTATCCGACATGCTCAAACTATGCGTTGCAGGCCATCGAACGCTTCGGCTTGGTCCGCGGTGGGCTGTTGGCGCTGATGCGTCTGTTGCGGTGCCGCCCGTGGAGCCGTGGCGGAATCGATGATGTTCCGCAGCGTTTTTCCCTGTTCTATCGTTTTCGGTGGTCGAAGGCCCATGAGGAGCCTCGATATGCACCACTGGCCTCGCAAACAAAGGAGATGGCCTGATCGATGAATACCAATACCGACCAATTCTTGCTTGACAGTGGCTTTTGGGGCTGGTTGTACAAGCTGCTGACCCCGGTCGAATGGCTGATGACGCAGATCATGGCCATCTTCCACAAGTTCCTGACCATGCTGGGAATGCCCGCCGTGGGCACCTCTTGGGTGCTGTCCATCATCTTCCTGGTGATCGTGGTGCACGCGTGCATCATGCCGATCTTCGTCAAGCAGATGCGTTCGATGCGTAAAATGCAAGCGCTCCAGCCGCAAATGCAGCGTATCCAGAACAAGTACAAGGGCAAGAACGATCAGGCGAGTAAGGATGCCATGAGCCGTGAGCTCATGAAACTCTACCAGGACAATGATGCGAATCCTGCCGGCTCCTGCCTGCCGATGCTCATCCAGGGCCCGGTGTTCATGTGCATGTTCTACGTGCTTTCTGCGATTGAATACATCGCCAAAGGCAAGCGTGCTCCGCTTGGTGCTTTCGACAAGGCGACCGCACAGCAATTCTCTGACAGTTCGCAGTTTGGCGTGAATATCACCACGCGCTTCCTGCACGCGGATATGCATGCCAAGATCGTCATCGGCGTCTTCATCGCGCTCATGTGCTTCTTCATGTGGCTCATGCAGTTCTACAATATGCGCCGCAATCTGCCACGCGCTTCGATGCAGGGACAGCAGTACCGCATGCAGCAGGCGATGACCTGGATGTTCCCGATCATGTACATCTTCTCCGGTTTGAACTTCCCGTTCGCCGTGCTGATCTACTGGCTGACCAACAATGTGTGCAACTTCCTGCGTTCGCTGTGGCAGGTGTACACCTTCCCGACGCCCGGTTCCCCGGCGGCGGAGGACAAGGAAGTGCGCGACCATAAGCGTGAGAACGCCCGCCGCAAGCGTGCCGGTGAGCCCTCGCTTGAGGAAGAGCAGCTTGAGAAAGCCAAGGCTGAGGCGGCCCGTCGTGAGGTGGAAGGATACCAGCGTCAGCAGCCGAAGCGTAAAAAGAAGAAGTGACCGGATCGGTGTGGGCGTGCGGGTAGGCTGCGCGCCCACACATCGATTAGACTTGACCTCATACAGCCAACAAGGAGTACTACATGGCACAGGATGACGAAAAGACGATCGACCAGCTCAATGATGAAGCTGATATCGCCGCCGACTATCTTGAGGGTCTGCTGGATATCGCCGATTACGACGGTGATATCGAGATGGGCATTCGCAACAACCGTCCCGTCGTACAGATCGTGGCCGACGATGACAGCGATATCAAGCATCTGGTCGGCAAGAACGGCGAGGTGGTCGACGCGCTGCAGCAGCTGTCCCGACTCGCCGTACAGCAGAAGACAGGGGAGCGCTCGCACCTCATCGTTGATGTTGACGGGTATCTCAAGCATAAGCGTCAGCATTTGCGCGATATCGCTTTGGATGCCATCGACGAGGTGCGGGAGACCGGCGAGCCGGTTGACCTGCAGCCGATGAATTCCTTTGAGCGTAAAGTCGTACATGATCTTGTTCGTGAAGAAGGATTGAAGTCGCGTTCTCACGGTGAAGAACCGAACCGTCATGTCACGGTTTATCTTAAGGCCAATGCTGACGATGAAGCGGAATCAATCGATCAGGATGATTATGACGATGCCGATCAGGTTGAAGCCTGATTCCAACCGGAACGACTGAAACGGCATGCCTTGGGCTTGTTGTTAACGGGCCGTCTGCGCTGCGTATACATGGCGTGGGCGGCCTTTGTCGTGTGTGGACATCGATCGGAATGACAAGGGTTACTGGATACAGACTGCATGAATCATGAGTGCTCTCCTCGTGGTCTTCCACCGCGAAGAGTACATTGATACCGTTACCGAAGGATGATGACGATGACAGATACCGACATTGATACCGCCGCTGAAGTCCGCGAGGATCCGTATGACGAGCTTGACGGCTCACCCATTCCTGAACAGGTGCTGGGTGCGGCGTTTCCGGCCTTGAACGTGTTTCACGGCAAACTCATGGCTGAAGGGGAGCCGCGTGGCCTGATCGGCCCGAGGGATATTCACATCATTTGGGAGCGACATATTCTGAACTCTGCGGCGATTGTCCCGTTTCTGCGCAAAGCTGTCGCCCACGATGCGGTGAAATCCATTGCCGATGTCGGCAGTGGCGGCGGTTTCCCGGGATTGGTGGCTGCCGCATGTCTGCCAGAGTGTTCGTTCACGTTGATCGAGCCGATGGAACGGCGAGTCGCATGGCTTGAGGAGTGCGTGGATGACATGGGGTTGAAGAATGTCACCATTATCCGCGCACGATCCGAGGAAGTGATTGACCGGGTGCGTAAGCATACGCTCAAGCCTTTTGTCGCCGTCACCTGCCGGGCGGTCGCCCCGATGACTAAGCTTTCCGGATGGACGCTGCCGTTGCTGAAACCGCATGGTCAGCTCATCGCGTTGAAAGGCCGTTCTGCTGAGGCTGAAATCAAGAAGGCCGATACGCAAATCCGCCGCTTCCATGGCATCCATCCTCGTGTCTGTCTTGCGCCGGTGGGGGAGGGGCTTGAACCCACCCACGTAGTGCTGGTCGATAAACAATAGCGGCTGCGATGAACCGGCGGGCGTTTCACGTGAAACGCCCGCCGGTGGTGTTTCATGTGAACCATCGATGGTGAGGCGTGTTCCACGTGAAACGATTCTGCTGATTCTGGCTGCGGCGTGGTGTGTTTCACATGAAACACGGTGGGTCGGTGTCTTGTTGGTTATGATGCACTCGAAAACAGGGTAGAATCAATGTGTGCGTCAAACGAGGTTATCCACAATCTACAGGGTGTGTAACAGTTATGCACAGGCAGGGTGTTTACCTCATGGACATAGAAAAAGGGCGGAACATAAGGCATGCGATGAGTTGTGACCTGAGTTATCCACACACTTAGTCCACGTTGTCCACATGTATCCACATTTGCGTGGGTGTGGCGGAGGGCATGTCCAGTACCGTAGCGAAACTGGAACAATCGCGTATCAAGGAGGAGCTGTGTCGTCAGCTACACACCATTCATCAGGTTCTGAGCAAGGGGGACAGTCGATGGATTCCGCATCAGATATCATCCGGCGTATTTTCGGCGATCAGATTGATACACTAGGTGGCGAAATCGCAGAGGCGACGACACGATACGATGCGCTTCATATGGTTGAATTCCCTAAGCCTGAGCAAACCAGGCGTATTGCTGTCGCCAACCAGAAAGGTGGTGTCGGCAAAACCACGACCACGGTGAATCTCGCCGCGGCATTGGCGCAAAGCGGTGCTCGTGTTTTGGTCCTTGATATGGATCCGCAGGGTAACGCCTCAACGGCATTAGGGGCCAAGCATATTTCAGGGGAACCCTCGATCTATGACGTCATTGAAGGCCGGCTCACCATCGCCGATGCCATCCAACAGTGCCCGTCTTTCGATACTCTCGACGTGGTTCCGGCATCCATCGATTTGAGTGGTGCCGAGCTGGAGATCGCTGATCTCGGCAACCGGACGGAACTACTCAAACAAGCGTTGGACACGTATCTGGCATCCAGCGAGCAGCATTACGATTACGTATTCGTGGATTGTCCACCGAGTCTGGGGCTGCTGGTCATCAACGCGATGTGTGCGGTCACTGAGGTCCTGATTCCGATTCAGGCAGAATACTATGCGCTTGAAGGGCTCGGGCAGTTGATCAACACCATCGGTCTGGTACAGGAACACTATAATCCTGTGCTGCTGGTATCCACCATGCTGGTGACGATGTTTGATCGACGTACGATTCTAAGTCGGCAGGTGTATGACGAGGTGAAAAGCCATTATCCGAACATCGTGCTGGATACGACGATTCCGCGGTCCGTGAAGATTTCGGAAGCGCCAAGTTTCCAGCAGAGTGTCATTGCCTATGACGCTCGTGGCATGGGTGCTATCGCGTATGGGGAGGCCGCGCTGGAAATGGCCAGACGTTCTCCCGCAGTATTGGCGACATTGGAAGCAAAGCGAGGTGAACACTGATTATGGCATCGAAGTCACGGCTCGGTAAAGGTCTGGGCGCACTGTTCCCCACACTTCCCGGTGACCCCAATGCGACGTCGGGTGAACCGGCGGATCAGAAGACAACGCCGCTGGGTCAGGAGCATCACGTTTCACGTGAAACGTCACAAGAACACGGCGAGAAGGCAACGGCGGGAATCAAGCGCACAAGTGTTTCACGTGAAACGTCGGGCCGTCAATCAAAGGCGCCGACAGGTGGTTCCGTTGACGACTCAAGGGCCGAACATGCGTCGGACCGTCATGCGAAGGGAGAACTGCAGCGGCCTTCCGCGCATACCAAGAAGAGGATGAGTGTCCCCTCCCTTCAGACGATGGCACATCCGAGTGACCTGTTCTTTGGCGGTTCCGCCGATTCCGGCAACCACGGAACCGTTGAGTCCACCGGGGTTTCCGGTATGTCGGAACACAGCAAAGACATGCGGCGGATGACCAGGGTACTCAACGATGCCGTGCTGACCTTGGGACAACATGACGGTATCGCGACCGGAACTGCATCTTCGGACCATGCCGACGCGAACGCCGCCGCGTCCGCATCACAGCCGGAATCGGAAGTGAAGCCCGAAGCCAGTGTTTCACGTGAAACGCCAGATGAGGCCGCGCCATCAGAGGATGCAACGGCTGTGCCGGAACAGACCGAAGCATTGAAACCGGTTGAGGGAGGATACCTCGCCGAACTGAAACTCAGCGATATCGGGCCGAATAAGGAACAACCGCGGACGATTTTCGATGAGGATGAGCTACGTGAGCTTGCCGACTCCATCCGCGAAGTCGGGATTTTGCAGCCGATTGTGGTCAGGAAACGTCCGCTCGAGCAAATCAAAGCGTCTCAAGACTCCGACAGGACAGACACGGCCACCGGTGTCTCTGGAGTATTGGCGGCCGCACAAGCCCCGGTTGCTCATATGGACAGTCCGTATGAGCTCATCATGGGGGAGCGTCGCTGGCGCGCCTCCCAGCTTGCCGGTCTTGACACGATTCCGGCGATTGTGAAAACAACCGCGGATAACCACATGTTGCGTGACGCGTTGTTGGAGAATCTCCATAGGGTCGCGCTCAACCCGTTGGAAGAGGCTGCGGCGTATCAACAGATGATTGACGAATTCGGTCTGACGCAAGCGCAATTGTCAACCTCTGTTTCGAAGTCACGTCCGCAAATCGCCAATACCTTGCGCCTGCTTAATCTGCCGGCTTCCGTGCAGAAGAAAGTCGCCGCAGGAGTGTTGTCCGCCGGCCATGCCCGGGCGCTACTGGGGTTAGGCAGTGAAGAGGAGATGGAGAAACTCGCCGATCGAATCATCGCCGAAGGACTGTCCGTACGCAGTACGGAAGAAATCGTCGCGATGAAAGCCTTGGAGGGTAATCCTGAGAAGAAGGGGAAATCCAAGGCGGCGAATCCGTGGAACAATTCTCCGATTCGACATAATCTCGAACAGCATTTTGATACGAAGGTCGCCATTCGAGGAAATAACAAGCACGGCAAAATCGAGATTTCCTTCTCCTCTCCCGACGATATGCAGCGCATTCTGGATTTGCTGATGCCGCAAGAGCAGAAGGCGGACAGCCCGGCAGCTGCACCGCAACAGGCGTAAGCGAATCCGGTCGGGTGGCGACGAAACAGTACAGCCCGAACATGCATGAGGCTTGGCGTTCCTTTCCAGGAAGCCAAGCCTCATGCATTGCGTAACGGAATCGTTCTAGTGTACTCGATGGTGTTCTGTAACCGCACTTAGTCGAGATTGGTGAGATAATCCTGTGCGTCGAGCGCCGCCCTGCAACCCATACCGGCAGCGGAAACCGCCTGACGGTAGACGCTATCCACCACATCGCCGGCGGCGAATACGCCCGGCACATTGGTTCGGGTTGAAGCGCCGTCAACAACGATAAAGCCATGCTCATCAAGCTCAAGCGCCCCATCAAGAAACTCGGTTGCCGGCGTGTGTCCGATAGTGACAAACACGCCATTCGCGGGCAGTGTTGATGTGGAGCCGTCTACGGTATCCCGCAGAACCACCGACTGGACGCCGGAATCGTCGCCGTCGATGCGTTCGACCACAGCGTTCATATGCAAGGCGATACGTTCGTTGGATGCAGCCCGGTCAACCAGAATCTTCGACGCGCGGAACGCATCACGACGGTGCACCACAGTGACCGATGAGCCGAATCTGCTGAGGAAGTCAGCATCGGTAAGTGCGCTGTCACCACCACCGACCACCACAATCGGCTTACCGCGGAAGAAGAACCCGTCGCAGGTCGCGCAATAGGATACTCCACGTCCTGCGAATTCCGCCTCGCCCGGCACCCCGAGCTTACGGACACGGGAACCGGTGGTAACCACCACGGCACGTGCGGTGATGGTATCGCCGCCGTCAAGGGTCAGCGTCTTGGTGCCCGCGGAAAAATCAACACCGACCACATCGTCATAGACAAGCTTGGCGCCGAAGCGCTCTGCCTGCTTGCGCATCGCATCCATGAGATCGGGGCCCATAATGCCTTCCGGGAAGCCTGGATAGTTTTCCACCTCGGTGGTGTTCACCAGTTGTCCGCCGGGGGTGAGCGCTCCGGCGATCACAGTCGGCTGATATCCGGCGCGCCCCAAGTAAATCGCGGCCGTATATCCAGCCGGTCCCGAACCGATAATCGTAACGTCTGTCTGCTGTGCTGTCATGCGTCCTAACCTAGCACGACTGCGCTGAAATGCTTGCGCTGGCAGCTGAGTATGGACATGCCTGCACCAGCCCCGCCACGGCTCATGCGTGCGGCCCCTGAACCGGAATGATTCAGGGGCCGCAAATCATAGGCACACGTGTCGTCAGTGTGACATCAGTACAGTTCCACCGAGTTGATGTACAGCTGGTTGCCGGGAAGACTGTCACGGGGGACCCACATGAGGAAGTCTTGGCTCTTGACGGTCTTGGTGAGTTTGACCTCCGTCTTGCCGCTCGCATCGAAGGCGAACTGCGCAACCTGCTCACCTTGCGTCGGATCCGCTGTCGTATTCGCATACAGGTAGCCGGTACCACCGGACGACCTGATGGACACCACGAAACGGTACACGCTTTCGGGTTCGCTCAGATGCATGTAATAGCCATAGCCGTCCTGTCCACCGGGCTTGGTGAGGAACTCCTGCTTATCAATGGTGTACGGGGTGTTGTTCTCAGGAACGGTTGGAGTCGGTACTGCCGAAGCGTCCTTGTCGGCATTGATGACCTTGCTCTTGCCGGAGCTCGACGACGACCCCGATGCATCGCTGGTCGGAGTGCTGCTGCCGAACGGGACTTTGTCCAAGTTCTCGGAAGGCCATGCACTCGACTGTTTCGCCGCACCGATGGTGGTGCCTCCGGAAAGACTATGCCATGCCAATCCTGCCGCGGCGGCAACTACGACAATAACCACGACAATGGCAACGACTTTGGTGCTGAACCTGCCGAACAGCGTCGCATCGGCAACATCATCCTGCTCCACCGGATTGTAAGCATCATGCTCTTCATGCTCCGGTTCGACGGTTGGAGTGAAACTCGGCGGACGGCTGATCGGCGAATTCGCGGCGAGAATCTGCGTCTGCTCGTCTTCCAGTGCGCGACGAGACTCATCGCCCGGTTCCACTGGCATGCCGTTCGCATCGAACACCGGGATACGGCTTGTCGATTCCCCGGTTGACGGTGGTTGCAAACGATGAGCGTTCTTCGCCGCTTTACGAGCGAAATCGAAGCGCATCGTGGCTTGCGTATCCGTATACGGGTCGGTTGGCACGTTGAAATTCGGGAAGATGGCGTTGTCGGGATCCGGTACTGACGGAGCTATGATATTGGCGACTTCAGCGGCGGCGATGTCATGGAAATCGTAGTCGCTGCTGTCGGACGGATCCGGACGCGGAATCGGCGGCTGCCGGTTCGGGTTACGTGGAGCCGCCTGACTGTTCTTCATCCACTCCGCCGACTCCTGTTGCATAGCCTGTTGCATGGCCTGCTGGCGTTCGGCGATATCCTTGGCCTGCTGGTCATCCGTGGTCGGCTTGGACGGAAGCGGCACCGCCGGTATCGCACCGACCTGGGCGGCTTGCGCCTGGGCATAGGCATGCTGTTCGAAGGAGGATGCAAGATCCGGCGGGAAGTCAAGAATATGTTCCGGTACCGGAGCACGTAATGCTGCGGATGCGATGGAACATTCAGCGTCAACGCTCGGCAGGGCGATATCACTGTCATGCAGCTGATTGAGCGGCTCCCAATTGCCCAACAACGCGGTCAATTCGGCCAGTGATTCCATCGGCACGACACCTGGTTCGTTGGATGATCCAAGACCTCGATGGCAGATCAAACGGAATTCGCCGGGAACATCCGGTCCGAGACGGTTGAGATCAATCGGAGCGTCCACAGACGACGGGGTACGGGTGATCAGCGCATACAACACTGCGGCAAGCTGGCGTATAGCAAGACGCTCCGGGCTGAGACCGGCCGGCGCACGTGAAGTGTCGGCAAGCATCGGGCTGATGGTCGCGTCTGCAAGCTGAACGCCATTGACGGTCAGTCGGATGGTGTCAGTGCTCAGCGAATAGTGGGATAGTCCGTCAACCAGAAGCTGACGCATAGCCGACGCGGTTTCGCCGAGAATCGAACGGATAGCCGCCTGGCTCAGTGTTTTGGATGCAGGGCCGCGGAAGTAATCGGTCAACGACAAGCCGTTGTCAACCGCCGTGATGATGATCGACACGCCTGCACGATGCTGAAGCTGGAGCACCTGCGTATACCGGCGATTGCGTGACAATGCCAGTGAGGATGCGATCGCGTCAACCGTGGGGATGGCGTCGGCATCGGTGACGATGAATAGCTGGCAGTCACGGGCGAGGACGCGATCATTCGCCTTCCAAGCTTGTAAGCCGGGTTCGTCGCGTAGCAATGACACCAACGTGTACCGGTTGATAATGGTGTCTCCCAGTTGTGGCTTCATATGTTCCTTCGCTCCATATCGAGAACATCGCGCGATCGCGGTGCGGTAGTAGTCATTCTACTGACGGGAGTGGTCGAAACAGCGGCAGCGGCTACCGTGTGCTCATCCCCATCAGATGCCGGGGCATCCGGGTGTTCCGCAGACGGGACGGGAGGTTCCTTCGATTCGTTCCCGGCTGCCGGAATTTCGGCGGGTGCTGCGCCGTGACGGCTGAATCGACGCTTCAGCGACGACAACAAGCCGAGCAACTCCTCGGTGTGCATGCCCCAGAGCGCACCCACGAACATGACGGTGATGATGACTGCCAGAATCACGCATACCAGCACCGCTTGGATCCAGTTCATGTGAGGGCGACCGCCGTCCAAATCGGCACCAACCAGATGATAGACCGGTGTACGCAGCCACAAGCCAACCACGATCGCCGCCCCGGTGGCGACGCTCGCCTTGATGAATGACAAGGCGATACGCCTCCCATCCAGACGGTTCTCGAACCGCTTGCGCAGCATCCACACCAGCAGCGGGAATGACGTCACATAGGCGACGGTCACCGCAACCCCGCGCATCGTGGTCCAATGCAGTGGGGACATCGTATACGTGACCGCCAGTAGGATGATCATCTGGATGCTGAGTTGGACAGCCATGAAGATGAACGGTGAGCGACCGTCTTCGAAAGCGTAGAAGGTGCGTTGAATGATCAGGTAGGCGCTCGACAGCGGCAGCGACAAGGACAGTGCAATCATCGGGCCCGACATGAGCTGGGCTTCACCGACGCTGATCGAAGGCAGCAAAGCCAAAGAAATCGGCACGGACATCACCACGAATACGGCGGTGAAATAGCTCATCAAAAGAGAAACATTACGCAGGGCGTCACTTAAATCAATACGTGCGGTTTGCATGTCATTATCGGCAACCGCACGGGAAATCTTCGGGAAAACCGCAGTCGCCACAGACACCGCAATCAGGGAATACGGCAGGATATAGATGGTGAACGCGTTCTGATACGTGGCGTTCCCCGCTACCAGCGTCTCATCGATACCGAACAGCTGATGGGCGCGCAGCGGCGCATTCGTCGTGATACGAGTCGAAAGAATCGTCAACAACTGGTCGACACCGACAATGCCGAGACTCCACGCAGCAACCGAACCCATCGAACGCAAGCCGATACCGTGAACGCCCCAACGCCACCGGTAATGCACGCCCAGACGGAACAGCGGGATGAACAACACCAGCGCCTGGACCGCCACGCCAAGCGTCCACGTGCCGGCGGTCAGCATGATCTTGTCCGTCGTCCAGAAATTCAGCGGCTGCTTGTCGGCTTTGCCGAACAACACGATGAACAGCGTGAACCCGGCGCAACTGACAATATTCGCGGCAACCGAACTCCACGCGTACATGCCGAAATGATTCTTCGCCGCCAGAATCTGGCCGAGCACGGTATACAGGCCATAGAAGAAAATCTGGGGCATGCACCACAGCGCGAATGCGTTGGTCAGTGCCAGCATGTCCTTGCCGCCGTTCGCATACAAGTGGGTGAACGCCGGGGTTGTGGCGGTCAACAGCATCATCGCGATAGTGATTCCGGCAAGCAACGCGATCGCGAAAGTAATGAGCTTATTGAGCCGGTCCTCAGCGTCATCCTCCTTCAACGTGCGCACAATCTGCGGAACCAGCACCGCGTTGAAAATACCGCCGGAAATAAGGCTGAAAATCACTTGGGGAATCATCGAACCGGCCTGATAGGCGTTTGCCGCCATACCGGTCGTGCCGACTGCCGCGGCGAGGAGAATGGTACGGATCTGGCCGGTCAGTCGCGAAGCGGCCGTACCGATGGCCATGACGAGGGAATTATGCCCTACTGAAGAACTCATTCGTCAGGATCTTTCTTCCGGTTGAATTGACGCCACAAACCAAGAACACCCAGCAATACCGCCACAATGATGAAAGCGATACCTGTCTTATCGCTGATTTGCAGAGAACTGGTAATCGTCGTGGTCTGCGGTGAGGAGAAGTCCTTGCCAGCCTGATCCTGCAAGGACAAGTGGACATTGGTGGTTCCTGAAGTCGCCACACGGATCGTGAACGTCACTTGCGCCTCACCCCGCGCCGGGACGGTGACGTCAGCGTAACGGTTGGTGACGATTTCCATCGAATCAGTCAGTGACGAAACCCGGACACGAACCGGATACGGTCCGGCGTTGCTGACCGTGACCGGCAGTTTCGCCGTCTCACTGACCACCGTCACCGTATCGGTCGGGGTGATGGTGATATTGCCGAACAATTTCGACGACAGGCCAGCGGCATCATCAGCCATCCGCTGGGACAATGACGTGTCGCCGGACAGTGCGAACAGCGCCATCCGGGATTGCAACGAAGACAGGCACGAAATCCATATGGAAGGACCCGTAGTCTTGGTTTGTGCGATTTTGTTCGCATCATGGCGGGCGAGGGACTGCTCGTCGCCGCTGCTCGACGTCTCCGACGCGGTACTGCCAGGCGTTGAAGATAAGGAAGCGGACACGTCAGATGACAAGACAGTCTTCTTGAACCGTTTGAGACTCTCAACATCCCGGGAGAACGCCGAAAGCGCCGCTTCAAGACGTTTGCGGCACGAGGCGCCAAGGCCGGACGACTGCGGGACATACTCGGCGGCGGACTGTCCGCTACGGTAAGCGTCCGCATCCATCAATGTGTTCAAATCAGTCAGATTCAGCCAGCTTGACTGTTCAAGAGCGCTCATCAGTGAGTCAGCGAACGCCGTAGACGTTCCCGCATCAAGACAAACCAGCAGATTACGCGACGTATACGGCTGCTCCATCTGATAGAACGCGCTTTGCGCGATGAAGCGCGACAGCCTGCCCGCATCACTGGTCTCACTGTCAGCCTCGCTACTGGTCGCCTTGCCGCGAGCCAGGCCGGTCAACTCCTGTTGGGCGACCAGCACGGTGATATCGCCGGAATCAGTGGACACGTCGTATTTGCCGGTATGCACCGTGCCCGAGGCGCCGCTTCCGTAGCCGGACGTGGCAATAACCGTCGAATATCCGGCCTGCCGTGCGATATTCAACGCGCGCTGGGTCCAACGGGCATGGCCTTGCAACGCGATCGCCTGCCGTGTCGACGTCGTGCTGCCGACCGCGGAACGGTATGCGGACACGCTTGCCGACGCATCCCAATCCGAAGTATTCACCCCGGCTTTCGTATACTTGTCAGGCGAATCAAGCGCTGCATACGCGGTGATGTCGAACATGCTCGGCTGCATGATCGCCGTAGTCTGGGCGGGCATGGCCATCGCCTGAAGATACGACGGGTCGGCAAGAACTTGGAGTTTGGCGTGCTTGGCCAACAGCTGCGATTGCGCACGTTCCGTCTTGGCGATATCACCGGCAGGGGAGATCGCGTCAACAACCGACCTGCTGTTGAGCCACGAGCTTTCCGCATTCAGCATGTTGGTGACACTGGCGGTGTTGGTCTGCCACGTCTTTGACGCGAGCGGCTGCACGATCGTGATACCCATCGCAGGGGTGTCGGCGGTCTTCAAACCATCTGATGAGCGCGTCAGGAACGTATGCAGTGACGTTCCGCCCAGATGTGTCCCATCGGCCTGCGCTCCCGGAGTATAGGTGATCCTTACCGGCTTGGGCCCCCAGTTGGTTATTGCCGCCAGCTGTGGGGAAGAAGCATCGATATCGACATTGACTGTTGCGGTGCCATGGGCGGCGATAGCGCCGACATCGGTTTGGGCGAGCTGATCGTGCATCGGGATCCTGGATTGCCCTTGCGCCCAATCCTGTATATCCGTACGGGACACGAACGTGTAAAACACATTCGTGGATACGGTCAACGTGCCCGCCTCGTTCGTTGTGGTGCCGACATTGTGCAGGGTCAAACGGAGATGATAACCGGAGGATGACGTGACAACGGGCGTGATGCTGTCGATGGTCATCGTAGTGCCGTACGACGCTTCGGAGGAAGCCGATGTTGCGCTCGCCGACGCCGTGTTGCGGGCATGTTTGGCGGACGGCACCGTGCTTGCCTCAGCCATGGTACAGCCGAACAGCGATGGCAGTATGATTGCAAGCACGATGGCGACCAGCAGGCATATGACATGCCGTGCCCGCGCCCTCATATCGTCGTGATGTACGGGGTAGTTCAACGTTATGCCTGCCTGTTCAGTTTCCTCGCGTAAAGCCATGCGATCTTGCGTTCATTAGGATAGCTGAGTACATTGTCCAAATCCTCGAACTTCACCCAGATGGCGTCTTCGGCCTCGTGATCGGGATCGCCTTCAACCGTGAGTTCGCCGCTGATACGGCGGAGCGCATAATGATGGACAAGCTTGTGTACGCGCTGGCTGGTGCCGGTGAACCAGTAGTCGATGGTCGCAATGGAATCGACCACCTCGCCGAGGATCCCCGTCTCCTCATGCACTTCACGGACCGCGGTCTCCTGCGGTGTTTCACCCTTCTCAATATGCCCTTTGGGCAGGCACCATTCCAGATGGCCGCTGCGTGAATGCCGGGCGATAATCGCGACACGCCCCTGATCGTCAAAGACCAGGCCGCCGGCGGAATATTCCCTGACAACCGGAAGCTCCTGGGTGTCCAGTGAGGCGAACGTCGCGGGCATATCCCCGGTACGACGTTGTGGCATCAGTGCGGGAGTAGGGGTGCCGGGCTCCTGATCTTGATAACGTACCGGCCGTTCCGACTGCGATGTGTACATCAGCGTGTCGGCGATCGGCCCGTTTTGGGTATGCTTATCCGCAGCGTTGGCGAGCATGCGCGCAAGGTCTGCGGGAGTAATCATGTCTTCCACCTTACTCAAACCAATGTGCAGGTGGAGTGACGGTATGCTTGAAGGCGTAGAAAAAGTGACGAATCGAAAGGGCGCGCGTTGAATTTCGAAGTCTGGCCAGAGGCGATAGAGCTGGGCCGTATGTTCGCGGACGAAGGGTATGAGCTGGCTCTGGTGGGAGGTCCGGTTCGTGACTTGCTTCTGCATCGCAAATCCCACGACCTGGACTTCTGCTCGTCTGCACGCCCCGAACAGTTCGAGCATATCTTGCGGGCGTGGGGGCGTGACGGTTTTTGGGATATGGGACGCAAGTTCGGCACGCTCGGTGCGATGCGACGCCGACCGGACGGCACTGCGGTCCAAGTCGAAGTGACTACGTACCGTCGCGACACGTATGATCCGGATTCGCGCAAGCCGGAAGTCGATTACGGTGACTCACTCGAAGGTGACTTGTCCCGTCGTGATTTCACGGTGAACGCGATGGCATTGCGCGTGCCCGACTTGGAATTCGTCGACCCGTTCGGCGGCGCCAGCGATCTGGCCAAAGGCGTGTTGCGCACGCCGGTCGACCCCCGTCAATCCTTCGACGACGACCCGCTGCGCATGATGCGTGCCATCCGTTTCGTCGCCCAGCTGGGATTCAACATCGAACCGGAAACCGCACAGGCGATTACAGAAATGACCGACCGCATTCGTATCGTTTCCGCGGAACGGGTGCGTGACGAACTGGTCAAAACATTGCTGTCGTCCCGTCCCCGCGCCGGTATCGAAGCGCTGGTGGATTCCGGTCTCGCCGATATCGTGCTGCCGGAAATCCCCGCGCTGAAACTGGAAATCGACGAGCACCACCGGCATAAGGATGTGTTCGAACACACGATGATCGTGCTCGACCGTGCCGTAGCGCTGGAAACCGGCCCCGACGGCCCGGTTCCGGCCCCCGACCTCGAGTTGCGTTTGGCTGCGTTGATGCATGATATCGGCAAGCCGGCCACCAGAAAGTTCGAAGATCACGGCAAGGTCAGCTTCCATCATCATGATGCCGTCGGTGCGAAACTGACGCGCAAACGGTTGCGTGCCCTGCATTTCGACCATCATATCGTCCAGGATGTGAGCGAACTGGTGAACATCCATCTGCGGTTCCACGGGTATGTCGACGAACCGTGGACTGATTCCGCTGTCCGCCGCTACGTGCGTGACGCCGGACCGCTCTACGAGCGTCTCAACCGGTTGACCCGCGCCGACGCGACCACACAGAACAAGCGTAAAGCCCAGATGTTCTCGGATGCGATGGACGAAATGGAGCAGCGGGTCCGAGACCTGAAGCAGCGTGAGGATATCGAAGCAATCCGTCCTGAACTTGACGGCAACGAAATCATGCAATTGCTCGGACTGGACCCCGGACCGCAAGTGGGTGCCGCCTACCGGCATATGCTGGAATACCGGTTGGATAATGGTCAGGTCGGGCATGATGCCGCAGTTGAAGAACTCAAACGTTGGGCGGCATCAGCAGGCAAGTAAGCCGGCGTCAAGCCCGCATATCAACCGCATGCCGCCCACGTCGTCACGCCGCTCACGTGAGCGGTGTGACGACGGTAACGCAATGCCCGGTGCGCGGACGCATCCGCACACCGGGCATTGCGTGGGCCTAATCGGGCTGTGCCCGAAATCAGTTCACCGGATCATGGGTGAGGGCCTTCGGCAGACTCGTCATCTTGCTGCCATCAACACAGCCGTCGATATTCGCGATTTTTGCGCCTTTGCCCAGAACCCGCGACTTGGTTTTCAAATTGTCGAACGTGGCGCCAAGCACCACATCAATAAGTTTGTCCTGACGGTCATCCATCCTCATGACCGCGTCGGTGAAGTTGTCATTCAACGTGTACGCTTCGTTGATGGCGTTCTTGCCGTAATAGATCACCGTGCGCTTGACATCGGTTTTCTGATAGTTCGCCACATTCTCCACCGTGAACCCGCGGTTCGTGAGCGCCTCGCCGACAGCGCGGGCGAAACCGGAATGCTGCGTGCCGTTGAGTACCCGCACATGAACAGCCGACGTGTCCACGTATTTGGCCGTGCCAGACGAATCAGGTACCGCACATGCGACCGTCACGCCATGATTCGGCTGGTTTTCAGCGTTTTGCGGCTCCCCAAGACCAAAGATATGGAAATAGAACAGCAGCGATATGACCAGCGCGACCACCATGCACGCGATGGTGATGGAAAACACTGCGGTTTGTCGGCGGCGCACATAAGCCTTACGTGCCGCACGCTCATCATAGATTCCGGTCATAGCATCCTCTTCGTCTTGGTATCCTTCTTACTCTACCGGCAATCGCTGACGCTGGGCAGGACCTGTATTCGAGGCTGTGCCGGGGCGTTCGCTTCGATGAACCGATCAACAGCCCGACCGTCACGCCACGCCCGCCTGACCCCATCCATCGCCTGATCTGACGGCACAAACGCCACAACCGACGGTCCGGAACCGGAAACAAACGCATGCGACGCGCCCGCGGCGAGAGCCACATCAATCGCGATACCGCTGCGTGGATGCAACCGGATGGCCGCATACTGCAAATCGTTTTCAGATCGCGGGCGGCATGAATCATCCTTGCCGTTGCCGATACGGTCGAATTCGGCATAGACTTTAGGCGTGCTCAACGGGGTGTCATAGGCGCCAATCAGCACCCTACCGGCGAATCCTTGCCGTTGCAGGTTGATTCCGGCGGCACTGTCAGCGGCAATCCGGTCGATGCGCTCGCCGAAACCGGTGCCGTGTGCGTACCCGCCCACCAGGCAGAATGGCATGTCAGCGCCCAGTCCGGCGGCAATAGGCATCAGCTGTTCCATCGGCCAATGCAGTCCCCATAGGGTGTTGAGTGCGAGCAGTGTGGCGGCGGCGTCGGCGGACCCTCCGCCGAGTCCGGCGGCGACAGGAATGCGTTTGGTGATGTGTACGGCGGCGTCGGCGGGATGTCCGCTTGCCTGGGCGAGAGCGTCGAGGGCCCGGATGGCGTGATTGGCGTGGATATCACTGTCGGGGGTCAGGTCGCCGAGATGTTCGCCGATGATTCGCAACGTCGCGCCGCTGCCGGCTGGGGCCTCGGATACGGTGACCGTGTCAGCCACGCTGAGGGCGCAGTAGATGGTGTCCAGTGCGTGCCGGCCCGCCCATGCGGCTTGTTTCGCCCCGACATGCAGGGTGAGATTGGTTTTGGCGGGGCAATCCACGCTGACCGTTGCGCTCATGCCGATGCCTCCCGTCCGTCAGCGTTGATACGGTCGCATGCGGCGGCGAGCCGGGTGAATTCGTCGATGGTCAGGGTCTCCCCGCGGCGTGTCGGATCAATATTCGCGGCTTCGAACGCCGCCTGGGGCACCAGGTGTTTCAACGCGGCATGCAGGGTTTTACGGCGCTGCCCGAACGCGGCGTCGATGAGTGTGAACACCCGGTCGCGTGCGGGTGGTTCGCCTTGCGTCAGCGTGAGTTGCCCGTCGGGATACCGGGTGAAGGTGACGAGTGCGGAATCCACGTTGGGGGCTGGCCAGAACACGTTGCGGCCAATCAAAGCGGAACGTTCCGCATGGCCATACCAGGCGAGTTTGACGCTCGGCGTGCCGTAGATTTTGCTGCCGGGCTTCGCCGCGAGCCGGTCGGCGACTTCTTTCTGGACCATCACGGTGAAATGGTCCAGCTGTCCGAAACGTTCCAGCAAGGTCAGGATGATCGGGGTCGCCACGTTGTACGGCAGGTTCGCCACGAGGGTGATATGGTTCGCGTCACGTAGTTCGGGGACGTCATCAGGCGTTACGGTCAGCGCATCATGGTTGATGACATGCAGGCGGTTCGAAGCGTCCGGCATGAAGGTGGCGACCGTGCCGGGTAGGCGTTGGGCGAGTGCCGGGTCGATTTCGATGGCGGTGACACGCGTGCCGGCTTCCAGCAGGGCGAGCGTGAGTGAGCCCAAGCCCGGCCCGACTTCAAGCACGGTATCGTCTTGCGATACGCCTGATTCGTGGACGATTTTGCGCACGGTACCCGGGTCGATGACGAAATTCTGCCCGAATTTCTTGGTTGGCTTGATGCCGGCGTCCGCTGCGATGCGGCGGATGTCTGCCGCCCCGAGCAGATGCCCGGATTGGTGCTGGCGCATCGATGTGGATTCCACTGTTGTGCTTTGCTCGTGGGACGGTTGTGGGATGGTTGTGGTGGTCATGTGCGCTTCTTGCTGTGTGTGCTGCTGCTGTATTGTCTGTTGGGGTTGCCGGTTCGATTGTCGTGCGTGCCGCGTCGGCGGGGATTATCCGCGGTTTGGTGCGGGCGGCGTGCAATCGGGCGAATCAGTACCAGTTGTGGTCCTGCCAGTGTTTCCACGCTACGGATGGCGACCCGTAGGTGGTGGCGATGTAATACAGGCCCCAATCGATTTGCACGGCGCCGTCATCCTTCCAGTTGGCGCCGAATCGCGCCATTTTGCTGCCTGGTAGGGATTGGGGGATGCCGTAGGCGCCGGACTTGGGATTGCCGGCCCACCAGCGCCAACCGGATTCCTTGATCCACAGGTTGACCAGACAGTTCCACTCGTTACCGGTCCAGCCGCGTTGGGCGGCAGCGCCGGCCGCATAGGTTTGGGCTTGTTGGACGGTCGGATGCCACAGGCGCGCGCCAGCCGATGAGGAGCTGTTGTTGGAGTTGTTCGTATTGCCGGAATTCCCTGAATTCGAAGTGTTGCCGGTATTGGTTGACGGTTTGGACGTGCTCGGCTTCGGCGCGGGGGTTGTGGTCGGTGCTGGTG
>Ga0256406_1001684_pt1 | contig 34573 bp, 30 predicted proteins | sample RumenRJG_03DNA_FD_185986 | JGI IMG/M metagenome (GOLD analysis project Ga0256406, IMG submission 185986) | Bovine rumen microbial communities from Lethbridge, Alberta, Canada - RJG_03 | ecosystem: Host-associated > Mammals > Digestive system > Stomach > Rumen | place: Canada: Alberta | collected...
TGCCGCATGGAGGGCATCAGGATCCGCCTGACAGGCAATATGGCCCGCCGGTACGACGTCTGGTATCGCGTCTGCACCCATACATGGGGCTGGACCGGATGGGCGAAGAACGGCAGCGCCGTCGGGACGGAGGGCTATGCCTGCTACCTGACCGGACTGCAGGTCCGCCTTACGCGGAAGGGCAGCCGCGCGCCGGGCTCCACCCGGAACACCTACCGGAAGAAGACGTACCCGGCTCTGGTCAATAAGGCCATGCGCCAGAAACAGGGCAGCAAAGGCCGCCTTGTGATTCCGGATCTCGGCATCAGTGTCACGCTCCGCAACGCCAGTAAAGGCAATGCGGCCTATATGCAGCGCCTGGCGGACTGGAACGACGCCGCTGCCTGGATCGACCTGAACGAGCTGACGGGCGACCGGAACAAGTACCAGGTCATCATCGCCGACCATGCGAAACAGGGCTTCAAGAACCTGTCCCGGGCCAAAAAGGGCAGGACGATGGCCTACATCGTCACGGGCCGTTCCGTGACGGCGTACCGCTGCGTCCGGAGCACCACCGGCATGAACAAGGGCAGCCGGCTCGTGGACTACGCAAACCGCAGCGTCATGCAGGAGAACATTGGGGGCTTCTGCACCTACACCTGCGTCGGGAGCCGCGGCAATAAGATCGTGCTGGCAGAGTGGAAAAAGGCATAAAAAGACAGAGATCCCGGATACGGATCAGGAAAAAGCGGAGAGGAGCGGGGAACCGCTCCTCTTCTTGCAGGTTTCATGAAAATGTAATCTTAACCTTCCGCCCCATGGCGGAGGCAAGCGCCGCAAGAGTATCAAGCTTTGGAAGGGCGTTCCCATTCTCGATACGGCTGATGTTAGACTGGCGAACACCGCTTTTGGAGGCCAATTCAGACTGCGTCATGTGAGCGGCGGTTCTTGCCTTGATCAGTTCAGATTGAATCTGGTATTCAAGCTGCAGAGAATCCCATTCTTTTTTGAACTCGGATTTCTGAAGACGGTTACGCAGGCTTTTTTCAAAATCATCCATTGGGAAACCTCCTTTTATAATCTTCACGGCGTGTTTTGGCAAGGTCGATTTCAGAGCGTGGCGTTTTCTTTGTTTTCTTGGTAAATCCATTTGTCAGAACAATGTTCTGGCCTTCCTGAAAGAAGTACAAGGTCCTTTCGATGTCGTTTCCCAAAACGGTTCTTAATTCGAAAATGCCGTCTTCCAAAGGCTTGGAGTTGGGTTCTCGCAAAAGCGGACCAAACACTTGTAATAGCTGTATGCTGCGTAGCACTTTGGCCTGCATCTTGATAGGGAGTGTATCCAGCCATGGGTCAATGGCATTTGTACCGTCTTCGAGGGGATAAAAAATAATGGTAAATATTCAGAGCATTCCTTTTAAGGAATATTATAGACGTTTGAGGCAATGTTCGCAAGACGAAAAGAAAGACATGGCTCTTGCGATAATAGAATAAATCTTATATAATCGAAAATATAGATTGTTCTTTCTATTATCGGTGAAGATCATGTATGTAGCGATTATCGGAGATCTAGTTCGATCACGGCAAATCCGGGACAGGAATGCCGTCCAGTGCCAACTGCAGGCTGCGCTGGACCAGGTGAATAAAAAATATGCTGACCAGATCGCAGCCAATTTTTTAATCACGCTGGGCGATGAGTTTCAGGGGATTTTGCAGGAACCGGGCTGCCTGATGCCGATCCTGTCGGACATTGCCGACGCCATCCGGCCTGTTCAGGTTCGATTCGGCGTCGGGATAGGCGAATTGACGACAGAGGTGAACCGTAACGCCGCCATTGGGGCGGACGGGCCGGCCTTCTATCGCGCACGAAGCGCGATTAACACAGTACACAAAAGAAAGAACCAAAGCTGCATCCGGTTAGAAAGCGTGCAGACAGGGTCCATACTGGAAGCCCTGCTTCAGGATGCGGTAGATTCAGCATGGGAAATCCGGTGCGGATGGACAAAACAGCAGCGCCGGATCATTGCCCTGCTGTCTACGGGAATGTCTCAGGCAGAGGCAGGCCGAAGGCTTACCATTTCGCAGTCGTCCGTCTATTCAGGCCTGCATCTAAGCCAATATACCCGTTACATCAGCCTGACGGAGCATATCCGCAGGGGCCTGGAGGCGCTGTACCATGTTTCGTGAGATGCTTCTTGTTGTCTGGATAGCTCATCTTATAGGAGATTTTGTCCTGCAAACCGACCGGATCGCGGCAGAAAAAGACCGGAAAGCTGAAGCCATGGCTGTGCATGGCGTGCTGTACGCCCTGCCGTTTGCCGCTGTTGCTTTCCTATACGGCGGCCGTGCGTCTTTTCTGGGCACATGTGCCGCTCTTGCGTTGACGCATTTGGCGATCGACGTTTCAAAGCGCTGGTGGCGCACCAGACAGCCATGGACATATCTGCTGGATCAGTGCCTGCACGTCCTCTCCCTGTTCAGCGCAGCCTACGCCTTGTCTCTGGCGGATCCGGCTCCGCACCCAATGAAGGTGTTCAGTACCATGCTGGCCCGCATGCAGGTTCCGGGCCGTGAGAGCGGCGCCATCCTGTTCTGTGTCCTTGCCCTTGGGACGCCGTGCAATATTCTGATCCGTCTGATCTGCCATGGCAAGCCAATACAGGCCCGGACTGAGTTGGGCGCAGAAGAACAAAGGACCGGAAGGGTCATTGGGATCCTCGAACGGATGGTTCTGCTGGCCTGCCTCTGGAAGGGAGAATACACGGCCCTGGGATTCGTGCTTACGGCCAAGTCCATCGCAAGATTCGACCAGATAGCAAACGACAGAGCGTTTGCGGAATACTATCTGGTCGGGACGCTGCTCAGTACCCTTTGCGCCCTGACGGTCGTGGCCGTCGGGAAATGGCTTGCAGGTTAAATCCGGACCGGGCCCAGGCAGCTGCTGACATGCCGGCTTTGCAAAAGCCGCTCCTGTTGACGTCCTCTGGGGTGCCCCCTATAATGATGGCAGGAGAGGAAAATACAGTGGCCGAAACGAAGAGAACACAATGGCATCCGGCTTTTTGCGACGCGCTGGAACTCACATTGCGGAAGTCCAGGGACCAGCTGGAGTATCAGAGAGAATATAACCTGAGCAGCAAACCGCTGCAGGTGGATCTGCTGGTCATCCGCAAGACAGGCAGCCAGCCCATTGAGGAGGCCATCGGGCAGATCTTCCGAAGGCATAACCTGTTCGAGTACAAATCGCCCGGCGATGACCTGAATATCGACACCTGCTACAAAACGGTGGCCTATGGCTGTCTGTATAAGGCGCTGGCCGGGAAACGGGTCAACGAGATTCCCGCCGCGGACGTCACCTTGACGATCATACGGCAGGAGAAGCCGGACAAACTGCTGCAGCAGATGAAGGAGGCAGGTAATGTCATCCGCTGCCCGTATCCCGGTATCTACAACTTGTCCGGACCGGATACGATGTTTGCCACGCAGGTCGTTGCGATTGAAGAACTGCCGGAAGGCACACATGTCTGGCTGAAGGCGCTGACCCGTCATCTGACACGGACAAACGCCGAGCGGCTCATTCTGGAGAATCGGGAGGTAGCCGGTTCTCCGCGGGACCAGCGGATGTCCGATGCGGTGATGCAGATCGCGATCAGCGCCAATTTTGATCTGTTTGAGAAATTAAAGAAGGAGGATCCTGTCATGTGCGATGCATTGAAAGAACTGATGCGGCCGGAGTTTGAGGAAGAGCTGGCGGCGGAACTGAAAAACAATACAGACCGTGTGACGAGGGATGTGACAAATCGCGTGACAAGGGATGTAACACGACGCGTCACGCAGGATGTAACACAGCGCGTCACGCAGGACACAGCCGTATCGAATATCAAAAGCTTAATGTCCCGCATGCATTGGTCAGCGCGTGAAGCAATGGATGCGCTTGCCATCCCGGAAGAGAAGCGTGAGAGCTATGCCCGGCTCATCGGGGAAAAGGAAACGCCGAAAAACGGCTGAAGGACAGGATCTCGTTATGTGCGATGCATTGAAAGAACTGATGCGGCCGGAGTTTGAGGAAGAGCTGGCGGCAGAACTGAAAAACAATACAGACCGTGTGACGAGGGATGTGACAAATCGCGTGACAAGGGATGTAACACGACGCGTCACGCAGGATGTAACACAGCGCGTCACGCAGGACACAGCCGTATCGAATATCAAAAGCTTAATGTCCCGCATGCATTGGTCAGCTCGCGAAGCAATGGACGCGCTTGCCATCCCGGAAGAGAAGCGTGAGAGCTATGCCCGGCTCATCGGGGAAAAGGAAACGCCGAAAAACGTCTGAAAGACAGGATCATGTCATGTGCGATGCATTGAAAGAACTGATGCGGCCGGAGTTTGAGGAAGAGCTGGCGGCAGAACTGAAAAACAATACAGACCGTGTGACGAGGGATGTGACAAATCGTGTGACGAGGGACGTGACAAATCGTGTGACGAGGGATGTGACAAATCGCGTGACGAGGGATGTGACAAATCGTGTGACAAGGGATGTAACACGACGCGTCACGCAGGATGTAACACAGCGTGTCACGCAGGACACATCCGTATCGAATATCAAAAGCTTAATGTCCCGCATGCATTGGTCAGCTCGCGAAGCAATGGACGCGCTTGACATCCCGGAAGAGAAGCGTGAGGGCTATGCCCGGATCATCGAAGAAACGGAAACGATGGAAACCGTCTGAAGGAACCGATCGGTACCGCTTCAATATACTTTTCGAGCGATTCTGAACACTCCGGGGGGTGAGGGAAGACACTTCCGGCTGACACATAGAAAAAGCAGTGCGAGAATCCATTCAAGGGTGGCGGGAGAAGCTGACAATCATAGTCTGTCATATAACGGTCCCGATATAAAAGGATCGAAAACTGCAAAAGCGCAAAGGGATCCCCTCCGCATGAAAACGTGCGGAGGGGATTGCTGTATTCATGAAAAGTTAACAAAATCACCAAGATAAAACCATCATAAACGACGAAATTGATCCGGAAGACGTAATAATGACTGAAAATACGATGAAAAACATTGACATGTAGTAAGATTAACGTTAATCTAATAGCTGTAATGAAGAAGAGAAAAACAGTTGAACAGACAAATTGTTAACATGATGTTCATATAATTTCCGGCAGCTATCTCTTGGAGAGATAAATCAATATTTATAAGGAGGAGCAGTGTATGAACAAAAAGCTGATGGCAGCGGTTCTGGTGTCTGCAATGACAGCAGGAACTCTCTTTGGAGCCGCACCCGCGATGGCCGACGGAGAGGAAACGACGCAGGGGACGAATACCTTTGTGGACGGCGGAACGGATATGAATTTCTGGACGTTCCAGTCTCTGCATGTCGGGTTCTGGACGACGATGGCGGACGAGTGGAACAAGGAAAATCCGGACCGGGCAATCAATCTGACGGTGACGACGGGGGATTCCGCTTCCATTCACAGCAAGCTGCTGGTGGCATGTCAGTCCGGCGACGGAGCGCCGGATATGGCGGATATCGAAATCGGCCACTACGGAGCGTTCCTGAAAGACGGCTATCTGGTTCCCATCGACGATGCGGTCGAACCTTACAGGAATGACGTCGTCATGTCCAGAATCAACATGTACGGGGACGGCGAACACGTGTATGGAGCGGATTTCCATCTGGGAGCGTCGGTTGCCTACTACAACATGGATATCATGGACGCGGCCGGCGTGGATCCGGCGAGTATTGAGACATGGGACGACTTCATCGAAGCCGGCAAGCAGGTGAAGGAGAAGACCGGAAAATATATGTGTGCGGTTGAGACATCCGACCTGTTCTTCCCGCAGATGATGATGCTCGAGCTGAAAGCGCAGTATGTCGACAAGGACGGCAATCCGGATCTTGTGACGGACGCGCATGTCAAGGTGATCGAGAAAATCCGTGAGATGATGAAGGACGGCATCTGCGAAATCGCACCCGGCGGCGGTTTCCATACCGAGGAGTGGTACGGCCACCTGAACGGCGGTAACGTCGCGTGCGTCCTGATGCCGCTGTGGTATATGGGAAGATTCACCGATTACTGCCCGGATCTCAAGCAGAAGATGGCGATTTATCAGATTCCGGTATGGAATAAGGGAGACACCCGCGAAGTGCTTCAGGGCGGAACGGGCACATCGGTCATCAAGGGAACGAAGAACGAGCAGCTTGCGAAGGATTTTCTCGCGTATGCGAAGCTCTCGAAGAAGGGCTGCACTTATGAGTGGGAAAAGCTCGGATTCGACCCGATCCGTACGGAACTCTGGGATGATCCGGCCATCACGCAGAATAAAGACAACAAGTTTCTTCAGTATTTTACGACGAACCCGTTCGACATTCTGAAGAAGAACGGCACAGACCTCACGGCTCCGGATATTTCCGGCCAGTACGCAAACACATACAGCACGCTGGTGTCCACGACCTATGAGAATGCATTCGAGGCGAGTGTCGACGAAGATGCAAAAGAACTTCTGCAGAATGAGCAGGACAGCATCATCACCGATTGAAAAAGCTGTTTTCGGGCCAAGGCATATCATGAGGTCTGCGGGGACAGCACCTGAAAGGCGGCGGAGAAAGAACCTTTGCCGTTCATAAAGGATGAGACAGGGAGTGCGGCATGGGAGGAAACTCCTGTGCCGCACGATCTGTTTTCAGATACGCGGCATGCAGGCCAGGCTGATTAACCGGAGGCGAAGGGATTTAACATGAAAAAGAATAATAAAAGCATAGTTCAGAGATTTCTCTATTCGAAAAAGGCGGCGCCTTACGTCTTCATATTTCCGTTCCTGCTGACGTTCGGCGTGTTCTTTGCTTATTCGATCGTGAGCATGGTGGTGATGAGCTTTCAGAAGGTCGCCGGACCGAACACGACGTTCATCGGATTCGACAATTACCGGATTCTCAAAAATGCTGTTTTCCAGAAGGCGGTCCGGAACAGTCTGTTCTACACGGTTGTTTCATGTGCCCTGATGATCCCGATCCCGCTTGTGATGGCGGTGCTTCTCAACAGCCGGCATATGCGCTGCAAGAATATGTTCCGCTCGATCCTGTTCGTTCCGGCCCTGACCAGCGTTGTCGTATCCGGTATCTGCTACCGGATGATGTTCGGGGAACTGCCCGGCGCTTTTATGAATCAGATTTTGCATATATTCGGAAAGGGCCCTCTGATCTGGCTGCGGACGCCCTCCACCGTCTGGCTTACACTATTTCTGCTTTGCCTGTGGCGCTGGACAGGCGTGAATATGATGTACTATCTTTCAGGCCTTCAGCAGATCGACGCTTCTCTTTACGAGGCGTCCGCGATCGACGGAGCTTCCGATATACAGACATTCTGGTATCTGACGGTGCCGCTGCTCAAGCCCACGATTGTCTATGTGCTGACGATCTCGATTTTTGGAGGCATGGCGATGTTCTCGGAATCCTATATGCTGTTTAACGGGAACAAGTCGCCGAACAACGTGGCCACCACGATCGTTGGCATGCTCTACCGTCTCGGCTTCGAGCAGAACAATATCGGGATCGCGAGCGCCATCGGCGTGATCTTCCTTCTGATCGTACTCGGACTCAACGCGGTTCAGCTGATGCTTAACGGATATTTCAGAAGGGAGAAGTAAGACCATGAAAAGAAAATCTGCGCTCAGAACCACATTCCTTATTCTTTTCTTTGTGCTGATTGCCGTGATCACGCTTCTTCCGCTGGCGCTTCTGTTCTGCGCTTCGCTGCGGCCCGGTCAGGAACTGATGCGGAACGGCCTGAATTTCAACATCGACTGGGCCAAGGCCAATCTGAACGAATACAGGATGCTCTTTACCAACGGCGGAAACTATTTCATCTGGTACAGGAATTCGATGGTTGTCACGGTCCTTCAGACTGCGCTGGCCCTGCTGCTCAGCTCATGGGTCGGCTACGGCTTTGCGATGTATGAGTTCAAGGGCAAGAACTTTTTCTTTATGCTGGTTCTTCTTGTGATGATGGTGCCGACGGAGGTGATTCTGCTTCCGCTCTACCGCTTAATCGTCAATATGAAGCTGATCAATACGACGACCGGTATCATCCTGCCGTATATCGTGCTGCCAATGCTGGTTTTCTTCTTCCGTCAGTACCTCAGCGGGATTCCGCGGGATTTCCTTGACGCCGCCCGTGTGGACGGGTGCAGCGAATACGGTATCTACTGGCGGATCATGCTTCCTCTGATGAAGCCGGCGTTCGCGGCGATGGGAATTTATGAAGGGATGGCGAGCTGGAATAACTTTCTCTGGCCGATGATCGTGACCAACAAGATCACAACGATCACGCTGCCGGTCGGACTCCAGAGCCTTCTGACGCCTTACGGGAACAATTACGATGTCCTGATCGCCGGTTCCTGCTTTGCCCTCATTCCGATTCTGATCCTGTTCGTCTGCTTCCAGAAATATTTTATTGAGGGGCTGACGGCAGGCGCGGTGAAAGGGTGAGCCGGCGGCTTCGGGCAAAGGCTGCGTCAGAAGGCAGGACAGAAACGGCAAGGGATATTTGGGATTGTCAACCCGCAGCGTCCATTATATAGTGGGATTCGGCAGGCAGCCGTCGTGTGCGGAATGTGCCGCCGAATCCGGATCTGTATCACGAATCAGGATGGAGGATTGCATTTTATGAAAAAGTACGCGAAGATGATCGTGGATCGGGACTTTCGTATCTCCGAGATCGACAGGCGCCTCTACGGCTCGTTTATCGAGCATCTTGGCCGGGCGGTCTATACGGGAATCTATCAGCCGGGGCACCCGGAGGCGGACGAGGAGGGCTTCCGCAGGGATGTTCTTCGGCTGGTCAGAGAATTGAACGTGCCGATCATACGGTATCCGGGCGGTAATTTTGTCTCTACCTTCCGATGGGAGGACAGCGTCGGACCGGTGGACCGGCGGCCGCACCGGCTGGATCTGGCATGGAGGTCTCTGGAGAGCAACGAGTTCGGCCTGGATGAGTTCAGCCGCTGGACGTCAAAGGCGGGAGCGGACATCATGATGGCGGTGAATCTCGGGACCCGGGGCGTTGCGGACGCCTGCCATCTGCTGGAGTACTGCAATCATCCGTCGGGAACGCTGTATTCCGACATGCGCGCCGCGAACGGCCGGAAAGATCCGTACCGGATCAGAACCTGGTGCCTCGGCAACGAGATGGACGGGCCCTGGCAGTTCGGATCCAAGACGCCTGAGGAGTACGGGCGGATCGCCTGTGAGACGGCGAAGGCGATGAAGCAGATCGATCCTTCGATCGAGCTGGTGTCATGCGGATCCTCCAACAGCGAGATGCCGACCTTCCCGCAGTGGGAGGCCACGACGCTTGAGCATGACTACGATTACGTGGACTACGTCTCGCTTCACCAGTATTTCGGAAACCGCGACGGCGATACAGAGAATTTCCTCGCGCAGTCCGTCAGGATGGACGGCTTCATCCGCACCGTGATCGCGGCCTGCGATTTTGTCCGGGCGAAGAAGAGAGGAAAGAAAGATATCAACCTGAGCTTCGATGAGTGGAATGTCTGGTTCCACTCCAATGCGGATGACGATGATACGATGGCGAACCGCCCCTGGCAGCAGGCGCCGTCTCTTCTCGAGGATCACTACACGTTCGAGGACGCGCTGGTGGTCGGCCTGATGCTGATCACGCTGATCCGGCACTCCGACCGGGTGAAGATCGCCTGCCTCGCCCAGCTCGTGAACGTCATCGCGCCAATCATGACGGAGAAGGACGGAGGAGCGTGGGTGCAGACGATTTTCTATCCGTATTTCTTCGCGTCAAGGTACGGCCGCGGCGTGGCGCTGGAGCCGGTGCTGACATCGTCAAGGCATGACACCAGCGAGTTTTCGGATGTGAACGATGTGGAATCCGTGGCGGTCTGGAACGAGGAGAAGGAAGAGCTGACGATCTTCGCGGTCAACCGGGATCTGAAGGACGACATCGTGCTGACGACGGATCTTGCGAGCTTCGAGGGGTACGGCCTGATCGAGCACATTGTGCTCGAGTCGGATGATCTGAAGGCGGTCAACTCGGCCGATGCGCAGAATGTGGCGCCGAAGGCCGTGAACCGGACGGAGACGGACGGGAGATGCGTGACGTCGGTGCTGCATTGCGCGTCCTTCAATGTGATCCGGCTCGGTAAAAGGCATAAAGAGGCATAATCAGGATATATGAACGGATCAGATTCCAGAGTGACACTGCGCGACATAGCGCTTGAATGCGGATACTCAGTAAATACAATTTCAAGAGCTCTCCGGGGAGACAGCCGTCTCCCCGGAGAGACGCGCAGACGCATCACCGAGGCCGCCGACAGACTGGGCTACATCCGGAATAATTCAGCGTCCAGTCTGCGTTCCGGCCATTCCTACACGGTTGCTGTGATTCAGGGGGATCTGACCAACATGCACTATATGACCCTTCTGAATGAGATCGATTACGATCTCAGAAAAAACGGCTATGTTGTCATGATCCTGTCCTCTCATGACAGCCCGGAGCTGGAACGTCAGCTTCTGAATCAGGCAGTGTCGCACAATGTGGACGGCATCATTCTCCTTCCGACGAGCAGTGACCTGACATCGAATCTCGTCGCGAGCCTCAGCCGCCGGCTTCCTCTGGTTCTGGTCCACCGGAGACTGAAGGGAGTGGAGGTGGATCTGGTGTGCGAGGATGACGAACGGGGCGGCTATGAGGCCGGCAGCCTGCTGGTTTCGCGCGGGCACAGACGCTTTCTTTATCTTTCGGGTCCGGGGTACAACAGTTCCGAGATTCTCCGGAGGCGGGGATTTCTCCGTGCGCTGACGGAGGCGGGACTGCCGGAAGAATCCGTCCGGATCATTCCGTTTGAGAAAATGGCGCAGGCAATCGAGAGCCAGACCGTACTCAGACTGCTTTCCCCCGTGAATTATACGGGGATTTTTGCCTTTTATGACAACTATGCTTATCAGGCGCTGTACAGTCTTCTTGCGGCCGGATATCGTGTCCCGGACGATATTTCCATTGTCGGTTTCGATAATATCAAGGCCAATTACCGGTATCTGCCGCCGCTTGCGAGCGTATCAACGGCTCCGGGAAGCAGCATTGCCCGGGAGACCGTCAATCTTTTTCTGCGAAGAATCAGCGATCCTGATGCGAAGGTCCGCACCGTCACGCTTCCGGTCTGCATCTACGACCGGGAACTGGTGGGAACAGCCAGAGTGCGGGGCGGGAGAACATAACCGTTTCATTCATCCCGCAATCGGCGTTGCAATTCCTGCCGCGGCCTGCTATAATAACTCCGTTGTTTCGGGGCGAAACAGAGAAAACAGGGAGAGGTATCGAAGCGGTCATAACGAGGCGGTCTTGAAAACCGTTTGTCCTTCGGGGCGCATGGGTTCGAATCCCATCCTCTCCGCGATCACAGAAAAGTCGGAAATCCTTGAATGAATTCGGGGATCTTCGGCTTTCTTTTTTTGCGGAACATGCATCCGCCGGCCTCAGTGCTTCCGGTACGCGCCGGGCGTGACCTTGTAGCGTGCCCTGAACTGACGGATGAAGTAGGAGAAGTTGTCGAATCCGCACTGGCTGGCGATCTGGCTCACGGAATCCTGCGTCTCACGGAGGAAGTAGCAGGCCGCCTCCAGACGGTAGTCGATCAGATACCGGGTGAAGGTCTGACCGCTCTCGCGCCGGAAGACCCGCATGAAATAGGCCTCGCTGTATCCCGTGCGGGCGGCGACGTCGGCGACGGTCAGCTTTTCGCTGTAGTGAAGGTGCACCTCGGTGAGAGCCGTCTTCATGAGGCGGGTGACCGGCTGATGCGCGTGAGAGCGGACTCCGGCAGGTAAGGTCTCGCGATGGCGGTAAATCGCGTGGAAGAAACGCAGCAGGCTGCTCTTGACAAGCAGAGAGTAACCCGGGAGGTGCTCGTCGCAGGCGAGATCCGCGGCGTCCAGCGCGGCTGAGGCTTCCGCGTAGAAAGCCGTTCCCCAGGGAATCGGTCTGGGGAAATGCAGCGTGCCGTCCCGGAGAGGCTGGAAGACATGCTGACGGCTCCAGTCATCCGCGTCACTGGAATCAAGCAGGGAGAGGGAGAAGATGATGTTCTCGTATTCCATGTCCTTTCCTTCGTCGCTCTCGATGGCGTGAATCTCCCCCGGCAGGATCGGGACGATGGAGCCGGCGCGGACCGGCACCCGGTTGAGATCCACCGTGACGGTGCCGGAGCCTTTCTTGATGTATACGATTTCCATCTGCTCATGCCAGTGGGGCAGAACCCGGTCGAAGTCCAGGGGGATGGTGCAGAGATATGTGTTGTAGGCGAAGCCGGGCTGCCTGTGCGAAGCCGTTTCCCGGTACTGTGTGTAGTCATTCGGTTCCAAAGCGCGCCTCCATTCCTGCGGCTTTCCGTACCGTGTGATCAGGCCGTGACGGCTGCTGCCGCTGTTCCTGCTCCCTTTACGGCCGGACTCCTTACCGGCGTCTGATGCGATCCGGACGCGGCCGGCCGGACGTCAGACATGCCTGCATGCAAGGATTGTGTTATTACAGGCCATTTTATTGCAAGAATCCGCTGCTGTGAAGATGGTATACTGCAATCAGGAAAAAAACAAAACGTGATGCAGTGCCGGTGAACGATATGGCACGAAGACGGCCCGGCGCGGGCCGGCCGTCGAAAGGAGGACCATTTTATGGCATCGGAACGTCTGGCTGATTACACAGGCAAGCCCCTTCAGGACTGCACGAATCTGGAGCTTTTCAACGCGCTGCTTCACCTTGTGACAGACGCGGCGCAGGCAAAGGGCTATAACGAGGGAAAGAAGAAGCTCTACTACATCTCGGCGGAGTTCCTGATCGGGAAGCTTCTGAGCAACAACCTGATCAATCTGAGACTCTATGATCCGATCCGGGACGAGCTGGCCGCGGCGGGGAAGAACCTTTCGGAGCTCGAGGAATTCGAGTACGAGCCGTCGCTCGGCAACGGCGGCCTCGGCCGTCTCGCCGCCTGCTTCATCGACAGCTGCGCGACGCTCGGCCTGCCGGCGGACGGCGTCGGACTCGCCTATCACTGCGGTCTGTTCCGACAGAGCTTTGTCGACAACAAGCAGTATGAGAGCCCCGACCAGTGGCTGAAGTGGGGCGAGGAGAGCTGGATGAAGCGGACCGGCCGTCACTATCAGGTTCATTTCGGCGGCATGGATCTCACCTCGACGCTCTATGAGATTGCGGTCACCGGCTATCACGGCAAATGCGCGCGTCTCCGTCTCTTCGATGTGGATTCTCTTGACGAGCGGGTCATCCACAACCGCATCCGCTTCGACAAGAAGAAAATCGCCCAGAACCTCACGCTGTTCCTGTATCCGGATGACAGCGACGAGGACGGCCGGATTCTCCGCGTGTATCAGGAGTATTTCATGGTGAGCAACGCCGCCCAGCTGATCCTTGAGGAATGCATGTCCCGCGGAAGCAATCTGCATGATCTGGCGGATTACGCGGCGATTCAGATCAACGACACGCATCCGACGATGGTGATCCCGGAGCTGATCCGGCTGCTTGGCGAGAAGGGGATCGGCTTCGACGAGGCTGTGGAGATCGTCACGAAGGTCTGCGCGTACACGAATCATACGATTCTGGCGGAGGCGCTGGAGAAATGGCCGAAGCACTATCTCGAGACGGCAGTTCCCCAGCTGATCCCGATTATCGAACGCCTTCAGAAGAAGGTGGAGGAGCGGTACGATGACGCGTTCGTCCAGATCATTGACCGTGACGAGAACGTACATATGGCGAACATCGACATTCACTTCAGCCATTCCGTCAACGGCGTCGCGGCCCTGCATACCGAGATCCTGAAGAATACGGAGCTGGCGCCGTTCTACCGGATCTATCCGGAGAAATTCAACAACAAGACCAACGGCATCACGTTCCGCCGCTGGATCCGCGAATGCAATCCGACGCTGTCCGCGCTGATTTCGTCGAAGATCGGCGACGGCTGGAAGCATCAGGCGGAGGAACTGGAGAATCTGCTGGCCTTCACGGACGACGACGCCTTCCTTGCGCAGCTGACGGAAGTGAAGAGGGAGAACAAGCGCCGCTTCGCGGACTGGATCCGTGAGCATCAGGGCGCGGAAGTGGACCCGGATTCGGTCTTCGACGTGCAGGCGAAGCGGCTTCACGAGTACAAGCGCCAGCAGCTCAATCTGCTCTGGGCGATCCGCATGTATCAGGCGATCAAGGCCGGATCGAAGCCGGAACGGCCGGTCACGGTGATCTTCGGGGCGAAGGCGGCGCCGGCGTACATCATCGCCAAGGACATCATCCACGCGATCCTCACGCTGAGCGAAGTCGTCGCGCGGGATCCGGAGGTCAGTCCGTATCTCCGGATCGTCATGATCGAGAATTACAATATCACGGCGGCGGAGAAGCTGATCCCGGCCTGCGATATTTCGGAGCAGATCTCGCTCGCCTCGAAGGAAGCCTCGGGAACCGGCAACATGAAGTTCATGCTGAACGGAGGCGTGACGCTGGGCACGATGGACGGCGCGAACGTGGAGATCGCGGGGCTGGCGGGCCCGGACAACATCTACACCTTCGGAGATGCCTCCGACGTGGTGATCGAGCGCTACAGGCGGGGTGATTACCGGTCCATCGAATATTATCAGAAGGACCCGGTGCTGAAGAAGGCGGTGGATTTCCTGACCGGGCCGGACATGCAGGCCGCCGGGGATCCGCGGTGCCTGAAGCGGCTCAGTGACGAGCTGCTGCACAAGGACTGGTTCATGACCTTCCCGGATTTCGAGGACTATCTTGCCACGAAGGAACGGATGCTTCATGACTACGGCGATACGAAGGCGTGGGCAAGGAAGGCGCTGATCAACATCGCGAAGGCCGGTTATTTCTCCTCGGACCGCACGATCGGCGAGTATAATGACGAGATCTGGCATCTCACTGCGGACCGGAACCGCTGAGAGACGGCGGACAGGACGGCAGGGACCGGACAGGCGGATCGTTTCCGCCTGTCCGGTCCCTGCTTTCGGAGGAGAAATCTGATCTTTTAGTTTACAAATTATTACAGATGTGTTACATCTATAAGGGAAGAATGTACGGAGGAGAATTGAAGTTCTCCTCCTTTCGATAGCCGGAGATGCAGAGGCTGGCGGCAGCGCCCCGGCGAAAGGGTTTCAGTCAGTGAAGGGGGAACGGATGAAGCGAAACAGACATGGCAAACGGTTTCTGTCGCTGATCATTGCGATGATCATGCTTTGCTCGGTGATTCCGGTTCAGGCCGCGTCCGGCGCCCGGGTCTCGAAGGTGACATCGGGGACGTCCTATAAGGTCAGCGCCGGATACTACTATCTGGTTCCGGCCTGTGCGCCGTCGCGCGCGCTGTCGATTCTTAACGGCTCGAGAAGCACGGGCGCCAAGGCGTGCCTCGGCGTTCTTCAGAAAATGGACCGCCGCGTCTGGTACGTCTACCCGTCTTCGGTGGGCGGCACATATTCCATCAAAAACAAAAATTCCGGAAAGGTGATCGAGGCCCGGAACAACACGACGGCAGTCGGCGGCGCGGTGACGCAGGCCTCCAATTCGTCTGCGAACCGGCAGCGCTGGTACTTCATCAAAAAGGGCAGTTACTACATCATTCAGAACTCGATCTCGAAGCGGGTTCTGGGCGTCTCCGGCGGAAGCAGCGCGATCGCGGCGACCTGCAATCTTCAGAGATACTCCAACGCCTCCAAGCAGCGGTGGATGCTGGTGAAGTACAGCAGCTCCTCCCAGCCGAAGAATCCGATGACCGGAAAGACCGTCGGCACTTCGTCCTCCGGTACGAAGAAGACGAATACCTCGACAGCGGTTCCAAAACGCTCTTACTACAACACGACGATCAACGGAAGGCGCACGCTGAAGTCCTATCTCCAGAACGCGATGGTTCCCTGCGGACGGACCCTCTATATCTGGGGCGGCGGCTGGGGAAGCGACGCGTCCGTCATCGGCTACCAGTCCGGCTGGTACAGCTTCTTCAAATCTCACGGAACGTCCTCGTATAATTACAAGAACTACCGGTACAAGTACGGGAACGGACTCGACTGCTCGGGATTCGCCGCGTGGGTTCTCTACAACACACTGTACACGGCGAATAAAAAGAACAATCTGGTCACGCAGTCCACGACGGTCGCTTCCACCTATGCCTCGAAGGGCTGGGCGACGCTTTCGAAAAACGGAAAGGACCGTACGTTCCGGCCGGGCGATGTGGTCAGCATGAGCGGCCATGTCTGGATTTCCCTCGGACAGTACGGCGACGGCAGCGTGCTTCTGGTTCACAGCTCTCCGAAGGGTGTTCAGATCAGCGGAACGTCAGGTACGGCGGCTTCGATGGCGAAATATTACATGAAGAAGTACTTCCCGTCCTGGCCGTATGAGGCGAGAACCGTGAGCAAGAGCTATCTCAGCTATGTCGGCAAGGCAAGATGGAAGGTGACTGGCAGCGGCCGGATTCTTTCGGACCCGGACGGCGTGCAGAAGATGTCCGCATCTCAGGTGATGAATCTGCTGTTCTGATTTCGAATGGCGAAAGGATGACAGCTCCGCGGAAGAGACGGGTGATCGCTCTTTCCGCGGAGCTGCTGTATGCGCGGAAGCGGCCGCCGCAGCGACGGAATCCGCGCGGACGGTCAGACAGGACGCATGCGCGGCGCGGACTGCATTTTCAGAAAGAAAGAGGAAATGAATGAGGCTTATTTTTATCCGGCACGCGGAACCGGACTATTCCACGGATACCCTGACGGAACTGGGGCAAAAGGAAGCGGAGGCGCTGGCGGAACGCACGGCCCGCTGGAAGGTGGATGAAATTTTCTGCTCGCCGATGGGACGGGCAAGGGAGACGGCTTATCCGACGCTGAAGGCGCTCCATATGGAAGCCGCAGAGCTGCCGTGGCTCCGTGAGTTCAGCTATCCGGTCATGCACCCCTATCAGAAGGCGAAGGGAGTCGCTTGGGATCTGATGCCGCAGTACTGGACCAATGAACCGGTGATGCTGAGCCGGGACCGGTGGTTCGAGGCGCCTCTCTACCGTGAGAACCCGGATCTGGAGAAGATGTGGTACAAGGTCTGTGACGGGCTGGACGGGATCCTCGAGCGGTACGGTTATACCCGTCTGGGCGACTATTACGATTACCGTAATCCGGACGGACCGGAGAGGCCTGCCGGCCTTGAGGATATTCAGCTGCACGGGACGAAGGAATACGAGGTGCGCGACCGGGATGATGAGAAGACGCTGGTCTTCTTCTGTCATCTGGGTGTGACCTGTGTCATGCTGGCGCATCTGCTGAATGTCTCGCCTGTGCTGCTCTGGCACGGCACGTTCCTCCCGCCGGCCGGACTGGTTGTGATGAATGCGGAGAAGCGGCTCCACAACGCGGCCTTTTTCCGCATGCAGGCGTTCGGCGACACGGCCCATCTTCTTCAATCGGGCGTGAAGCTGTCCGGGTACGGCGCGTTTTCCACTGTTTTCAGAGACTGAGGTTGTAACGGATGAGGGGAACACCGGAAGGGGTGGATGAAAGAAGGACCAGAGGCTCGGTTGATCTGATTCACGGACCGATCATGAAGCCGCTGGTTCTCTTCATGCTGCCGCTTCTTCTGTCAAATGCATTCCAGAGCCTTTACAACGCGGTCGATACCGCGATCGTCGGCAATTTTCTCGGCGAGCATTCGCTGGCCGCCGTCGGAGCATGCTCGTCCGTCTTTGATCTGATGGTGGGGTTCTGCTCGAGCCTCGCGGTCGGCTTCTCCCTTGTCGCCTCCCGCTATTTCGGCATGGAGGATGAGGAGCGGATGAGAAAGGCGGTCGCCGGCTCGCTGCTCATCGGAGGAGCCTCGACGGCGGCGCTGACGCTGGCCGCCGTCACCGGCATGAGGCCGCTGATGCGGCTGATCCACACGCCGGAGGGGCTGTTCGGGGAGGCGTACCGGTACATTCTGATCCTGGCAGCCGCGCTGCCGGTCACCTTCGCCTACAACCTGCTGTCCGCCATGCTGCGGTCGATCGGGAACTCGCTGATCCCCCTGCTGTTTCTGATTCTCTCATCAGGCCTCAACGTGGTGCTGGATATTCTCTTCATCACGCGTTTCGGGACGGGCGTGGAAGGCGCCGCCGCCGCGACGGTGATCGCGCAGGGAATCTCGACGGTGCTGTGCCTGCTCTATATTCTGCTGAGGGTGAGGATCCTGATCCCCGCGAAGCGTCATTTCCGGCCTGAGCGCCTGATGCTGGTCCAGCTGGCGGGGCAGGGGTTCTCGATGGCCTTCATGGGCTCGATCGTCAATATTGGTACGGTGACGCTTCAGTCGGGCATCAATACTCTGGGAACGGACGTGATCAGCGGACATGTCGCGGCGAGAAAAATCATGAGTCTGTTTACGCTTCCTCTGTTCTCGATGTGTCTAGCGCTTTCCACGTTCGTATCCCAGAACTACGGCGCCGGGCGGATGGACCGGGTGGAGCGGGGGATCCGGTATACCTGGATCTATTCCCTCGCGGTCGGACTGGCGGAGGTTCTGATTCTCACGTTCGCGGCGCACCCGCTGGTGTTGCTGATCTCAGGCTCGGGGAAGGCGGCGATCCTCGGCAACGGAACGGCGTATCTCCGTTTCGCATCGCTGTTTTTTCCGGTGCTGGGCGTTCTGATCAATACTCGGAACGCGCTTCAGGGGCTGCAGATGAAGCTGACGCCGCTCGTCTCGAGCGCGATCGAGCTGGTGGGCAAGGTGCTGTTCACCTGGCTTCTTGTTCCGCCTTTCGGTTACACGGCGGTGATTGTCTGCGAGCCGGTCATCTGGTGCGTGATGTGCCTGCAGCTGGTCTGGGTGTACAGGAAAAAGCTTCGGATTCTGAAGGCAAAAGGCGTTCCGGCAGCCGCGGACTGAAACGGGACGGATCGAATATGAAAACGGACAATACGGCATACCGGGAGCTGACCGCGGCGGAACCGGCAGATCGTCATGAGGAGGATAAGCGATGTTTCAGATGATCAGGGGCGCGCACATTGCGGAGGCGGAAGGTCTGACAGAGGGATACGCGACGGAGGATGAGTATCTGATCGCCAGCGTCAGCGCGGAGCATATCCGCGGCGTATTCGACCGGTTCATCGAGGAGGAAGGAGAGACGTACTTCACGTTCTGGATCGAGAATCCGGTTTCAGATGAGCAGCGGGAGAGAGTGCTGGAGGCGACGGACGGTGCGGTCCGGATCGCGGACGGCGGACACAGAAAGACCTGGTACATGGACACGCTGTCCGGAGGGATCGCGAAGAGTCTTCTCAATTCGGTCGGCGAGGTGCTGATTCACGACGGACTCTGCCGGTTCGGTCTTTCCTCCCAGCGGGGCAATGAGATCGGAAAATACGAGTACAATGAGATGCGCGGCATGAGTCAGGAGGGCGACCTCTCTCCGCTGATCCGGGCCTTTGAGGCGATGGGGATCCCGCGTGCGCCGCATCTGAGAACCGGGTGGGATTTCGTCTCCGAGAAACATCCGGGGGAATGCACGCGCTACACCGCGGCCGACGGGAGAACGGCGGACAGCATCATAACGGGCCTGCAGAAGCTTGGCCTTTATGAGGACGGCGCGCCGCAGAAATAAGCGGCGCGCCGTCCCGGCCCCGGCAGGTATGCGGCCCCGGCTTCGGAATCCGTCCGAAGGATAACAGAATGCGGGAGAGCGGCCTTACATGAAGGTCAGCTGTTTCCGCCGGCAGCTCCGGCCGCGTCGGCGGCGCCGAGCGTGTCCAGATGACGGCAGATCGCGGAGAAGGTCTCGTCGCTGATGTCGTGCTCAACCTTGCAGGCGTCATCTCTGGCTGTCTCCGGATCGACGCCCAGTTTCCCGAAGAACTGCGTGAGCACCTTGTGACGGGTGTAGATTCGGTCGGCGATTTCCATTCCCTTCTCCGTCAGGACAATGAAATTTGCGTGGTCCATCGTGATGTAGCCGTTCTCACGAAGCTGTTTGGTCGCGTAGCTTACGGACGGCTTGGTGACGCCGAGCTGCTCCGCAACGTCGATGGAACGGACGTACCCGTGACGCTCCTTCAGCATCAGCATGGCTTCGAGGTAATCTTCCGCAGACTTGTGAATTTCCATGACACGGCCTCCTTTCCTTTTAACTAAGATTAGCACAAGCTTACGATGATTTCAATATTCGAAGAAATTGAATTTGATCAAACCAATTTCCACGTGCATGTTTTACAAAAACTTCAGGAACGGTTTGTTCAGAATGTGCTATGATGAGGCTGACCAACCCGGGCGGGACGGAGGCGGGGTTCAACCCGCCGGCTGAATCGGTTCGCCTGACCCGGAGCGGGAGGTTCCTATAGGAACCGGAAAGGCGGAAAATCAAATGCAGGAGAGCAGAGAAGCGGAGATCCGCGTATACGGCGCTGACGTGCTGGCATCTCCGCAGTTTCAGACGGCGAGAACACAGATCCATCATCATACGTCCACGGTGGCGGCGCATTCGATGAAGGTTGCGATGGTCAGTGTGGCGATCTGCTCGTTTCTCGGGAAAATGCATGTGAAGACCGACAGAAGAGATGTCGTGCTCGGGGCCCTCTGCCACGATTTCGGCATCCTCGGCCGGTACGACAAATTCCGGAACAGCCGGGAGTGCTGCCACCAGCATCCCATCGATTCCGTGGAGGAGGCGATGAAGGTCGTACCCGATCTCGATGAGAAGACCAGAAAGATCATCCGCTACCATATGTTTCCCATGACGATTCATCCTCCGGTGTCGCTGGAGGGCGTGGTGGTCTCGGTGGCGGACAAGGTGGCGTCGGTGGGTGACGGAGTCAGCTACATGAGACAGAAGCTGAGCGGCCGTGCGGCAGGGTAAAACCTGACCGCACGGCCGCTTTGCCGTGAAGAGGGCCGGGACACTCCGGACAGATGAAGCTTGCCGGACCGGTCAGCGATTCGTCGCGGAATGCGGCGGACACACGGCGATCCTTTGCAAACATTCTTGACAGCGCGCATTTCGCTGAACTAAACTGAATGTATGTTTAGTAAATAACATATAAACAGTGAGGTGCGTGACATGACGATCCGTGAGATTGCTGACGTCGCAGGTGTCTCGCCCGCGGCGGTATCCATCGTGCTCAACGGGCGGAAGGGCGTGAGCGACGAGACGAGAAAACGAATCCGCAAAGTGATCGATGAGACCGGCTATACGCCGAACCCCCGGACGAAAAACAGCTCGCGTACCGTGCTCTGCATCAAATATCTGCACGGCGGCGTGCTGGTGGAGGAAAATGAGGGCTTTATCTCCGCGATCGTGAGTGCGATGGCGGAGCGATGCCGGAAGGAAGAATACACGCTGGTCCAGATTGAGGCGAGGGGCGATATGGCCGAATGGATCCGCGGCGTGGACTTTTCGCCTTACTGCGGCGCGATCGTCATCGCGACTGAGCTCCCGAGGGAAATGTACGACTCGCTTCAGGCGATTCCCGTACCGTTCGTGTCGGTTGACAATATGATGCCGGGCATGCATTACAGCTGCGTCGGGATTGACAACAGGGAGAATGTTCATACCGCGCTGGCCTATATCCACTCGTGCGGTTACAGGCGGGTGGGGTATCTCCGCAGCGCCTATCACGCGGAAAATTTCACGGCGAGGGCGGAAGCCTTTGAGAAGTACAGCCGTGAGATGGGCTTTACGGTGAGGCCGGAAGATGTCCGCGAGATTATGGCGACGATGATCGGGGCTCACGAGGATATGCGGAAGCTGCTGGAGGCGAAGCCGGATTGGGAACTGCCGGAGTGCTTTTTCGCCGATAACGACACGGTGGCGCTCGGCGCGATCAAGGCGCTGAAGGAGGCCGGGTGCCGGATCCCGGAGGATGTAGCGGTGATCGGCTTTGATAACATTCCGTACTCGGCTATCAGTACGCCGACACTGACGACGATCCATGTGCAGCGGGATCTGATCGGACGTCAGGCAGTGCGGCAGCTTCTTTACATCCTAAGAGACGCAGGCTTTGTATCCGCGAAGACATCCTTTGTGGGAAATCTCGTCGAGCGGGGCAGCATGAATGCCGGGCAGCGACACCCCGCGTGAGACGCACCGGGCGTTGCCACGCCGGACGCGAAAATTGCATATCGAGGATACAGACAGCCGGGAGGCGCGTCCGCATTGGCCTGATCGCGATGCGGACGCGTCTCCCGTTGTTTTTTTTGTCTGCCGGAGCATACATAGTTCCCTTCGACTAAACGTAATGCTAATCGAATGACTAAAATTAGTACACAACAGAGGACGTATTGCACATAAAATTCTGATAAACAATGTATATATTGTGGAAAGTGACCTGTATGCGTTGACAAAACAGGTGGTTGCTGGCTATATTTGTAAACAAGAAAGACAGACTGTCAAGTTGATATTTAGTAAACAAATGAAAGTCTGCCGGGAGAAATCGGGTTCAGTGCAAGCAGAAGGAGGCGCACTATGAAATTTAAAAAGATGGCATGTTTCGCAATGAGCGCAGTGATGGCGGGGTCCATGATCGCGGTTCCGGCATTTGCCGCTTCCGCCGCCACGTCAGTCGTGGAATCGGCTGAGGCGGGAGCCGGGAAGACGGCGAAGGATTACAAGATCGCCGTCGTTCCGAAGATGACCAACATCGCCTGGTTCCAGCGCATGGAGGACGGCGTCAAGGAGTACAACAAGGAGAACGGCACGGACGTTTTCTACGGCGGCTCCGCGGAAGGAGCGGATCAGGCGTCCTACGTGGAATCCCTGCTTTCCGAGAACTGGGACGCCATCTGCGTCGTTCCGTTCGATTCCGAGGCGCTGGCTCCGGTGCTTGAGAAGGCAAAGGCGCAGGGAATCAAGGTGATTACCCATGAGGCCGCCTCGATGGATCCGTCCAGCCGCGACTATGATATCGAAGCGTTCCAGAACGCCGCGTACGGCGAGAACTTCATGGAAGAGCTCGGCAAGCTGACCGGCGGCAAGGGCAAATACATTCAGTTCGTCGGTTCCCTGACATCCGTCTCCCACAACGAGTGGTGCGACGCGGCCAAGAAGCTTCAGGAGGAAAAGTTCCCGGACATGGAGTGCGTCGGACGCTACGAGACCTCGGATGATACCACATCCTCCTACAACCAGACGAAGGAGCTGCTGACAGCGAATCCGGATATCGTCGCGATCGAAGGGTCCGCTTCCACGGATGTGGTCGGTGCGGCGCAGGCCGTCGAGGAACTGGGCCTTGCGGGCAAGGTCGCGATCGTCGGTACGTCGATGACTTCCATCGCGAAGCAGTACGTTGAAGACGGCACCATCGCATCCTTCTCAGTCTGGGATCCGGCAAAGGCGGGCCAGGCGATGATCGAGATGGCCGTGGCGGCTCTGAACGGGACGGTTCAGGACCAGATGTCCCTTCCGGTGGACGGCTACGACAAGGTCGAGAAGGTCGACAGCGCTTACTACGGCAACGCGCGGATCGATGTCACCAAGGACAACATGGCGGATTACGATTTCTGATCCGATCCGGATCTGATGGGCAGGGGACGCCGGCGCGTCCCCTTCTCTTTTCGGAAAAGGCGGTCTTGAAAGAAGACGCACCGCCCCAGCCGCCCCGTGAGGACCGGCCGCCGAAAGGAGAGCGACTGGGTATGACAGACTGCATAAGCAAGCGGACCGGTTCATTCGGACCGGCCCTGAAAGTGGAGAGATGCTATGGCAAATGATGTATTTTTGAAGCTGACCGGCATCCGAAAGTCCTTCGGCGGTGTCCACGCGCTGAACGGAGTCGATCTGACGATTCGAAAAGGAGAGATTCACTGCCTGGCGGGTGAGAATGGATGTGGGAAGTCCACGTTGATCAAGGCGATTTCCGGCGTGCATGATGTGGACTCCGGAACCATTGAGATCGACGGTGAGCCGGTTTCCCATATGAGGCCGATTGACGCGATCAACCGGGGCATTCAGGTCATCTATCAGGATTTCGCGGTTTTCCCGAATATGACCGTCGCCGAGAACATCGCGCTGAACGGCGAGGTGAAGAGCGGGCGGAAGCTGGTTAACTGGAAGGAGATCCATGAGGCCGCGAAGAAGGCGATGGAGCAGGTCGGAGCAGAATTTGACCCGGATCTTCCGGTGGAAATGCTGCCGGTAGCCGGCAAGCAGATGGTCGCGATCTGCCGCGCCATCATCAACGACGCGCGCCTCCTGATCCTCGACGAGCCGACCACGGCGCTGACTGAAAAGGAGGTCAAAAAGCTCTGGGCTGTGGTCCGTTCCCTGAAGGAGAAGGGCATCGCGGTGATGATCGTCAACCATAAGCTCGATGAGATTTACGAGATCGCCGACCGGCTGACGATTCTCCGAAACGGCCGCTTCGTATCCACGGGGCTGATCTCGGAATATGACCAGGCGCGGTTCACAAGGGATATGACCGGGCATGAGGTCAGCAGCGTCAAGTATATGCCGCCGAAGAGCGACGAGGAAATCTTCCGTGTGGAGCATTTAAGTCTGAAGGGCGCGTTTTCCGATGTCAGCTTCACGGTGAATCGCGGCGACGTGGTCGGTATCACGGGTCTTCTTGGATCCGGCCGGAGCGAGATCGGCGAAGCGGTCTTCGGCGTGACGCCGGCGGACAGCGGCCGGATGTATTTGAACGGAAAGGAGATTCAGATCCGGTCGGTGGAGGACGCGATCCGCAGCCGGATCGCCTATGTGCCGGAGGATCGTCTGACGCAGGGCCTTTTCATCCACAAGAGTGTGGAAGACAATATGATGGTGAGCTCGATCCGGAAGTACTTTAACGGAATCCGGCTGGACCGGAGTGCCATGGATGAGAGTACCGACCAGCTGATAAAGGAACTCGATGTGGTGACTTCCTCGCGGGACGTGGCGGTGCGGACGCTGTCCGGAGGAAACGCGCAGAAGGTGGTCATCGCCAAATGGCTCAACACCGACCCGAAGCTGTTTATTCTGAACGGGCCGACCGTCGGCGTGGATATCGGAGCCAAGTCGGAGATTCATTCCATTCTCCGGAAACTCGCAGAAGAAGGCATCGGCATCATCATTATTTCGGACGATATGCCGGAGCTGATCACCAACTGCAACAAGATCATCGTCATGCGGGACGGCCATGTGGGCGCGGTTACGGATAACATGATCGACAACATCCAGCTCTGACGGTCAGGAGGTGCTTACGATGAAACAGAAAAACAAAAAAGCCGCTCTGACCAGTACGAAGGCGATTCTGATCTATGTCATTGCCGTCTTCTGCCTCATTGTCGGTCTCAGACAGCCGGCCTTCTTCAGTCCGGCCACGATCATCACAACGCTGCGCGCCTCGATCTTCTGGATGTGCTTCGCGCTGAGTGAGATGATCGTCATCCTGTCGGGCGGGATCGACGTCTCCTTCCCGGCGATCGGCTGCGCGGCGATGTACATCCCGATGTACATGATCAATCAGGTGAATCATATCGACAACGCGGCTTACGCCTTCGTGCTGGCGATTCTGATCGGCCTGCTCTTCGGCCTGCTGAACGCGGTGCTGGTCAGCATTCTGAACATTCCGCCACTGATCGCGACGCTCGCGACCAGCTCCATCTCACAGGGCGGCATGATCACGCTGCTGGGAACGCGGGAGTTCACGACGCTTCCGGATTCTCTGAACGCGATCTACAATACCAACATCCTTTCCTATACGGCGAAGGGAACGGGCTTCACTTATCTGCTCAACGTGCTGGTGCTGGTTCCGGTTGTCGGGTGCATTCTCATCGGTTGGATGCTTCGCCACACGATGCTGGGACGGGGACTTTACGCGATCGGCGGTGACAAGAACGCGGCCCGCGTCGCCGGATTCAACGTACGGGGACTGCAGTTCTTCGCTTACGCGTTCTCGGGCGCTTTCGCCGGACTGACGGCGATGATCTATAACATTCTGATGCACTCGGCAACGACGTCGGCGCTGATGGGCGATGAGATGATCACCATCGCGGCATGCGTCATCGGCGGCGTCCGGATCACCGGCGGCCACGGGGACGTGCCCGGGACGGTGCTGGGCGTGCTGCTGATCACGCTGGTGCAGAACAACCTGAACATGCTCGGCATTCCGACTTCATGGCAGCGGTTCGCGGTGGGACTCGTGATCCTGCTCGGCACAATCCTGACGTCATGGCAGGCAAAACGCGCGACGCGGGCAGCGAAGAGAGGGGAGGCATGAGTGATGGCGGCTAAAGGGAAAACAGAGAAAAAGAGAGACAGCCATATCCTTGTCCTTCTGGTGATGGTTCTGGCGGTGCTTGCGCTGATGGCGGTGATCAACGGGAAAACCTATTTTACCGTTCAGAATTTCCGGTCGATGTTCTATCAGTTTCCGGAGTACGGTATTCTCGCTTTCGGTATGATGGCCTGCATGATCGCCGGGGGTATCGACCTCTCACTTGTGGGCATCATGAACCTGAGCGGCGTGTGCGCCGCGCTGATCATGACAAAGATGGGCGGATCCTCCTTTTCCATCGTGCTTGGCTGCATCGTGGCGGTGCTGGTCGGCGCGGGATGCGGCGCCTTCAACGGTCTGATCATCGGAGCCCTTGACATTCCGGCTATGCTGGTGACGCTCTGCGGGCTGGAGCTGTACTCGGGGCTCTCCCTGGCGATCACAGGAGGTCCGGCGATCAACAATCTGCCGAAGCCTTTCGTTCAGATCTCCAACGGCGCGCTGGGCGGACAGATCCCCTACGTCGTCTTCATTTTCATCGCGGCGGCGTATATCGTCTGGTTTCTGATGAATTGTACGGTTTTCGGACACGAGGTGTATTTCCTCGGTTCCAACGAGACGGCGGCGAAGTATTCGGGCATCAACACGGTGAAGACGAGAATCCTGACACACATGTTCTCCGGCATTCTGGGAGGTATCTCGGGAATTCTGATCACCTCTCACCTGAATTCGGCCAAATCCTCCAACGGCAGCACCTACACGCTGCTGACCCTCCTGATCGTCGTGCTCGGCGGCATCGATCCGGATGGAGGCGAGGGCAAGGTCGCCGGCGTGACGGTTTCGATTCTGCTTCTGCAGATGATCGCCAACGCGTTCACCATCATGCGTGCGCCGGATACCATGAAAACGTTTGTCAATGGCTGCCTGCTGGTCGGCGCCCTGGTCTTCGACTCGCTGCATCAGAGGAGCGTGGCGCGGCGCAGGGCCAGGAACGCGGCGGAAAAGGCACTTGCAAAGGAGAAAGAAGGAAACTGATATGAAAAAGATTATCAACAGACCGGAAGACTACACCGACGATATGCTGCGGGGCATCTACGCGGCGAATCCGATGGTGAAATACGTGAACGACGATCTCCGCTGCTACTGCATCGCGGAGAAGAAACCCGGCAAGGTCGCGATCATCACCGGCGGCGGGACGGGCCATCTGCCTCTCTTCCTCGGCTATGTCGGGGACGGCCTGCTGGACGGCTGCGGCGTGGGCGGTGTCTTCCAGTCCCCCTCCGCAGAGCAGATCTACAATGTGGCGAAGGAAGTGGAGAGCGGTGCGGGCGTGCTTTTCCTCTACGGGAACTACACCGGCGACATCATGAACTTCGATATGGCCGCCGAGATGCTTGATATGGACGACATCCGCACGGAGAGCATTGTCGGGGCCGACGATGTGTGCTCAAACGCGAATCCTGCGGCGCGACGCGGAGTAGCCGGTATTTTCTTCATGTACAAGTGCGCCGGTGCGAAGGCGGCGGAGGGCGGAGATCTGGATGCTGTGCTCGCTGCAGCCCGGAAGGCGAAAGATAATACAAGGACCGTCGGCTTCGCGCTGACACCCTGCATCATTCCCGAGGTCGGTCATCCGAATTTCACGCTGAAGGAAAATGAGATGGCGATGGGGATGGGCATCCATGGAGAGCCGGGCGTCTGGAACGGACCGCTGAAGACGGCTGACGAACTGGCGAAGGAGTCCCTTGATACGATATTCGGCGACATGCCTCTGAAAGAAGGGGAGGAGGTCTGTGTTCTGATCAACGGACTGGGCGCCACAAGTCAGGAAGAACTCTATATTCTGTCCGGCAGTGTGAGGAAGCTTCTGGATGAGAAAGGCATCAGGACATACAGAACCTTCGTCGGAGAGTACGCCACCAGTATGGAGATGGCCGGCGCAAGCATTTCTCTCTGCCGCATAGCGGATGAAGAGATGAGAAAGTGGATCGACCGGCCGGTGCATACGCCGTTTTACACGCAGATCTGACAAAGGTGGCGGGGATGCTTTTCCCTGCCGGATACGGGAGACAAACAATGGCTGTGACTGAAATCACGATTGATACGCTGCCGGTTCTTTTCGAGTCGGTGGCAAGGGAATTTGAGGAGAAGAAGGAGCTTCTCTGCGAGATGGACGCGCGGATGGGCGACGGGGATCTGGGGCTTACGATGAGCAAGGGATATGGCGCGCTGCCTCAGCTGATCCGCGACCAGACGGATCCGTCGAACATCGGAAAGACGCTGATGAAGGCCGGGATGAAGATGTCCGGCGTGGTGCCGTCCACCATGGGCACGCTGATGTCCAGCGGCATTATGAGCGGCGGAAAGGCATTGAACGGAAAAACGGCAATCGGCGCGCCGGAGATGGCTGTGTTCCTTATTGCATTCGCGGAGGGACTCCAGAAACGGGGGAAATGTCAGCCGGGCGACCGGACCATCTATGACGCTATGAAACCTGCAGGAGACCGGGCTAAGGAGAAGGCGGAGGCCGGCGGAAGCCTCGGGGATGTGATCTCCGCTGCGCTTGACGGCGCGAACGCGGGTGTGGCGGCCACGAAAGAGATGGTTCCGAAGTACGGAAAGGCGGCGGTGTTCGCCGCGAAGGCGAAGGGGACGGAAGACCAGGGCGCGGTGGCGGGCCGCTGCCTGATCGAGGGTCTTGCACGGTATATCCTCGCCTGAATGGGGGGCATGATGTCCGTCCGGCGGGCTTGGACGGCCCGCCGGGCAATCGGACTTATGCAGTCTGCAAAACGGAAGGGAGCCGCCGCATCGTCTGATGCGGCGGCTCCCTTCCGTACTTTGGCTTTCAGATTCGGCCCAGCGCCCGGAGCAGCTTTTCCGGGGTCATCGGCCAGCTGCGGAGCCAGACGCCGCAGGCGTCGTGGATCGCGATGCCGATGGCCGGCGCGGCTCCGTTGCAGGCGATCTCGGAAATCGACTTTGCGCCGAACGGTCCGTAGGGATCGTCCACGTCGATCAGCACGGCCCGGAAATCGTCCGGCTGCTCGAAGATCATCGGGACGCCGTAGTCCGTCATGTTCGCGTTGAGGCAGACGCCGTCGTTGTCGAGGATCATGCCCTCATATAGAGAATGGCCGATGGATTTCAGCGCGGCTCCGTACATCTGGCAGAGTGCCAGCTCCGGATTGATCGGCGTGCCGGCGTCCTGAACGGCGTAGAATTTCTGCAGATGAATCTCGCCTGTGCGCACATTCACGGCGACCTGGGCGAAATGAGCGCCGTAGGGCACGGAGGAGGCGGTCGTCACGAAGGAACCGTGCGCGATCATCTGGCCCCGGCCGTCCCCGGCGCAGGCCGTATGAGAGAGCTCGTAGTAGCTGAGCGTCCGTCCGGTTTTCTTCGACCGGACCTCGCCCGGCGTCCTGAGCTCCAGATCGGAGGGATCCTCGTTCATCTGCAGCCCGGCCTCGGTCAGCATAGCTTCTTTCAGCTTCCGTACGGCGTCAAGGGATGCATTTCCGCTGAAGAAGGTGCCGGATGACGCGTACGCGCCGGTATCGAAGGCGCAGGAATCGGTGTCTCCGGAGACGACGGTGATGCGGTCCATCGGAAGGCAGAGCACCTCGCTTGCGATCTTCGCGGAGATGGTGTCAAGCCCGGTTCCGATATCCGCTCCGCCGCTGTTCAGGATCACGGACCCGTCGGTCTCCAGCTTCGCGATGGCCTCGGCGTGATCCAGCCCGGGAAGACCGCTTCCCTGCATGATCATGGCGAAGCCTTTGCCGATGCGGATGTCGGGATCCGCGGACGTCTCCCGACGGCCCCATCCGATCATCTCGCAGCCCTTCGTGATCGCCTGACGCAGACCGCAGGAGCCGACCGGGACCACGCTGCCCTCGCGTCCTTCGCCGAGTCCCTTGAGGATCTCCAGCATATAGCCCTTCTCGACATGGTTTTTGAGCACCATCTCCTTATAGTCGCAGCCCAGCGCGTCCGCCAGCTCCGCCATCGCCATCATGATGCCGTAGGTACCCTTCGGCGTTCCGTAGCCCTGATAGGCGCCGGCCGGCGGCGTGTTGGTGTAGTAGACCTTCAGATCGTACCGCATGTTCGGGCATTTGAAGAGCGGCAGCGTCTTCGAGCAGCTGTTCATCGGCACAGTCAGGCAGTGGTTGCCGTAGGGGCCGGTATTCGCGCGGACTTCCATATAGATCGCCGTGATGGAACCGTCCTTTTTCCCGGCCATCTTCACGCGGACACGCATCGGATGACGGGTGGAGTTGGCGATGAACTCCTCCTTTCGCGTATTCCGGTAGTAGACCGGGCGTCCGGTGATGAAGGAGGCGTAGGCGGTCAGATCCTCCACGAGGATATCCTGCTTGGAGCCGTAACCACCGCCGACGCGGGTCTTGATGACGTGGATCCGGTTCTCCGGGAGGCCGGTGACTTTCGCGCAGATCCTCCGGACATGGTACGGCACCTGGGTGGAAGCGTAGAGGATCAGCCGCCCGCCCTCCATTTTTGCGAAGCAGACGTGTGGCTCCAGCGGCGTATGCTGGATCTGGCTCGTCTGGTACGTGCGGTCCACCACCGCGTCGGCCTCCGCGAAGGCTTTGTCGACATCGCCGATGCCTCCGCTGTTGGAGGCCGCGATATTCCGGCGGATGTCGGCGCCCAGCGGGAACTGGTAGATCACCTTGCCTTCCCGGCTGTCGCCGGCCCGCCGGTTGTATTCGTCCAGATCCGACGGGGCCCCCGCGTTATAGAAGACCGGGCCGTTGTGGACCAGCGGTGCGCCGTCCGCCATCGCTTCCTCTACGGTGAAGACGGCCGGCTGCACGTCGTAGTCGACCCGGATCAGGTCCCGGGCCTTCTCGGCGATCTCCCTCGTCTCGGCGATCACCGCGGCTACGCGGTCCCCCACATGCCGTACCTTCATATTGAAAAGCCGGCGGTCATGAGGCGACGGCTCCGGTTCGCCCTGTCCGGCCTGCATGTAGTAGACGTCCGGGCAGTTGAAGGCCGTGATGATGCGGATGACGCCGGGAAGTTTCTCCGCCTCGGAGGTGTCGATCCGGTTGATGTAGGCGCTGGCGTGAGGCGAGCGGAGGACGACCAGGCAGCAGGAGTCCGGCGTCACGTAGTCTTCGACAAAGGCGCGTTCTCCGGATACGAGCTGGGGGCCGTCGATCTTTCCGGAGGGTTTTCCGATACAGTGAAGCGACGGACGGAAGGACGGCGCGATTTCGCTCTGGTAGGCGCCGGTTTCGATTCGCTCTTCCGCGAGACGGACGGCGAGATAGTAGTGCTCATAGCCGGCGTCGCGGATAAAGATCCCGGACAGCGCGTCGCGGATCTCCTCCCGGGTCGGATGGGGATGCTGCTCGAGCAGCCAGGTGAGGAGCAGGGCCGCGGCCGGGGCGTTGTAGGCGCTCTGCACCACGCCGGCGTCAATCATGGCCTGCTGCACCACGGTGAGATGGGCGGCGTCCGCCAGCCCGTCCGGCGTGCGGATTTCGCATCCGTCCGCCTCGAAGGCGAGCATCAGGTTTGCGTACACGGGGACGCCGTCCACCAGAACGGTGTCGCTGCCGCAGAAACCTTCGCTGTCGTCGCTGTCGCGGACGGAAAGATGACCGTCGGACACCAGAAGCTCACGGAGCTTCATGGACGGCTTTACGTCAAAACTCCGGCTGCGGCCGTTGAGGATGCACTGGATCGTCATGTCGGATCACCTCCTTTTTCTTCTGATGAGGAAGGCAGGACGCGGAGAAGATCCCGGCACGTCACTGCCAGCAGATAGGTCTTGTAGGCGGCGCTGCAGGAGAAATCGTCCTGAACCGGAAGCGATTCGTCCGCGCGGATCTGTTCCGTGAGCGATTCGTCCGTGACGCTGCCGCCGCCGCGCCGGATCGCGCCGGCAATCCCGTCCAGCATGCGGAGCCCCGTCCCGCGAATCCCTGCGGCCAGATGAATCCCGTCGGTGGTTTCCGCTGCGGCGACCGTGAGATAAGCATGGCTTTCCGCCGTGTTGGCGTACCGTTTCTGACGGACGGCGGCACCGGACGGCAGCAGGACGGAGAGAATCAGATCCCCGGTGCGGTCTTCGCCGGCAAAGGCCGCGGCGTCCGTCTCACGGATCCCGTCAGGCCCGAGCAGCGTGATCCGCGCGCCGGCCGCCATCAGGGCGGGCATCAGGTAGGAGTCGTCCCGCCGGAGCGCGAGATTTCCGCCGATGGTCGCCATATTCCGTTTCGTGCGGGAAGCCATAAAGGAAACGGACTCGCGGAACCAGTCAGGCGTAAGAGGGTGCTCAAGAACGTCCTGAAAGACGGCCAGCGCTCCGATCCGGACGCCGTCTTTTTCGGCTGCAATCCGCTTGAGCTCCGTCAGATGGCGGAGATCGATCAGCGTGTCGGCGCAGACAGAGGAGCCGAGCCGGTTGATCTCGGTTCCGCCGGCAAGATAGGCGGTCCCTGCGCCGGCTGCGGCACGGGCTTCCTCCGGCGTTCCCGTATGGATGATGCGTTCGATCATGATGCGTCACCTCGTTTCTTTGATTCGAATTTCACTGGATACCATGATTATAGCATCGGCCTTCCATATTTTCAGGAATCAGACAGATCTTCTGCAAAAATGCTGTTCCGGATCCGGAAAAATTGTAGAATGTGACGATAAATGAGCGTGTTATTCGGGATGATTTCTGGTAGAATGGATAGAAATGAGAGCCTGCAGGCGCGAGGCGCAGAGGCGGAAAGGACAGGACAGCCTGATGAAAATTCTGGATTTCGGATCCCTGAATCTGGACTATGTATATCATGTCGATCATATCATTCTTCCCGGTGAGACGGAGCTGGCGGACGACATCCGCCTGTTCGCAGGAGGAAAGGGGCTGAATCAGTCCGTGGCGCTGGCGAGGGCCGGCGCACCGGTCTGGCATGCCGGGCTGATCGGCGGAGACGGCGGTATGCTGAGGACGCTTCTTGAGGACAGCGGCGTGCATACGGACTATCTGAAGACCGACCCGGATGCGCGGACCGGGCATACGATCATTCAGGTGGACCGGAACGGTCAGAACAGCATTCTGCTCTCCGGCGGAACGAACCGGATGATCACGGACGAGCTGGCGGACGAGACGCTGGCGCATTTCTCCGAAGGCGACGTGCTGGTGCTGCAGAACGAGATCAGCGCCCTTCCGCACATCATCGACCGGGCTTTCGGGATCGGTATGAAAATCGTGATGAATCCGTCTCCGTATGACGGACATATCGCATCCTGCGATCTCTCGAAGGTGAGCCTTTTCCTGATCAATGAGGTGGAAGGCATGCAGATTGCCGGAGCCGGCGACCCGGATGCGATTCTCCGGACGATGGCGGAGCGCTATCCGGACGCGGACGTGGTGCTCACGCTGGGGTCGGCCGGATCGGTCTTCAGCGGGCACGGGCAGACCGTACGGCAGTCGATCTTCCATGTTCATGCCGTCGACACCACGGCGGCCGGGGACACGTTTACCGGCTACTTCGTGAGCTCCTTCTTCGCGGGCCGGCCTGTGAAGGAGTGCATGGAGCTGGCGTCGAAGGCGTCCGCAATCTCGGTTTCCCGCAACGGAGCCGCGCCGTCGATTCCGTCGCTTGAGGAGGTGCGGGAGGCAGATCTGCACTGAGAGAGCGGAGCACGCATCCCGGTTCGTCTGTGCGGAAGGCCGGCCGTGCGTTCCGAATAAGACGCGCGGCGCGGCAGTCGGGGTTGCAGACTGCGGAAACGTGTGTTATAGTTTTCGAAGACAGAAACGCAAGGTGCCGGAGCGGAAGTGTTCCGGTGAAAAGGGAAACAGGTGAAAGTCCTGTGCGAACTCGTCACTGTGAGCGGGAAGTGTCCGCGCGGAAGCCACTGGGAAACCGGGAAGGCGCGCGGAGGCGGTGATCCGCAAGTCAGGAGACCTGCCCTGCGTATACGCAGAGCGGAAGCGTTCCGCTCGGAGCCACGAGCAACTGGCTGCATGCGAATCATTCGTCCGGAGATAAGGCGGAAGAGACGTTCCGCTTGCTTATCTGTCGGTCTGTATGCGCAACCGGCTTCGCTGCCCGCGGCAGCGAAGCCTTTTTCTGTCTTTTGCGGAGGCTTCGATCAGAACGGCTCGGTCGGACCGGAATTTTTTCTGGACTGATGAGAGTCGCCGGACGGACGAAACAGGATCCGCCGGCGGATACAGCAGCATTCCTCTTGAACGGACGGCGGCAGGCCTGGACTCCTGCCGCCGTTCGTGCGTTTGCACGAGCTACGAGTTCGGGCCTGCTGTGCAGGCCCTCAACCGCGGCTGTCGCCGCATGCCCTGCGGAAGGGGAGGCCGCGTCTGCGCG